>JAABUN010001394.1_pt1 | contig 53524 bp, 40 predicted proteins | sample 5559311 | NCBI WGS metagenome assembly JAABUN01 (sample SAMN10711877, study PRJNA513370) | rock metagenome | isolation source: Antarctica rocks | place: Antarctica: Victoria Land, Siegfried Peak sud
TTCGTCGCGCTGGACATGGTGCTGTTCTACGTCTTCTGGGAAGTCACGCTCGTCGCGATGTACTTCATCATCGCGGGCTGGGGTCATCAGGACCGGCAGCGCGCCGCGCTGACGTTCTTCCTGTACACACTGCTGGGCAGCCTGCCGCTCCTGCTGGCCATCATCGCCCTCTATCTCGGGTCAGACCCGCGTACCTTCGACATGCGCGCAATCATCGATGCGCCGCCGCTCTCGGGCATCGCCGCCGGGCTGACGCTGCTCGCCCTGCTCCTCGCCTTCGCCGTCAAGACCCCGGTCTTCCCGTTCCACACCTGGCTGCCGGCCGCTCACGTCGAAGCTCCCACCGCTGGCAGCGTGGTCCTGGCCGGCGTCCTGCTGAAGCTGGGTACCTACGGGCTGATCCGCTTCGCGCTGCAGATGACCCCCGACGCCTTCCGCAGCGCCGCGCTGATCGTCGCGGTCATCGGCGTCTTCTCGGCCCTCTATGGCGCGTTCGTCGCCCTCGCACAGACCGACCTGAAACGGCTCGTGGCCTACACCAGCGTCAACCACATGGGATATGTCGTAGTCGCCGTCGCCGCGGCCGCGGCCACGCTGGACCCCACCACTCGCGCGCTGGCGCTGGACGGCGCGGTGCTGCAGATGGTCAGCCACGGGATCGTCACCGGGGCGCTGTTCCTGCTGGTCGGCGTGCTCCAGCGGCGAGCGCAGACCCGTGAGATTGGCGCGTTCAGCGGGCTGCTCCGCGTCACCCCGCGCCTCGGCTGGCTGTTCATCGTGGCGGCCTTCGCGTCGCTCGGCCTGCCGGGGCTCGCCCACTTCCCGGCCGAGTTCCAGATCTTCCTCGGCACGTTCGACGTCTGGCCCGGTCTCGCGGCGATCGCCGTCCTCGGCATCGTGATCACGGCGGGTCTCTACCTCCGCGCGATCCAGACCGTCTTCCTCGGCGCCATCTCCCCGCGCTGGCGGGACATGCGGGATCTCTCCCGCTCCGAAGCCTGGGCGATCGTGCCACTGGTCGTCCTGACCCTGGTCATCGGCGTGGTTCCTCGACTCATGCTCGACCTGATCGATCGGGCGACAGAGGTCATCCTGCCGTGAGCGACGGGATGACGATGGACATGGCGGCCGATCTCGGCCTCCTCCTGCCGGAGATCGCCACGGTCATCACCGGTGTCCTGGCGCTGATCGCCGGCATGCTGCGCCGCCACGCCTGGGCGATGCCCATCACCGTCACGGGGCTGCTGCTCGCTACGGCCCTGACCCTGCCGCTGGTCGGCGAGGACACGTCGATCTTCCTGGGAACGTTCCGGGTCGACGACCTCAGCGTCTGGGCAAAGCTCATCCTGCTCCCGACGACGGCGCTGATCTCGGTGCTGGCGGGGTTGGATGTCCGGGGCTCCGACCGGGAGGCCACCGTCCACAGCCTGCTCTCGCTGACGACGGTCGGCGCCCTGGCCCTCGCCGGCGCAGGCGACGTCATGTTCCTCGTCCTGGGAACCCTGCTCAGCAGCCTCGGTTCATTCGCGCTCGTGGCCTACCCACGCGATGGGCGAGCGACCGAGGCCGCGATGAAGTACTTCGTCTTCGGCTCCGTCACGAGCGCGGTGATGATCTTCGGTCTGACCTTCTGGTTCGGCGGGACGGGATCGACCCTGCTGGCGGACCTGGACCAGCTCGACGGGAAACCGCTCGCGGCCGGCGTGGGGCTTGTCGCCGTCCTGGTCGGGCTCGGCTACAAGGCGGCCATCGTTCCGTTCCATTTCTGGGCGCCCGATGCCTACGACGGCGGACCCATCGCCGTCGCGGCCTGGCTCTCCATCGTACCCAAGGTCGGCGCGCTCTTCGCGCTGGCGACCGTCGTCCGGTTCCTCCCGGCGGAGACCGTCGACTGGCGACTGCTCGTCGCGGTCCTCGCGGCGATCTCGATGACCTACGGCAATCTTGCGGCACTTGCCCAGACCAGTGTCGTCCGGCTGCTCGCCTATTCCTCCATCGCGCAGTCCGGATACTTCCTGCTCGGCGTCGTCGCGATCGGACGCGACGACCTGGCGATCCAGTCGCTCGTGGTCTTCGCCGCCGCCTACGCCGCGATGAGCCTCGGTGCCTTCGCGATCGTGCGCGACATCGGCCGGGATCTCACTTCGTTCTCGGGTCTGGGCCGCGGGGACGTCTGGGCCGGCGCGGCGATGGCGCTGTTCCTGTTCTCGCTGGTCGGTATCCCGCCGACCGCGGGCTTCCTCGGCAAATTGCTGCTCTTCGGTGCCGCCGTCGACTCGGGATACACCTGGCTCGCGGTCATCGCGATTCTGAACAGCGTGCTGTCGCTGGCCGTCTATCTGCGGATCATCGTGCCCATGTATCAGGCATCGGCAGCGGCAACGCGTAGCGAGCGGTCCACGACGCTGGTCTGGGGGATCGCGCTCGTCCTTATCGTCGCAATCGGCATCTTCGCGCAGACGATCACCGGCGCCCTGCCGGGATGAACGGCACGGGTTGGCCGGTTCCACCTGATGCCGGACATCCGCCTAGCCCAACCGACCCAACGAAAACGTCGGTTTCCATGGCCATGCCTCCGAGTAGTCCATGTCATTGATTCGCGTTTCAGTGATTATGGAGTGCCAGAGCACGCAGGTAGTGTTCGTGCTTCCTTTGGGTCTCCCTGGTCGAGATCTCAATCCGATTCACACTTCTGTCCGGAGCCTGCCGCTATAGTTATCGTGACCCCCACCGGATGACCCGGCGGGCGGGTGGCGACGCGGTCAACGAGCGACAGGCGGACCCATGGCGGACCAACCGGTATCCCTCGGACAATCCCAGACCCAGCCGCGACGCGGCTCGATCGGCCTGCCGGAGCGGCTGGCGATGCGCGGGCGCGACCTGCTGCTCGGTCAGACACTGCTGACCCTGCGCTGGGTCACGATCCTGACGTTGCTCGCCGTCACGCTGATCTGGCCGATGGTCGCCCGAGCGCCGCTCGAGACCTGGCACCTCGTCGCCGCCTTCGCCTTCTACAGCCTGGCGATGCAGACGATCCTTCGCAGCCTGTCGCCGCGGGACTGGCCGACGATCCTCGCCCTGACGGATCTGATCGTCGTCGGCCTGCTCTACGGGCTCGGCGGCGCCCTCAACGGACCGATCATCGCCCTGGCCGTTCTCTCCGCGACGATGACGTCGGTCTTCATGTCCGGTCCGGCGACGATCGCCTACACCCTCGGGCTCTGCCTGAGCATCACGATCGCATCGGTGACGCTGCCGGGCTGGAGCGGCAGCCAGGCCGACATCCAGTTTCTCGGCGGCCAACTGATCATCCTCGCCATCGCCGGGACCGGGATGCGGCTCCTGACCGCCCGGGTCGAGGCCGAGCAGCGCCAGGCGGCCCAGGAGGCGATGCGGGCGACCCGGATCGCCGAGCGCGACCGGGCCCGGACCGACTTCATCTCGACCGTCTCCCATGAACTCCGCACCCCGCTGACCGCGACCCACGCCGGCCTCGCCCTGCTCGATCTCAGCGGAGCCGAGCGGCTCACGCCTGCAGAGCGGGAACTGCTCGCCAACAGCCGCCGCAATGTCGACCGGCTCGGCCGCCTGATCGACGACCTGCTGGCGATGAACCAGCTCGAAGCCGGCACCCTGCGGCTCGACGTCGAGCCGGTCGACCTCTGCGACATCGCCATGTCGGCCGCGGCGGCGATCCAGCCGCTGATGACCGCCCGTGGCCAGCACCTCCAGGTCGATCTCCCCGCGCCGCTCCGGCTCCTGGGCGACCGCCGACGGCTTGAGCAGGTGCTGCTCAACCTGCTCTCCAACGCCCACCGCCACACCGGGACCGGCGCGACGATCAGCATCCGGGGCTGGACGGCACCGGGCTGGACCATGATCCAGGTCTCGGACGATGGGCCGGCCTTGCCCGCCGCCGACCTGGAGCGGCTGTTCGAATTCGGCGCGATCCAGCCGACCAACATGGGGACCGGCCTCGGACTGGTCATCGTCGACCGGCTCGTCCGGCTCCACGGCGGCCGGGTGTCGGCGGCTCTGGTCCCGGCCGGCGGTCTGAGCCTGACCGTCGAGTTGCCCCAGACCATGCCGTTGGGTGGCGCATGACCCTTCGCCTGCTCGTGGTCGACGACGAGACCGACATCACCGATGTGATCGCCTTCGGGGCCCGGATGGTCTGGCCGGACTGCATCGTCGACACCGCGACGAGCGGCAGCGACGCCCTGCGCCGGTTCGCCGAGGCGCCGCCGGATCTCGTCGTGCTGGACGTCGGCCTGCCCCCGCCGGATGGATTCGCGGTCTGCGAGCGGCTCCGGCAGCAGTCGCAGGTGCCGATCCTGATGTTGACCGCCCGCGACGCAACGTTGGACAAGGTCCGGGCGCTGGAGCTCGGCGCCGACGACTACCTGACGAAGCCATTCGACCACATCGAACTGTTCGCCCGGCTTCGGGCGTTGCTTCGCCGCGCCAGGTTCGAGGTTCCGGCGGTGGTGGTGGCCGAGGACGCTCCCGTCGGCGAGCAGACGTATGGCGATCTCCGCGTCAGCTTCGCGGCCCGGCAAGTCACGACACCCGCCGGGGTCGTCCGCCTGACGGCCACCGAGTCCCGGCTCCTGGAGGAGCTCGTCCGCCACATCGGGGCGATCGTCCCTCACGCCCGGCTGCTGGAGCGGGTCTGGGGCGGGGCCTATGTCGACGAGGTCCATTACCTGAAGGTGTTCATCGGTCGGCTGCGACGGAAGATCGGCGACGACGCCGAGCACCCGCGCTACATCGAGACGCATTGGGGGATCGGCTACCGCTTCGTCGTCCCCCCGGAGACGTCGGGGCTGCCCGGAGCGATCGGCCAGCCAGTGCCGACCCGCTGATCGATTTGCCAACTTCCCACCGGTTTCCATCGCCGTTTACGACACTGAGACCGGTCGCTACCATCTTGATGCCGCCCGGTTACGCCGGTGTTCTCCCCGGTGCCCGAGAGTGGATCCAGACGCCGATCTCGCGATCAGCCAGGTATCCCGAACGGTTCACCGATGGAGAACACCGCGATGTCGACCGACCGCACCAACCGACCGCACCAACCGTCCCGCCACGCTCGCCGCCCGCTCCGCCTCAATGCCTCAGGGCATTGATCGCCGGACGCTCCTGACCACCGTCACGCTCGGCTTCGGCTCCCTCGCCGTCCAGTTCGCCAGCCCGGCGCGGTTCGCGGCGGCGAGCCAGGCCACTCCGACCGGTGCATCCGTCTCGACGGATGCACCGGTCGGAGCGGTCTACGCGATGACCAACGGCGACGGCGTCGGCAACGCGATCGTCGCGTTCGCCCGCAACGCCGCTGGTCAGCTCTCCTACCTCGGCACCTACCCGACCGGAGGCGAGGGCACCGGCCGCCGTGGCGTCCCGACGCTGGAGATTACCAGCGGCTTCAACACCCTCGGTTCCAGCCACGCCATCACCATCGACCGGGAGCGCAACCTGCTGTTCGCCGTCAACGCCGGCGACGGGACGGTCTCCAGCCTCGCGATCGCCGGCGACTACACCCTGACCGCCGTCTCGACCGTCGCGGCCGGGACGTTCCCCACGAGCGTCGCCTGCCACGGCGGTATCCTCGTCGCCGCCCTGTCCGGCCGGCCGGCCGGGGGCGAACCGACCGGGCTGGTCTCGTTCCTGATTGGCGACGACGGCACGCTGACAATGGTCGATGGCTCGGCGACGGTGCTCAGCGCCGCCGAGATGACCAAGCCGACCGACGTCATCTTCTCCAGCGACGGCGCCTTCGCGATCGTGACCGATAACCTGACCATGATGCTGACGGCGTTCCCGGTCGCGGCCGACGGGCTGTTCGGCGAGCCGGTCGCCACCATGTCGGCCGGGATGGGGCCGAATGGAACAGCCATGCGTCCGGACAACATCCTCGTCGTCACGGAAACGCAGGGCGGCGCGGCGACCGGGTTCGGCATGTCATCGCTCTCAACCTATCGGGTTGGCGGCGAAGGTTCCCTGACGACACTGAGCGATCAGGTCCCCACGACCCGAACGTCGGCCTGCTGGGTCTCGGTCACCCCGGACGGCAGCCAGGCGATCACCGCCAACACCGGTGACAGCACCGTCTCGACGTTCGCCCTGTCGGAGGATGGAACCGCAACGCTGAACTCCGCGATCGCGGCCCAGCAGCAGACGACGATCGCCAGCGGCGCCGGGGCGTCCGACTCGGCGATCAGCTCCGACGGAGCCTGGTACTACCAGCTCTGGTCCGGCCTCGGGGTCGTGATCGGTTACGCGATCGGCTCCGACGGCACCCTCGCCCCGATCGACGGCGGGATCGGCGGCGGCCTGCCGGAGCTCGGCTCGCAGGGCATCGTCGCCATCTGACCGGCTGCCCCGGTCCATGTCCCGCGCGACGGCAATTCCGGACGAGGTCCCGGTCATCACTGGCCGAGACCTCATCAGCGCATCCCGTGCTTCGCCCAGTAGTGCCACGCCTTGGCGACGGCGGTGATCACGTTCTTGATCTCACCCTTGAGTGTGAACGCCGGTCCGGCCGGGACCAGGACGATGGCGCCGGCGGGACGGGCGGCGACGTGCTCGGCCAGGATCGCCCGCGCCATCCACTTCGCCGCCTCGCGGTCCGGGCAGACTAGCCCGATCCAGCCGATCGGCGCATTGCGGTCGATCGGCCAGTGCGTCGTCATCGCGATCCCGCGAGCGATCTCCTCCCGGACGCGCTCATAGCCCGCCAGGTCCGCCGCGACCGTCTCGATCGTCGGGGCGTCGAGCATCGTCCCGCGGTGCGGCGGCCCGCCGGCCAGGGCGAGGTCGCAGAAGTCCGTCCAGATTCGGTCCCAGGCTACGCGACCATCGTCATCGAAGACGAGATCGGCCGACGCCATCGGGGCCGAACTGACCGGCCGGTCAGGTGGCGGGGCGGTCGCGGGAGTGGTTTCGTTGCCCAGTTCCGCGATGATCCTGGCCCACATGCCGAGCCCGCCCGGTGATCGTTGGGTACTGGTTGCATTCGACATCAGTTGTTCTTTCCCTGCCCAGCGGTGGCCTGTCCGTAGGGTCATCCGCTCACGCTACGCTGGCGGTGACCGGCCGCCGCAGCGGCCTTCGCCGCAAGGCGATAACCGGTGGTACAGCTTCCATCATGCCTGATGGTGAAGGTGAAAGGTCGATGGTCGATCCGTCTCGTGACCCATTGACTCGTCACGAACACGCTGATGGCGTGACGCGATCTCGCCTGACGGCGAAGGCCGCTGCGGCGGCCGGGCGGGGCAAGCCCACGCCCCTACGAGCGGAGGGCCGCCGCGGCGGCCGGGCGACCACAAGGGATCACCCCTACGAACGTCAGTTGGCCGACCAAAGCATCAAGTCAGGCCGAGTCAGATTGCGACGCGGACACGAGACCCTGTGAGCCGGCCTGTGCGGATCCCGCCACCTGCGGTCGGAGGGCGTCCATCCGGCGGAAGGCGGGGACGAACAGGATCGCGACGCCAAGCAGCTGGGCGAGGACCGCGAGGATGACCACCGACGGCTGGAAGCCGAGCTGGCCGATCGCCACGCCGGCGAGCAGGATGCCCAGCGGCGCGGCGGCACCGGCCACGGCCGAGTAGGTGCTGAAGACCCGGCCGCGAATCTCAATCGGACTACGCTCATGCCGGATCGTGACCATCAGTGGGTTGATCGGCCCCATGACGAGACCGGCGACGACGAACGCCACGAGCAGCAGGCCGACCGGTGGCGAGACGGTAAACACCCAGAACTCGATCGGCACGATCAGGTAGGACCCACACCAGAGCACCGTCCGGGAGACGCGACCGGCGAGGAAACCGTACAGGGTCGCCCCGAGGAAGGCGCCGGCGCCGAGCGCGGCGATCACGAGGCCGAGCGAGGCCGCGCTCCCGAACTCGTCCCGGATGTAGACGGGCAGGACGAGACCGACGACCGAGCTCGAGATCGCGTTCGAGAGCGCCAGCGCGATCACCATCGGCCAGAGGAGTTCGTCGCGCCGAATGAAGCGCAGGCCGGTCAGGACGTCCGAGAGGTAGCTCTGCGTCGCGGCGACGGGTCTAACGAAAACGGACCCCGGAACGGCGGCGACGATCACGATCGCGCCGATGAACGACGCAGCGGCGTCCAGCCAGAGGACGTTGCTGGCGCCCAGCCAGGCGACGAGCACGCCCGCGACCGGCGTCCCGACCAGCAGGGCGAGGTTCTGGCTGGACTCGAACAGCGCGTTGATCCGCTCCAGCGGCCGGCCCGCCAGGGTCGCCAGCTCCGGAACCATCGAACGGCCAGCCGTGATCGCCGGGATCTCCAGCAGCGAACCCACGAAGACGAAGACCAGCAGCAGCCAGAACGGCAATCCGACTTTGTGATAGAAGAGCGGGATCATCAGGATGCCGAAGCCGCTGACGAGGTTGGCGGCAATCGCGATCCGCCGGAAGCCGAGCCGGTCGATCAGCACTCCACCGAAGATGCCGACCGCGAGCCCCGGCAGGAAGATGACGAAGCCAACGAGTGCCGTCCGCTCGGGGCTTCCGGTCGTGGAGAGCACGAACCACGGCAGCGCGATCAGGCTGAGCTGCTTGCCGATCAGCGCAACGAGGTTCGCGATGAACAGCGCATTGAGCGGGCCGCGGCGGAGGGTCAATTGACTGCCGGTCGTCATTGCGACTCACCCTCTCCGGTGTCAGGTGGCACGATCGGGTAGAAGCCAATCAACCACTCGTACGGCTTCTCATCAGTGTCGTCCGCATCGGGTTGGGCTTGGGACGGGTCATCAACGCCGTGACGAGCAAACGTCCGGTGGAAACCCTCAAGCTGACGTGCAAACTCGGCCACCTCGGCATCGGTAAACCGATACCACTTTCGGCCGACGACCATCCGGCGGGGCTGCACGGCATCCTCCCCGGTGTGCTCGAGGTCGATGAGCCCAGCCGCGACGGCCCGACGGATCTCCGTGGCGACCTCATCGAGGACGACGGAGAGGAAGACGTCGAGCGGCGCCTGGTCGGTCCCCGGCCACCCGAGCAGCGCCTTGTCGACACTGAGCCGATAGGCGGTCACCCGGTAGCGCTTCTCGGTGATCCCCGCGACAATCTGCGTCTCGGCGACCGCCACGAGGTCATGCGACTCCAGCAGCCGGATGTGGTAGTAGAGCCGCGTCCGCGCCACCCCGAGCAGTTCGGCCAGTTCCGTGACGGTGTGCGGCGCCTGCCGGAGCACCTCCAGGATCCGCAGCCGCAGCGGGTCCGCAATCAGCCGGAGGACCTCCGGATCGTTCAGCACGCGTATCTCGTTCTTGGCCGTCGGCGTATCCATGCTCTTCATTCACACAGCGTATCACATTCAACTCTTTGTGAATAACCCGTACCAAGAATCGTTCCCATGGTTGCGATTCGTGCACGGCAACGCCCGGACTCGTCTCAGCCCGGGCGTTACCTGGTTGGTTGCAAGCGCAGGCCGGACCTACCGGACGATGTCGCTCAGGTTTGCCGCGATGTAGTCTGCCACATACCAGGCCAGCGCCTCGATCGTCTCGGTCGGGTTGTAGCCGGAGCTGGCCGGGAACGACGACCCGCCCAGCACGCACAGGTTCGGCGCCTCATGGGCCAGTCCGTACTTGTTGACCACCGATGCATCGGGGTCGTCGCCCATGCGCGTCCCGCCGTAGGCGTGACTGTTGATCGGCAGCGGCACGTCGTACGGGTAGCTGGGCCAGGTCTCCGTCGCTCCCATCTCCCTGGCGATATCGGCCAGCTTCTCGTAGAGGTAGGCGCCGGCCTTCTTCTCGTTGTCGCCGAGGCTGTACGTTACCCGAAGGACCGGCTGCCCATACGGATCGGTGACGTCCTCATCAAGATCGAGGAAGTTCGACTCGTACGGCTGCGGCTCGACCTGGGCGAAGACGTTCCCGACCGAGTCGGCGTTCTCGCTGATCCAGCGCTTGTACTCGCCGCCCCAGGTCGGGACGCCGGGAGGCGTCACCCGCGAGTTGCCGATCGGCAGGTTGCCATTGCCGGCGAAGATCACCGCCCCACGGACGAAGCCGAGGCCAGTGTGATCGAAGTTGTCGCCGTTGAGGTCGTCCATCGCCGTCGCCTGGCCGGTCGTGCCGGAGTAGAGGTTGAGCTTCGTTCCCGGGAACAAGCCGAACGCGCCGACGTACGCGTGCGACATGTAGTGTCTGCCGAGCTGACCGTTGTTGTTGGCCAGTCCGTCCGGGTAGAAGTCCGACTTCGACAGGAACAGCAGCCGGACATTCTCATAGATGTAGGAACTCAGGATGACGAGTCCGGCGGGCTGCTCGACGTTCTCGCCGTTCCCGTCGACGTACGTCACGCCGGTGACCTCGCCCATGTCGTTGGAGAGGATCTTCGTGACCCGGCTGTCCGTCCGGATCTCGAGCAGACCGGTCGCTTCGGCCTGCTGGATCGCCGAGAGCTGAACGCCGGACTTGGAGTCGTTCCAGCAACCGAAGTAGCCGCAGAACCCGCAGTAGGTGCAGGCCGGCCGGTCGCCGAACGGGACGCTGGCGATCGCGGCCGGCTGCGGGAACGGGTGATAGCCCATCCGTTCCATCGCGGACGCCGCCATCTCGCTGAATCCCATGCCCCGGAGCGGTGGCATCGGGTAATCCCGTGAGCGAGGACCCTCGAACGGGTTGGAGCCGCCGGCGCCGGAGACGCCGATGAGGTACTCGACCTTGTCGTAGTACGGTTCGAGCTCGTCGTAGGTGATCGGCCAGTCGACCGTCGAAGCGCCCGTCGGGATCGCCGCCTCGCCGTACGTCTCGATCGTCTCCGACCGGCCCCGGAAGTCGTCCGGCCGGAAACGCCAGCTCTGGGTCCCGTAGTGGATCGACGTCCCGCCGACACCGTTCATCATCCGGATCGCCGGGATCGGCGGAGGCGCGGTCGGCGAGGCCGCGTCCGGGCGCCAGGTCGGGACCTCGCCGTTGACCTTCGGCGCGCCCATCCAGTTCCGGACCGACCCGGCGATCTCGTCCATCCGCGGGACGAACTCCTCGGTCGTGAGACGGGGGCCGGCTTCGAGTGCGGTCACCCTGATGCCAGCCTGGGTCAGGACATGCGCGGCGATCCCGCCGGAGGCGCCGAGCCCGACGATGAGGACATCGACTTTCGGCAATGGAGATCCCATGGTTCAGCTCCACGTGTACGGCGTCGCGCCGAAATCAGCCACCGACCGGTGCTCAGGAGTGACAACCGTGTCGACCGCCTGCTCTTCTGGCAGCCAGTTGAGCTTGATGCCCGGGTAGCCGATCAGATCCCAGCCGGCGAAGTCGCGGTTGCCGCCGTAGATTGGGTCGCCGAACATGCCCTGTCTCGTGTGCTCGAGCAGCAGTCCGAAAAAGCCTTCCGGGGCGTCGGCCAAGTCACCGCTCTCGAGCTGACCGATCAGGGCGTCCTGCGCGCCGGCGTCAAGGGCGGCGAAATCGCCCCCGTCGGCGGCAATGTCCAGCGACGCCAGGCCCTCCTGATAGAAGGAGAGGTAGGGGGCATGGGCGTTGGTCAGTGCGCTGTCGAGGAAGATGCCAACACCGGAGTCGCCCGCGCCGGGACCAAGCTCATCGGTCGGAATCAGGCGGTCGATCACGGCGACGAGCGTGGCGTACTCGGGCTGGCTGAGGGCGACCGGGGCGTAATCCGCGACGCTGACCGGGGTTCCGGCCGGGGTCGCGCCGGGGGTGGCGATGCCGGCCTGGTTGAGCAGCCGGACATGGGGCGAGGCCGCCCAGGCGGATGGCCCCTGGGTAACGGTGGCGCCAACGGCCAGCCCACCGGCGGCAACTGCTCCGGCCCTGACGAGATCACGTCGGGGAATGAGATGAAGTGGGCGTGATTCGCCCTGCTCAGGATGCGTCATCGCATCGATCTCCTTGGTTCAGTGCCGGACAGTCGTCGTCCGGCATCATCGGTGAAAGGTGAAGACCTCGGCGTCCTCCTTTCGTTCGGATCGGCGTCTATCCGAAACCAGCATGGTTTTCCATCATAGCACCCGTCAGCAACGTTCGCTGGGCCGGGGAACGCTCCTGCCTCGACCTCATCCCGACCCAGCTCAATACCGGCGTGTTCGATCAAAAACTCAGCATCCACTCGACATCCGGGTGGCATCTGCTACGCTGGGTAGACTGCCGCACCTGGTTGTCGGCCCCGGAACCGGACATCATCTGCCATGTCCCCCGGTGCTCGCGGCGGTTTCGTCCAATTCAGCACGGCCGCTCCCGATGGCCGCCCGCTTAAGTTCCTTGGACGGATACTCCCCGCGGGAGCTCCCGGTGCGCGGCAGATCGCGCCCAGGAAAGCATCGTCCCCCAGCCGGGGCCAACGATGATGAGGGTTGATGGTTATGACATGCTGCCGAGATGCGTTCCCGACGCTGGCGTCGGTCTCCGATCGTTCCACTTCCACAGCGACCGTTGACCCGCGCGACGCGACCGAGCCGCCCGAGCACCCAACCGGCGACCTCGGCACCCGCCTCCGGCTCGACTTCCCCATCCTCAACCAGATACTTCCGCCGGGCCGACCGGCCCTCGCCTTCCTCGACACCGCCGCTTCGTCACAGAAGCCACAGGTCGTGATCGACGCCCTCTCCACCTACTATCGGACGACGCACGCGAACATCCACCGCGGCGTGTATGAACTCTCGGAGCACGCCACCGCCCAGTTCGAAGCGGCCCGGGCGACGGTCGCCGACTTCATCGGGGCGCCGGACCATCACGAGGTGATCTTCACCAGGAACACGACCGAGGGCATCAACCTCGTCGCCAACGCCTGGGGTCGGCGCAACCTCCGTCCCGGCGACCTGATCGTTCTGACAGTCATGGAGCACCACAGCAACCTCGTCCCCTGGCAACTCATCGCCGCGGAGACCGGAGCCGAGCTCGGATTCGTCGGCATGCTGCCGGACGGGACGCTCGATCTCGACAGCCTCGACGCGCTGCTGGCCCGCGAACCGAAGCTCGTCGCGTTCAGCCACGTCAGCAACGCCCTCGGCACCATCCACCCGGCCGCCGAGATCACCCTCCGGGCGAAGGCCGTTGGCGCGACGGTCCTGATCGACGGCGCCCAGAGCGTCCCGCATGTCCCCATCGACGTCGCCGGGCTAGGCTGCGACTTCTTCACCTTCTCCGGCCACAAGGTCCTCGGGCCGACCGGGATCGGCGTGCTCTGGGGTCGGCGCGAGATCCTCGACGCGATGCCGCCGTTCATGGGCGGCGGCAGCATGATCCGCAAAGTCGAGCTGACCCACTCGACCTGGGCCGACGTCCCGGCCCGGTTCGAGGCCGGCACCCCCGCCATCGCCGAGGCGATCGGGCTGGGCGTGGCGATCGACTACCTCCGCAATGTCGGCGTCGGAAACGTCGCGGTGCACGAGCGTGATCTGCTCGGCTACGCCCTCGAGCGGCTCGCCGAAGTACCCGGCGTGACGGTCCACGGCCCGAGTGACCCGGCGCGGCAAGCGGGCGTCGTCAGCTTCACCGTCGACGGGGTCCACCCGCACGACGTCGCCGCCATCCTCGACGAGGGCGGCGTCGCCGTCCGGGCCGGTCACCACTGCTGCCAGCCACTGCTCCGAGAGATGGGCCTCGTCGCGACGACCCGGGCCTCGTTCGGCCCCTACACGGTCCGGCCCGAGATCGATGCCCTCATCACCGGCCTGCACCGGGTCAACACGATCTTCGGCATCTGAGCGGCGACACGAGCGGCTCGAGCGCGTTCTTGAAGACCAACCCGGCTAACGACCGGCCGTAAGCGGACCGGCTGAACGACACTGGATTCAGCGTTGATTGCCAATGGAGACGAACCGATCAGGGAGAGTCGATTCTGTCTGAGCGTTGGCAACCGATGTCGTTCAGCCGGTTCCTTCAGGGCCGGTGCCGCGGGGATCGACCTCCACCGACAGCCCGGATTTCAACCGGGCCGGACTCCGCCCACCTTGACGACGGCGGGGTCTGTCGCGTGCCTCCCTGACGGCGACGGTTCGGTGGAACGCGGTACGCTTATAGGGAAGAAACAACCGCGGCGCCCGCCCGGCTCCCTTCCCGACCGACCCGGAGTTCCAATGACCGACAGCATGTACCGCGAGATCATCCTCGACCACTACCGCAACCCGCACCATCACGGCCGGCTCGACCCGGCCGACGTCTCCCACGAGGAGACCAACCCGCTCTGCGGCGACGAGATCCGGGTCGATGTCCGGATCAAGGACGGTGTCATCTTCGAGATCGCCTTCGATGGCCGCGGCTGCGCGGTCAGCCAGGCATCGGCCTCGATCCTGACCGACATGGTCGAGGGGCTCTCCGTTCAGGACGCCATCGCCCTCCGCCGCGAGGATCTTCTCGACGAGCTCGGCATCCCCGTCAGTCCGGCCCGGATGAAGTGCGCCACGCTCGGGCTGAAAGCACTCAAGCTGGGTCTGACCGGCGCGATCAGCATCGACGACGACAAGCTGTGAGGCTTCGCGCCGAACCGTCTCGTCCGGGCAATCAGCCAATCACCACCATGACAACGACCATGACCATGACCGTCCGGAGGAAGACCCGCCGATGACCGATGCCGACTTCGTCACCGTTGCCCGGACCGGAGACCTCGCGCCCGGCGAGATGACCTACGTCGACGTCCGCAACACCGCGGTCTGCCTGATCAATCTCGACGGGGCGTACCACGCCATCGACGACACCTGCACGCACGCCGACGCGTCGCTCTCGGACGGCACGATCGAGGGCGACATCCTCGAGTGCCCGCTCCACGGCGGCTGCTTCGATATCCGGACCGGGGCGCCGGCCGCCATGCCGGTCGTCACGCCGATCGAGGTCTATCGGGTCCGCGTCGTCGGCGACACGGTTCAGGTCGCCCTGATCGAGCCATAGGTAGACCCGGAGCCAATTGACGTTCCAGCAATGGTTCGGTATCGACGGGCCGTTTGGCCAAGGCCATGAATGGCCTGGCTCAGGACCGAGGCTGTGCGTCACGACGACCCTGTCCCTGGGAGAATTACGCGATCTCAATGGTCTCAGGGCGTGGGAACATGTGATTCAGCAACGCGGCGAGCGTCTCCCGATGCCTTGGCGAACGGTCCCGATGGCGCTCCTGTCGGACAGATGCACATGTTGTCGGAACTGCCTACAATGGCCCCTGCCCTGCCGGTCGTGGTGGGCGGTTCCGATCGTCATGGCGCGCTTCCCGGTGCGTCGCAGAGAGTCGCCCGTGGATGCCCTTGCCGTCGTCCTCGCCCTGGTCCTGATCGGTCTGCTCGGTGGGATCGTCTTCGTCTTCCGCGAGGCCGGCCAGCAGCTGTTCTCCGGCGCCTACCGGCAGCGGATCAGCGCCTCCGAGGCCGAGGCCCGCGAGCGGGCCGACGCCCTGCGCGGCGTCTACGACGATTACCGCGCCCAACTCACCGACCTCCAGGACCGGCGGACCGAGCTGGAGGCGATGCTGTCGGAGATCCGGGCCAACGAGCGGGCCAGCCAGCGGGAGCGGGACCTCGTGCTGGAACAGATTCGCCGATCCGGCGAGCAGCTCGACGCCCGGGTCGAATCCCTCAGGGAGCAGGAGTTGGCGACGCTCCAGGCCGGATCGGCGACGCCCCAGCTCGCGGCCGTCGCCGGTGAGGACTCGCCGGAGCTGTTCGTCCGGCGGGCCGACATCCTCGGCGAGCTCTATGACCGGCTGGCCCGGGTCGAGTTCTCGATCGTCTCGCTGACCAACCCGATCCTGCTGCCGGGCGAGTCGTTCCGGGTGCCGACCGATCTGGCGCCGGAGCTGCTGCGCTGGGACAACTGGCGTGAGGTCGGTGAGACGGCCTTCGCGCTGGGCGAGTACTTCAACCAGCACCGGATCCACCTCGACCAGACGACGGCCCGGGCGGTCGAGGCGTGCATCGCGACGGTTCGTTCGACGCTGACCCAGGACATCTACCCGTCGCTGTCCGAGCAGCCCGACGCCGACCAGGAGCGCCGCATCCGGGAGTCGCTGGCCGCGCTGACGATCATCCCCCGCCTCCGCCGGTACCTCGAAGCCCAGTACCGGACCTTCACCGGCATCGCCGAGCCGGGCGAAGAGGACAGCCCACCGCCAACGCCGCCGGGCGCCGCGACGTCGAACGCATAGGTACGGCGATTCATGGACCCGTGACGTAGGGACAGAGGCGGCCGTCGTCGTAGGGACATGGCTCTCGCTTCGCTGGCTTTGTCCGCGCCGTGAGGCGCCAGACCGCGCAGCGATGCCGGTGTTGGCAACCGACCGGTTCTCGTTGAGGCGGTTGTTGGCGAGCAGACCCCCTCCCCGGCTCGGATCGTCGCTGAAGCGACTCGCCGCCCGAAAAGGGGGAGACGGCCCCAACGGACGCTGGCTGTGCCCGGAGAGCTTCAGCTCGACCAGGATGGGGCCCCACTCCATCCGATGAGTCTCCGCAGGGACGAGTCGAGATGGGAAGGGGTCGCGCTTCGCTGGGGGAGGGGTCTGCTCGCCGACCGCCGTGCTGACCATCCGGGACGATCTCGCCTGACGGCGAAGGCCGCTGCGGCGGCCGGTCACCGCCAGCGCAGCGTGAGCGGATGACCCTACGAGACGGGTCGCTGCGGCGACCGGACGAGCGCAAGGAATCGCCCCTACCCCAGCGTGACGGTCGTACGGATCGTCCCCGCCCGGGGTGTCCCGGCGGTGATGGTCAGCTCCGTCCCGGCCGGCGCCGCGACGACCCACTCGACGAGTTTGCGGCTCAGGTTCGGGTACTCGCTCCGCTGGGCGAAGGCCGTGTGCTGGCTGGAGCGCCCGGCGAGGTGACCGATCTCCTGCTCCGCCTTGCCGGAGGCCGAGGCCAGCGTCGCGCCATCGGGCAGATCGATGCTCACCCGGATCGGCTTCGGCTGCCCGGTCGCCTTGGCGGTGTCACTGCCGAAGGTCGGTAGAAAGCCGCCGTTGCCGATCGTCGCCCAGACGCGGTAGACGCCCTCGCCGACCGCCTCGGCGCCGGAGCCGATCACACGGAGCTTCGGCGCGGTCCCCATCGCCCGGATCGTGAACGGGACGTTCCGGTTGATCTCCCCCTCCAGGAACGGTCCCAGCGGGTTCTGGATGCCGAACTTGAAGTCCCAGCCCCCGATCTCGACCGGGCCGAGCTGCGGGTGCTCGAAAGCACGCCACGGCGTGAAGCCCCGGCCGCCGGCCCGCTGGTCGAGCAGATGGAGCATCTTCAGGTCGTCGTCCTCCGTCCGCTCCTGGGGCCACTTGATGAAGTCCGTCACCTCGCAGCCGGCCTCCATCGGCAGGCTCCAGAGCTCGGTCGCGAAGGAGAAGACGCCGACGTAGTCGAACATCCAGTCCTGGAAGGAACCGTAGATCGGCTTCTTCTTGTCATAGGCGAAGTCGTGGAAGATCGAGACGCAGCGGTAGCCGGTCTCCTCCTCGCCCATCGCGCCGATCGCCTTGTAGGTCCGCAGGTCGTGCTCCGGCAGCTCGTCGTCCGGCCGCAGCGCCGAGGCCCGGAGGATCACACGGGACTGCGTGTGGTAGTGCTGGGAGCCGTGAATGTTCGGGTGGGCGAGGATGAAGTCGGCGACGGCGCGGGTCTCCGGCTCGCTGAGGGGGTACGGCCCGGCGCCCTTCTGGGTCCACTCCGGCTTCCAGTCCCGCGGCATGTTGCGGTTGAGGTCGAGGCCCCACCCCGTCGGCGCGACCGTGACGGCGCCGCCATCGAAGTTCGCGATCAGCCCTTCGGGGTGGACGAAGTAGAAGTCGCCGCCGAACTCGTCCGCGCCGCGCCGGACCATGATCCGATCGTCCTTCGTGGACGCCTTCCACGGTCCGTCCGGGTCCGGGACCCGCATGGAGCCGATCGCGCCGTCGCCGTCGATGTCGGCGATCTGGATGCCATCGTGGGTCTCCTCGTCGGGGTAGTTCCGAATCGAGGAGCGCATCCGCTCGGCCGTCGTCAGGTAGACCTCGCTGGCGTCGACCATGATCCGCGGGATCACGTAGACGGTCGTCTCGTCGATCAGCCGGGTGACGCGCTCGTCGGTCCCGTAGCGGCTGAGCAGGTAGTGGATGTTCCCGAGGGCGACCGAGGAGCCGGTGACCTCGCCGGCGTGGATGTTGGCGTCGACGTAGTAAGCCGGCTTCTCGGTGTCCGGACCGGTCGCCTGGCTGGTGATCGTCACCACCCAGATGTCGCGCCCCTCGCCACTCCGGCCGATGCTGCCCAGCGTCGCGATCTCCGGGTACTGCTCGACCCAGCCGCGGAGTAGCTCAGTCAGCTCGCCGTAGCGGTAGTAGCGGTCGAGCCGCCAGTCCGCGCTCTCCGCCAGGTAGTGCCGCTCGACGATGGTCGTTGCGTCTGCCATCTCTTCTCCCGTCGTGGGGTCTGTCCGAATAACCGCTTGGCAGGCTACCACGGGTTCTGAGCCTGCGAAGGGTCGATGCGGCCTGGTGGTCAGGAACGGTCCTTGGGGCAATGCTCAGCCTTGATTGGGGGCGCGGAAACAGTCCGGTGCTCAGGCAACACGCCGGTGGGCCGCGTCGTGCCGCCTCACGGCGCAGCGCGGCCCTGACTGGGTTTGCGGAAACAGTCCGGTGGTCAGGCAACCCTTCGGCCGTATGCGGCATGGCGCCTCTCGCTTCGCTGGCGGCGCAGCCCGGCCATAAATGGTCCGGGCTCAGGACCGGCGCCACGCGTTACGATCAGCACCGAAGCAAATCCGCAATCCGAAAAGGGCAGCGAAGCGTGCCGGGCTCAGGAACGACGCACAGCGTCTCGCGGGGGATCGGCTCCTTTTTGGATCCTGTTGGTGGAACAACGCTCCACCTCCCGCTCCGAGCAAGGAAATCGGAGGATCGACTATGCCGCAAACGAACGACCCACCGACGTGGCCGGGGATCGGCCGGCTGTTCTCGCTCGGCGGGATGAGCGAGTGCGGCAAGAGCCACGCCGGCCGGTACTTCGACGCCCACGGAGTCCGGCGGATCAAGATCGGCCGGGTGCTGGCGGAGGTCGGAAGGGACCTTGGGCTCGACACGACCGCGCCGGAGTTCACGGAGCGGCTCTACGCCCAGCACGGCGATACGACATTGCTGGCCTTCCTCGAACGGGTCGTGGACGAGATGCGGCGTGAGGGCGTCGAGCGGGCGTCGCTGGAGAGCATGTACCGCTGCCAGCTGGCGACGTGGCTCAAGGGCCAGCTCGGCGAGCGCATGGTGAACATCTTCATCGAAGCGCCGCTGGAACTCCCGATCGAGCGCGAGTGGCGCAAGCGGCCGGGCTCGGAGCGGGAGTCGATCGCCGCCGAGGTCCGGGCCAAGGACCAGTCGAAGCGGCAGCGGGGCGTGCCCAACCTCCGCGCGATCGCCGACCTCGTCATCGACAATTCGGGGTCAGCCGAGGAGTACGAGCGCGAACTGGACCGCATATTGCGGGACTTCCGATCACTGTCCAATTGACCCTTTGACCCTGGCAGATCAGTGGGCCGGTTGAACCTGCCGAGCCCGGCCGGTTCCTCGGGCAGGTAGGACGAATCGAATGGAGCCGAAGATGAAGATCGAGCACGTCCTTGCCGTCGTTCCCGTCGCTGACGTCGACGCGGCGCGGGAGTGGTACACGCGGCTGTTCGGGCGAGGGCCGGACAACAACCCGATGGAATCGCTGGTCGAGTGGCGGCTGGCCGATACCGGCTGGCTCCAGGTAACGGTCGACCCGGACCGGGCCGGGAAGGGGTTGATGAATCTTGCGGTCGCGGACCTCGCCGCCCAGGCGAGCGAGGTGGCGGGTCGTGGGATCGCCACTGGCGAGATCCAGCCGGTCAACAAGGCCGTCGCGGTCTGCCCGATCACCGACCCGGACGGCAACGTCATCACCCTGATCGGCAATTTCCGCGTCACGTATTGAGCAACCGGTAGGCCAGGAGAGGCGGGCAGAAAGGTTGTCTACGTCTGGATCGGCTGCCCGTTATCGCCTGACGGCGATGCCCGGCCCTGAAGGGACCGGGCTCAGGAACGGCGCAGAGCGTCTCGAATCATCCGTTCGGCTGGAAAGCGGCTGCAGTCGGACAACCCTTCGGACCTCCGCTGTAGTCCGCCGGACTGGTGTCGGTCGGCTACTCCGGCTTGCTCACGTCGAAGGTCAGGAAGCGGTCGGGACGGACGGTGAACAGGACGAGGCGCTGATCGGGGTGGCCCAGCTCGGTGTCGACGAACTTCGCGGCGCCCCGGGCCGGCAGGTAGCGGCCGACGATCGCCAGCATCTGGTCCCGCGTCGGCGGCCGGTCGGACCCGATCACGGTGCCCTCGATCGTCACGTAACGGTAGGGATATGTTGGCTTCTGCACGTTCAGCGTGACGGCGCGGGCCGCCTCGATCAGCCGCGTCTTCCGGGCGATCCGGCCGTGGGTCTGGGTGTAGAACGTGAGGTTGCCGCCCGGCTCGTAGCCGTAGAAGAGCGGGACGGTGTGCGGTGGGCGGCCGTCGTCGCTCGCCACGCTCAGCACCCCGATGTGAGGTTCGGCCAGGAATGCGTCGCGCTCGTCGTCGGTCATCTGCTGGGTTGCCATGCTCGGTCCTCCACACACCCGATCACTCGTCGACAGGCACGAGAGCGATCCTGATCAGAAGCGCCACCGCGTTGGGGTGAAGTCACTGGTGACGGGAAGGCCGAACGCCCGCTCGGGTCTGATGGCGTAGACATTGAAGGGCGGCTCACCGGCCGATGGCGCAGCGTCATCGGTGTGAAATGCACCGTCCCGCACCTCAACCTCCCAGCCCTGCTGTTCGACGAAGCAAGCCGCGACCCTCCGCAGCGTCGAGTCATCGGCGACCTGCACCGCCGTTCCCTCGACCACGAGTTCCACCCGGTCATCTCTGACCGAAACGATCGTCTGCGGGTTGGACGCGAGGTTGCTGGACTGCTGTGATGCGTGGCTGGTGCTGAACCAGACGGCGCCGTCCAGCCAGACTAGCAGGACCGGCATGACGTGGGGCCGACCATCAGGCCGAACCGTTCTGGTCCACATCGACGTCGGCAAGGACAGCAGACCGATCGCCGTGTCCCACGATGCCAGTCCCTCCCGGTCGCCGGTCATCGATTCTGCGCAAGGCGGTCCGTGCTCGTTCATGGTCCACTCCCCCTTGTCGTCTGACGAAATCTCTTGAAGACGCACCCGCAAACAACCGACAGATCCAGCCGACGTAGCTGGCTCTGTCGGTTGTTCTACAAGCCGTATGCCAGCCAGAGCAGGCACTATCGCCGTTGCGTAAGAACTTAGATCGTCTCGCCGAAGTACGTCGTCCCCGGTTTGGCGTGGGCGCGGGCGACGGTGTCGTTCAGGGTCAGACCGTGGCCGGGCGCTTCGTTGAGGTGGATGAAGCCGTTCCGGATGACCGGGTCGCCCTCGACCAACTCCGACCACCACGGGACGTCATTGGCGTGGAACTCCATCACCAGGAAGTTGCTCATCGCCGCACACATGTGGGCGGCGGCGACCGTCCCGACCGGCGACGCGACGTTGTGTGGCGCGATCGGGATGAAGTACTGGTCGGCGTGGTCGGCGACCTTCTTGGCCTCCAGCAGCCCGCCCATCTTCGGGATGTCCGGCGCGATGATCCGGACCATCTGCTTTTCTATCAGCGGCCGGTACTGGTTCTTGCGGTAGAGATTCTCGCCGGTGCAGATCGGCGTCGACGTGTTGCGCTGGACCTCGGCGTGGGCCTCGAGGTTCTCGGGCGGCACCGGGTCCTCCAGCCAGAGCAGGTCGAACCGCTCCAGCTCCTTGGCCAGCTTGATCGCGTCGCCGACGGTGTACTTCCAGTGGAGGTCCATCGCCAGCATAATCTCGGAGCCGACCGCGTCCTTGACCGCCGCGACGCACGAGACCATCCACTCGCGCTCCAACGAGGAGATGGTCCGGTTGTACGGCTCCATCCAGTGATCCCGCTCGGCCAGCAGCCCCTCGGAGATGTCGTGCCGGTCCTTGAACGGGTTGAAGACGTCCAGGTCGAACTTCATCGCGGTGAAGCCCTGCGCCTTGACCGCCCGCGCCCGCTCGGCCCAGCTCTCCGGCGTCTGGTCGTCACCGGAATGGCAGTCGGCGTAGATCCGGATCTTCTCCCGGAACCGACCGCCGAACAGCGTCGAGATCGGCGCGTCCAGCGACCGGGCGACGAGGTCCCAGAGGGCGAGCTCGATCCCGCTGATCGCCGTCACCGTCGCGCCGCCCTGCGAGCCAGCCCCGGACATCCGCCGGATCAGCTTCTCGTAGAGCTTGCCGATGTTGCGCGGGTCCTCCCCGATCAGCGCCGGCGCGCACTTCTGGACGAGCTCGGCGACGCCGGCCCCCCAGTACGCCTCGCCGAGTCCCGACACGCCGCTGTCGGTCTCGATCCGGACCAGAACCCAGTCGAAGTTGCCCTCGATGACCGCCGTCTCCACTGACGTGATCTTCACCTAAAATCCTCCTCGCTTATAATCATGAGCGAACGTGTCGACCCAGCGCCGTCGACGACTGATACTCTGGCACAAAAGTAACCATCAGACACGACCGACTTTCTGCTACCACTTCCGATGGCCAGGTCGCGAGCTGCTCGTTCATCCATTTCGTTAGTGCTGAGGAAACCCCGTATGTCCAGCGAACGATACGCGGTCTATTGTGATGAGAGCAGCCATCTTCCGAACGATGGTTTCCCAACCATGAGCATGGGTGCCATCTGGTGTCCTCGATCTGAGGTGAAAGAGGCCGGTCAAAGGATTCGGGAGATTAAAATGCGTCATGGTATGGCAGCCGGTGCAGAAATTAAGTGGACTAAGATTTCTCCAGCTGGATTGTCGCTCTATATCGAATTGGTAGATTACTTTTTTGATAATGATAGTTTGGCTTTCCGAGTTCTGGTGGCCACGAGCAAGAATAAACTAGCGCATGTCAACTTCGCCCAAACCCATGATGAGTGGTTCTACAAGATGTACTTTCTGTTGTTGAATAACATCATACAGAACAAATCATGCTATTCCATCTTCATTGACCAAAAGGACACTCGAAGCCGTGAGAAGGTCAAGCATCTTTCAGACGTACTTGCTAATGCAAACTATGACTTTTCGCGGGAGATCATCGAGAGAGTGCAGACAGTGCGATCGGATGAAGTGCCTCTTATGCAGTTGACGGATCTATTGCTGGGAGCGGTTTCCTCCATTAGCCGAGGTGGGCCCCTGAGTATTGCAAAGTCCGAGCTCATCAAGCGAATTCAAAAGCGGTCTCGTTACTCTCTGAGGCGAAGCACCACGCTTGCAGAGCGAAAATTCAACGTATTCTACTGGACTCCACAGGACCATCATCCGTAATGCCAACTGTATCGTGGCTGCCACCCGTGGAACGGTTGGTTTTAGGTCAATCGCGCGAAATCGACCGCATCGACTTTCAGTTCCGTCGTCGCGCAGCACTTTGTCCTGTCATCTTTGGGCGACCGATCCTGTTCAATCTTAGTTTGACCTCATCCGGAGCCTGCCAGAGCTGCTGGCATACGTTATCCCGCGAAGCGTCACGCCGTCAGCGCGTGTTTGATGAACAGCGAGCCTCACGAGCACTCTGGTGCTTTTCGATGTTTGAAAACGCAAATGATCCGGAGATTCTCCATTGGGTCGATCTTCACGAAGGCCACGAACGGCGACTCTACTTGTGGCTAGAAAGTGCCGCATATGTTGTCATCTTGGTTGAGTCTACAGCAGGGGACACACAGGTCTATAACTTTGTGACTGGCTTTGTAGTAACTGACAAAGGATATGAGCGAACATTAAAGAAGAGCCGTGCTCGAAGAGTTGGTGACACATAGAGACACCCGACGCCATTGCTGACGTCGGGCGAACTCCTTCTACACATGGCAGATGAGCACTGATAGTGTAGTTGATGCGTACATCCCCGTACAGATGTTCGTACACACCTCATTGATGTCCGGCCATCGCCGCAACTATCGCCGCGCCACCACCGCGCCCAGCGTCCTCGTTGAGGCGGACGCCGTCGGTCGCCTCGAACAGATGCAGGTGGTCCTCGTCCAGCCGGAGCCAGACGGGCTGGTCCGGGACCAGCGTCGTCTCGGGCGGGACGCTGGCGACGAGGGTCTCGCCGTCGAGCATGATGTGGACGAAGGTGATGTCGCCGGTTGGCTCGACGGTGTAGACCCGGGCCGGGATCGCGATGTCGGTCTCCCCGGTCAGGATGCCGATGTGGCCGTGGCGGATCCCGGCGACGACCCGGCCGCTCGACGTCTTTGCGACCTTGGCGTTTCGGTCCAGCAGCGGCAGCACCCAGCCGGTCGCGCCGCTCAGCGCCGTCCGGCCCTGGTCGTCGGTCGTCACCCCGGCGGCGATCAGGTTCATCGCCGGGGAGCCGACGAAGGACGCGACGAAGGTGTTGACCGGCCCGTCGTAGATCTCCTTGGGCGTGCCGTACTGCTGCATCACCCCACCGCTCATGACCGCCATCTTGTCGGCCATCGTGACCGCCTCGACCTGATCGTGCGTCACGTACAGGATCGTCGCGCCCAGCTCCTGGTGGAACCGCTTCAGCTCGGCCCGCATCTGGACGCGGAGCTTGGCGTCAAGGTTCGAGAGCGGTTCGTCCATCAGAAACGCCGCCGGATTGCGGACCAGCGCCCGGCCGAGGGCGACGCGCTGCTGCTGCCCGCCGGACAGCTGCCGCGGCCGGCGGTCCAGCAGCATCTCGATGTTGAGGATCTTCGCCGTCTTCCGGACCCGCTCCTCGATGTCGGCCTTGCCCAGCTTCCGCATCTTCAGTGGGAAGGCGAGGTTCTCGAAGACCGACTTGTTCGGGTAGAGCGCGTAGTTCTGGAAGACCATCGCCAGGTCGCGGTCCTTGGGGTCCAGGTCATTGACCAGCCGGTCGCCGACGTAGATCTCGCCGTCGGTCAGCTCGATCAGCCCGGCGACGAGGTTGAGCGTCGTCGTCTTGCCGCAGCCCGAGGGCCCGACCAGCGCCACGAACTCGCCGTCCCGGACATCGATCGAGACCCCATCGACAGCCGGGACGGTCCCGTAGCTTTTGTAGACGTCGCGCAGCGTGATGTGAGCCATGTCATCTCCGTTTGGTTCAGGCGACTGGACGATGCACTGATCGGTTCCATCCTGCCGCGCCGTTAGTGACCGTGACGAAGGGGCGTGGGCTTGCCCCGCCCAGCCGCCGCAGCGGCCATCGCCCCGCCGTGCGACAACTGGCTCCGCGACCAGCGTGTTCATCCTGAACCGAACTGAGCCGCGAGACCGTGGCGCCTTGCGGCGCGGGCAAGGCAAGCCATGTCCCTACAGACGCCACGAACTGCCCTAGTGCTTCACCGCCCCTTCGGTCAGGGCCTGGACGAAGTACCGCTGGAGCAGCAGGAACAGCAGCACGACCGGGACACTCATGATGAACGAAGCCGCCATCAGGCCCGGCCAGTTCGAGGCGTACTCGGTGAAGAACCGACCCAGCCCGACCGGGAGCGTCATCAACTCCTCCCGGTTGATCAGCGTCCGGGCGTAGATGTACTCGTTCCAGGCCTGGATGAAGGCGTAGATCGCCGTCGCGATGATGCCCGGCGACGACAGCGGCATCACGATCAGCCGGAACGCCTGCCACCGGGTCGCCCCGTCGATCCGGGCCGCCATCTCCAACTCGACCGGGATGTTGTCGTAGAACCCCTTCAGCAGCCAGATCGAGAGCGGTAGCCCGAAGGTGAGATAGGTGATGATGAGGGACAGGTGCGTGTCGATCAGCCCGAGGTTCCGCATCAGGATGAACAGCGGGATCAGGAAGACCACCGCCGGGAACATGTTGCGGAACAGGACGCCGAAGAACAGCGCGTCCTTGCCGGGGAACGAGAACCGCGAGAAGGCGTACGCCGCCGGCACGCCGACGAACAGCCCGAGGACCGTCGTCGCCGTCGACACCCAGAGGCTGTTGCCGAGGTAGCGGAGGAAGGTCTGGCCGACGTCATCCCTCGGGTTGAGCAATTCGCGGTACTGCTGGATCGTCGGGAACTCCGGGATCCAGCGGGGCGGGTACTCGGTCGCCGCGAACTCGCTCTTGAGCGACGTCGACAGCATCCAGAGCATCGGGCCGAGCGCGTAGACCACGAGCCCGACCATGAAGATCCAGCCGGCGACCGTCCAGGCGCCCGGACGCTGCCGGCGGCGGGTCCGGGCCCTCGCCCGCGTCACTGGCCGCGCCGTAGCGGCTCTCGGCATCGGCAGGATCGAGGCGCGCATGACGCCGGAAGCAACGTCGTCTGGCCGCCGGGAGGTGGCGGCGCCTTCGTCGATGGCGGTCATCGCTGCTCTCCGGTCTTGCGGCCGCCGCCGGTTAGCGCCCGGACGTAGAAGAAGCCGATGATCGCCATGAACAGGAACAGGATGACCGAGTAGGCCGACGCCTCGCCGTAGCGGAGGCCGGCGCCGAACGAGATCTTGTAGATCTCGGTGATCCAGAGCTGCGAGGCGTTGGCCGGGCCGCCACCGGTCATCAGGTACGGCAGGGTGAAGGAGTTCAGGTTCGTCACCGCCAGCAGCAGCGTCGTGATGAGCAGGACGCCCTTGAGGTGCGGCAGGGTGATGTGGCGGAACTGGCTCCAGGTGCTGGCCCCGTCGACCCGTGCCGCCCGGAGCAGCTGCTGCGGCACCGTCTGGAGGCCCGCCATGATCATGATCATGACGAACGGGAACTCCTTCCAGACGTTGACGACGACGAGGGCGGACATGACCCGGCTCTTGTCGTCGAGAACGATCAGCGGGTCGTCGATCCATCCCCACGACATCAGCTGGGCGCTGACGACGCCGTAATCGGAGTGGAGCATCCAGCGCCAGATGTAGGCGGCGGCGACGGCCGAGATCACCCACGGGATCAGGAGGATGCCGCGCAGGAGGCCACGGCCGACGAACTCGCGGTGTAGGACCATCGCCGCCACGAAGCCGAGCACGACCGCGAGGACGGTGCTGCCGACGGTCCAGACGACGGTGTTGCGGGTGACCTGCCAGAACAGGTTGTCGGTCAGGATGCCGCTGTAGTTGCTGATCCCGTTCCAGGTCCAGTCCGGGTCGCGGGCGTCGGTGAAGAAGAAGGACCGGTAGACGGTGTAGACGAGGGGATAGCCGATCACGACGAGCATCACGACGATTGCCGGCGCGACGTAGAGGTAGTCGGCGGCGTGGCGACGCATCCGGCTGAGCAGACCAGGGGGCTGGCGCCGGGTCGGTGCCGCTCCCGCTGGCAGGGTCGGAGCCTGGGTTGCCATGAACGCTCCTCGGGATCACTGAGTGGACGGCCACCGGCCAGGCGGACGATTCGCCCGGTCGGTGGCGGGACGTGTGGAGATCAGCCGGCGCGCTGGCTGATCAGGTCGGTGATCTTCTGGGCGGCGTCGTCGGCCGCCTCCTGCACGGTCATCGTCTCGGTCAGGGCGTTCTGGAGCATGTCCGGGATGATCGAGTTCATGATCTCGGTCGACTCCGGGACGACCGGGAACGGGATACCGTAGGGCAGCATCGAGGTCGTCACGTCAAGGAACCGGATCGACTCCAGCCGCTCCTTCATCCACGGCGTCCGGAAGCCGCGCAGGTTGGCCGGGTTGGAGTCGGTCCAGTTGTTCTTCAGGCTCCACTCCGGCGAGGTCAGCAGGCCGACCATCGCCTTCGCGGTGTTGGGATCGACCGCCGCGCCGTGGGCGGCGTCGGTGAAGACGTGGGCGTTGGAGCCGCCGAACACCACCGCCCGCCGGGCCGGGCCGGCCGGGATGAGGGTGTAGGTCATGTTGTCGACGACCCGCTGGGCCCGCGCGATCTCCTCGGGGTTGGTCAACGTCGCCAGCTTGCCCTGGAGCGCCACGTACTCGCTCGGGTGCGAGATCATCATGGCGATCTGCTCGGTCAGGAACAGGTCCTGGTTCTCGACCTGGGTGTTGGTCAGCGCCGAGGTCGGCACCGACCGGTCCGTCACGTACATGTCATACATGAGCTGGAGAGCCTGGACGCCTTCAGCCGTGTTGATCTTCGTCGTCGCGTAGGTCGGGGCGGGATCGGCCTCGTCGAGCGCACTGCCGCCGTAGGCCCAGAGCAGCGGCATGAACCGGAACGGCGTGTTGCCGGCGTTCTGCTTGGCGACCATGCCGTAGCCCCTGACCCGTGGGCCGAGGGCGTCGGTGATCGTCTTCGAGGCCTGCCGGACCTCCTCCCACGTCTGTGGCGGCATGTCCGGGTTCAGCCCGGCCCGCTGGAAGATGTCGCGGTTGTAGATGAACGCCATCGTCTCGTTGTTGGTCGGGATACCGTAGTACTTCCCCTCCCAGGTCACGGACTTCAGGGCTCCTGGCCAGAACATGTCCACGCTGAGCCCGTAGTCCTCCAGCCTGATCTCCTGCAGGAGCCCACGGGCGGCGAACTCCACCCCCCACAGGATCGGGAACTTGGCGACCGCCGGTGAGGCGCCTCCGGCGGCGGCGACGCGGGTCTTGTCGAGCAGCTCGTTGTAGTCGACGTTCTGGACGTCGAGCTGGATCGCCAGCCACGTCGTCCGGAAGGCGGTCTGGTAGTCCTCCCAGAGCTGGGCGGCGATCGGTGGCGACGCCTGGGTCGGACCGGCCGCCCACCAGGAGACCTCGCCGGCGGTCTCGCCGGGGACGAGGGCGTGCATCTCGGTCGCCGTATCGACGGTCTCCGTGCCGGCCATCGCCGTGATGGTGTCCGGGTTCCAGGTCGCCGGGTCGATCCCGGTCTGGCCGCCCTGACCGTCCTGGGCCAGCGCCGAGGGAGCGACGGACGCGCCCACAGCGAGCGCCGCGGCCGCGCCGGCGGCGGTCCCGAGCAGACGACGACGATCCAGTGAGGACGTGCGGATGGGTTGACGACGGGGGTCACTCATGACGCGCCTCCATGACTCAACTTCGAGTCGGCGCCAGGATGAGTGTGCCGTCGGACCGTCACGCGGCGTCGCGCGGACCGGTTCGCGGGCCACCCTGGCGATCAGTGCCAGATTCGGACTCCACGCGGAGCGAAGGGTGCTGATGCCAGTTTTATGCACGTTCGGGCAACGAATGTCAAGCGACGCAAGGGTGGCCAACCCGACCAGCCGATCGTCCCCCGGACCGTCGGGTGTCTCGACAGCCGAACGAATCGGTGGCTAAATGCGTCGCATGGAAAACCCATTCACCGGTGCGCCGTTTACCGTACGGCCCCGGCTCGACACGAAGCCCTGGGGCGGAACCCGGCTGGCGTCGATGGGCTTCGAGCGCCCTTCGGACGCTCCCGAACCGCTCGGCGAGGTCCTCGTCTCGGCTGACCAGTCCGTCATCTCCAGTGGCGCGTACGAGGGGCTGACGCTCGGCGATCTGACCCGGCGCTTCCCGGGCGAGGTCGCTGGCCGGCTCGGCCTCGGCATGACCCGTGGGCGGCCGGTCTTCCCCCTGCTCATCAAACTGATCGACGCCGCCAGCAATCTCTCCATTCAGGTCCATCCGGACGATGATCAGGCCGCCGCCCTGGGCAGCACCGGCAAGACCGAGGCCTGGTACATCCTCGAGGCGCCGGCCGACGCGCAGCTCTTCCTCGGCCTGACGTCGGTCGCGCCAGGGCCCTTTCTGGCCGCCTGCGAGGCTGGCGACGGCAGTTCGTCCCGGTTCCTGCGCCAGATCGCCGCCCGGACCGGCGAGACCGTCCTCCTTCCCGCCGGAACGGTCCATGCCCTCGGCGCCGGGGTCCTGATCTACGAGGTCCAGCAGCCGTCGGAGCTCACCTACCGGCTGGACGACTGGGGCCGGGTCAGCGCGGACGGCCGGCCGCGCGAGCGTCATCTCGTCGAGGGCGCCCGGGCGATCAAACCCTACCTGCGCCCGTCCCCAACGACCGGTGCCGACCGCGACTCCGCGATCGGGCAGCGCCAGTTCCTCGTCGCCTGCCGTTACTTCGCCCTCGAGCGGATCAGTCTGTCGGGCGATGACCGGCTCGTGACGACGACGAGCGGGTCGCCGCAGATCGTCACAGTCGTCGCTGGCGAGGTCGTCGTCGGGGATGACGACCGGCTCAGCGCCACGGTCGGCGGCTCGATCGTGGTCCCGGCAGCGCAACCGTCGGTCAACCTGACCTGCACCGGTGAGGCGACGGTCCTCCGTGCCTGGATCCCGGACCTTCCGGCCGAAGTGATCGGCCCGGCCCGACGGGCCGGTATCTCGGACACCATCCTGGCGGCACTCGGCGTCTCGACCCCGTAACCCGACGAATGGATCATCGGTCGGGATGGCGGCGGGAGCGGGACGACGCCGATTGGCATCGCCCCGCTCCCGCGCGACCATGGACGTCATCACGCCGTAGGCGGGTGCGAACCGGTGTCCCGGCCGGGGACCTTTCTACCCGTGAAGCGCCGTCACGATGGCGGTGACGTCGTACCGCATCAGCTCCATGTAGGTCCCGGCTTCCCCGTCGGGGTCGCCAAGGGCGTCGGTGTAGAGCTCCGGTCCGACGACGACATCGGCCTCGGACGCGATCTGGTCGAGCAACGCCGGGTTGCTCACGTTCTCCGGGAAGATGGCCGGAACACCGGCCGCGACGATGGTGTCGACCAGTGCCGCGATCTCCGCCGCGCTGGGATCGGCCGACTCGGTCGTCACTGAACTCAGGGCGGCTCCGACGATCTCGAAGCCGTAGCGCCGGGCGAAGTAGGCGAACGTGTCGTGGCTGGTGACGAGCCTGCGGGCATCGACCGGCAGCGTCTCGACCTGGGCGAGGACATACCTGTCGAGCTCGTCGAGTTGCCCATGATAGACCGCCGCGTTGGCCTCGTAGGAGGTGGCGTTCGCCGGATCGGCCGCAACCAGCGCCGCCGCGATCGTGCTCACCATCAGCTTGACGTTGGCGACGTCGAACCAGACGTGCGGGTCGAACTCGCCCTCCGCGGCATGGTCGCCCCCCTCAGCCGGAGCGGGCGCCGCCTCACCGACCGGAGTGGCCTCCACGCCCGCGACATCCCCCTCCTCCGCGATCCGGAGCGGCGTGATCTGGTCCGTCACGACGACGCGGTCGCCCGTCGACCCCGACGCCTCGAAGACATCGTCGAGCCACGGCTCGAGACCCAGCCCGTTCTCGAAGACGAGGCTGGCGTCCGCGATCGCGCCGGCATCGTCCGGAGTCGGCTCGTAGGTGTGGGAATCCCCGTTGGCCGCGACGAGGACGACGACACTGGCATGGTCCCCGGCGACATTCCTGACGAGATCACCGGTGATCGAATTGGTCGCGATGATCTGGATGGGTTCGGACTGCGCCGAGGCCGGCTCAACCAGCCCTACGGCCAGCGCGACCAGCAGCGCCAGCACCCCGAACACGCGTGCGGTGAGATTCTTCGTGCCGTCGAGACGACCTGCCATGCTGCTCTCCTCCGTTGGCCATGGCGGGGGCAGGTGCAGGCGCACCCGTCCCGTCCGCCGTGGAACCCGGGCAGCATACTGCTATATGAGACGATGTATCAAATAGTGGAGCAAGAGGATCAGGTCGGCGAGTTGCCGCCGTCGACCGCGGCGGCGTCGGCAACGGAGATGTCGCCCAGGTCGGCAACGTCGGCGGTCGCGGCGTTCCCTCGGGGGATCGGACGGTAGACCCGGACGGCCCGGGCGCGGTTGTCCAGCAGCAGATCGCCGACGACGAGGCTCCGCCCGGTCGCGTTGACCAGCAGGAAGACGTCGTCCGGGGTCGGCTCCGGGAAACCGAGGTCGGCGGCGATGCCGGCCTGGGCGAACTGGCCGGCAACCGGGCCGCGCGCCGGGTCCAGCACCCGCGCCGTGTGCCCAAGGCCCCGGCTGTGCAGGGCCGACAGGCCGCTCGACAACCGGTCGCGGTCGTAGAGGGCTACGACGGTCTCGGCCGATTCGATCTGGTCCGGCCGGAGCCAGCCGGGGGACTGTGTCATGCCGGAGATCCGGGCGCGGGTGCGGCCGCGGGCGGACCCGCGAGGCGGTCGGGGAGCTGGCATCGGGCGGGATTCCTGGGACGGGCGGGGCGAGGCAGGACGGGACCTGCCCATGACAATGAGACAAGGCTACCCCACCCGGCCCAGCCGGGCCAGCGGGGAGCGATTGACCATCTACAGGATGAGCTGGCTGGCGACGAAGAAGTAGATGAACAGCCCGGTCGCGTCGATCAGCGAGGTGATCAGCGGCGCCGAGACCACCGCCGGGTCGACCCGCAGCTTGATCAGCACCATCGGTAGAACGGCCGCGACCGTTGCCGCCCAGGCCGAGAGGATGAAGACCGTCAGGGCCAGCGTCAGCCCGAGCCGCTCCGGGCTGATGCCGGTGTCGCCCTGCAGGTACCCCCGGCCGAACATGAACAGACCCATCCCGATCCCGAGTGCGAGACCGGTGACGAGCTCCTTGCCGACGACTCGCCCGATGTTGGCCGGCCGGATCTCCCCAACGGCCAGCGCCCGGATCACAGTCGAGACGGTCTGGCTGCCGACGTTGCCACCGGTCCCGATCAGGATGGTGATAAAGACGGCCAGGAACGGCGCGGCGTCGATCTCGCCCTGGTAGTGCTCCAGCACCGCGACCGAGCCGAACTGGGCGACGAACAGGACCAGCAGCCAGGTGATTCGCGAGCGGAACAGCGTGAACGGCGAGGCGCTCAGATACGGCGCGTTGAGCGGCGAGGCGCCACCGAGCCGGGTGATGTCCTCGGTCGCCTCGTCTTCGAAGACGTCGAGGACGTCATCGGCGGTGATGATTCCGAGCAGCCGGTTGTGGTCATTGACGACCGGCAGGGCCAGCAGGTCGTGCTCCGTCAAAAGCCGGGCGGCGATCTCCTGGTCGGTGAGGACATCCACCCGGATCGGGTTGCGGATCATCAGGTCGCGAACCGGCGTCGACGGTGCCGTCAGGACGAGCGCGTGGAGCGACAGCACGCCAAGCAGCCGGGTCTGCTCATCGCAGACGTAGACGTAGTTGACGGTCTCGGCCTCCTCGGCGACGCGCCGCAAGGCGACGACCGCCTGGTCGGCCCGGAGGTTGGGCAGGATCGCGACGAAGGCCGGGGTCATGATGCCGCCCGCCGACTGGGGCGGGTAGCTCATCAGGTCGCGGATCTCCGCGGCCTCGTCCGGCTCCATCTCGATCAGGAGCCCTTCGGCGATCGAGGCCTCGAACTCCGCGATGATGTCGGTCGCGTCGTCGGGGTCGATCTCCTCGAGGATGTCGGCGGCCTGGGCGACCGACATCCGGGAGAGGATCTTGGCGGCGTCGCGCTCGTCGAGTCGAGCGAGCAATTCGGCGAGCACTTCGTCGCCGAGGATCGCGAACAGGCGGGACAGTTCCGGCCCGGTGAGGTCTTCGAGCAGGGCGAGCGCATCCCGCTCGAACATGGAACGGGCGAGAGCCTGTGCCCTCGCCCCGTCGCCGTGCACCACCGCTGCCCGAAGGTCATCGAGCAGGGACGACCCTGCTTCCACAGTCGTCTGCTGCATGGATGAGCCCTATCGGATACGGGGGGTTATCGGTGGGTTCGGTCCAGCGCGGTGCGGAGGAAGCGGCGCATGTGGACCAAGTGCTTCGGATCCTCGGCGGCGGTCTCCGCCGGGCGGGCCGCGGGCAACGGAGACTCCATCCGCGGAGCGGGGCGTGGAGCCGGGATGCTCCGGATGAGGGTGTCTTCGCCCTCGGCACTGATGATGAAGCGGCGCGAAGCGGGGGTGTGGCCGGGAACGCGCAGAGTGGAGGGCGTGTTGCTCTTAGGAGTGAAGGACATGTGTGTCGCCTCCGGATGGGCTCGGGCGAGCCCATCGCTTGCCCCGGCCGGACCGGGGCGGGCGCACACAGGGCGGCTCGTCGGCGATCAGACCGGGATTCGTTCGCAATCGGTCGCAGAAGGGCCAGCGTCCAAGAGACTTCCCAGTTGAGAGACCAGCCGCGAACGGTACCATGGCGGTACGTCGGTGGTTCGCGGACACAGTGAGCGCACGCGTAGGCGTACGAACCAGACAAGTATAGTGCCGCCGGCGGTGCCCGGTCAACGTCGATCGGGCCGAAAACAGGTGTCGTCGCGGCCAGAACGACGGCCGCGAGGGCCTATCCGTAGGGGCGATCCCTTGTGATCGCCCGACCCGTCACGGCCCTCGCCGTCAGGCGAGACCGTGCCTCCTTCGATGCTTGTGGGGTCGCGAGCAGACCCCTCCCCCGGCCCCTCCCCGGCGCGGATCGTCGCTGAAGCGACTCACCGCCCGGAGAGGGGAGACGCGCTCAGCCGATGGTGCCCATCGATGGAGAGCTTCAGCTCGACCAGAATCAGCCCCTCTCCATCCGCATCCACGGATCCGAGATGGGGAGAGGTCATCCGCGGGCATCGACGAAGGCGCCGTTGACCAACCTCGGGACGACCTGGCTGACGTCTTGGGCGGTCGCGATCTCGACGTCCTCTGGGTAGCCGCTGTCGCGAAGCTCACGGCCGGACTCGCTGTCGGCGATCAGCGTCGCCGTCTGCTCGCCGGCCACCCGGAACGACGCGGCCGCCAGCCAGGCCTCGGGCGACGGGTCGGAACCGAGCGCATCGAGGATCGCACCGGCGCCGAGGTGATCTTCCAGCGCGGGTCCCCAGCCGTAGCCGTCCGGCCAGTGCTCGCCGGCCGCGGCGACCGTGACCCGGCGTCCAAGCTGATGCGCGGTCAGCCCCACGGCCGTCGCGTTCCGCAGGGAGCCAGCCAGCACGATCGTCCCGCTCTCGGACGCCATCGTCGCCAGCGTCGAGCCGTTCGGCGACGGCAGGATAAGCCGCGTCCCGGCCGGGATCGACTCCAGCGAGGCGGGCGACAGCGAGTACGGCTGCTTGGTCGTTACTTCCCGCCGCGGGACCGCCAGGGTTGCCCCGATCGCCTCCGCCCGGAGCCGAGCCGAATCGTCCCGCCATCGCCACGGGATCACCACCGCGCCGCGCCCGACCGCGACGTCGACCGCCGTCGAGAAGCTCAGGACGTCGACGACAATGACGACGTCCGAGGACGGAGCCAGCCGCCGGACGCCCTCCGCTCCCCAGGCTAGCCGGACCCGGTAGAGCTGCTGGGAACTCATCGCGACGACTCCCTTCCCCGCGGCGGATCGGCCGACCGGACGCGTCGAGGTGGACGAAACGGCACCGATTGGGCATGATCCCATGCGAACGCCGCGCCGGTCGCCACAGCCGACCGTCCATCCGACAGATCGCACCCGTCGCGTTGGTTCCGTCCCCTCCCATTCCCACCAGCCAGGACGCCCGATGCCTCTCTCCGAACTGCAACAGGTCCGCCTCGCCAAGATCGCCCGGCTCCGCGAGATGGGCGTCGACCCCTACCCCACCACCGCCGATCGGACCCATACCACCGCCGCCGCCCTGTCAGCCTTCACCGCCGCCGAGACCGCCGAGCCGGCCGGGTTGGACGCCGAAGGGACGTTCACGGAGCCGGTCACGGTCGTCGGCCGGATCGTCGCCCAGCGCCAGATGGGCAAGAGCCTGTTCATGCCCATCGAGGACGGGTCCGGACGGCTCCAGCTCTACCTGCGCCGGAACGACCTCGGCGACGAGCCGTTCGAGGACGTCCTGCGCCTCTACGACGTCGGCGACTTCGTCCAGGCGACCGGGAACCTGTTCCGGACCCGGACCGGCGAGGTCTCCCTTCGCGTCTCCGCGATCCGGATGCTGAGCAAGGCGCTCAACGCCCCGCCGGAGAAGTGGCACGGACTCACCGACGTCGAGACCCGCTACCGCCGCCGCTACGCCGACCTCCTCAGCAACGACGAGGTTCGCCAGATCTTCGTCGCTCGCTCCCGGATCGTGACCGCGCTCCGGCGGGAGCTCGACGAGCGCGACTACCTCGAAGTCGAGACACCGACGCTCCAGCCGCTCTACGGCGGCGCCGCGGCCCGGCCGTTCACGACCCGGCACAACGCGCTGGATCAGACCTTCTACCTCCGGATCGCCGACGAGCTCTATCTCAAGCGGCTGATCGTCGGCGGCTTCGAGCGGGTCTACGAGATCTGCAAGGACTTCCGCAACGAGGGCATCGACCGGTTCCACTCGCCCGAGTTCACCATGCTGGAGTTCTACCAGGCCTACGCCGACTACACCGGCATGATGACGACGGTCGAGTCGCTGATGGTCGCGGCGACGGTCGCGGTCCACGGCGAACCTCGCTTCCCATGGCGCGGGCAGACGATCGAGATGGCGGCACCGTGGCCCCGCAAGACCCTGCGCGAGGCGATCCAGGAGGGCTGCGGCGTCGATTATGTCGATCTCCCCGACCAGCCGTCGCTGCTGGCCGCTGCCCGGGCCGCCGGGGCCGACGTCGCGACCGGGACGGTCTGGCCGAAGATCGTCGATGAGCTGCTCAAGCAGTTCGTCCGGCCGCATATCGTTCAGCCGGTGATCCTCTACGACTACCCGGTCGCGCTCTCGCCGCTGGCCAAGCGCCACCCGGACGACCCGACTCACGCCGAGCGATTCCAGCCGTTCATCTGCGGCGGCGAGATCGGCAACGCCTTCACCGAGCTGAACGACCCGCTCGATCAGCTCGCCCGCTTCCGGGCCCAGGAGCAGGACAAGGCGGCCGGCGACGAGGAGACGATGCCGATCGACGCTGACTACATCAACGCGCTGATGTACGGGATGCCGCCGACCGGCGGCGTCGGGATCGGGATCGACCGCCTCGCGATGCTGCTGACCGACCAGGACACCCTCCGCGACGTCGTGCTCTTCCCGGCCCTACGCAACCTGCCAGTGGATCAGGACCCGGTCGCCAAGACCTTCGACGGCGTCGATCCCGTCGCCCAGGGTCTGATCCCGCCGATCCTGTAGTCGGAATGGATTCGATCCGGGGAGATCTGATCGCAACCACCCCTGTTCTGCGAAACTGGCACCAACTGAACGGCCCGCGTTCGTAGCGAAATAAACGGCACGAGCCAATCCTGCGAGCCGCTGCTGGCCACTCGGCGAAGAGGGGATACATGACGACCACCATGCAGACCACCGCCTCGGGCTCCTACTGGCACGCGACCTCGACGCCGCCGGTCCCGAACGACTCACTGCCGCCGTCCGATGACGTCGTGGTCGTCGGGGGCGGGCTGCTCGGCTGCTGGACGGCCTACTGGCTGGCGCGGTCCGGCGTCTCGGTGACGCTGGTCGAGCGGGACGTGATCGGCTGGGGGGCGACCGGGCGCAACGGCGGTTTCCTCGGCTCCGGCACGGCGGTCGGCTATCTCGACGCGATCGACCGTTACGGGCACGCATCCGCTCGAGACCTCTGGCGCCTCACTCTGGACGGCCAGGCGATCGCCGGCCGGATCATCGAGGAGGAAGGGATCGACTGCGACCTCCGGACGCCGGGCATCGTCAGTCTCGCTCTCAGCGAGGCCGAACTCGCCGGGATGGCCCGCGACATCGCGGCGATGGCAGCCGACGGCTTCCAGGGAGCCCCGCTCGACCGAAAGCAGGCACAGGATCTGATCGCGACCCCGCTCGGCGCGGAAATCACCGGCGGGGCCGTCTTCGCGCCGAATGGCGGCCAACTGCACGCCATGCGCTACCTGGCCGGGATCGCCGCGGCGGCGCGGCGTTACGGCGCCCGGCTCTGTAGGGCGAGGGTGACCGGCCTGATCACCGACGGTGACGGGACGCGGATCGAGACCAGCGCCGGAACGATTCGCGCCGGCCGCGTGGTCGTCGCCGTCAATGCCTGGAGCGATGACCTTGTCCCTGCGCTGGCCGGAACGATCGTGCCGGTCCGCGGGCAGATCCTCGCCTACGAGCCGATCGCGCCCGTCTTCTCGACCGGTCTCGCCGCCTCCGTCACGCCGACCGGAGAGTACTGGCAGCAGACACCGGACGGGTCGATCGTGATCGGCGGCTGCCGTGACGACGCCCCGAACGGCGATGTCGGTATCCGCGAGATGGCGCCGACACCCGACGTGACCGACGCTATCGAAGCGGTCCTGCCCCGGCTGTTCCCGGAGCTGGGCGGTCTGCGCGTGGCGCGGCGCTGGGCGGGTCTGATGGCCTTCACCGCCGACTACCTGCCGGTCGCCGGCGCCGTGCCGGAGTTGCCGGGCGTCTGGGTCGTGGGCGGCTTCGGCGGCCATGGGATGCCCTACGGACCACGTCTCGGCCAGCTCCTCGCCGAGGCGGCCGCGACCGGAACGACGCCCGGGGCGCTGTCGCCCCTCCGGATCGATCGCCCCACCCTCGTCCCGCTCACCGTCCTCGTCTGACCATTCGTTCCCATCGCAGGAGATCAGACCATGCCTCAGGTTCGACTCGACCGCCGCACGTTGCTCCGGGTTCCTCTGGCCACCGGCACGTTGATCGCGGCGTCAGCCATCGCCCGGCCCGCCGCCACTGCCGCCGCCGACGATCTTCCCTCGGCCTTCTCCGACCGGACTGGACACACTGTCAGCGGCGTGTTCCTGGAATGGTGGGTTGCGAACAACCGCACCGCCAAGATCGGGCAACCCGCCACCGAGCCGCAGACGCAGGACGGACAGACAATCCAGTACTTCGCGTATGGCGCGCTGGCGACGGCCGACCTCGCTGCTGGCGATGTGACGCAGATCGACGTCGGCAGCGAGTTCCTGACCGAGCGTCCGGTCACGCCACCGGACGAAGGGATCCTCCAGGAACCGCTCGACCAGATCAGCGATACCTGGCGCTTCAACGGTGGCGACGGCCGGTTCGGCGCTCCCATCGCTGATGCCGTTATCTCCGACGACCAGGTCGTGCAGTGGTACGAGCGGGGGGCGATCGCCATCGCCGTTGGCGGAGTCGATGACAGCGCCCACGTCGTCCCGGTCGGAGAGGACCTGGCGGAGGCCCGCCAGGTCAGCACGCAGAAGGTCGATCGCGGCGAACGTGACCTCCTGGCCCCGGTGTTCAAGGGCGACGACCAGTTCACGTTCGCCGACCAGGGGTTCGACCCGGTCGAGCTCTATCTGCCCGACCTCGGCATCGACGCGGCCATCGAGACCATCGGAGTCGTCGATGGCGTGATGGGGACCCCGTCCGAACCGCTCGACGTCGGCTGGTACGGCGACTTCGCCCGGCCCGGCGACGGGAACACGGTCGTCATGTCCGGCCACGTCGACTGGTACACCATCGGGGCGGCCGTCTTCTACACGCTCCGCGACGCCGCGCCGGGAATGATCTTCTACGTCCTCGCCGGGGACGGGGCGGCGGCCACCTATGAGTGCGTCGATGCCTACCCACTCCCGGCCACGGCCTCCGCCGGGAACATCATCCGCGGCACCGAGGTGGACAGCCTGGCGTTGATCACCTGCACCGGCTCGTTTGCCGACGGAGAGTACGATCAGCGCCAGATCGTCTACGCCGAGCGTATCTGACACGACACCGAGTCGCCCGACGAGTCGTCTCCTCAGGCATTCCTCACACAGCCGTGGCGACCGGCTCGGGCCCGGTAACCGCCGCGGACATCCCTGATGACGCGTGACCGGGCGCGTTCGCCAGGGGCAGACGGACGGTGAAGGTCGAGCCCTGCCCGAGCGTGCTGGTCGCCGAGATCCCGCCGCCGTCCTGCTCGACGATCGTCTTCGCGATCGCCAGGCCCAGACCGGACCCGCCGGTGGCCCGGCCGCGAGCCTCGTCGGCGCGGAAGAACCGGTCGAAGACATGCGGCAGGTCGCCGGGCGCGATGCCACTGCCCTCGTCGCGGACGGTCAGCAGCGCGTCCCCGTTCTCCTCCGCGACCGTGACGACGATCCGCTGGCCCGCCCCGGTGTGCCGGAGGGCGTTGTCGAGCAGCACCCAGAGGACCTGCGTCAGCCGGTCCCGGTCGCCGGCGACCGTCACCGGGTGAAGATCGGTCTCCAGCCGCTGCCCGGTCGCCAATCCCGTCGAGGACCGGACCGTCTGCCCGGCGACGTCGTCCAGCCGGACGGGCTCATCGAGCGTCATGACCGGGCCGTGGACGTCGTCGGCGCGGGCGAGGAACAGCAGATCGTCAAGCAGCCGGGCCATCCGGCGGGCCTCCCGGTCGAGGTCGTCGAAGCCTTCGTCGATCGCCTCCTGCCGGGTCGCATCGCGGGGATCCGCACTGACCGGTCGGCCGCGGCGGAGCTGCATGGAGAGGACGTCGAGGTTGCCCCGGATCGCGGCCAGCGGCGTCCGGAGCTCGTGGGACGCGTCGGCGACGAAGCGCTGCCGGCGGCCGAACTCGCCCTCGATCCGGTCAAGCATCCGGTTGAACGTCATCGTGAGCTGGGCGACCTCGTCGTTGCCCCGCGGCAGCGGCAGCCGGGCGACCAGCGACTGTTCGGTCCGCGGGCTCTCGGCGATGGTGGAGGCGGTGTCAGTGACATCGCTGATCGGCCGGAGGGCCCGCCCGGCGATCAACCAGCCGCCCTGAAGGGCGAGCAGGATACCGAGACCACCGATCGCCAGCATCAGTTCGCGCAGCGTCCCGAGCGTGTCGTTGAGCGGAGTGAGTGACTGCGCCAGGATGACGCTGTTGACGCTTCCGGTCTGCGGATTGACCACGACATCGCTCACAGCGAGAACCCGGAAGGTGTCCCCACAGGCAGCCTGGGTGGAATACTGGGCCGTCCCCGGGGGCGCCCTGTCCGGAAGGGCGAACGGGATCACGCAGTTGAATGGCGTGATGCGGAAGGAGCCAGTCGGATCCGCAATCTGGACGATCAGCGACTGGTAGGTCTCTCCCTCCCTGTTGGCGTCGCGATCTGTGAGCTCCGCGGAGTCGCGGCTCAGATCCTTCAGGTTCTCAGGATCGGAGTAGGTCCGGGCGCTGGATTTCAACTGGTCGTCGAGATCGGCGCGGAGCCAGTTGCCCAGCAGCGTCCAGGCGCCGACGCCGGCCACCACGAGCACGACGATCATGAGGAAGCCGTACCAGGCGGTCAGCCGGAATCGGACGCTGTGGACGAAGTCGGAGACGCCACCCATCACGATGCCCTCTCAAGCCCGCAGCACGTAGCCGACGCCCCGGACAGTCTGGATCAGCCGGGGCTCGCCGCCGCTCTCGAGGTGGCGGCGCAGGTTGGCGACGAAGACCTCCAGGACGTTGCTGTCGCCGTAGAAGTCGGCCCCCCAGACCCGGTCCATGATCCGGGAGCGGGTCAGGACCTGGTTGGGATGCTGGAGGAGCAATGCCAGCAGGTCGAACTCCCGCGGCGTCAGGTCGATCGAGCGGCTGCCCCGCAGGACCGTCCGGGAGCCGGGATCGAGCCGGAGGTCGGCGAAGGTCAGCCCGGCGGCGATCTCGGTGTCGGTGGCGTGGGCCCGGCGGAGAAGCGCCCGGATGCGGGCGGCGAGTTCCTCGAAGGCGAACGGCTTGACGAGGTAGTCGTCGGCCCCAGCCTCCAGCCCAGTGACGCGGTCGGCGACGGCGTCACGGGCCGTGAGCAGGATGACGGGCAGCGGCGGCAGGCGCTCGGTTCGCTCGGCCGACCGGACCCGGCGCAGGACCTCGAGCCCGTCGACGTAGGGGATCATCAGGTCCAGAACGAGGACATCCGGCCGACGATCGCGGAGCACGTCGAGCGCGGCCCGGCCATCGGTGGCGAGCTCGACGGCGAAGCCCTCGAACACCAGCCCCCGCCGGACGAACCCGGCGATCCCCGGTTCGTCCTCGACGACCATGATCTTCGCCCCGGTGAAGCGCTCGTCCTCCGACCCGACAGCCATCGTCCCGACCTCTTCCATCGCCGTCGACCGCGCTCGCTCGAGCATGTCACGATGTTCCTCTGATAGTACCAGCGCCGCACGGGCGGTCAGGACGCGGCAGCGGCGACGGCGACTGGGTGGTCGTCGTCGCCGCTGCTGGGAGGGGATTGGGAGGGGGTGGGAAGATCCGCTTCCTCCGTCCGGGGCCGTGCGATGGTCACTGGCTGATGACCGTGCTGGCAGGAGCGGACGGAGGTGGCTGGAGCGGATCGGGGGCGCTGTACCGGCGCGACTCCGGGGGGCAGGGTCGCGCTGGTGCCCGAAGCGCGGACGGAAGGTTAGGCGGTGGGGTCGGCCGGGCGATCGCCGAGGGTGACAGTGACGGTCTGGGTCTTGCCGTTCCGCTCGATCGTCAGATCGACCGAGTCGCCGGACTTGTGCGTGAAGAGCTCATTCAGGAACGGGGTATCGAGGCCGATGTCGGTCCCGTCGATGGCGGTGATCAGATCGCCGCGCTTGAGGATGCTGGCGGAGGGGCCCGATGAATCGACGCTCACGACCCCCTGGCCGCCGGACTCGGTGACCTGCGACTGGATGCCGAGGTACGGACGAGCGACCGAGCCATTGTCGATGATGTCGGAGATGACCGGGCTGACGGAGTCGATCGAGAGGGCGAAGCCGATCCCGGAGGCCTGGCCGGTCTGCGTGTCCTGGAGGGTGGCGACGTTGATGCCGATCACCTGACCGGCCAGGTTGAGGAGCGGGCCGCCGGAGTTGCCGGGATAAATATTGGCGTCGTGCTGGATCAGGTCGGTGAGGTCGTAGACACCGGCCGAGGACGGGAGCGAGCGGCCCGTCGCGCCGACGATACCCTCGGAGACGGTGTTGGTCAGCTCGCCGTACGGGCTGCCGATCGCGACGACGGTCTCACCGGAAGCGACGTCGGCCGAGGTGCCGATCTTCGCGACGGCCGGAAGCGTCTGTCCGGACTTGAGCTCGACCTGCAGGACGGCGATGTCGGCATAGACGTCCTTGCCGACCAGGGTCGCGTCGACGGTCGTGCCATCGGAGAAGCTGACCGAGAAGCTCGTTCCGCCATTGACGACGTGGGCGTTGGTGATGACGTGGCCGTCGCTGTCCCAGATGAAGCCGGAGCCGCTGGCGAGCGGCTGGTCGGCGGTCGTGCTGTTACCCTGCGACTGGCCGAAGGACGGCATCCCGCCCTGGTTGGTGGTGGGCTTGCCGAGCGTCGTGACGGTCACGACCGCGGGGTTGGCCTCGGCCGCGACCTGCTGGACCGTCTGGTCGGTCGCGGTCCCGGACGACTGATCCTGCGCGACGACGGCGGTCGCGGTGGACTGCTTGCCGATGAGATCGGTAGCGGCACTGGCCGCCTGGTCGAGCACGCCGCCACCGGCGAGGACGAACGCCATGATCAGACCGAGGATGGCGCCGAGTGGCAGGAGGCGACGGCGTGCCGTGGCGGACGTCGATCGGCGCTGGGGTCGCGGCGCCGGCGCGGGGGATGGTCGATCGGGGATGGGCGATCGCGTTTCGTGCGGATACTCGTCGTTCATGGGGCCTTCCTCTGGATCAGGTGGATCACGGTCCCGATCCGCTGCTACCTGGCGCCGGCGGGAACGTCCCGGTGCCGTGAGACAAGGATCGCGCCGGTGGCTGAACCGGCCCTGAACCGAACCTGAAAACCTGCTGAAGACCCCGGACCGATCGGCGAGCCCACTCGGCGGCGCTCAGACGATCCGCGAGGCCGGCGGGCGGGAGCGCGACACCCGCCGCCCGGCCTCGACCCGGATGGCGTCGGCGAGGCGACCGCCAGCCTCGCGCAGGTCGTCCGGCGTCAGCGCCGGGAACGACAGCCGCATCGCCGACCGTCCGCCGCCGTCGACATGGAAGACGTCGCCCGGTACGAACGTGACGCCGCGCACCATCGCTTCCCGCAGGACGTCCCGCGACCGCAGGCCCGACTCCAGCTCGACCCAGAGCGAGAACCCGCCCTCCGGCAATTGCCAGGTCGCCGGGACGTTGCCGCCCCGGAGGAGCCCGTCGACCAGCGCGTCCCGCCGGGCCCGGTAGACGGGCCGAACGGCGCGGAGGTGGTCCTCCAGCAGCCCGAGGGCGAGGTACTCGGCGACCGCCGCCTGCACGACGGCGTTGCTGTCCAGGTCGACGAGCGCCTTCTCCCGCCGCAGCCGCTCGATCAGCGCGACCGACCCTGCTACCCATCCCACCCGGAACCCGGGGAACAGCACCTTCGAGAAGGTCGAGAGGTAGGCGACGATGCCGTCCGGCCCAGCCAGCTGGAACATCGACGGGACCGGCTCGCCGTCGTAGCGCAGTTCCCCGTACGGGTCGTCCTCGATGATCGGGACGCCGTGCCGGGCGGCGACCGCCAGGACCTGCCGGCGACGCGTCTGGTCGAGCGTCTCACCGGTCGGATTCTGGAACGTCGGCAGCAGGTAGATCAGCTTGACCTCCCGCCGGGCCAGCAGCGCCTCCAGCCGGAGCGGGTCGACGCCGTGGCGGTCGCGCGGCAGCGGGACGACGTGGGCGTCGGCGGCGCGAAAGACGCTGACGGCGCCGAGGTAGGTCGGCGCCTCGACCGCGACCGTGTCGCCCGGCACGACCAGCGCCCGGGCGAGCAGGTAGAGCCCCTGCTGGCTCCCGGCGCAGATCAGCACGCCGTCGCCGGTGATGCCGGCTCCCCGCGCCCGCATCGTCCGGGCGATCTGATCGCGCAGCTCCGGCAACCCCTCGGCCGGCGCGTATTGCAGCAGCGCCTCGCCGCTCTGCCGGAGGGCGTCGCCGAGCAGGCTGCGGAACTCGGCGATCGGGTAGCCCTCCGCCGCCGGGACGCCGGAGGCGAGCGAGAGCAAGCCGGGCCGCAGCGACGCCGCGGCCAGATCGTCCAGGACCGGCTCATCGCCCGGCTGCGGGGTCAGCACCTCGTCCCAGCCGAACACGGTCGTGCTTTCGCTCGCGGCGGTGGTTCCAGACTGCTGAGCGGTCTTGCTGGTGATGACGGTCCCCCGCCCGACCAGGGCCGACACCCAGCCGTCGCCGGCCAGATTCCGGTAGGCGGCGACGACGGTCGTCCGGTCGACGCTGAGCTGCTGGGCGAGCGCCCGCTCGGGCGGCAGGCGCAGCCCGGTCCGGAGGTGGCCGGAGCGGATGCCCGCCACGATCGCCTGCTCGATCTGCCGGTAGACCGGGATGTCCGACGAGCGGTCGAGAGAGATCGCGACCTCGGCGACCGGCGGCCGGCGCGGCGTCCCCGAATCGGCCGTCAGCGTCCGGACTCCTGGTGCCCGTCGCTCCGTCTCGCGCTCGAATCGGCCGGTCGCCGCCATGATCTCCCCATTTGCTTCCATCGAGCGCCGGTGCGAATGTCAGTATGCTACCGGCTCATCATGGATGTCGCCGTCGTTGCGCTCTGTCATGTCGCTGGCATGAAATTGAACCATTGAGGTCTTCACCGATGCCCCTCGTCCTCGCGATCGATCTCGGCACGTCGTCCGTCAAGGTCCAGTTCCTCGACGACACCGGCAATCCGGTGGGGGAAGCTTCCCGCCCATACCCGACCAACCGGCCCCACCCCGGCCACGCCGAGCAGGACCCGGAGGCCTGGTGGCGGGCGACGGCCGAGGCGGTCCGGATCGCCCTCGGCCGAATCGACGGTTCGGGCGGCGATGTCGCGGCGATCGGGATCACCGGCCAGATGCACGGAACGGTGCTGGTCGATGGCGACCATCGCCCGCTGGCACCGGCCATCATCTGGTCCGACCAGCGGGCAGTGGCGGAGGTCGCGGCCCTCGAAGCCGGCCTCGGGCAGGCGGCGGTCATCGCGACGACAGGCGGACGGTTGGCAACGGGCTATCAGGCAGTGACGGTCCGCTGGCTGGCGGCCCATCGACCGGACCTGCTGACGTCGTGCCGATCCGTCCTCCTGCCGAAAGACTGGCTCCGCGCCCGGGTGACCGGCGTCCCGGCGACCGAACCGAGCGACGCCGGCGGCACTGCCCTGTTCGACGTCCGGCTGCGGGCGTGGTCACCGGTGATGCGGGAGGCGGCCGGGCTGCGGCCAGAGCAATTGCCACCGGTGCTGGCATCAGCCGAACGAGCCGGCCGACTGACCGCGGAAGCGGCCGACATCCTCGGGCTGCGATCGGGCATCCTCGTCGCATCCGGCGCCGGTGACGCCCAGGCCGCCGCCCTCGGGGCCGGCGTCACCACACCCGGTGATCTGCTCGTCACCCTCAGCACCGGCACCCAGTCCCTGGTCCCGGCTCTGGCCGTCCCGGACATCCTCGACGATCGTGGCCAGACGGTCTGCTCGGCGCTCGCACCGTCGTCCGGAGCGGGCTGGGCCCGGGTCGCGGCGACGCTGAACTGCGGCTCGGCGCTGCACTGGGCGGCCTCGGCGCTCGGCTTCCCCGACGACCGCGCCCTCCTCGCCGCCGCCGCTGTCGTCCCGGCCGGAGCCCGCGGCGTCCTGTTCGTCCCCTACCTCGCCGGGGAACGCGCCCCGTGGCACGACGCCGGCGCCCGCGGCACGTTCCTCGGCCTGGCCGCAGACCACGGCCGCGACGACCTCGCCCGCTCCGTCGTCGAAGGCATCACTTTCGCCGCGACGCTCGCCTACGCCGCGATAGCCCCCGACCTCGACCCGCCACCGCAGAGCATCACGCTGGCCGGCGGCGGAGCCCACGACTCCGCCTGGCGCCAGATCGTCGCCGACGTCTACGGCCTCTCCGTTCGGCACAGCACGACGCCCGATCAGTCGGCTCGCGGCGCCGGGATGCTCGCGATCGCGATGCTGCAGGGCGCGAACCCGGCCGACGTCGCCGCCACCTGGCAACCAGCGTCGCTGGAGGAAACCACGCCAGATCCGGTTCGGCATGATGTGTATCAGGAGCGACGGGCCCTGCTCGCCGACGCCTACCTCGCCCTGCGCCCGATCGTCAAACGGCTATCGGAAAGGCGCTGAAGCCACCCGTCGAGCCACCGAAGCGGCAGTCGTCGTAGGGGCGTGGGCTTGCCCCGCCCGGCCGCCGCCGCGGCCTTCGCCGCATGGCGAGATTACGTCACGCCACCGGGATGTACGAGTCCGGCAAGACGTTCAGGTGAATTGCCCGAATTGGTTCGTTCGTGGCTTCAATGGAGAAGATCCGGGCCAACACCGTTATCGCCCTGCGGGGTGATGGCCGCAGGGGCGGCCTGGCTCGTAACCTTCGCCGCTACAATGGTCTCCCGCCTCACCCGGCAATCGACCCGTCAGCTCAGATCGTGCCTCGCCTGCGCCTTGAGCTCATCGACGACCTTCCGGACGTCCTGCGCTCGGGACCGGTCGATCACGAGTAGCGCGTCCTCGGTGTCGACGACGACGACGTTGTGCAGACCGATCAGCGCGACGATCCGGCCCGTCTCCGACCAGACGACGCTGTCCGTCGTCTCGAGCTGGAGGAAGTCGCCCCGGACGCTGTTGCCGAGGCCGTCGTGCTCGATCAGCTCACCGAGCCCGTGCCAGTCGCCGACGTCCGACCAGCCGAAGTCGGCCGGGACGACTGCCACGCGGCCGTCACCAGCCGCCGGTTCCATGATCCCCTCGTCGATGTTCATCGCCGTCAGGTTCGACCAGACCTCGGCCATCACCGGCTCTCGGTCCGGCGTGTTCCAGGCGTCGGCGATCCGGTTGACGGACGCGTACAGCTCGGGTCGATACCGCTCCAGATTCTCCATCAGCGTCCCGGCCGCGAAGATGAACATGCTCGCGTTCCAGAGGTACCGCCCACTCTCGACGTACTCCGTCGCCCGCTCGAGGTCCGGCTTCTCGTGGAACTTGGCGGCGGCGTAGGCAACCGACGGCGACGGCAGATCGGCGGCCCGGTCGCTGTGGGCGACGATCTCGCTGGTCCGCTCGATGTAGCCGTAGCCGGTCTCGGGCCGGGTCGGCTCGATCCCGATCGTAACGAGGCGGCCCTGCTTCGCCGCCAGGCTGGCGGTCTGGACCGCCATCAGCAGCGTCGCCGGATCGGCGACGTCGTGGTCGGCGGCGAACGCGCCGACGATCGCCTCCGGGTCCAGCCGGGCGATCAGCGCCGTCGCCATTGCGATCGCCGGCAGCGACCCACGCGGCGCCGGCTCGACGATCAACTGCCCCTCCGGGACCGACGGCAGTTGCCGGGCGACCGAGGCGGCGTGAGACGGGCCACAGACCACCATCGTCCGGGTCGGGTCGGCCAGCGGCGAGAGCCGGTCGGCGGTCTGCTGGAGCAGTGACCGGTTGCCGAGGAGTGGCAGGAGGAACTTCGGCCGCTGGGCGCGACTGAGCGGCCAGAGGCGCGTCCCGGAACCGCCGGCCGGGATCACCGCCCAGAACGAATCCCGCCGGCGGCGCATCCGGGGCGCGCCGCCGAAGACGGGCTGCGGTCGGGAGCCAGTATCGGGGGCGAGGTGGTTCTGCTCCGTGGTCACTGACGCTCCTCCATCGGTTCGAGGTCGTCGGGACCGATCGTCGTGGCTGATGCCTGGATCTGTGGCATTGTCGCATTCCCCCAGACGCTGACCGCGTGGCCCTCGACGATGCCTTGCCAGAGCCGGACGGTACAGGTCCGGCGGAGCAGGTTCTTCCAGAGCAGGACGTTGGCGAACGTCTCCTCGTCGGCGCTGAAGTGGCTGAAGACGGTCTGTCCTCCGACGAGGATCATCTTCCGCTTGGCCCGGCTCATGGCGACTGTCAGCCGGCGTGGGTCGAACATGAACCCGGCCCGGGTGGCCAGGTAGCCGGGGTCGCTCTCCGTTGCGGCGAAGACGATCGCCTCCCGCTCGCCGCCCTGGAACTTCTCGACCGTCTCGACCGAGGACCGGAGCTGACCGCCGGGAGCCTCCCGCTCCAGCTCAGGGATCGCCCGGAGGAAGGCCGCCCGCTGCGCCCGGTGCGGGACGACGACACCCAGCCCACGCTCCGGGTCCAGCCCGAGTCCATCGACCATCGCCCGCAGCACCGGTTCCATCAGCCGGACCTCGAACTCGTTCCGGGTCTGGCTCTCGGCCTCGCCGTGCAGCACGATCACCATCGGGTAGGCCGGGTCCAGCACCGCCGATACGAACGCATCGGTCGCCCCTGACGAGTCGAGCAGCCCCGACCGCCGGGAGTGGTAGGCGATCCCGTCATGGCGATAGATCTCCCGCCGGAGGAACTCCGCCATGCTGGAATGCAGGCGGAAGCTCTCCTCGAACCGGATCACGGCCGGCCCGGGCCGCCGGAGCCGGAGCGTATCGAACAGCGACTTGTAGACGGTGTACTCCTGGAACGTCCGGCGGCGCTCGCCCTCCCACTCGTGCTTGATGATCGGCGCCATCTGGCGGTGGTCGCCGACGACGATGATCTGCCCGGCCGGGTCGAGCAGCCGGGCCGCCATTAACGCTTCGGGCAGGTTCATCTGCGACGCCTCGTCGAGAACGAGGCAGTGGATCGGGCGGAGCTGCTTCTTCGCCTTCGCGTGGGGCTGGTCCAGCACCCGGATCGCCCCCGGGACGGCGCAGAGGATGACGTGCTCGTCCGCCATCAGCGCCCGGAGCCCGACGCGGTCATCCGGACCGGCCTCCGCCTTCCGATCCTTGCGCCAGATCGCCTGGACGCCATCCGGCAGGACGCCGCGTGGCTCGCTCCGGAGGATCGGCACGTTCAGCAGGAGCTCGTCGAAGTACTGGCCGAAGAGGTCGGGGTGACTGGCCGACCACCCTCGAAACCGGGCGCGCGCCTCGACGATCCCGTCGAGGAGGACGTCCGTCGCCGCATGGGTCTTGCAGCCGGCGGCGACCCGGAACGGCCGACCGGCCGCCAGCGCCCCCTGCATTCTTGCGAGGATCGCGAAGGCGGTCGTGTAGCTCTTGCCGGTGCCGGGCGGTCCCTGAACCAGGAGGAACGGTTCGGCGCTGCGCCGGGCGATGAAGTCGTGCTTGCCGGGCTCGAAGTCGTGCAGCAGCCCGGCCGCGTCGAGGGCGACCAGCCCGGCCATGAAGCGCTCCTGGCCGGCCGCGGCTTCGGGCGACCAGTCCGCCGGCTTCGGCGTCGGCGAGACGAGCCGATCGTAGAGCGTGTTCTGGCGACCGTCGACGATCTGCTGGATGGTGCCCTGAAGGCCGGCCCCGTTGAAATCGTCCGGGTTGGGGTCGATCGTGTAGGTCGTCCCGTCCCGCGGCGGCTCCGGGCGACCGCCGAAGGTGTAGCCGTTGCCCTTGCCACCGCCGCCCCGGGCGTCCTGCATGACGAGTTCGAAGCGGATGTCCGGATTCCCGGAATCGCCGGCGGCCGGGCTCACCGCGCCGATTTCGACCCGCGGCGCGTAGAGCAGCTGCTTGGCGGTCGGCGTGAACGGCCGACGCTCACCGGCCGGCAGCCGCGAGTCGACGGCGAACCGCTCCTTCAGGACGGCCCACTCGCCGGGTTTCATGTCCGACGTCGCCACGAGCTCCTTGACGTCCCCGGCGTCAGCCCCCGGTTCCAGCCGGAACCGGAGTGGCCGCTCGGCCAGCGACCAGACCAACCCCTTCCGCTCCTCGGGCGTCAGGTCACGACCCGATCGCGTCACCGCCTCACGGGAATCGAACCGTTCCCGGGCAATGACGAGGGCAGCCCGGGTCTCCGGGTCCTGGTCCTCATCATGGAACGAGGCGACCCAGGCCTCGCCCATCGCCATCCGGCGCTCGGGCTCCATCTGCCGGACGCGACGCCACTGGGCCATCTCGGCATGCCGCTCGATCTGGAGGAACTCGAGTAGCGCCGCCCCGAGATCGTGCGCCCGGGACTCGAACGCTCCGAGTTCCGGCAGGTCGAACGGCGTCTTGCCGGCGTCCCGGTTGGGATCGAGCCTGCCAGCGAGGAAGACGAGCGCATCCAGGCGCCGGTCGACGTATCCGAGGAACTCTTCCCGGCTGGGCGCCAGAAACGGCTCGATCGTCGCGTCCGATCCGCCCGGTCGGAGCTCCAGCTTGCCCCAGAGGCCGTAGGCGTACTCCAGGGGAATACCAGAACGGAACCGGGCGCGGCTCGTGTACCACCGCCCCTCGTCGTCGCCCTTCCCCTCCAACCGCCGGACGAAGTCGAACGTCCGCGCCCGGAACAGCTGCCGGAACGGGCGTGGGCTGTCCCAGTCGAACCCCTGAAAACCGGATGTGCGGACGAGCGACTGGGCGATCAGGGGCAGGTTGCGCCGCTCCCGGATCTCGTCGGCGAGCTCGGTCACCAGGGGCGAGTCGTAGGCGGCGGGCTGGGTGACGAAGTCGTAGAGCGCGGTCGCCCCGAAGACTTCCTGGAGGTGACGGGACAGGCCATCGAGCAGGTCGCCCAACTCCTGACCGCTGTGGAGGACGAGGTGGATCGGCGCCCGCCGTGCGCCGGTCAGCGGCTCCAGCGCCGCCAGCCGGCCGATCGCGCTGACGACCCGCTGAGCCCAGCGCCCGACGATCGCCCGCTCGGTCAACGGGTCGTCGGGCGGCCCGTCGGTCATCTCGACGATCGACTCCTCCCGGAGGGGCTCGCCGCCCTCGCAGGCGACGACCCGGGCGGCGAGCAGATAGAGCCGGTCGTTGAGGTAGTCCTTCTGGGCGTCGATGTAGACCCAGACGAGATTGGAATGTCGGTCCGGCGCGACGACCGGCAGGGTGCCGCTACCGCCGCCGGGGATGTCCCAGACGGTCGGGAAGTCGTCGCCCTGCCCCTTCCGGTAGGCCTGGGCGCGGATGATGAGCTCGTCCAGCCGCCCTCCCAGACCCGACCGCGACCCAAGGCTACGAACGATGGAGATCGCGGCCGGTACCGTGACGAGCCGCACGGCAGGACCGGACTCCCCCTTGACGCGCTTCTCGACCCGCTTGAGATCCGCCAGCTGTCGCGTCGTGCGGATTCCAGCCCGGACGAGTTGCGCCCTCTCGACCCCGGTGATGAACGGGATCAGGGTCAGGTCGTCGTGCTCGGCCGACCACTTCATGCAGAACGCGTTGAAGCGGCAGCCGTCGCAGACATCGGCGAGGTGGTACGGGACGTCCGTGAAGGGCGCGGCGACGGTCCGCTCAGCCTGGGAGTCAGTCCCGGCGACCAGATCGTCGACGGTGTCCTGGAGGGCGGTGACGTCATCGACCAGCGAGAGGCAGGCGAAGCCGGTCCCGAACGCCTGCCGAGCGGCCTCGCGGTCGGCGGCAACCTGCTCGGCCAGCTCCGGGTCGAGGGCGAGCCGATCGGTTTCCGCCGCACGGTAGAGCACGCCCAGCTGGAGCGACGCGACGGCGACCCCGTCCTCCCGCAGGATCGACGCGAGCATCCGGGCGTAGAACGCGACCTGGAGTTGATGCTCGAGATGCGGACGGGTCGAGCTCTTGATGTCGGCGACGAGTACGGACAGGCGTCCGGCCTCGTCGCGGCGGAGCAGGATCAGGTCGGCGTCGCCGCGCAGGTCCCAGGCTCCGAGCAGCGTCCGCAGCCGGACCTGGAACAGCACGATCGCGCCGCCGGACGCGAGCCGCCGGGTGGTCCGGACAAGCGTCTCGTTGTCGGCCTCCCGGTTGGTCGTGCCGTCCTGCCCGAGCCGTCGGGCCGGCAGCAGCGTCCCGATCGTGCGTTCGACGGTCTCCTCGAACGTCCGGCCGATGTTCGTCAGCAGCGGGGTGAGCGCCTGCTCGGTGACGCCGTAGGCGCGCATCGGGTCGGGACCGTGGCCCCGCGAGACCAGCGCGAGGCGCAGATAGCGCTGGCAGTTCCCCTGCTGGATGTAGGCCGAGACGTCGGTCGGGGAGAGCCGACGGTGCCCATCGCCGTCCACTGACACATCGAATCTCATCGTCGCCTGTCTGTTGCGCATTCGGGGAGCTCGGGAACCCGGCGTCACGGTTAAGGATACGCACCTCGCCGGACTGGATGCGCCGGAGTTCCCGACGCTGTCCGGGATTCCGACGAAAGTACCCGACCAAAGCGAAACGGACCCGCTCCCTTCACGGGAGGCGAGTCCGAAATCTGACGCTATCGGGACTGCCGGAACCTAGTCGCCGTCGGCGCGCATCGGAACGCGCTCACGCTCCCGCCGGTTGTCCACCTCCGTCGTGGTGGCGATATCTTCGGTCACGGCGGGGCGGATGAAGCGGCCGCGGCGTGGCTGGCCGTCGGCGTCCTCACCGGGGCGGTGGGCACGGCCGCCAACGACCGTCAGGCGGCTGGACGATTCGCCGCGGCCAATCGCCCGCTGGCCGACCATCTCGCCAACCGTGGTCGCGGCGGCGATCTGGGGCTCGGCCGGCGCGGTCCGCTCGGGGACGGCGACCGGGACGGGGACCTTCGCCGGGACGGATGGGCGGGACCAGCGGGCGGCGGGCGCCTCGATCTGCTCGGCGTGCTCGTGGCCGGACTGCGGCGCGGAGCAGTAGGGGCAGAGCGTCCAGCGCAGATCGACCAGGCGGTCACAGCTGGCGCAGTTGTCGCGGAGCTGGGTGTGGCAGTGCGGGCAGAGGACGAAGTCCTCCGAGACGTAGTGCTGGCAACTCGGGCAGAGCGGAAGTTCCTCCAGATCCTGCAGGAGGTACTCCTCCTCCAGCGACTTCTGGAAGGTGGAGTCCAGCGTGTCCTTCGGCCGAAGGACGAGGTAGAGGGGGATCCCGAGGAACGGGAACAGAACGACGAGGAGCGTCGAGAAGATCTGGGTGACGACACTGCGACTCCGCGACTCGATGTCCCGGAACGCCCAGACGATACTGACGAACCACAGCACGGCCAGGTAGGCCCCGATCAGTGCCACGAAGATCTGGGCACCTCGCGCGAGCACTTCCTCGATCGCCATGCCAGCCCCTT
>JAABUN010001395.1_pt1 | contig 53474 bp, 65 predicted proteins | sample 5559311 | NCBI WGS metagenome assembly JAABUN01 (sample SAMN10711877, study PRJNA513370) | rock metagenome | isolation source: Antarctica rocks | place: Antarctica: Victoria Land, Siegfried Peak sud
AGATGTCAACAGTTTTTTTGCAATGTTTAACGCAAATTGACGAAATTGTTTTCAAGCTGATTGAGAGAAGTTTCAAATTGATTGATTTATGAGAAGAATGTGGCGAAAAAATACGGACAAATCAAAGAATGGTTTTGATAATTTCTTTAATCGCAAGCGCAGTTTCGCGCGGCTTTTCAAGCGGAAAAAGATGCGTGCCTTCGACAAGACGAAATTGAAAGGAAAAATGTTTGCGCATAAAACCGAGCCGCGCCAGCCGCGCTTCGTCAGAATGAGTTCCGCCGATATACGCCGCCGGAATTTTTAATTTGCCTTTCAGCTTCGGCAAATAATCGGGCAATGTTTGATAAATTTTCGCTTCGACCGACGGTTTGAAAAACAGATTTACGCCCTTTTCGTTTTGAACCGTTCCGTAATCGACATAATCGCGCAAAACTTCTTCGTCGAACTTTTGAAATTTTTCTTTCGCCAGAAAATGTTCAAACGCTTCGTCTCTGGTTTGCCAGCGCGAGCGCCGAAAACGAGTCGTTTTGACGAGCAGAATTTTTTCAAGAAGGCACGCGCGCTTCAAAAATTTAATGCCGAAACTGCTCAAACGACTAATGACGGGAGCGTCAAGCAAAACAATCGCTTCGTATAATTCGGGCTTTTCAACTGCGACGAGAAGATGCAGAATGCCGCCGAGCGAATGACCGACACCGACGATTTTTTCGCCCGCATAACGCTTTTCGATGTCGTCGCGCAGCTCGTCGCGCAGCCGTTCCCAACCGTTCGCAACCGGAAACTTCGGATTGTGCGCGTGGCGTTCCAGAAAATTTATTTCAAAATCGTCGGCGAGAAAAGAAAAAAGTTTATTGTAAGTTTTAGCGGGAAAACCGTTGGCGTGCGCGAAGTGGATTATCTTTTTTGACAAGGTAATTAGGTTGATTTTTATATTCCAAAAAATTGGCGTGCTGTTTCTCTGACCGTTCGACAGTATTTAATCGCTTCCTTAGCTTCCGCTTTTGATGTAGATACGCCCGGATAACGATATTCGACGGGATGAGCAGTGAGAATTATCAAACTGTTTTGCAGTTTTTCACTAATCTCTTTCGGCGTTCTGACCAACAAATCAAGCGGTATCGAACTTTTAATTCGCCGTCTGATTCTTACGCTTTGCTCGGCGTGTCGACCATTAAACGGTAAGACAATCAACAAATCTACGTCAGAATCTTCGTTCGGCTTGCCGTAAGCGTGCGAGCCGAACAAAATGATTTTCTGCGGATTAAAATTTTCCACAATTTGCCGGCACAAATTTTGAATTTCGACAACGGTTTTTTTCATCAATTGGCAATATACTTTTTCAATTCCATTTTCGCAATGCTTTCAAGATGAACTTCGTCCGGTCCGTCGGCGAGGCGCAGACTGCGCGCGTAAATCCAGAAATTCGCCAACGGAAAATCCTGCGAAACGCCCGCGCCGCCGTGTGTTTGAATCGCGCGGTCGATTATTTTTAAAGCCATTTGCGGCACGACGGCTTTTATCATTGCGATTTCCCTGCGAGCCGCTTTATTTCCAACTGTGTCCATCATCCACGCGGTTTTCAAAACAAGAAGCCGCGCCTGTTCGATTTCTATTCGGGCTTCGGCAATCCAATTTTTGACGACGCCTTGTTCGGCTAAAGTTTTTCCGAAAGCGACGCGCGTTTTGGCGCGTTCAATCATCAAACGAAGCGCGCGCTCGGCGACGCCGATTAAGCGCATACAATGATGAACTCTGCCGCCGCCGAGACGACCTTGCGCGATTTCAAAACCGCGACCTTCGCCGACCAATAAATTCGACACGGGAACGCGCACGTTTGTAAAAGAAATTTCCGCGTGTCCGTTCGGCGCGTCGTCAAAACCGAAAACATTTAAAAGTCTTTCGACGCGCACGCCTTCCGCATTCAACGGCACAAGAATCATCGACTGTTGAAGATGTTTCGGCGCGCTTTCGTCGGTTTTGCCCATAAAAATAGCCAGCTTGCAGCGCACGTCGCCCGCGCCGGTTGACCACCATTTGCGACCGTTCAAAATATATTCGTCGCCGTCTTTAATAATTGAAGCGCGAATGTTTGTCGCGTCGCTCGACGCAACGTCCGGCTCTGTCATCGCAAAACACGAGCGAATTTCGCCGCTCAAAAGTGGTTTTAACCATTGTTCCTTTTGAGCTTCGCTCCCGTATTTCCATAAAACTTCAATGTTTCCCGTGTCCGGCGCGCTGCAATTGAAAACTTCCGAAGCCCAAACAACCTTGCCCATAATTTCGGCAAGCGGCGCGTATTCCAAATTTGACAAGCCGGAAATTTCCGGCAGAAACAAATTCCAGAGATTTTCCGCTTTCGCTTTTCGTTTCAAATCTTCAATCAATTCGAGCGGCTTCCACCTGTCCGCGCCCGCGCCGATTTCCGCTTCATACGCCGTTTCGTTCGGATAAATGTGCGCGTCCATAAACGCTTTTAATTTGCTTTGCAGTTGTCGCGTTTTCGTTGAATAATTGAAGTTCATAGCATTTTCAGCCACAGATTAACACAGTTAAGCGAAAATTAAATTTTATGAAATGGGAATATCAAACCGTTAAACTTAACGTAGCCGGCAGTTGGAAGTGGGGCGGCGTCGACTTTGACACCGACAAAGTGCAGGATTTCACCAATGAGTTGGGCGCGCAAGGATGGGAACTGGTTTCGGCGTTCGCGGTCAACGCGGGCGCAGGATATTCAAAAGAAATCGTCTTTATTTTCAAACGACCCGCGAGCGAATAATTTATGAAAGACACAGCCGAGATTCGTCGCGGCGAAGAATTAAACGAAGCGAATCTACAAGCGTTTTTGCGCGGCGCGCTCGGCGTAAAAACAAATGAAATCGCAGTGAAACAATTTCCCGCCGGAAGCTCGAATTTAACTTACCTTGTAAAAATCGGCGATAAAGAATTCGTTCTGCGCCGTCCGCCGTTTGGAAATCAAGTAAAAACGGCGCACGATATGAAACGCGAATTCGATGTTTTGGAAAAACTTTCAACCGTTTATCAGCCCGCGCCCAAACCGTTTTTCTATTGCGCGGACGAAAATGTCATCGGCTCGGAATTTTATTTAATGGAACGGCGGCGGGGTCTAATCATTCGCGGAAAATCGCCGCAAAGTTTGGAAAATTCAAAGGATTTACAGCGCAAAGTCTGCGAAAATTTTGTTGAAAATCTTGTCGCGCTGCACGCGATTGATTACAAAAAAATCGGTCTTGAAAATTTGGGAAAACCCGAAGGCTACGCGCGAAGACAAGTCGAAGGCTGGACGAAAAGATATTTTAACGCGAAGACGGACGAAAATTTCGAGTTGGAAAAGGCAATCGAATGGCTCGGCGAAAACACGCCAACCTCACACGGCGCGGCTCTTATTCACAACGATTACAAATTCGACAACATAATGCTCAATCCAAAAAACTTAACCGAAATCGTCGCGGTTCTCGATTGGGAAATGGCTACATTGGGCGAGCCGCTGATGGATTTGGGAACGACGCTGGGTTATTGGATTTCAAAAGACGCCGGAGAAAATTTATTGAATATGCCGTTTAATCCGCGCGTTTTGATGGAAAATTTTTCGCGCAAAGAATTGGTTGAAATCTACGCTGAAAAATCCGGCGCAGATGTTTCAAACATTTTGTTTTATTACATTTTCGGCACGTTCAAAATCGCGGCAATCGCGCAGCAGATTTACTTTCGCTTCGCAAAAGGCAAGACGCGCGACAAGCGTTTCGCGCCGTTTAATCTTTTCGTCGACGCGCTCGGCAAAATCGCTTTGCGGGCAATTGAGAAAGGGAAAATTTAATTCGCCGCGCCAACGCACACAGAAATTTCAAGTGAAATTTAACCGCAGATTAACGCCGACAAAGAAATTATTGTAAAATCTAAGTTTTTATGAAGAACAGAAAACTCGGTATTGCCATCGTTGGTTTGGGCGGCGCGGTCGGCACAACGATTGTCGCCGGAATCGAATTATTGAAAAAAAATTTAATCGGCACAGACGGTTTGCCGCTTGCTGCCTTGCCGGAAAATTTAACGTTTGATTTGGCGCGTTATGAAAATTTAGTTTTCGGCGGCTGGGATTTACACGCAGCTAATTTGGCGGCAGCGGCTGAAGAACACGACGTTTTGACGCATAAACAATTTGTTGCCGTCGAAAAGGAATTGCGGAAAATAAAACCTTGGCGCGCGGCGGGAAATAAAAGTTTTCTCGCGCGCGTCGAAGGCGAAAACATTTTCTCGGACAATTCGCATCGCGCCCTTCTCGAAAAAATTCGTCGTGATTTACAGAATTTCAGAAAAAATTGCGATGAAGTCGTCGTTATAAATCTCGCTTCGACCGAAAAGCTCGCCGACGAAGGCAACGAGATTTTTAATTCGATAGCCGGTTTTGAACGGGCTTTGGACGAAAATTCAACGGAGATTTCGCCCGCGATGCTTTACGCTTACGCCGCGATTTCAGAAAAACTTCCATACGGAAATTTCACGCCGTCAGTTGCCGCCGAAATTCCCGCGCTCATAGAATTAGCCGAAAAAATGAAAGTTCCCGTCGCCGGAAAAGACGGCAAAACCGGACAGACAATGATAAAAACGGCGCTTGCGCCCGCGCTGAAAACTCGTGCGCTGCGAGTCGAAGGCTGGTATTCGACAAACATTTTGGGAAACCGCGACGGCTTGGCTTTGTCGCACGCTGATTCGCTAGCTTCAAAAGTTAAAACAAAAGGTTCTGTGCTTGACGATATTTTGGGCTACAGCGTTGAAGACCATATTGTTGACATTCGCTATTACCGACCGCGCGGCGACAACAAGGAAGCGTGGGACAACGTGGATTTGACCGGATTTTTGGGTCAACCGATGCAGTTAAAAATCAATTTCTTGTGCCGCGATTCGATTCTTGCCGCGCCGCTCGCCATCGAAATCGCTCGCCTTCTTGATTTGGCGAAACGCCGGATGAGTTTCGGCGTTCAAGAACAACTTTCGCTCTTTTTCAAACTCCCGATGACGAAAAGCGAAAAACCCGAACACGCGCTGCACAAACAAGAGGAAATGCTTCTGGATTGGCTGAAAAAGTAAAAAACGGAGAGTAATTTCACCTGTTTATTTTCCGTTTTCCATTTCCCGTTTTTCATTACAACACTCTGTGCTAAATTATTCGTATGCTAAATCAATTAACTTATTCGCTGCCGGAAACCTTGCAGACTGTCGTTCAAACAAAATTCGACGAGTGGAAACGCGAAGATAAAATTTTTCGTCTCTGGTCAAAAGACGCGACGCTCTGGCGGAATGAAGACGAAGCGAAATGGCTCGGCTGGCTTGAGGTTGTCGAACAGCAGTTGGGCGAAGTTCAAAAATATAAAGATTTCAAAACCGATTTTGACGCGAGCGGTTTTACCGACATTTTGCTTTGCGGAATGGGCGGCTCGTCTTTGTGTCCCGAAGTTTTTTCGATAACTTTCGGCAAGAAGAATTTTCACGTTTTGGATTCTACAGTTCCGGCGCAGATAAAGACGATTGAATCGAAAATCGATTTGCAAAAAACGCTTTTTATCATCGCCAGCAAAAGCGGTTCGACGCTTGAGCCGAACACTTTTAAGCAATACTTTTTCGAGCGAGTTTCGCAGCTTGTCGGACGCGAAAACGCCGGAAAGCAGTTTATCGCAATTACTGACCCGAAATCCAAAATGCAGCAAGTTGCCGAGCGCGATAAATTCCGCAAAATCTTTTTCGGCGACCCGTCAATCGGCGGCAGATTTTCGGCGCTTTCGGCTTTCGGACTTGTTCCGGCGACGTTAATGGGAATTGACGTTGAAGATTTTTTAACGCGCACAATGGAAATGGTTCGCGCCTGCAAAAGCCACGTTCCAGACGAAAATCCGGGCGCGATTTTAGGAACGATTTTAGGCGTTTGCCAGACGAACGGACGCGACAAATTGACGATTTTTACATCGCCCGAAATTTACGATGCGGGCGCGTGGCTCGAACAATTGATTGCCGAATCGACGGGAAAATCCGATGTTTCGATTATTCCGGTTGACCGCGAACCGCTGGTCGCCGCTGAAGATTACAGCGACGACCGCGTTTTCGCTTACTTAAAATTAGAAGGCACGACAAATGACGCGCTCGACGAAAAATGCGGCGCGCTTGAAGCCCTCGGACACGCCGTCGTCAGAATCTCGATTAGCGAGAAAATGAATCTCGGGCAGGAATTTTTCCGATGGGAATTTGCAACGGCTGTTGCGGGTTCAATTATGCAAATTAACACGTTCAACCAGCCGGACGTTGAAGCGGCGAAAATCGAAGCCAAAAAACTTACCGAAGAATACGAAAAAGAAGGAAAGCTGCCGCCCGAAAAGCCGTTTTATGAAGACGACGGCGTAAAACTTTTTACCGGCGACGATTACGCCGAGCAGCTTGAAAATTTTGTCGGCGAGCAGAAATCAGTCGCAAAATATCTGTCGGCTCATCTGGCGCATCTTCAGGAAACCGATTATTTCGCGCTGCTCGCATACGTCGAGATGAACGCCGAACACGAAAAACTGCTGCAAACGATTCGCTCCAAAGTTCTCGAATCGAAATTGACGGCGACGTGTCTCGGTTTCGGACCGCGCTTTCTGCATTCGACCGGACAAGCATATAAAGGCGGCTCGAACGAAGGCGTGTTTCTGCAGATTACCTCCGACGACGCGGAAGATTTGCAAGTTCCCGAACAAAAATTCACGTTCGGCGTTTTAAAATCGGCGCAGGCGCGCGGCGATTTTCAGGTTTTGCTTGATAGAAAACGGCGCGCCCTGCGCGTTCATCTGGGCGCGGATGTTAAAAGCGGACTTCAGACTTTAATCAGCTTGATATAAAACTTAAAAAAGTAATCGGGAATTTATTCGACTTTTCTTTAACTCTCCGCGTCTAAAAAACCGACGGGCGAAATTTCGCCTGACGCATCGATACACACGGGCGTATCTACTCTCTCTTCAAACTAACGTCATCCAAAATAATTTTAGGAAAGAAAAAAATGAAAAACTATAGCTTAAAATCTTTGGTTGTAATCATTGCAGTCATCGGCTCTATCTGCGCGATGAGCAATGATGCGAACGCGCAATTAAGGCGTAATAATTTATCGAGAGCGCAAATTGACCGCCTTATCAGAAACGTCGAAGAGCGTGTTGACCGTTTCGTCGTCCAATTTGATTATGCGCTCGATAACAGCCGGTTGAATAACACGCAGCGCGAGGATAATTTGAACCAGCGGGCGCGCGATTTGGAAACGGCAACCGACGAGCTTCGACGCGAGTTTGACCGCAATGATTCCAAACGGGAAAACAGCGCGGAAGTTCGCAAATGTTTAAACATCGCTTCGGATATAAACGTGGCGATGAGAAACAGAAGGCTCAATGCGGCGACCGAGCGAAATTGGGCGGCGGTTAGAAACGAGCTAAACGCGCTGGCTCGCGCCTACAATCTGCCGCAAATCGGCGGCGCGTATAATCCGAATACGCCTGTCGGTCAAGGCAATTCAAATTTGTCGCGGGCGCGGATTGACCAGCTTATCAGAAATCTCGAAGAGCGCGTTGACCGCTTTGTCGTGCAGTTCAAATACGCGCTTGACGACAGCCGGTTGAACAACACGCGGCGCGAAAATCGCTTGAACGAACGCGCCAGAGATTTGGAAAGAGCGACCGACGAATTGCGGCGCGAGTTTGACCGCAACGATTCAAAACGGGAAAACAGTCAGGAAGTTCGTAATTGTTTAAACATCGCTTCGGACATTGACGTGGCGATGAGAAATCGCAGGCTTAATCGGGCGACCGAAAATAATTGGAGAGCCGTTCGCACCGAACTCAATGCTTTGGCACGTGCTTACAATTTATCGCCGACCGGCGGCGCATATCGTTAATTCGATAAGTTCCGGCAAGAAAAAAGCGTTCAGAATTAATTCTGAACGCTTTTTTCTTTTGTTTCACGAAAACTATTTCGCGTCGTTTTCATCTTTACCGTCGTCGTAAATCAAATTTCCGCTTTCGTCAATCGCGTCTTTATCAACGTGTTCCTGCGGCGTTTTCTTTCCTGCCTGCGGCGCGTGTTCGGGATGTTCGCCAATATCTTCGGCGATTGTTCCTTCCTTTTCGTTTTGTTCAATTGCTTTTTTGGCTTGGGCAACATCTCTTTCGTCCGGCATATTTTTATTTTCTCCTGTAATTTTTGTCTAAATTAAATTCAGTTCTTTCAAGGCTTGAAAAGTCGGTAGAGTTTCCTGCCAAAACCATTCGACGCGCAGGAAAAATTCCGGCAAAACTTCCGAGCGAAAAATGCCTTCCGGCGTAGAAATCAGTTGATAAAATCTGTCGGAATTAAGGCGATAAAACTCGGCTTGCCTGCGTTCCGGGTCAATCAGCCAATACTCTTTGATGCCCGCTGCTTCATATTCGACGAACTTTTCGCCTCTGTCGCGTCCGATGCTTTCCGGCGATACGATTTCAACTGCTAAATCCGCCGCGCCGTCCAGATAAGTTTTTTTAAAAAGATGTCGACGGTCTTTGCCGACAAACAAAATATCCGGTTCGCGCCCGCGCCGCTGCGCTTCGAGTTTCATCGCAAACGGCGAAGAAATAACTACTCCTAAATCCTTACTTTCAACGTAAAAGCTAATAACTTTTAGTAGAAAGTCGCTCAAAGTCTGATGTTCAAAACTCGCTCCCGGCATAGTGATAACTTCTCCGTCAACCCATTCGCAAATGCGCGTGTCGCTGGATTGTTCGAGATATTCCTCAAACGTAACGTATCCGCGCGTTGTCGGTGCGGTTGTTTGAGGCTGAGTGGTTTCGATTGTTTCCAACATCGCAGAAATTAAACTCCGGTTTTTTCGTATTCTTCCTCTTCAACCAGATAAGGCGTTACAGTCGGCTTGTCCAAATCTTCCTCCAACACTTTCGCAATCACCGGCAAACTCAAACTGCGCGTTTTGCCAATACCGGAAACTTCCTTGCCTTTGGCATAGACGGCGTGTCGTCCGTTTTCTTTATACCACTCGGAAAGCGACGCGGTTTTGTTCATTTCTTCGACGATTTGCCGCCAGCCGACTCCCGTATTATAAGCGCAAAACGAAATTTCGCCTTCCTGCGTGCCGTATGGAATAACGCACATTTCGGTGCGGCGGAAATCGTAGTTGAATAAATCCTGAAACCACATTCCTTCGACACAGAGAACGCGCCACATATCTTCCGATTCGTCTTTCGGCTGCGCTTTCATTCTGTCGTTGCGGTCTGAATTTGAATCTGCCGACGAAGGTTTGAAAAGATTCAAAATCTGCGAAACGGGAAAACCTTCGGGCGCGTTCGATGCGTCGTAATTTCGCATAATCGCCATTCCAAGTTGCGCCATCGTCAACTTTTTGCCGCGTGCCGTGTCGGTAATGGTCGCCACGTCTTTCATAAATTGCTCGTAATTAAAAAAGTCGAACAGCGAAGTCATCGCGCCGGTTTTTTTATTAACGACAATCAACGTGAAAATTCCGCAGTTCGGATGACAGTTGCACGACGACCAGCCCCACGGAGCGTCCGCGCCTTGCAGCATATCCATTACCGAAGTGAACGCCGAATACGACGAGAGCGGAAACCAATCGCGCAACGGCTGAAGCGTTCCGTCGAGTTGGTCTCTCAAATCGTGCGTCATTCCGGCGAGCGTGTAGCGTTGCTGAATGCGGTCTGCATCGGAAACGTCTTCGTCGCGCCCAGTAAATGAAACGGGTTGAAAAGCAATCGTCTGAACTTTGTCGATATTCTGCGCGGCAAATTTCACGATGTCGCCGATTGCGTCGTTGTTGACTGTGTTGACAATCGTCGTAACCAGAGTAACTTTTATGCCGACGCTGGCGAGATTTTCAATCGCTTTGAGTTTCACGTCAAACAAATTTCCGACGCCGCGATGTTTGTTTTTTTCTTCGCTCGTTCCGTCGAATTGCAAATATACGCCGTGTTGTCCGGCAGCTTTCGCCGCTTTGCAAAATTCAATGTCTTCGGCGTAACGAATGCCGTTTGTCGCGGCTAAAATTCTGTAAAATCCAATCTTTTTCGCATACGCGACCGATTCCAAAAAGTGCGGCGCAATAGTCGGTTCGCCGCCCGAAAATAAAATTATGATTTGGCGGCGCGGCTTGAACGAAATCGCGTTGTCTAAAATCTGTTTCGTGTCTTCAAACGTCGGTTCGTGGACGTAGCCGACTTGATTCGCGTCCATAAAACACGGGTTGCACATCATATTGCAGCGGTTCGTCAAATCAACGGTTAAAACCGCGCCGCGCCCGAATTTTATATCCGAAGTTCCGTGATGATGAACGTGCTTGTCTTCCGCCGCTTTGAAATCGCGCCCGTAAAACAGCGATTCGATTCTTTCGAGAAACTTCGCGTCGGTCGCCATCACGTCAACAAAATCGCCGTGCGTCGGACAGGTTTTCTTCATCAGAACCTGCCCGTTTTCTTCGACAATCTGCGCCTTGATTTCGCCCGGATGCAAGTTCATCAAAATCTCCAGCGGAATCGTTTTATCAATCACGCCGTTGCGAACATTTTTGACGCAAGTCGGGCAAAGCGAATCGGTTTCGCGCGGAAATCCGAGCGGCGGCGCGGTGCGTTCATACGATTTCAAAAGCGGTTCAGCCGCCCAATTCGGTTTGATAGATTCGCCTTCGGGCAAAGTTTTGTTGACGGCTTGAAACGCCTTCCAGCCAATATCGGCAAGTTTCGACGCGGCTTTCGAGCCGGTTTTTCCCTTTCCTTTGCCTTCACCGCGTCTGAAATTATCACTGAACATAATCGTTTAATATAAATTGCTGAATAAAAATTTCCGTGTTTAATGCCGCAAATGCAAGCTAAAGGCTAACAAATTTCGCCTTTATTGTCCAAAATTATTGTTCGGCATCGGGATAATAACTAATGTTTCGGCGCGTAACTACGGTTGATTGTTCGCGCTTTTCCGCCTGATGAGACTGACAGACAATTGTTTCTTTTATCCAGTTTCCGCGCAAATCGTATTCACGGCTGTAAGTCAGCTTTTGCAAAACCGAATCGCCGTTGTCAAAATATTCGATTTCTTCGGCTTTGTCGCCTTTTTCGTCGTAGGCGTAAACTTTTTTCATCATCGGCGAGCCGAGAAAAGAGGTTTGCTCTTCGATTTTTTGTCCCTTTTCGTCATAAACGTAAGCGGTTGACATCACAAACGGGCTGTAAAGAAAGCAACGCGCCGCTTTTCGCCATTCGCCGCGCCGCGCGAAGCTAGAGACGCTTTTGAAAAGCAGAAAAGTTTTGATTAAAGGCGGAGCGAAAAATTCTAAAACGCGCCGCCGTTTTGTCGCCGCGCCGCCGCAAGGCTGAAAATCCCCTTCGCCGCCGAACTGCGACGTTTCAATTAATCTGCCGTCAGCGTCGTATTCGAGCAAAATTTTGCCCGCCGGTTTTCCTTTCGCGCCGCGCACGCTTATCTCGATTAACTTTTCTTCGACATCATAAACTTTTCGGACGCAATCGCCGCCGCGCGCCGAAAAACCCGCGTCGGTTTCATCAATATCAATCAGACAAAAACTTGCTTCGCCTTGCGTTTCAAAAACCGGCAGCGTTTCCTCTTCGACGCGCAAGCCTTCGGCGGTATAAACCGGGCGCACAATGTTTTGTACCGAACCGTCCGGCAAAGCGATTTTCGCTCAATCAATTTCCCATTCGCGTCATATTCGCAGACAGTCTTAAATGTCGCTGTGCCGTCCGCGTCAAAATTCGTCCGCTCGACCAGTTTGCCCGCCGCATCGTAAATATAAACGGTTTTAAAAAGCAAGGAATTATCCACGTTGTAGTGAGATTCTTCGATTTTATTGCCCGCCGTGTCATAAAGCGAAAAACGAATAAACGGAAACTCTTCCCGAATATCGTCGTCATTTCTCGAAACGGTCGCGGTTTTTGCGTGAACGTCTTTAACTAATCCGCGCAGCGAATCTTTTGCTTTATTTGTTTTCATACCACGTCAGCAAAATCCCGAAAGCCAACAGCGCAACCGATAAATAAAAAGTCTAACGACGCATAGTTTTATTTCTCCAAAAGTTTGACAAAGCCCGCCTGCTCGAAATGTTTATCGGAAGTGAAAGCTAAATTTATTTTGCGTTCACGCATCACGACGAAACTCGCGCAATCGGTCAAACTCCATTCTTTGTCCGGTCTTTCGCGGTAAAGCGACCAAGCCTTTTCAAATAATTCGACGCTCGACCAAACGATTTCCACATTCGGAAGCATTTGTAACTCATCAATCAAAATTGTTGCCCTCGCACGAAATTCAATTGCCGAAAGCGCATTGGCAAGTTCGACCAAAACCATTTCAGTTGTAAATAGTTTCGTATCTTTCTCACTCAATTCAGCCATTATCTGATTCGCCGTCTGATTAAATTTGTCGCGGCGAATCAAAAGCGCGGCGAAAGCCGCCGTGTCAGCGAAAACATTTTCTCGCGGCTCAATCTTCACGTTTTGCCGTGCCATATAAATAATGGTCGTGGTTGTGAGCTAAATCAGTAATGTCGGCATCAATCTGATTTTCCTTGATAACCGCCATCAATCTTTTCCAGCCGTTTTGATTTTCCGATTCCGGCTCATCAACAATTGTAATAATCGCTTCTTTGCCTTCGTAAGAATCGCTTATCGGCTCAAGCGGAAGAATCGCACCGTTATGAACTTTGCCTTTAATTTCTAACATAACTGTAAACTCCGATGATATTTTACAATCAAACCGCATCAATCCCGAAAGCCGCTCGACGCATAATTTTTCCCTGTGATAACAATTTTCCGACCATCGCAGATTAACGCGAACGATGCGGAAAATCAATACTTTTAATTTCGACGCGCAGAAAAATAGTTCTTCGAATTTTTCGGGAACAAACCAAAGATTTCGGTGTCTAAACAAACGGCTGCTCGTTTGGCGTCGGAAACACTCGGGAGGAAAATTATAATGTTGGAAAAAATGGTTGAATCGAAAAATGACGGCGCGGAAAACAGGCGGCTCGGCGGGTTTCTGCTGACGACGGCGACGGGCGCGTTTTTTGTTTTAACGTTCGCGCTCGTTTACAGTCTTTTTACTTATAATGTCGCGCTGGCGGGCGACAACTTAAATCTTTCGGCGTTGGTCGCGCCGGTTCAAATGGCGGAACAAGCGCCGCCGCCCGAACAAGCGACAGCCGCGCCGAAACAGCATCAGGCGAATGAGCGAACCGATAATAATGTGCCGACGCGCCGCGACAATATCCAGCGTGCCGACGAAACTCCGGTAAAAGCGCCGGACATCGTTTCGGTCAATCAAAATCAACAAATGGCGCGTCCTGACGGACGTTTTAAACTTGACGGCAGAGATTCAAATCTGTCCGCTTCCGCCGGTTCATACACAAGCGAGCGCGGCAGCGGAAACGGCGCGGGAATGATTGACGGAGCTTCTAATTCATCAAAAGCGAGCGGCGATGAAAGCGCGAAAACGGCTATTATTCCGCCGCCTCCGCCGATTGCGAAGAAAGAAGAACCGAAAGCCGTCGAGCCGCCGAAAAAAGTCGCCGTCATCTCCGGCGGAGTCGTTAACGGCAGAGCGAGCAATTTGGTAAAACCCGTCTATTCGGCGGCGGCGCGGGCGGTTCGCGCGCAGGGCAAAGTCGAAGTGCAGGTAACGATTGACGAAGAAGGTCGCGTCGTCTCGGCAAACGCCGTCAGCGGAAATTCGCTTCTTATTCCGGCGGCAATCAGCGCGGCACGCGCAACGAAATTCACGCCGACTTATTTATCAAAACAAAAAGTAAAAGTTACGGGCATTATCGTTTATAACTTTAATCTTTAATCGGGCGGTGAAAAGTGAAAGATTTGCATAATCGAGCTTTTCACTTTTCACTTTTCTAAGACTTAATCTTTCGCGCTGGCGATGAGAATAACCGGAATCAATATCGCAGCCGCGCCGATAATAAGACCGATTATATGTTTGCGCGGTCTTATCCGGTTGCCGAACCGATTTTTACTGCTGCCGTAGTCTTTGCGAACTTTTTTTATATCTCGATACTTAATCTCGACGATTACCTTTTGGTCAATCTCGTTGATTGAAACCGATTCGTCTTCGATTTTGAGAATTGAGCCGTAAAACTCTCGGCGGTTGTTCCCGATAATCGTGATGTCGCCGCGTGCTCCGATTTTCGTAATCTGGTCTTTGATTTCCTGAGCTTTGGCGTCCAGTTGTTGGGACGAATTATTCGCGTTACCCGGCACGGTTTGAGCGGGTGCAGAAACGATGCCGAGCATTATCAAGGAACAGCAGAGAACGGCACAAATGACTGCTTTGTTTGCATCAATCATTTTCTTATACATATTTTTATATTTGCGATGCCTTTTTAAATTTAATCTTTACTGACCGAAACATTCGAGATATTTGACGCCTGCGCCAGTGTTGAAGATGACGACAGTTTCGTTTTCTTTTACTAAATCCTGTTCAATCAACGTTCGTAGCGCGGGCAGACACGCCGCGCCTTCGGGAGCGCAGAAGACGCCTTCCGCCGCGCCGATTTCGCGGACGGCGGCAATCAATTCTTCGTCCGTTACGGCGACGGCTGTTCCGCCGGATTTGTGCAGCGCGTCGAGAATTAAAAAATCGCCGATTGCTTTCGGAACTCTTAGACCGGAGGCGACCGTTTGAGCGTTCGGAAATTCGGCGGCGAATGCATCGCCTTCGTGAAACGCTTTTACAATCGGCGCGCAGCCGACTGACTGCACCGAAACCATTCGCGGACGTTTTTCGTCAATCCAGCCCATTTGTTCCATCTCGTCAAACGCTTTCCACATACCGATTAAACCCGTGCCGCCGCCGGTCGGATATAAAATCACGTCCGGCAATTGCCAATCAAATTGTTCTGCAAGTTCGTAACCCATCGTCTTTTTGCCTTCGGCGCGATATGGCTCTTTTAACGTGGACACGTCGAACCAGCCTTCTTGCTCTTTTCGCTCGGCGACGATTTTGCCGCAATCGGTTATTAAACCGTCAACAAGCGTTACGTTCGCGCCTGTTTGCTCGCATTCGACAATATTTGCTCGCGGAGTATCTTTCGGCATAAAAATAAACGTTTCCATTCCGGCGCGCGAAGCGTATGCGGCAAGCGCGCCCGCCGCGTTTCCCGCTGACGGCGCGGCGACTTGTCGGACGCCCAATTCTTTCGCCATCGAAACCGCCGCCGACATTCCGCGCGCCTTAAAGCTCTGCGTCGGATTTTGCGATTCGTCTTTTATAAACAGATTTAAATTAAGCGGCAAATTCTGCGCAAGGCGTTCGGCGCTCAAAAGCGGCGTAAAACCTTCGCCGAAAGAAACGATGTTTTCCGCGCGCTCGACCGGCAAAACTTCGCGGTAACGCCACAAATTCGGCTCGCGGTTTTTCAAATCTTCCTTCGTTAAAGTTTCTTTCACCCGCTCTAAATCGTAGCGAACGAGCAGCGGCTTGCCGCACTCGTCGCAAAGGTTATGCAGCCGGTTTGCTTGAAAATGTTTATGACAGGCGGCGCATTCGAGATGTGTAACGTTCATTGTTTCAGCTTTTTCCTTTCGGTTGTTTTAAATAAATTACAGGCAAACGGGCGCAAAGACAATTCGACGCAAAAAAAGCGCCGGACGAAGATTAGAAAACGTTTTCGATTTCTTCTTGCACCGACGCTTTTTCGCCGCCGAAATGTTTCTCCGACTTTTACTACGGCTGTTTCAGAATGGGCTTCAAGGTTTTATAAACGTTCTCGGTCATAATCTTTTCGCCCTCGCTGTTCGGGTGTATGCCGTCCGGTTGATTTAACTGCGGATTTAAGGCGACACCTTCTAAAATAAACGGCATAAAAGCGACTTTATAGCGGTTTGCCAAATCGGGAAACACCGCGACGTAATCGCGTTGATACTGCGCGCCGGCATTCGGCGGCGCGAGCATTCCGCACAACAGAACCGTAATTCCCTTCGCCTGCGCTTTTTCGATTATTTTGCTCAAATTTTCCTTCATTTTCGGCACGGGAACGCGTCGCAAAAGGTCGTTCGCGCCGAGTTCGAGAATCAAAATCGAGACGTTTTCCTGCTCCAAAACCCAATCAACGCGCTCCGTGCCGCCAAGCGAAGTTTCGCCCGAAATGCCCGCGTTTATTACTTCATAATCAAATCCGTCAGCGTTTAACTTCTGCTGAAGCAGAAACGGATAAGATTCCTTTTCCGTCAATCCGAAGCCCGCCGTCAGACTGTCGCCGAACGCGACGATTTTCGGTTTGTCCAAATTGGTCGGCGGCGAGGCAAGCGGTTTTTCAGTCGTTTTATCCGTCCGCATTTCGACGGACGACGCGCCCGCGCCGCCGCACGCCGACAGAAAAATTATTGAAAACGTGAAACATAAAATTGCCGTCGTCCAAATAAACTTGTTCATACCTTTTATAAAATTCCCGATTATAAATTTCGAGTTTATTATGATGCGAATTATTGCAAACTTGTTCGCGCCATTCTCGCAAAGTATGATTGTAAGTGATAACTGACAACTTACCTTATGATTGAACTGAAAAACGTAACGAAAACCGTTCGCTCCGGCGCGGAAGATTTGACGATTCTTGATGACGTTTCGATAGAAATTCCCGACGGCGAGTTTGTCGCCGTAACGGGCGCTTCCGGTTCAGGGAAATCGACGCTTCTCGGCTTAATCGCCGGACTCGACGCGCCTTCGTCGGGCGAGATTTTAATCGACGGCGACGGCGTAACCGAAATGAGCGAAGACGCGCTCGCCGTTTTGAGAAGCGAAAAAATCGGTTTTATTTTTCAATCGTTTCATCTTATTCCTTCCCTAACAGCGTTTGAAAACGTTTTGATTCCGATGGAAATTCTCGGTTTGAAAAACGCTAAAACACGTGCCGCCGAGCTGCTCGAATCGGTCGAATTAACCAATCGCGGACATCATTACCCGACCGAATTGTCGGGCGGCGAGCAGCAGCGCATCGCCATCGCGCGCGCCTTTGCCAACGAGCCGAAAATTTTATTGGCGGACGAACCTACGGGAAATCTCGATTCAAAAAACGGCGCGCATATTTTCGATTTGATGACCGAACTTCATCGTCGAAACAACGTAACTCTAATTCTCGTAACGCACGACCAAAACTTAGCGGGGCGAGCGCAGCGGCAAATCATCTTGAAAGACGGCAGCGTTTTGAGCGACGAAAAAAATAGCCGCGAAAATACACAAAATACACAAAATAATTTTTCCTGAATTTTTGTGATTTTTGTGCATTTTCGCGGCTATTTCCTGATTTATGAATTTTATTTTCAAATTAACGGCGCGCGAAATCCGCTCGTCGTGGCGCAGACTTCTTTTTTTCTTTCTCTGCATCGCCATCGGCGTCGGCTCGGTCGTCGCGCTGCGCTCGATGGTTCAAAATTTAAGCCAAGCGGTCGGCGGCGATGCGCGTCAGCTTTTGACCGCCGATTTTGAAGTAAGGTCGACAAACGATTTTTCTCCGGTTGAAATCGCCAAAATCGAATCGGTCGTCGGCGCGGCAAACATCGTCGAAGCACGCAACGAAACGATGACGACTTCGGCGATGGCGAAACCGACAGACCCTTTGAACGAAAGTTTCCGCACCGTCGAACTTAAAGGCATCGAGCCGCCGTTTCCGCTTGTCGGCGATTTTATTTTGACCGGCGGCAAACCATTAGATTTCAAATTACTGGAAAATCAAGGCGCGGTCGTCGCGCCGATTCTTCTTGATGATTTAAAAGTGAAAGTCGGCGATAAAATCCGCATCGGGGAAATCGAATTTCAAATTCGCGCCACATTTGACGAAGAACCGGGCGGAACAAACGGTTTCCGTTTGGGAGCGCGCGTTTTTATCGAGAAAAAAGCGTTCGACCAAGCCGGAATCACGCGCAGCGGCGCGAGAATTCTCCGTAGAATTTTATATCGCACGTCGGAGAATCCGACGGCGCTCGTAAAAAATCTGCGCGAAACATTGAAAGGCACGATTCTGACCGTTCAGTCTTACCGCGAAACGCAGGAAAATTTGAGCGAGCAGTTTGAAAAAACGGAAAATTATCTTTCGCTGACCGGACTTTTAATTTTAGTTTTGGGCGGCGTCGGCGTCTGGAACGTCGCCCGCGTTTTCGTCGAGCAAAAACGAAAATCGGTCGCCGTTTTGAAATGCTTGGGCGCGAGCGGAACACGCATTATCACGGTTTATTTATTGCAGATTTTAACGCTCGGCTTTCTCGGAAGTCTTTTCGGAATCGCTTTGGCGCAAGCGTTTCTATGGTTTGCCGAATGGCGTTTCGGCGCAGTGCTGCCGAACGGAATGAGTTACGCCGTTCACATTTCGATTGCGCTGCAAGGAATTTTGCTAGGCGTTTTAATTTCCCTGCTCTTTTCCGCGCCGCCGCTTCTGCAAGTTCGCTCCATAAAACCGAATCTTCTGCTGCGCGACGAAACGGGCGAAAAATCGCGGCGGCTCGACCCGACAAAAACCGTCATCGGCGCGCTCTGCCTAGCCGGACTTTTGGGCTTAGCGGTCTGGCAAGCCGGCTCGATAAAGGTCGGCGCGTTTTTTCTCGTCGGCTTGGGCGCAACGTCGCTCTGTTTATACTTGGCAGCGTTTGTTTTGACTTTGCTTTTAAAACGAATAAAAAACTTCGGTTCTTTTTCAATTTCGCAAGCGGTCAACTCGCTCTATCGTCCCGGAAATCAAACGCGCGTAATTTTATTAGCCGTCGGTTTGGGCGCGTTCGTCGTCCTGGCGGTTCAATCGCTGCAATCGAACTTGATACGCGAATTCGATTTTACGCGCAACCAGAAATTGCCCAGTTTATTTTTCATAGACATTCAAAAAAGCCAGATTGAGCAGTTAAAAAACATCGTTCTCGAAAGAACGGGCGAAGCGGCGCAAACCGTGCCGACAATCCGCGCGCGCATCGCTTTTGTCAACGGCGAACCATTCGATTTCCAGCAGCGCGAAGTGCGCCAGCAGCAAGGCATTATCGGGCGTGAATTTGCCGTAACGTATCGACCGAATTTGGACGAAAACGAAACTTTAATTGCCGGTGGTTGGTGGAATTCTAAAGACGAAAACCCGACTGAAGAACAAGTTTCCGTCGAAGAAGGAATGAGCAAAACTTTGAAAGTCGCCGCCGGCGATTCGATTACGTTTGATATTTCGGGGCGAAAAATAACGGCGCGCGTGGCGAACATTCGCAAACTGGATTTGCGCAACACGCGCACGGCGTTCGTCTTTGTTTTTCGTCCGGGAATGCTGGAAAAAGCGCCGCAAACTTTTGTCGCAACCGTTCTCAAAAAAGTTCCCGAAACCGAACGCGCGCGCTTGCAGCGAAAAATAATCGACGAATTTCCGAACGTCCAAATCTTCGACGTTGCCGATATTGTCGCGGCGGTTCAAAAACTCGTCAACAACTTCGTGCTGGCAATTTCCTTCGTCGGCAGCTTCGTAATTTTAAGCGGAATGCTGATTTTAATCGGCTCGATTGCGCTCACAAAATCGCAGCGAATTTACGAAAACGCCGTTTTGAAAACTCTCGGCGCGAAACGCAAAACTCTCGCCGCGATTTTGTTTGCCGAATACGGACTTCTCGGGTTATTAGCGGGAATTATCGGCGCGGGTTTTGCAACGGCTTTGTCTTACGCCGTTTCAGAGTATCTTTTCAAAATCGATTGGGAATTCGATTTTTCTTTGATAATTGCGGGCGTTTCTATTACGACGATTTTAGTAATGCTCGTCGGCGCAATCGCCAGTTTCGACGTGCTTTTCAGAAAACCGCTCGCCACTTTGCGCTCGCAGTAGCACGAGTTAGTTTGAATAAGTTTCCTTTGTCCAATCTTCAACTCGAAGGTTCGGAATCTGTTCGTAATCGGAAATATTTCTCGAAATTAAAAGGGCATTTTGTGAAATGGCGATTGAGGCGATTTTCAAATCCATTGTGCCGACTCTGATTTTTTGTTTTTTCAAATTCTTAAACGCTTCGCCCGCCTTTTCGTCGAACTTCATAATCGGAATGCGGCGATAATTTTCCAAAAAACGATTTAACTTTTCATACGCGAGATTTGTTTTTTGACCGAACCGGCACGGGCTAAATAAGCCATCTAGCCGCGCATTTGTTCTTCAAAAGTGATTATCGTCGTCGTGATTTCGTCCAGCTGAAGTTGGGCGAGCCGCTCGCTCAAACGAAAAAATTCAACGCCGCCTTTTCGTTCAAGCAAACTGATGCAATCGGTGTCGAGAATTATCATTTCGCTTCTTCTTTCAGCGACAAACGATATTCGCGCCCAAGCCGCATCGCTTCGTCATAATCGGCATCACTCGCAAACGTGCCGGAAATTTCCCGCCACCAAGCCGCCTGCGGTCGTTCCAATTCCGTTAATTTGTTTTTGAGCGTTGAAACTTCCGTTTCCAAAGCAATGATTCTTATTTCTATTTCCGTCGTAGCCATAATTTTATTTTGCAAACTTTATGATAAATTCAATCAAATCGCCAATTGGACTTTTCTGCCACATTGCTCCGAGAAAAGCATAAATGTAACGCACATTTATCCAACGTGCTTTCCAGATTTCCTTTTTGAATAATGCTTCAAAATATTCTTCTTGCCAGTCAGCAATAATCGGCTCAAATATTTCTTTTCGAGTTTTGCTTGAATAAAGAAACCGAATAATGTAGACAAACTCAATATTGGTTAGTCTTCCTGATTCGGTTAAATCTTTCAAAAGTATTTTCCTAATTGTTAAAAAAGAGTTTATAAAATAAATAATGGAAATAAAAGCCCCTAAAATTCCTAAATTATTACTTAAGGCAGAATAAAATGCAGTCATTGCCGATTTTTTTTGTAATGCAAATGTTATCGAATTAAAGTGGCAACAAGCACCAAAATAAAAGGTAATTATAGTGAGTAATCCTAAAAAGAGATTATAGATAAAAGATTTCCAAGACTTTAATTTCATTGAACACCTCCCCAAGCAAAATCAGAGTTGAAAAATTCGTGTGCTTTGACGTTCGTTCGATAAACTCTTTCGCCCAAGCCCGTTGCCGAATATTTACGGCGAGGAATGCCGATTTCCGGCATCGAACGCGGTTCTTCGCGCGATTCGATGTAACCTTTATCGCTCATTCGTTGGAGCGTAACGTAAATTGTTCCGCGTTTTAGTTCGCCGTCCGATGCTTCGACCATTTCAAGCCCGAACATTTCGCCTCTGCCTATCAACATTCCCAAAACTATAAATTCTTTTTTCGATAGTTTTGGAAATTCATTTTGATTATCGTTCATTGTTTCTCCTCTCTTACAAGTTTTAAGAGTTGCAAATACAATAAATCAAAACAAAGATTTGTGTCAAGAGCCTTTTATAAATTTGTTTGGGATTTTGTTCTGAAGCGTTTTTTAAAAATCTATTCTTCATCAAATACCTGAAACCACTGCGGCTCGATATTTTGCAGAATTTCGCAATCGCAGTAAGAGCCGTTTTCGTTGAGCCAACTCATAAACGTCGGCATACTAAGGCGGTTTTCCATCAAAAACTGCATCGTAAATTTCAAATCGTGTTCGCACTCGGTTTTTGACAAGCGCACGTCAAGATAATCGAACAAATCTTCAACTCGCTCGCGCGGCGCGGGCAGATTTTCGATAAACCTTTCCCTTTCCTCGCCGCTCAACTGCGTCCAATTTTCAAGCTGTCGTTTTTTGATTAAAGGCATTTTTTATAAACTCCGAAGGAAAATTATAACATTACTCGGAAAGCAGATTTTGCGCTTCGTTTTCCCGGATTCCTTCTTCAAATATTTTCTGCATTTTACCTTCGCGCCCATCGTAACTTATAAATTTTGGAATAAGTAAAGAAACAACTGCCGTTCCGACGACGCATAAGATTCCGCCCGACACAATCGAAGTCTGCAAGCCGTAAATGCTTGCCACGATTCCGGCTTCGGTGTCGCCGAGTTTCGGTCCCGACGTGTAGCTAATCATTTCAAGTCCGGCGAGGCGTCCGCGCAGATAATTCGGGATTGTCTGGTTCCAAATCACGAAGCGAAACAGCGCGCTGACCATATCCGCCGCGCCCGCGCAAGCCAAGAAAAACAAGGCGGCATAAAGATTTGTCGCAAAGCCGAAAAATATAATCGCAATGCCCCAAAAAGCAGCGGCGATTGCCACAAACAAACCGTGCCGATGAATTTTCTTTGTCCAGCCGGAAGTTAAAGTCGCAAAAAGCGCACCGACCGACGGCGCGGCGTAGAAAAATCCGACCGTTCCCGCGCCGTAAGTTGCAGCAATTGCGGGGAAAAGCGCGCTCGGCATTCCGAAAAACATCGCGTTCATATCGATTAAATATGTTCCCAAAATCTCTTTCCGACGCCAAGCGTATTGCACGCCTTCGACGACCGATTTCAAGCTCGGGCGATTTTCGGTCTGCGCTGCGGGCGGCGCGGCTTGAATCATAAAAACCGCTGTCAATGAAGCGATAAAACTCATCAAATCAATCGAATAGGCGACGCTTGCGCCGAACATCGCTAAAATAATTCCGGCGAGCGACGGACCTAAAATCGTCGTCATATTCCAGCGAATCGAGTTGAGCGCGCCGACCGACGCCATCAAATCGGGCGGCACGATTTTTTGCATCATCGATTCAAACGACGGACGCTGCAAAGCGGAAAGCGCGGCGTGCGCGGCGGCGCAGACGAACAAAATCCAGACGCGCGGGCTTGGCAGAAGCGCGTTCGCAATCAAAATCGCGGTTACAATCGTTTGCCCGATTTCCGTCAGGCGAAGCATCTTTCGCTTATCGATAAAATCAGCGTAAGCGCCGCCGACAAAGGCGAGCAGAAGGATGAAAACAAACTCGACCGCGCCCAGTAAACCGACCATAAAAGTCGATTGCGTAATCGCATAAACCTGCACGGGAAGGACGACGAAGCTAATCGCCGTGCCGAAAGCGGAAACGAATTGACCGATGAAAAGAAGGCGATAATCGCGCGAAACGCGCAGCGGCGACAAATCTATAAACATAAAAAAGCTGGTATAAACAGAATAATTGAAAGGCGCGCGGCGGGAAAGAAGAAATGTTTAAAAGGCGGAAATTCTTTTCGCTTTCGTTCGTTTTGGTTTTGCGGTTTCGGTTACGCGGCGGCGTCAATCAGCCGTCTCGCCGCCGAAATTGCTTCGTCTAAATTCGCAATTTTGCCGTCAAGCTGCAATTCATAAACGGCTTTCAAAATATCGCCGAAAACGGGCGACGGTTTCAAGCCGAGTTCAATCAAATGTCTGCCGAGAAGAATCTGTTTCGGCGCGCTTTCTTCGACTTTCAAATCTTTTGCGCGCTCAAGAAACCATTCCTGCGCCTTCGCGTCAAACCATTTTTCTTTGGGAAGCCATTCGGGATTTCTGCCTAAACTGTCGGCGCGCGAGACGCGGTAAAGCAAATCCGGCTCGACTTTTCTGGCAAGGCGGCGAAACGCGCCGTCGCCGAGCGTGTCGCGTTGTTTGTAAAACATTCCCGGCAGCAAATGATAGCGAACCAGTTGGACAACTTGTTCGCGCACGTCGAAATTGTTAATCGTGTAAATTCCCAAACGGTCAAGAAATGAAACGGTCGGTTCGACTCCGGCTTCGTCGTGCGCGTGCGAGCGCCAGCGCCCGTCGAAAAACTTTGTCGTCGCCGGTTTTCCGAAATCGTGGCAAACCGCCGCGAGCATTACGGTTATTTTTTTCGCGTAACTCAAATCATCAATCAATTTTCGCGCCTCATCCGCAACCAAAAGCGTATGATAAAATACATCGCCCAATTCAACTTCAAAATAATTTGACGAAAAGGAATTTTTAACACGATGGATAAAATCTCTATTTCCTACGAACGACAAATCGAAGTAAAAGAATACATCGTCATTGACGGCAGAGGTTCTCGCATCCATTACAACAGCGGATACGCTTACACCAGTTGGAAGGGTAAAAACGGAACGATAGGCGTCCATCGTCTTATTATGGAATTGATTTTGGGTCGCAAGCTCGAAACTTCCGAGCATATTCATCACAAAGACGGCAACCGGCTGAACAATTCCCCGGACAATCTCGAAGTCGTCAACGGCAGAGAACACAATCGAGCGCATATTATCGAGCGAAATCTTAAACACGACCCGAACAACTTCGTCTGTAAGCGCTGCCGGAACGCCAAACGACCACACAAGGCTTTCGGGTTCTACGGCAATTGCTGGGCTGGCTTCCGGCGTAAGAAAAATATCGTCCGCCCTTGTGCAATCTGCGGTTTCGAGGTCGGCAAAAAAGGCGTCAGAAGTTTGTGTGTTTCCTGCGCCGTCGCCAGTTGGAGCAATTGCCGTGCTTGCGGCAGAACTCGTAACGAACTCCCGAAGGGAAAGCAAACTCCGATTAGCGCGAAGGGTTTCTGTCACGCCTGAACCGAAAGATTCAAACGGCAGTGCCGAAAAGACCCAGCCCTCAGGATGCCACTCTGATTCCTGCGGCACGCCGACGAGCGATTTTAATTCGGGAAAAAGCTGTTCGACGACATTTAATTCGTAAAGCCATCGCAAACCAATCGAAGGTTTTTCGGCTCTCAACAACAACTTTTCAAGCTCGCTCCAAATTCGTTCTTTGGGCAAATCCGTCAAATCAATCGCGCGGCAAATCTCGACGGTTTCCGCGTCAATCGCAAACTCGAAACGCGCGGCAAACTGCGCGGCGCGCAAAACTCTTAAAGAGTCTTCGGCGAAAGTTTCTTTTGAAACGACGCGCAGAATTTTGTTTTTTATGTCGCTCTCTCCGTCGTAAATATCAACGATTTCGCCGGTCAAAACGTCTCTTAAAATCGCGTTTATCGTAAAATCGCGCCTTTTGCACGCCTCGCCGAACGACATATTCGGGTCGCCTTCGACGACAAAACCCCGATGCCCGCGTCCGGTTTTTCGCTCCCGGCGCGGCAGCGAAACGTCTAAATCCTGCCCGATTTTATAAACCGTGAAGGCTTCGCCGACAGCATCGACTTTGCCGAAACCGTCCAGAATTTCTTTTAATTTTCGCGGCTCGATTTTATAAACTTCAACGTCGAAATCCTTCGGCTCGATGCCCATCAACTCGTCGCGCACAGAACCGCCGACGAGCATCGCCCGCCCGCCGTTCCGCTTGATTGTTTCGGCAAGTTTGATAACTTTTTCCGGTAATTTCATCTAATCGAGAAATAAAACAGGACGGACAGAATTACAAAAAAGATTCTGTTCATCCTGTCTGGTTTTGTTTGAATTTTTCTAGCTCAAACGTTTCTGCAAATAACCTTTTAACTCCGAGATTTTCACACGTCCCTGTTCCCAAGTGTCTCTATCTCTGACGGTTACGGCGTCGTCTTCAAGCGATTCGTGGTCAATAGTAACGCAGAACGGCGTGCCGATTTCGTCTTGCCGCGCATACAATTTTCCGATGCCGCCCGTGTCGTCGTAGACGGCTCGCATCGCGGGCTGCAAATCTTTTTTAATCTGTTTGGCAAGCGCGACGATTTCCGGTTTATTTTTGGCGAGCGGAAGAACGGCGACTTTTATCGGCGCAAGCTCCGGTTTTAATTTCAAGATAACGCGCGTCTCATTTTTCTCGTTTGTTTTTTCCGTGTAAGCGTCCATCAAAACCGCGAGAACCGTTCGATTGACACCCGCCGCCGGTTCGATGACATACGGGTAAAAACGCTCTTTTCGCGCTTCGTCAAAATATGATAAATCTTCTGTCGAGTCGGAGTTTATTCGTTTGCCTTCGGTGTCTTCCGGTTTTTTCGAGTGCGTTTTCAAATCGAAATCCGTCCGGTTGGCAATTCCCATCAATTCGTCAAACTGCGCGTTTTCATCTGTGCGTTCGGGAAAAAAGCGATACAAAATATCAACCGTTCGCTCGGCGTAATGCGCGAGTTCTTCTTTTGTCTGCTCATACAATTTCAGATTTTCGGCGGAAATTCCAATCGATTGAAACCACGTTTGAAAACCGTCGATAAACTCTTGATGAATGCGCGGCGCGTCTTCCGGTCGGCAGAAATACTCCATTTCCATTTGCTCAAACTCTCTTGTGCGGAAAATAAAATTCCCGGGCGTAACTTCGTTGCGGAAAGATTTGCCGATTTGCGCGATGCCGAACGGCAATTTACGTCGTGATGTGTTTAAGACATTTGCGAAATTTATAAAAATTCCCTGCGCTGTTTCCGGTCGAAGATAAGCGAGCGCGCTTTCGTCGTCTTCCGCCGCAACTGCGCCGACTGTTGTGCGAAACATCAAATTAAATTCGCGCGCTTCGGTTAAATCGCATTCTTTTCCGCTTCCAGCGCAGAGGTTTTGTTCGTTCGGACATTTCACGTCCTGCAATTTGTCCTGTCTAAATCTGCCTTTGCACGCACGGCAATCGACAAGCGGGTCGCTGAAAGTCGTTTCGTGTCCCGAATATTTCCAGACGAGACGATTTTGAATAATCGAAGAATCCAAGCCTTCGATGTCGTCGCGTTCGTAGACCAGCCAACGCCACCAAGATTGTTTGATATTATTCGCCAGCTCGACGCCGAGCGAGCCGTAATCCCAACTGCTTCCCAAGCCGCCGTAAATTTCCGACGCCGGAAAGACAAAGCCGCGACGTTTTGCCAGCGAGACGATTGTTTCGATATTCGGTGCAGACATAATTCGATTTTGGATTTTAGATTTTAGATTGGTCGAACGATTTAGTTGTTTTATAAACCAAACCGCAAATGCACATTTCAAAATGTAGATTTTACAATTAACGAATAACTATTAACAATTTGCGATTTGCGATTTACAATTTGCAAAAACAAAAAGGAGAAGAAGAAACGCTTTGTTTCTCCTTCTCCTTTTCCGTCTTTTTGCTCGTCCGTTTTATTGCGGCACGGGCGGCTGCGCTCCGGGCGGGATGATGTAGATTTCATACATCGTGCGCGGGCGCGTTCCCCAATTCGTTATCACGATTCGTCGCGGGTCGATGCCGCGCGTTTTCACCAGATAATCGAGCGTTCGCTTGCCGAGTTTGTCGGCACTGTTGGTTTTACTGAATTTATCCGTGCCTTGATAAAGAATAATGTAAATCTGCGAATCGGGATTCGATTGCAGATCGAGCGTGCAGTTGTCGAAACGCGCTTTGTCGTCGTCAAACGCCTGCGACTCGAAAATGTCGCATTTCTTTGCCTGCGGCAATTCCTGTTTTTCGACGTTCGTCAAAACCGAATTGCTTTGATGACAAGTCGCGCCGTAAACGTCGTCGGTTACGTCAAGGTTTGCCGTTACGGGCTGACCGCCGAGACCGCTCGTATCGACTGTGATTGCAGGCGTTCCCTGACCGCTCGTGATGCGCGCCGCTTCGGGCGAAACCGTCCAGCGATAATTGATTGGCGTCGGGCTGTCGGCAACCGCGTTCTGCGACGTGAAAGTTATCAAATCGTTTTCCAGAACCTTGTCCGGTCCGTTGACCTGAATGTTATACGGACAGGCGCGGGTTTCAATATGTTCGACGGTTTTCAGACAAATACAGTTTCTCTGGTCGCGGCGAATTTCGATGTCTCTCGCAAAAGTCTGCCCGTTAGGACCCTCGACTTCGACGCGGTGCGTGCCGGGCGCGAGAAAAAATTCCGCCGCCGTGCCGACGCCGCTCATTCCGACTACTTGCCCGTCAACTTTGACGGTATATGCGCCGGGCGTCGTCTTGACGGACAAAACGCCCGTGTTTTTCGGTCGGTTGTCTTTCTTATTCTTTTTGTCGCCGCCGCCTTCGTAGTTAGCGAAAGCGCCGGACGCGCCCAAAGTTAAAATCAACCCGATTACGAATAAAAAATTATATCTGAGTTTGTGTGGCATCTTTTTGTCCTCTGAAACTTCTCTTGTCCGAAGAAGTTTTATTCTGTTTATCGCAGTTATTCGGAAAACTTCTCTATAATTTATCCGGGCTTGCTGGTTTTATAGTAAAACGTTTTTCCGCGAAATTTCACTTATTCTTCCGTTTCCTGTTTTTCCTTTTTGCCGAGTTTCTTGCGCGCTGCCATCCCGATACTGGCAAGTCCGCTTCCGAAAAGTAATATCGTCATCGGTTCAGGCACGGGCGCAGGCGTCGGCGGCACGGTTGACGGCGGCGGCGTTGCCGTTGGCGTCGTCGTTGGCGTCGTCGTTTCGGTCGGCGGCGGTGTCGGCGTCGTTATCGGCGATTCCGACGGAGTAGTCGTTGGAGTTACGGTCGGCGTAGCCGTAGTCGGCGGCGTCGGCGTCTCGCTGCCTGTTGATATCGGCGTATTCGAGCTTGTTAATACCGGCGTATTCGACGGCGTTCCGCTGCCGCGCGGTATTAGAAAAAGAAGCGGAAGCGCGCCGAGACCGAGCAGCGCGTATGGAAATTTTCCGCCGGGAGGCGGTATAGGGGTGCAGTCGCAAGCCTCGTCTTCGACGATTTCCGTCGTCGTCTGCGTAATTACGCGCCCGTCGTCCTGCTGCGTTGTTTGCGTCTGCGGCGGTGTATCGCCGGTTTTGGTTTTATCGTCATCGCCTTTGCCGGCGATTTGATTGAGGTCGTCGCCTATCAAACGCAATTGTGCAAAGCTGCCGGTTGCCGCTTTGCCCGGTCGGGCGTTAATAATCTGCCTGATTTGCTCAAAGCGAACGGGCGCGGCATTCGCCGTTGTGCCTAAAGCCGCCGTCCAAATTGAAATCAGCGCAACGCTTGACAATAAAAATCTGAATTGTAAATTTCTCATCTTTTTAACCTAACTATTGCATTTATTTTCCGGTGAAGGAAACAAAACTTTTATGAATGTTTCGGTAACTTACTGCGAAAATCGTCGTTAGCGTAATTGGAAGACTATACCAGAAAACAAACCGAAATGCACATTTTTTTTGAGTTTTTACCGAAATTTTTTCGGCGAAACGATAAATTTTCCGCCGTTCAACTCCATAGAAGGTCTAATCAGCGGCATTTTCCAGAATTTTTAAAACTTTTTCTGCTAAATAACATTTCTTTTACGATGCTGTTTCGTTCAAACTGGCTGTCTTTTGAATGAGAGGAGTGAAATTTTAATTTCAGGCGGCAAACAAAATATAATAAGGACGGGAAGAAATCTGACGGCAGCCCTCTTCTCGTCCTTATTATAATGTTTTACTGCTCGCCATCGCCGTTACTGCTGCCGTTATCACTGCTGCCGCCGTCTTGCGCGGTAGTTTCTTCCTTCAAAACGGATTTGCGCGAAAGTTTTATTTTGTTGCCTTCCTTGCCGATACATTTGACCATTACCTGCTGACCTTCTTTTAGCTCGTCGCGCACGTCGCGGATGCGGCGGTCGGAGATTTCCGAGATGTGCAGAAGACCGTCAACGCCCGGGAAGATTTCGACAAACGCGCCGAAATCGACGATGCGGTTGACCGTTCCCAAGTAGGTTTCGCCGATTTCGGCTTCGGCTGTGAGCGCTCTGATGCGGTCGAGTGCCGCTTGTCCGGCGTCGCCGTCAACCGATGCGATATTAACCGTTCCGTCGTCGGACACATCAATTTTCGCGCCCGTTTCTTCGGTAATCGCCCTGATGATTTTGCCGCCCGGTCCGATGATGTCGCGGATTTTGTCCGGGTTAATTTTGATTGTGATAATGCGCGGCGCATACGGCGAAATTTCTTCGCGCGGACGTTCAATCGCCTGCGTCATAATATTCAGGATGTGCAGGCGACCTTTGCGCGCCTGCTCTAATGCTTCGGACAAAATCATCGCGTTGATGCCGCCGATTTTTATGTCCATCTGCAAAGCCGTGATTCCTTCGCTCGTCCCCGTTACTTTGAAATCCATATCGCCGTAATGGTCTTCGGCGCCCGCGATGTCGGACAAAATCGCGTAGCGATTGCCTTCCATAACCAAACCCATCGCAACACCCGCGACCGGACGTTTAATCGGAACGCCCGCGTCCATTAGCGACAGACAGCCGCCGCAAACGCTTGCCATCGAAGACGAACCGTTCGATTCGGTGATGTCGGAAACAATGCGAATCGTATATGGAAAATCTGCTTCGTCGGGCATCACGGCTTCAAGAGCGCGGCGCGCCAAGTTGCCGTGTCCGACTTCGCGGCGGCTCGTGAAACCGACTCGTCCGGTTTCGCCGACCGAATACGGCGGGAAATTGTAGTGCAGCAGAAAGCGTTTTTTGAGTTCGCCCTTTTCCAAATCGTCAATGAACTGTTCGTCCATCTTCGTTCCGAGAGTTGAAGTTACAATCGCCTGCGTTTCGCCGCGTGTAAATAACGATGAACCGTGAACGCGCGGCAGCCAGCCGACTTCGCACGTAATCGGACGAATTTCAGAAAACTTTCTGCCGTCGGGTCGCCGACGATTTCCGAGCATATCGTCGCGGAAGATTTTTTCTTTCAATTTTGAAAAGACTTTGCCAGCCATCGCCTTTTTCGTGTCGTCGTCCGCGTAAGATTCGACGACTTCTTTTTTGAGCGCATCAACGGCGGCGTAAGAAGTCAATTTGTCTTTGCCTGTCGTATTTAATGATTCGCGCAAACGGTCTGTGTAATTTTTTTCAATTTCGCTCGTCAAAGTTTCGTCCAACTCTGCGGGCGTAAATTCGCGCTTCGTAATTTCCAGAGCCTTAAACAATTCTTTCTGCCATAAACACAATCTTTTAATCTCTTTGTGCGCCAGCATCATCGCTTCGACCATTATGTTTTCGGCGACTTCGCTCGCTTCGGCTTCGACCATTACGATGGCTTCTTCCGTTCCGGCGACGATTAAATTCAATTGCGATTCGCGCCGCTCGTCATACGTCGGATTGATGAGATATTTGCCGTCAATCAGCCCGATGCGAACAGCCGCAATCGGATTTTCAAACGGAATGTCCGACAAATAAAGCGCGCACGAAGCGCCTGTGATGGCGATAACGTCCGGGTCGTTCTGCCCGTCGCTCGATATGACTGTGCCGACAATCTGCGTTTCAAAACGATAGCCGTTGCCAAACAAAGGACGAACGGGACGGTCAATTAAACGACAGGTTAAAGTTTCCTTTTCGTTCGGGCGACCTTCGCGGCGAAAATAATTTCCCGGAATGCGTCCCGCCGAATATGTCGCTTCGCGGTATTCGACCGTCAGCGGAAAAAAGTCCAAACCTTCTTTCGCCGTCCGCGCGCTGACCGCTGTAACTAACAACATCGTTTCGCCGTAAGAGATGATAACCGAACCGTCGGCTTGCTTGGCGACTTTGCCGGTTTCGACCGTCAAATTCATATCGCCCAATTTTATTGATTCTTTTAAATATTTTTTCAGTGCCATTTTTCCTCGTTAATCGTGAATCGTCTTTTTTAGTAAATAGTAATTCGTCTTTTCGTTTCGAGTGTTTTTATAGAATGCAGGTTTCTCAACAATAGTTATTTACCAAAAGAAGCGTTCACGCCTTTTAAACAAAAAGCGACAGATTGCCGTTTCGTGAAGCAAATCCATCGCCTTTGCAGTATTTAATTTTTCCGTTGTTCTCTTTCGCTTTCGGTTTTACGCTGTCACGTTCAGCAACCGAAAAACAAATTCTTCGAGAGAACTAATTTTTGTAAATGACTCGAAGCAGCCACTTTTTTAATGATGAGTTGTGAGTGGTGAATGGTGAGTTTAAGAATTTTCTTTCACTCACCATTCACCACTCACAACTCACCACTATTCTTATCTTCTCAAACCTAATTTTTCGATAATCGTGTGATATTCGCCGATGTTGCGGCGTTTGAGATAATCAAGCAGTTTTCTGCGACGCGAAACCATTTTCAGCAAGCCGCGGCGCGAGTGATTGTCTTTTTTGTGGATTTTGAAATGCTCCGTCAGTTCGTTAATGCGTTGGGTGAGAAGCGCGATTTGCACTTGCGACGAACCGGTGTCGCCGTCGTGCGTTTTGTAATCGGTTACGATTGCTTCTTTAGTTTCCGTTGGTGTTGCCATAACTTAAATCAGAAAATAGTTTCTTTTCCTGTCTCTCCTTGCTCGCAGTAACTCCGAATTTTAGGAAATCGGCAACCGCAAAGTTTTTATTTATTTGTTTATTGTAAATGCAAAGCCTCAAATGTTCAATCGCGCTCGCTGACTGCCAAATGCTCGACGTGATTATTGTGAAATTCTTCCATAAATTTGGTCGAAAAGTTTCCTTTCTGAAAGTTTTCGTCATTCATAATTTTCAAATGCAACGGAATCGTCGTTTTTATTCCTTCGATAACCATCATCTCAAGCGCCCGCCGCATACGCGCAATCGCCGCTTCGCGCGTGCGCGCGTGAACGATGAGTTTGGCAATCATCGAATCATAAAAGGGCGGCACAACGTAACCCGGATAAACCGCCGTATCAACTCTCACTCCGGGTCCGCCCGGAATATTGAAAACCGTAATTTTTCCCGGCGACGGCACGAATGTTACAGGGTCTTCGGCGTTGATGCGGCACTCGATAGCGTGTCCGACAATCTGTAAATCAGATTGCTCGTAACCTAAATTCTCGCCTTCTGCAATACGGATTTGATTTCGCACGATGTCGGCGAGCGTTACCATTTCCGTTACCGGATGCTCGACCTGTATGCGCGTGTTCATTTCCATAAAATAAAAAGAACCGTCCTCGTCGAGGAGAAACTCGAAAGTTCCCGCGCTCGTATAGCCGATTTCCTGACACGCACGGACGGCGACCGCGCCCATTTGTTCGCGCTGTTCTTTTGTAATTACGGGCGACGGCGCTTCTTCCAATAACTTTTGATGCCGCCGCTGAATCGTGCATTCGCGCTCGCCTAAATGAATCACGTTTCCGTGTTCGTCCGCGAGAACTTGAATTTCGATGTGGCGCGGGCGCTCGATATATCTTTCGATATAAACGCTGCCGTTTTTGAACGCAGCAAGCGCTTCGGTCTGCGCGGTTTCCAGATTCGTAGCCAAATCTTCTTCTTTGCGGACGATTCGCATTCCGCGCCCGCCGCCGCCCGCCGCCGCTTTTATAATTACCGGAAAACCAATTTCTTTGGCTAAACTAATCGCTTCGTCCGCGCTTTCAATCGGTTCGGGACTTCCGGGCAAAATCGGAACGCCTGCCGCTTTCATCGTCCGGCGCGCTTCGACTTTATCGCCCATCATTCCGATAACGCTCGCCTTCGGACCGATAAATTTTATATTGCAGTCGTGGCAAACGCGCGCAAATCTTTCCGATTCCGCCAAAAAACCGTAGCCCGGATGAATGGCGTCAACATTGGTAATTTCCGCCGCGCTGATAATCGCCGGAATATTCAAATAGCTTTCCGCCGACGGCGCTCCGCCGATGCAAACGGCTTCGTCGGCATAACGCACGTGCAGCGCGTCTTTATCAGCGGTCGAATGGACGGCGACGGTTTTGATGCCGAGTTCCTTACACGTCCAGATTATCCGGCACGCAATCTCGCCGCGATTGGCAATTAAAATTTTGCGAAATTCTCTCATTTAGTAAATAGTAAATAGTGAATAGTAAATAGTGAATAGAAGTTTTTACTATTTACTACTTACCATTTACTATTTACTAATTTCATTTTTTGATTCCGAAAAGCGGCTGCCCGAACTCGACGGGCTGACCGTTTTCGACGTAGATTTTGACGACTTCGCCGGCGACTTCCGCCTGAATTTCGTTCATCAGCTTCATCGCTTCGACAATGCATACGGTCGTTTCCGCCGAAACTTTGCTGCCTTCTTTGACATACGGCTCTTTGTCGGGCGCGGGCGAGCTGTAAAAAGTTCCGACAATCGGCGAAGTTATTTTGTGCAGATTGTCTTCTTCGGCTGCATTTTCGGTCGCAGGCGCAGATGATTCAGTTTGCGTTTCGTTTTTTGAAGAGGCGCTTTGCGTCGAAGCTGAAGACGCGGCGGGCGGCGCTGAAGCAAATTGCTGCTGCGGCATCGTCTGAAGATACTGCGGCGCGGGATTTTTGCTCAGGCGCACGCGGATGTTTGCGTTTTCAAATTCAAAATCGGTAAAGCCGTTTTCGTTGACCAGCGCGGCGAGTTCGCGCAATTCATCCATATTAAGCGACGGTTCGGATACTGCTTTCGAGCGCGCGCCCGTTTTCGTCGTTTGATTTTTCGCCGTTTCCCTTTTCGCCGTCGTCGCTTGAGCCATTTTCAACTCCCTTCGCCCGCAAACAGCAAATCGTAAATTGTAAATAGTTTTTCTATTCACGATTTACGATTCACCCATTAACAAAACTATTTTTTCGCCGCCAATTCGCGCGGGTTGTCGACCAATTCGATAACCGCCATTTCCGCGTTGTCGCCGTTTCTGCGTCCGAGCTTGATAATGCGCGTATAGCCGCCGTTGCGGTCTTTGTAGCGCGTGCCGAGTTCGCCGAACAGACGCTGAACGGCAAGAACGCCCGCCGTTCTCTCGATTTTTTCTTTCGGCGCGCCCTTTGCTCCGCGAAAACGACTTTGCTCGCGCTTAAACGTGCTGTTTCCGGCGTGAAAAAATCTCGCGGCTTGCCGGCGCAGATGAACTTTTTGCGACGCCGTTTCGTCGCCCGTTAAATTTTCCGCGCGGCGCGCAAGCGTAATAACTTTTTCGACGAACGGACGAAGCTCTTTCGCCTTCGGAACAGTCGTAATAATATATTCCTTGTCGGCGGTAATCAAAGACATCGCCAGATTGCGAAGCATCGAAATTCGATGTTCAGTCGTTCTTCCTAATTTTCTGTGTGCTTTTAAGTGTCTCATTTCTTTTCAGTTGTGAGTAGTGAGTTGTGAGTAGTGAGTTAATGAATTTTATTAAACTCACAACTCATTACTCACAACTCACAACTAATCTAAGTTTCGTTCGCCCGAACCCGGAATCGGATTGCCTTGTTCGTCAAAGTCCATTCCGAAATCAAGTCCCATTCCGTGAAGCAAATCTTTAATTTCCGTCAGCGATTTTTTGCCGAAATTCTTCGTGTGCAGCATTTCGTGTTCGCTGCGCCTAATCAAATCTCGAATCGAGCGAATGTCGGCGTTTTTCAAACAATTGTAAGAGCGAACCGATAATTCCAATTCATCAACCGGACGGTCGAGCAAATCGTTGCGAAGAAGCGGCGGGCGCGCGATGTCTTCGTATTTGAATTCGTCTTCTTCTTCCTCGAAATTGACGAAAATCGACATATGGTCTTTGACGAGCTTTGCCGCCAGCCCGATTGAATCTTCCGGTTTGACCGAGCCGTCCGTCCAAACTTCGATGACCAGTTTATCAAATTCCGTGTTCGAGCCTTGACGGGTTTTGTCGACGCTGTAATTTACTTTTTTTATCGGCGTGTGAACCGAGTCAATCGGAATATAGCCGACCGACAAATCTTCGTCGTTGTTAAATTCGGCTGAAACATATCCGCGTCCGCTTTTTAAGCGCATTTCGATGTTGATTCCGCCGTTTGCGCTGACGGTTGCGATGTGAATGTCTTTGTCCAGAATTTCAACGTCGCCGTCCGTCTCGATGTCTGCGCTTGTAATTTCGCCCGCGCCTTTTTTGCTCAACGTCAATGTTTTCGGTCCGTCGGCGTGCAGTTTGAACGGAATTTGTTTGACATTTAAGATAACGTCGGTCGCGTCTTCGACAACCCCTTTAATCGAAGAAAATTCGTGTTCGACGCCTTCGATTTTGACGGCGGTAATCGCCGCGCCTTCGATTGACGAGAGCAGAGCGCGCCGCAGAGAATTGCCGATTGTCGTGCCGAAGCCGCGCTCGAACGGCTGGGCGTAAAATTTCCCGTAGCGTTCGGTCAAAGTTTCCGTCTCGACGTTCAAGCGGCTCGGCATCTGAAAATCCGTCCAAATATTTGTTTGTGTCATATTCTTTTTAAAGTTTTGCGAGTTGACTGAACCTAGCGAGTTGACCGAGTTATTTTTTAACTCGCCAAACTCGCCAAACCCGGTCAACTCAGTCAACTATTTGCTGTAAAGCTCGACAATTAATTGTTCGTTAATGTTTTCGGCAACGTCTGCGCGCGTCGGCAAAGCCGAAATCGAAACGCTTAAGTTATCCGCGCCCGCCGTCGAAATCCAATTCGGTCGCCCGCGCCCGACAGCAGTTTGCCACGCGCCTTCGACGTGGATGTTTTTCACGTAGTCTTCCTTGACCGTAACCACGTCGCCGACTTTGACTTGAAATGAAGGAATGTCAACTTTGCGCCCGTTGACTTCGATGTGTCCGTGATTGACGAGCTGGCGTGACTGTCGCCGTGAGGTCGAAAAACCCGCGCGGTAAGCCACGTTGTCAAGCCGCTTTTCGAGCATAAAAAGCAGATTTTCGCCCGTAATACCTTTTTGGCTTGAAGCCTTTTCAAAGTAATTGCGAAACTGTTTTTCAAGCACGAAATAAATGCGTTTGACTTTTTGTTTTTCCCGTAGCTGCTGACCGTAACCGGCAAGAGCCTTGCGCCGCGCCGTCGCGCCGTGCATTCCCGGCGGATTTGTTCCGCGTCTTTCAATCGCGCACGACGGCTTAAAACAGCGGTCGCCTTTCAAAAATAATTTCCCGCCTTCGCGGCGGCACAAGCGGCACACCGCATCTCTATATCTAGCCATAATGTTTTTTGCTTCCGGCAAAAAATGATTTTGGATTTTAGATTTTGGATTTTGGATTATTTTCAATCCAACACTCGCAAATTCTAAATCGCCATTTCATCTTTGACGGTAAAGTTTACGGACAATTTTTATGTTTGCCCTTCTTCCTTTTGATAGTTTTATTAAAATTTCAAATACGAACTCCAGATTTCTAATCCAAAATCAAAAATCTAAAATCCAAAATCGTTCACACTCTGCGGCGTTTCGGCGGACGACATCCGTTATGCGGAATCGGCGTCGTATCGCGGATTGAAGTTACGCGAATGCCAGAATTGTTAATCGCTCTGATTGCCGATTCGCGCCCGCCGCCCGGACCTTTGACGCGAACTTCCGCTTCGCGCATTCCGACTTCGAGCGCCTTTTTAGCGGCTTCCGAAGCGGCTTGCTGCGCCGCGAACGGCGTTCCCTTTCGAGAGCCGCGAAACCCGCGCGCTCCCGAAGAAGACTGCGAAATTAAATTCCCTTCGCCGTCGGTTATCGAAACCATCGTGTTGTTAAACGACGCCGCGATATGAACGATGCCGAACGGAATATTTTTCTTCTCTTTTTTGCGAAAAGTCTTTTTCTTTGTTGTTGCTGCTTTTGCCATAATTTGAGTAAGCAGTGAGCAGTAAGCAATAAGCAGAGAAAAACTGCTCACCGCTCACCGCTCACTTATAATCTATTTCTTGCCCGGAGCTTTCTTCTTCGCCACCGCTGCTTTGCGCGGACCTTTGCGCGTGCGCGCGTTTGTGCTTGTGCGCTGACCGCGAACCGGCAGACCGCGACGATGACGCAAGCCGCGATAACAGCCGATGTCCATCAAGCGTTTCACATCCATTTGAACGCGCTTGCGCAAATCGCCTTCGATGTCGCCCTGCGCGTCGAGAATCGCGCGAATTTTCGTTAAATCTTCTTCGCTCAACTCTCTGATTTTCGCGTCAATGCTAATATCGGCTTCGCTCAAAATCGCCGTCGCCCGCGATTTTCCGATGCCGTAAATATAAGTTAGACCAATCTGCGACCGCTTGTTCGGCGGCAAATCCACGCCTGCTATACGAGCCATATTTTTTAGTGGTGAGTGGTGAGTGGTGAGTGGTGAGTGTTAGGAATTTGTCTTTCACTAAACACTCACCACTCACCACTCACCACTAGATTTATCCTTGTCTTTGTTTGTGTTTCGGGTTCGTGCAAATTACGCGCACGATGCCTTTGCGGTTGATAACCTTGCAGTTATCGCACATTTTTTTTACCGACGGACGAACTTTCATAATAATTTTTCCCGTTTAATCTTTTGCCTGAAACCGCTTTTATTTGTAGCGATACGTAATCCGCCCGCGAGCTAAATCATACGGCGAAAGTTCAACTTGAACGCGGTCGCCCGGTAAAATGCGAATGAAATTTTTTCGCATTTTACCGGATATGTGCGCCAGAACCTGATGCTTATTGTCTTCTAGCTCGACCTTGAACATCGCGTTCGGCAGGGTTTCTAGCACAACCGCCTGAACTTCTATTGCTTCTTCTTTTGACATATTACAGACTCAAATCGGCTTCGATTGACAAACTATTTATGTTATCCGTTTTTTTCTCGATTTTCAAGTTAAGCCGAAACACTTCCGGATTTCGCTTGTTTTGCCTGCGCTTTCTGCTCTTTGGTCAACGTTAAAATCTCCGCGCCGTCCGGCGTTACAGCGACGGTATGTTCGACGTGCGCGCTGGCTTTACCGTCCAAAGTTTTAACAGTCCACTTATCGTTGAGCGTTTTGGTTTCGTGCGTTCCTAAGTTAATCATCGGCTCGATTGCGAAACAATAACCGGCGCGGATTTTCTCTTTCGTTCCGGCACGCCCGTAATTGGCGATTTGCGGCGCTTCGTGCATACTGCGCCCGATGCCGTGTCCGGTGTAATCGCGGACGATGCCGTAACCGTGCCGCTCGGCGTGCTGCTGAATCGCGTGGCTTATATCGCCGACGCGGTTGTTCGGGCGACATTGCTCAATGCCGAGCGCGAGACATTCTTCGGCGACTCGAATCAATTGTTTCAGCTCGTCGGCAACTTCTCCGACCGCTACCGTTATCGCCGTATCCCCGACAAAGCCGTTGTAAAAAGCCGCCATATCGAGCGACGCTATGTCGCCTTCCTTTAACGGAACGTCCGTTGAAAAACCGTGAACAACCGCGTCGTTGACCGAAGCGCAAATCGAAAAGGGAAAACCGTGATAACCGAGAAACGCCGGTTTTGCGCCCGCTTCGCGCAGCATTTTTTCAGCCGTGTTGTTTAATTCGAGCGTCGTGATGCCGGGCGCGACCATCCGCCGCAAAGTCTCGCGCACTTCGGCGATTATCTCGCCGACCTCGCGCATACGGTCTAAATCTTTGCTCGACTTTGCGATTATCATTCTCTTTCCCAAGAAAATTCGGCTCGTTTTATTTATCAAGCCGCCGATTTTTGAATCTCGAAACATTTTACAGTCCGCAGTCCTGAGTCATTGAATATAAACAAGAATTTCAGTTGCATTAAACAGACTCGGGACTGTGGACGGCGGACTAAACCATCTTTTCCAATTCGGCGTAAATCTCTTCCAATTCGCCTTCGCCGTCAACCTTTTTCAAACGTTTCGATTGCTCGTAATAATCAATCAACGGTTTTGTTTGCTCATTGTAAGTCGCAAGTCGAGTCGAAGCGCTTTCTTCGTTATCGTCCGCCCGATGCGTTAATTTAATTTTCGTGTGAAAATCGCAAACTTCATCCTTTTTCGGCGGCTTTGAATGGATGTTGTAAATTTCGCCGCAGACCGAACAGGAGCGACGCCCCGTAAGGCGCTTCATCAATTCTTCTTTCGGAACATCGATTTCGATAACACTGATTTCTTTTCCCTGCGCGCTCGCTAATTGTTCGAGCATTTCGGCTTGAATTTGCGTTCGCGGAAAACCGTCAAGAATAAATGTTCCTCTGCAATCGTCGCGCGACGTTCTATCTTGAACTATCTGAAAGGTCAAATCGTCGGAAATCAATTTTCCCGCCTTCATCGTTGCCTGTACTTCCTGCGCAAGCGGCGTGTTTGCGCCCTTCATTTCGCGGAACATATCGCCGGTCGAGATTTGCGGAATGCCGCGCCGTTCTTCAAGAAGCCGCGCCTGCGTTCCCTTTCCCGCTCCGGGCGCGCCGATTAAAACAATGATTTTACTCATTAAATTTTTTCACCACAGAGACACAGAGTTTACAGAGATTTTTTAAATAATACTTTAATAACGTATTGAGTTGACGCGGGCGCGAAAACACGCAACGTAGATAAGAGGCGACGTGATGCGCCTCGCGTCCAATGATTTGTTCGACGGCGCGTTATGATGAAAGAGCCGACTTTTGAACAACATCATTACTGTCAAGCTGCTGACAAATATATCCAATAATGTATGGTTGTGCGGTAGTAAGTTTTAAATCCTGATTCTTTTCAAGATTCAAAATAGCTTCTTCAACTACGCGCCACAATAAGGTGTTTTCAAACTCAATATAAGGATGTTTCTGAAGATGCTCTTCGTTTCTCATATAAAGTAAAGCCGTCGAACTCTGTGTTCTCTGTGCCTCTGTGGTGCAATTTCTTTAAGTCCTTCGACCGCGAAGCTGCGAACCCGAACCCAAAAAGCCTTCGTAATTTCTCATCACAAGCTGCGCTTCGATTTGCGCAATCGTGTCCATTGCAACGCCGACAAGAATTAAAAGCGACGTGCCGCCGAAGAAAAATTGATAGCCCAAACCCGTCGGAATCCAGCTTAAACCGGGCGTCGCCGTCAAAAAATTATCGACTGCCGTTCCGACAAAAGGAAGCCGCGCGACTTTGAAACCGCTTAGAAGTAATTGCGGAACGAAGGCGATGAATGCTAAATAAAGCGCGCCGACGGTCGTCAACCTTGTCAAAATAGTATTTAAATAATCCGCCGTCTGCGCGCCCGGACGCACGCCGGGAACAAAGCCGCCGTGTTTGCGCAAATTGTCGGAAACTTCGTCCGTGTTAAAGATAATCGTCAGGTAAAAGAATGTGAACAGAACAATCAAGGAAATAAAAAATAATTCATAATACGGGTCGCCGCCGTGAAACTGCTGCATAAACCCGTAGACTTTGCTCCACGCCGAATCAGGATTATTCTGGTCGGGCGGAAAAGCCGAGAAAAGCGTTTGCGGCATCGCCAGCACGGACGAGGCGAAAATAACGGGAATAACGCCGCTCATATTTATCTTCAGCGGCAGACTGGTTTCCTGCCCCCGAAACGTCTGGTTGCCGACGCGCCTGCTCGCGTAGCTTATCGCAATATTGCGGCGCGCCGATTCGACATAAACAATCAGCGCAATCAACGCAACCATCACCGCGACGAGAAAAATAACGCCGAGCGATTGGAGCGGGTCGCCGCCGCCGATGCGTTCGGAAATCTGCGCGATGCCACGCGGCAGCCCGATGACGATCCCGGCGAAAATAAGAAGCGAGATTCCGTTGCCGATGCCGCGTTCGGTAATTTGCTCGCCGAGCCACATTACGAAAATCGTCCCTGTAGTTAGCGTTACGACAATCATCAAGGTCGAGAGCCAGGTGTTGGACATAACCCCATTTTTCTGAAGCCACGTTGCGACGAAAAACGTCTGCACGGCGCACATCGCAACCGTCAGATAGCGCGTCCACTGATTCATTTTCTGCCGCCCGACTTCGCCTTCTTCCTGTATGCGTTTGAGCGACGGATAGAGAACGGGCATCAACTGCATTATGATTGACGCCGTAATATAAGGCGTAACTCCCAGCGCGAAGACGGAAATCGTGCGGAAGTTTCCGCCGGAAAACAAATCAAGCACGCCGAGAAGAGTTCCGGCGACTTCGCCCCAAACTTCTTCAAGCCGCGCCTTGTTGATTCCGGGCGCGGTAACGTGCGCTCCCAAACGATAAACTGCCAGAAGTCCGAGCGTAAATAAAATACGCTTGCGAAGCTCCGGCACTCTAAGCATATTCTGGAGGGCGGCAAAAAACTTTTCCATAAAAATTTGTCCTTTGTTCGTTATTCGTTGAAAATCAGGTGCTTGCAACGAACGCTTGACAGCCGATTATGCGGCAACTTCTTCCGATGCTTTTTCTTTTTTGATTTCCGTAACGCTTCCGCCCGCGTTTTCGATTTTTTCTCTCGCGGCTTTTGTAAAGCGATGCGCGGAAATTTTCAAGGCTTTCGAGATTTCGCCCGTGCCTAAAATCACCAAATCGTGTTTGGCTTTTTTAATCAGCCCGCGCTCGTGCAGAACTTCCGGCGTGATTTCCTCCCCAGCGTTAAAACTTTCTTCGAGCTTGCCGAGACTGACTTCGAGCCATTTCTTTTTGAAGATATTGGTAAATCCGCGTTTGGGCAAGCGGCGCTGAAGCGGCATCTGTCCGCCTTCAAAGCCGATTTTCTGGCTGTAGCCGGAACGCGATTTCTGACCTTTGTGTCCGCGTCCGGCGGTTTTCCCCAAGCCCGAACCCGGACCGCGCCCGACCCGTTTTTTCTTGTGCGTCGAGCCTTCGGACGGACGCAGATTGTTTAATGCAAGTGCCATTTTTCTTTCCTCGTAAATAATAAATCGTAAATCGTAAATTGCTGAAAATAAAATTTTATCAGATTACACGATAAAATCTATTAACGATTTACTATTTACGATTCACGAATTGTTATTCAACTATTCTCAAAAGATGCGGAATTTTTTCGACAATTCCGCGCATCGACGGGTTATCGGGGCGCACGACCGTTTGGTTTAATTTCGTGATGCCGAGACTTTTTATAATCGCCTTCTGCTTTTTGGAATAACCAATCATACTTTTATAGTATTGAATCTTGATGCTTCCGCCGCCGTTTGTTTTTTTATTTTCTTCTGCCATTGCTTTATTCATTTAGCATTTAACATTTATCATTTAACACTTATATCGCTTTTGATAAATGTTAAATGCTAAATGTTGAATGATTATAAAAGTTCTTCGACCGCTTTACCGCGCAGACGACCGACTTCAACCGGGTCTTTCATTCTTTCTAAACCGTTGAAAGTTGCGCGAATGACGTTGTGCGGATTGGTCGAGCCTAAAATTTTCGTGCGCACGTTGTGAATGCCGAGAACCTGAAGAACGGCGCGAACCGCGCCGCCCGCGATAACGCCCGTTCCTTCTTTCGCCGGTTTGAGCATCACGCGACCCGCGCCGTATTCGCCAATCATCTGGTGCGGCAGCGTGCCTTCAATCAGCGGCACGCGAATCAGATTTTTCTTCGCCGCTTCGATTGCTTTTTTTATCGCGTTCGGAACTTCTTTTGCTTTGCCCGTGCCGAAACCGACGTGTCCGGCTTCGTCGCCGACGACCACGAGCGCGGCAAACGACATATTTTTGCCGCCCTTGACGACTTTCGTTACTCGGTTAATCGAAATAAGCTGGTCTTTTAAGTTCAGACTGTTCGCCGATATTGGTTGTCTATTCGTTTTCATTTGTTTCTTTTTTCGTCTGCTTTGCTTTCGGTTTTTGTTCCGCTGCTTGCTCGCCGCCGTTATCGCCGCTTATTAAATTCGTTATGGCGTCGCCAATCGATTCGGCAACGTCCTTAATCGCCGTCGAAACCGTGTCAACCACATTTTCGACAACCGAATGTTCGTCCGAAGCATTTGCACCGCCCGCAATAGCAGCGGCATCGCCGGTTTTATTCAAACCTGATTCGCGTGTTGCATCAAGCAACGCTTTGACACGCCCGTGATACACATATCCGCCGCGGTCAAAAACCACTTGCGAAATGCCTGCCGCCAAAGCGCGCGCGGCAATGGTTTTTCCGACCGTCTGCGCTGCGTTAATAGTTCCACCGCTTTTAACGCCCAAATCTTTTTCGGTCGTCGAAGCCGCCGCCAAAGTTTTGCCGTTATCGTCGTCAATCACCTGCGCGTAAATATGATTCAAACTGCGAAACACCGCTAGTCGCGGACGCGCTTCAGTGCCGCGCACTTTCTTGCGAATACGGCTGTGAACGCCGCGCCTGATTTCTGCTTTATTCTTGCTTGCCATAAAATTTTTGAGTTCAGCGAGTTTAGCGAGTTCAGCGAGTTCAGCGAGTTTATAAGAACAATTTAACTCGCCAAACTCGGTCAACTCACTGAACTCGCTGAACTTATTTCCCGGTTTTGCCCGGTTTCAGTTTATAAGTTTTGTCAGCGTAGCGAACGCCTTTTCCTTTATATGCGTCCGGCTTGCGCAGGCGATTTAGTTCCGCCGCGACTTGTCCGAGCTTTTGTTTGTCGATGCCGCTTAAAGTCAACGTCAATTGATATTGATTAATCGTCGCTTTTGTCGCAACTCTTTCGGCTTTCGCGTCGATGCCTTCGGGCAGCGGATATTCGACCGGATGCGAATAGCCGAGCGCGAAAACGATTTTCTTGCCCTGCACATCTGCCTTGTAGCCGACGCCAACCAAATCCATATCTTTTTTAAAGCCTTCGGTTACGCCGACGACCGCGTTGTTCGCAAGCGCGCGCGCCAAACCGTGCAAAGCGGTTTTGTCGTCGCTCGCGCGCTCAGCGACCAGGGTGCCGTCTTCCATTCTAAAGTTGACGCCTTCGGGAACGGGAGTTTTAAGAACGCCTTTCGGACCTTTAACTTCCAATTCCCTGTCGTTAATCGTAACGCTGACGCCTGCGGGCAGCGTAATCGGTTTTTTTCCTACACGAGACATAATTCTTTTTTAGGGATGAGAGGTGAGGGATGAAACTTGAAATTTAAAACTCCTATTTCATCTCTCATCCCTCATCCTTCATCCCTTAATATATTTGTGCCAAAATTTCGCCGCCGATATTTTCTTTACGGGCGCGCTTTCCGCTCATAAGACCTTGCGAAGTTGAAACGATATTTACGCCGTAGCCGCCGAGAACGCGCGGGATTTCGGTTGCGCCCACATAAACGCGGCGACCGGGGCGCGAAACTCTCGCCAGATGCGTGATTGAAGAAGTTCCCTTCGCGTCGTAACGAAGAAAGATGCGAATCATATATTTGACGCCTTCGCCCTTGGTTACAAAATTATTGATGTAACCTTCTTCTTTCAGGATGCGCGCCAATTCCAGTTTCAATTTTGAGCCGGGAATGTCCACGCGCGAGTGATTCGCCGTTATCGCGTTGCGAATTCGCGTGAGCATATCTGCTATTGGGTCTGTCATTATCTTATTTAACTCCGTTTTTCTATTGCGGAGTGCGGAATTTCCGTATTTATTCCGCATTCCGAATTCCGCATTCAAAATTACCAGCTTGATTTAATCACGCCCGGAATTTGTCCTTCGAGCGCGAGTTGTCTGAAAGCGTTGCGCGAAAGCCCGAATTTGCGGAGCGTCCCGCGCGAGCGTCCCGTCTGCGAACAGCGATTGCGGACGCGAATCGGACTGGCGTTGCGCGGCAACTTTTGCAGCTTTATGACAGCCGCGTCAACCTCTTCGGGCGTCGAGTTCGGGCTGTTAATAGCTTTCTTTAGTTCGGCACGGCGTTCGGCATATTGAATCACCGTCGCCTTACGCATTTCGTTTTTTACTACTTTACTTATCTTCGCCATAAATTTATTTTACCGCAGAGACGCGGAGACGCAGAGATTATTTTCACAAGAGTTTGACAGAAAAAAGTAAATTGATTTTCTCTGCGTCTCTGCGTCTCTGCGGTTAATTTTTCTACTGTCTGAACGGCATACCGAGCGCTTTCAAAAGCGCGCGCGATTGCTCGTCGGTTTCCGCCGTCGTTACAATCGAGATGTTCATACCGCGTGTTTTTTCCACTTTATTAAAATCGATTTCAGGGAAAATAAGTTGCTCGCGGACGCCGAGCGTGTAATTTCCGCGCCCGTCAAATGCTTTGCCGGAAATGCCGCGAAAATCGCGCACGCGCGGCAGTGCGACCGAAATCAGACGGTCGAGAAATTCATACATCCGCTCGCCGCGCAAAGTTACCATCGCGCCGATATTCATTCCCTGTCGCAATTTAAACGAAGCGATTGATTTTTTTGCTTTGGTTACGACCGGCTTTTGTCCGCTAATCGAGCGCAGTTCTTCGACCGCCGTGTCAAGCACTTTCGCGTTCGCAATCGCTTCGCCGACGCCCATATTGATAATTATTTTTTCGACGCGCGGAATCGCCATCGGATTTTTTATATCAAAATCCTTAGCCAGCGCCGGCGCAATCTCGTTTTTATATTTATCTTTTAATCTAGCCATTTCTTTATTCAATTACGAAATTTCAAATTACGAATGTCGAAATCGTTTTCTTTAATTCGTAATTATTACTCTTCTTCGTTTTTCTTTTTCGTGTTCAATCTTCTTTCCGGCTCGGCAATCAGCTTTCCGCTTTTCGCCACGCGAACTTTTTTGCCGTCCTGCAAATCGTATTTAATGCGCGTCGGTCTGCCGGTTTCCGGGTCAATGTGCGCGACGTTTGAGATGTCGACCCACGCTTCCTGCTCGATGATTCCGCCTTCGACGTTCATCTGCGGCACGGGTTTGCGATGGCGCTTCATCAGCATCGCGCCTTCGACTTTGACTTTGCCTTTTATCGGGTCAACGGCGATAACCGTTCCGCGAAACGGCGCGCGCTTGCCGCCCGATTCATAGCGGTTATATTCTCTGCCCGAAATAAACACAACCTGATCGCCGCGTTTGAGCTTTGACCGAACTGTTCCTTTTTTTACCGTTTTCATTTCTTTTTCAGTAGTCGGTTGTCGGTTGTCGGTTGTCAGTTAAAACAGATTGCTCTGACAACTGACAACCGACCACTGACAACCTTTTTCTTAAATAACTTCCGGCGCGAGCGATACGATTTTCATAAAATTCTTTTCGCGCAGTTCTCTAGCAACCGGACCAAAAACGCGCGTCCCGACCGGCGTTCCGTCATCTTTGATAAGCACGGCGGCGTTTTCGTCAAAGCGAATATAAGTTCCGTCCTTGCGGCGTACTTCTTTGTGCGTTCTGACGATAACGGCGTTATAAACTTTACCTTTTTTCGCCGTTCCGTCCGGCGACGCTTCTTTTACGGTAACTTTTATTTTATCGCCGAGCCGCGCGATTTTCCCCGTCGAGCCGCCAATCGGCATAATCATCACGACGCGCTTTGCGCCCGAATTGTCCGCGACCGTCAAAGAGGTCTGCATCTGTATCATAACTGTTCACTCCGTTCACGAAAGTTGACCGAGTTTTGCGAGTTGCGAGTTTAGCGAGTTTATAAAAACAACTCGGTCAACTCGCTGAACTCGGCAAACTCGCCGAACTTACTTCTCTGCTTTCTGAATAATTTCAACCACGCGCCAGCGTTTTCGAGCCGACAGCGGACGAGTTTCGACGATTCTCACTTTGTCGCCGATTGTCGCTCCGGTTTCGTCGTGCGCCATAAATTTTTTGCGGCGTTTAATATATTTGCGATAAACCGGATGTTTCACAACGCGGTCAACGCGCACCGTAACCGTTTTCGTCATTTTGTCGGACGCCACGACGCCGATTTTTTCGGCGCGGTTTGTTTTCGTTTTGCCTTTTTCTTCCGTTCCGTCCGAAGAACCGGCGACAGCTTCGACAACGCTTGAAACGCCTTCGGTTACAGCCGTTGCGACGCTTCCGGCGACCGCCGTAACCGTATCAATTACGCTGTCTAAAATCGAAGGCTCATCGCTCGTTTGTTCCGCCGAGCCGCTCGTTTCCGCCGACGCTTTAATGTTATTTTGATTTTCGTCCGCGTTTCCTTCACTCGCCGCAGCTTCCGTTACATCGGTTTCCTGCGCCGTCGTCGTGTCGTTCGTTTCTTCGCCTGTTTCTTCTTTTTTCTTTCTTGGCATATCAAATAATTCCAAATTTCAGAGTTTTGCGGCTGAAATTTTCAATCCTTAGTTAGGCTTGCGCTTTTTCCTTCGATTGTCTTTCCTTAATCAAAGTTTTGACGCGCGCGAGCGTTTTTCTTTCGCGGCGAATGTCGTTGACCGATTCGCCGACGCCGAGAGATTTTTTAAATTTCAAACGAAAGAGCGATTCTTTCAAGCTGTCGGCTTGCTCGGTCAATTGGTTCATATCCATTTCCCCGAGTTGTTTGAGTAATTCTTTCTTTTTCATCGCTTAAACAACGCCTCCTTCCATATCGGCGCGATTGACAAATCTTGTTTTGACCGGCAGTTTCTGCGCCGCCAGCGCCATCGCTTCGCGCGCGAGTTCTTCCGGCACGCCCTGAATCTCATACAAAACTCTGCCCGGTCTGACTACGGCGACGAAGTGGTCGGGCGCGCCTTTACCGCTTCCCATACGAGTTTCCGCCGGTTTTTTCGTAATCGGTTTGTCGGGAAACATACGAATCCAGATTTTCCCGCCGCGCTTGATATGGCGCGTCATCGCAATACGAGCCGCTTCGATTTGGCGGTCGGTAATCCAGCCGGCTTCCAGAGTTTTCAGTCCGAAGTCGCCGAAGTTCAGCTTGTCGCCGCGCGAAGCAACCCCGCGCATACGACCTTTCATAACTCTCCGGTGCTTGACCTTTTTCGGCATTAACATAATCTATGTAACCTCAATTTTAGATTTTAGATTTTGGATTTTAGATTAAAAGATTTGCCTTAACTCCGCGCCAATCTAAAATCTAAAATTTATCTGTCGCGGCGCGGCGGTCGTCTGTCGCGGCGCGCATTTTTAGTGTCGATTTTTACTTCCTTCATCGGGTCGGTCGTCGTTCCGCGCGCCATCGAAGCGTTCGGGTCGAGAATCTCGCCGCGATAAATCCAGCATTTAACGCCGATAATTCCGAATGTCGTCAAGGCTTCGGCAAATCCGTAATCAATGTCGGCGCGCAAAGTGTGCAGCGGCAGGCGACCTTCGAGAGTCCATTCGGTTCGGGCGATTTCCGCTCCGTTCAAGCGTCCTGCCATCATAACCTTGATGCCTTCCGCGCCGAAACGAATCGATTCTTCAATCGTTTTTTTCATCGCTCGGCGAAACGCAATACGTTTTTCGAGTTGCTGCGCGATTTTCTCGGCTTGCAACTGCGCGTTCAATTCCGGCTGACGAATTTCCTGAATCGAAACAATCACTTCGCGTCCGGTTTTCTTAGACAAATCTTCTTTCAGCTTTTCGATTTCCGAACCTTTGCGCCCGATGATAATGCCGGGACGCGCCGTGTAAATAATTATTTTCAGACGATTTGCCGCGCGTTCAACGTCGATGTGCGAAACACCAGCGCCGACGAAACGCTTTTTCAAGTCGCGCTTAAGTCCCAAATCTTCCTGCAGAAACGCCGCGAAATCGCGCTTCGCATACCAATGCGAATGCCAGTCTTTGTTGTATCCGACCCGAAAGCCGTATGGATGAACTTTTTGTCCCATAATCTTTTTAACTGATAACTGATAACTGATAAGTGATAGTTTAAGAATTAGTTTTAACTATCACTTATCAGTTATCAGTTATTAACTGCTACTGTCTTTCCAATTCCTCGTTTTTATCAAGTTGCGCTTCATCCGCCGGTTTCGTTTCGTTTAATTCGGCGTCAAATTGCGTCGTCGTGTTTTTCGCGTCCGACGTTTCGGCATTGTTTTCAACTTCCGTCGCTTCGTGCGCGATTTCCGGCGGCGTATTTTCGCCGATGTTTTGCCCGGGCGCCGTTTTTTCCATTTGCGCAACTGGGTCTTGAATCATTATCGGATTTGTCGTTTCCTCTTTTACTTCAGAAACTTTGCCGGCTTTCTTCGTTTTAGCCGGAGCTTTTGTCGCTGTTGATTGCGTAGCTGTTCCTGACGCTGCTAATGCTTCTTTTGCGAGAAGTTTCTTGCCTTTCACGCGCGGCTTATCGCTTTCTTCTTTCTTCGGCACATCGCTCGAAACTAAAATCGTGATGTGGCAATAATGACGCTGTTCGCGGAACGCGCGACCTTGCGGCGCTGGACGCATACGGCTGCGGTGTTTATGCACGCCCATATCAACGAAACAGGTTTTGATAAACAAATCGTCCGGGTCAATCGCAATGTTCTGCTGTTCCGCCAAATTCGTCGCATTCGCAATCGCCGAGCGCAGAGTTTTCGCAATCGGGTCAGCCGCGCGCTTGTTCGTAAATTTCAAAATGTTCAACGCCTGCGAAACATTGCGCCCGCGTATCAAATCAATCACGAGTCTTGCTTTACGCGGTGAACCTTTCAAATGTCTTGTTTTTGCTATCGCTTCCATAATTCAATTATGAATTACGAATTATGAATTGTTTTTTTTCAACTCGTAATTCGTAATTTGAAATTCGCAATTACTTTCTTTTCGCCGATTTTTCCGCTTTCGTTCCCGGATGTCCTTTGAAAGTTCTCGTCGGCGAAAACTCGCCGAGCTTGTGTCCGACCATATTTTCCGTAACATACACGGGAATATGACGCTTGCCGTTGTGAACGCCGAAAGTCAAACCGACCATATCCGGCGAGATTGTCGAACGCCGCGACCAAGTCTTAATCGCCTGCGGTTTATTTCCGCCCGCAAGAATACGGCTCATCACTTTCTGAACACTCAAATCAATAAACGGACCTTTTTTTAATGAACGTGGCATAACTTTTTAAGGATAAAGGATAAAGGATGAAGGATAAATAAAACAATTTTTGCTTACTTCCTAAATCGTTATCCTTTCGTTTTCATTTTTTCCATAGAGATTAAAGTTCCAGATTTTTTGTTTATCCTTTATCCTTTATCCCTTATCCTTCCCTTACTACTTCCTTCTTCTGTCGCGGACAATCATATTATCCGTGCGTTTGTTGCGGCGCGTTTTGTAGCCGCGCGTCGGTTGTCCCCAGGGCGTTACCGGATGACGACCGCCCGAAGTTTTGCCTTCGCCGCCGCCGTGCGGATGGTCAACCGGATTCATTGCGACGCCGCGAACTTTCGGGCGCAAGCCTTTCCAGCGATTTCTGCCCGCTTTACCTAAAGAGACGTTTTCGTTTTCGACGTTGCCGACTTGTCCGACCGTTGCCATACAAACTACGGGAACGCGGCGAACTTCGCCCGACGGCATTCTCAACTGCGCATAATCGCCTTCTTTAGCGACGAGCTGCGCGAACGCTCCGGCTGAACGCGCCATTTGTCCGCCTTTTCCCGGACGCAGTTCGATATTATGAATCTGCGTTCCAAGAGGAATGTTCGTAATCGGCAAAGCGTTTCCCGGCAAAATGTCGGCTTCCGCGCCGCTCATAATCTGCGAGCCGACTTTCAAACCGACCGGCGCGATAATATATTTTTTCTCGCCGTCGATATAAGTAATCAAAGCGATGTGCGCCGAGCGGTTCGGGTCGTATTCGATTTGCGAAACTTTACCCGGAATGCCGACTTTATTGCGCTTGAAATCAATAATTCGGTAAAAGCGTTTATGACCGCCACCGCGCCGCCGAACCGTAATTCGCCCGTCGCTGTTGCGACCGGAAATACGAGTTTTCGGCTCAAGCAAAGATTTTTCCGGCTTGGCGTTCGGCGTCAATTCGTCGCGCGTCAGATACGTTTGGTATCTTCGCGCCGGTGATGTCGGTGTTAATTTCTTGATTCCCATCTTTTTAGTGGATAACTGTGAACTGATAACTGATAGCGTAAAAACAATTCTTGAACTATCAGTTTTCAGTTATCAACTATCAGTTAAATCGCTTCTGCGTAATCAACCATCGGCTCGCCTTTTTTCAAAGTGATATAAGCCTTTTTCCAATTGGCGCGGCGACCTTCGTGGCGTCCGCGTTTTTTGATTTTGCCTTCGTAATGAACGGTTCGCACTTTTGCTACTTTGACGGCGAAGATTTCTTCGACCGCGCGCCTGATGTCGATTTTTCCGGCTTTGCGGTTGACGCGAAAAGTCAAAATCTGTCCGTCGCCTTCGTCGCTCGACGATTCCTTAAGAAGAACCGATTTTTCGGTTACGACCGGCGATTTCAAAATATCCCAAACACTTAATTCAGCCATAATTTTTTACGCCGCCTCCGTTTCGGTTGCGCTCTCGCGGTTCGGGTCGAGAAAATGATTCAATTCTTCGATTGCCGATTTCGAGATAATCAGTTTTTCGTGATAAATCAAATCATAAACATTCAAGCCGTAACCGTTCGTGATTTTCGTCTTCTGCACGTTGCGCGAAGCAAGAACCAAATTTGAATTATCGAGCGAATCAACAATCAAAGTTTTCGTCTGCTTCTTTTTGTCGTTAAAGCCGAGCGTTTCCATCACGTTCAAAAAATCTTTCGTGCGCGGATTCTGCATATTGAAATCTTCGATGACAATCAGATTTCCTTCACGCAGTCGTTCCGACAAAGCTGAACGCAAAGCACCGCGCCGCATTTTCTTCGGCATTTTATAAGACCAATCGCGCGGCTGCGGACCGTGAACGTTACCGCCGCCTTTCCACAAAGGCGAGCGAAGCGACGCGATACGCGCGCGACCTGTTCCTTTCTGCTTCCACAGCTTTCTGCCCGAACCGGAAACATTGCCGCGCGTTTTCGTCGCAGACGTTCCCTGTCGTTTGTTCGCCAGATAATTTCTGACCGCAGCGTGTATCAGCGATTCGTTTAACTCGACGCCGAAAATAGCGTCGTTTAATTCGACATCACCGACTTCTTTGTTTTCTAAATTGCGAACCTTTGCGGTAGGCATAATCTCACTCCGTTTAAGTTTTAAAGTTAATTTAACTCCAAACTTTTTACTTTGAACTGTTTGTTTTTCTAACTACAACAAGACTTCCCGTCGCGCCCGGAACTGCGCCTTTAATCATTATCAAATTGTTTTCAACATCAATCTTCGTAACGGTCAAACCTTTAATCGTTACGCGCTCGTCGCCCATATGACCGGACGAACGAGTTCCCTTCAGAACGCGCGAAGGATACGCCGACTGACCGATTGAGCCGGGCTGACGAATGTTCATCGAACCGTGCGACATCGGACCGCGCTTAAAATGATGCCGCTTAATCGTTCCGGCAAAACCGCGCCCTTTCGATGTTCCGATAACGTCGATTTTATCGCCGTCGGCAAACACATCGGCTTTAATCTGGTCGCCGACATTCGCGTCCGGCGCGTCCGTCAGACGAATTTCTTTCAAAATTCTGGTTGGCGGAACACCGCCGCCGGTTTTTTCAAAATGTCCGCGCATCGGTTTTGACACATTTTTCAGCTTTATCGGTTTGTCTTCCACAAGCCCAAGCTGTACGGCGTTGTAACCGTCTTTTCCCGCCGCGGTTTTCGTCTGCACGACGACGCACGGTCCCGCTTTGATAACGGTTACGGGCGTTACCGTTCCGTCCGCCGCGAAAATCTGCGTCATTCCTAATTTTCTTCCGATGATACTGTTTATCATTTTAGTTTTTAGAGTTGACCGAGTTGATTCGAGTTTCTTAACCCGCTAAACTCGCCGAACTATTTATTGCCGAATGCTTTAATTTCAACGTCAACGCCCGCAGGCAAATCCAATTTCATAAGAGCATCAACCGTTTCCGCCGTCGGGTCGAGAATGTCCATCAATCGTTTGTGCGTTCTGATTTCAAACTGCTCGCGCGACTTTTTATCGACGTGCGGCGAGCGCAAAACCGTCCATTTGTTTTTGATTGTCGGAAGCGGAATCGGTCCCGCGATGCGCGCGCCGGTTCGTTTCGCCGTCTCGACGATTTCAACCGTCGATTGGTCTAAAACGCGGTGGTCATATGCTTTTAACTTAATGCGAATTTTTTCGTTCAACATAATTTTTATTACTACTCAACGATATCGGAGACAGTTCCGGCGCCGACCGTTCTGCCGCCTTCTCTGATAGCAAACCTCAGCCCTTTTTCCATCGCAATCGGCGCAATCAATTCGATGTCCATCTGAATGTTGTCCCCGGGCATCACCATCTCGACTC
>JAABUN010001396.1_pt1 | contig 53409 bp, 59 predicted proteins | sample 5559311 | NCBI WGS metagenome assembly JAABUN01 (sample SAMN10711877, study PRJNA513370) | rock metagenome | isolation source: Antarctica rocks | place: Antarctica: Victoria Land, Siegfried Peak sud
TTGCCGAACGGGTATCGTAAATTTGACAGACAAACAAATAAAGTTGAATTAGTTGATTTTCCATAAGTAAGAAAATTCTACCAATCAACAGATTTGTCTGTCTTTTCAACTACTGATTCGCATAATAGAATCGCTTGATAAAAGTTATGAATACACTCATCGGCTCATTAGAACAAACTTCTCCACAACCATCACTTTTCGGCGAAGAAAAGAGTAATTCCAGCATTGACGTTAAAGGTTATCCCGTAATTACAGATGAATTTTGGACGGCAAAACAAAGACAGGCGTGTTCGCTTCACGAAATCGCTTATCGAGCCTGTTTTAAAGCGCAGCTGCCAAACTTTTTTATTACGAAATTGACGCAGGAAGGCGAAACGGTCTATGACCCGTTTTCAGGCAGAGGCACGACAGCTGTTGAAGCCGCTTTGTGCGGTAGAAATGCAATCGCCAACGACATCAATCCGATTAGCAGAATTTTAAGTGAAGGCAGAACTAAAATTCCGACGATTCAGGAAATCAAGAATCGGTTGGAAGAAATCAATATAGATGACAATTTAACCGCCGATATTGATTTATCAATGTTTTTTCACGAAGAAACTTTGCGGGAAATAATTTCACTTAAAAGGTATTTTCTACAAAAAGATAATTTAGACCATACCGACAAATGGATTAGAATGGTTGCGACAAACCGTCTAACCGGACATTCAGTAGGTTATTTCAGCGTTTACACATTACCGCCTAATCAAGCCGTTTCACCGGAAAGACAAATTAAAATAAACGAAAGATACAGACAAGAACCAACATACCGGAATACAAAGGAAATTATTTACAAGAAAACTCTCAATTTATTGAAAGACTTAACACTGACGCAAGAGAAAAATTTAGAATATTCGGAAGTAATCTTTCTCAATAAAGATGCACGAAACACGCCTGAAATTCTTGACGAGTCGGTTTCTTTAACGGTTACGTCGCCGCCGTTTTTGGATGTCGTTCAATATTCTCAAGATAATTGGCTGCGTGGTTGGTTTAGCGGCATAGATGCAAAAGAAGTTGAAAAAAACACAACAATGGCGAAAACCGTCGAAAAATGGTCGGAGATAATGTCTGACGTTTTCAAGGAACTTTATCGAATTACAAAAAAAAATTCCTGGGTCGTGTTTGAAGTTGGTGAAGTAAAGAAAGGTAAAATAAATTTAGAGGATTTTGTTGTTCCGATAGGCGAGAATGCCGGTTTTACTTGCGACTGCGTAATGATAAACGAGCAAACCTTTACAAAAACAGCAAACATTTGGGGTGTAAGCAACAACAGCAAAGGAACGAACACAAACCGAATTGTCGTTTTCAAAAAATAACTATGCCTGAAGAATTTCTAAAGAAGCTGAAAGCACTTGTAGCAATAACTCCAAAAGACATTTCTTTCCCATTGATTATCAAAACATTATTTAATAAAAAGGTTTTACAGTTTAATAATGAAGATGCTGTCAATTTTCTTACTTTTCAAACAGCTTCTAAAAAAAAGTTTGGTATAAAAAAAGGTTCGGAGAGGGATTTGATGAACGATTTAACGAGTGTTCGGCGGCGAAACGGCTGGCTGTTATTGGCGGCGGTTTTTGTGTTCGTGTTTTCGATGGGCGCGGCGGCGCAAACGTCGCCGCAAGCCGCTTTCGATATTAAATACGAGTTGTCGATGCCGAATCCGGCGTCGCATTTGTTTGAAGTGCGGATGGAAATCGAGACGAAAACCGGCGAAGCGGCGATTGACGTGCAGATGCCGCGCTGGTCGCCCGGCAGATACGCGGTTTACGATTTTGCCAAGAACGTGCAGGAGTTTCGGGCGACGAACGAATGCCTGCCTACACAAAACTGCATAATTCGCCCGCTGCCCGTAACCCGAACGGACAATCAGACGTGGCGAGTCGAAACCAAAGGCAAGCCGCTTATTGTCGTAACTTATAAAGTTTTCGCCAATAATCTTTCGGGAACTTTTTCACAGCTCGATGCTCGCCACGCCAATTTTAACGGCGCGTCAATTTTTGCATATATCGTCAATCACAAGCAGGACGCGGTTTCACTGAAAATCAACGCGCCCGCCGGTTGGCGAATTGTCAACGGTTATACGGAACGCCCGAATCAAACCGATTGGAAGTTTGACAATTACGACGTTTTAATCGACACGCCGACCGAAATCGCGCCGGATTTTACATTGGACGAGTTTCGCGTCGGCGGCAAACTGTATCGCGTGATGATTCATTCGTTCGGCGATGAAGGCGGCAAGCGTCCGCAACTTGTCAAAGACATCGAAAAGGTTGTGCGCGCTGAGACGGCGATGATGGGCGCGCCGGATTTCGATAGTTACACGTTTCTGATTCATTTCGCGCCGGGCAACGAATCGGGCGGCGACGGAATGGAGCATCTGACTTCGACGCAGGTTATTCAAAGAAACGCGCTCGGCGACAAAGATGTTTATGAAGCGGCGCTCGGCACGGCGTCGCACGAATTTTTTCACGTCTGGAACGTCAAACGTCTGCGTCCCGTCGAACTCGGACCGTGGGATTTTACGCGTCCCGTCAACACGCGTTCCCTGTGGATTGCCGAAGGCTTGACCAATTATTACGGCACTTTGACGGAGCGGCGCGCCGGATTATTGACGGATAAACAATTATTCGACGCTTACGGCGACACGATAAATTTTGTCGGAAACGCGCCGGGCAGCCGCCTTATCAGCGCCGAAGAAGCGTCGATAATCGCGCCGTTTATCGACCGCACGCCCAGCGCCCAGAACACGAATCTGCGGGCGACGACCGTTAGTTATTACATAAAAGGCGAAGTTCTCGGTTTGGTGCTGGATATGTTTATTCGCCAAAAAACCGGCGGCAGGCGCTCGCTCGACGACGTGATGCGGCGGATGTATGAAGAATTTTACCTGAAAAGTCCGAAGGCGACGTATTACCTGCGCGGGCGCGGCTACACGGGCGCGGATTTCGAGCGCGTCGTCTCGCAGACGGCGGGCGCGGATATGAGCGATTTTTTCGCAAAATATGTGCGCGGTGCTGAACCTCTGCCGTATGATGAAGCGCTGGCGACGGTCGGCTTGCGATTGGCTCGCGGTCAAGGCGCGGACGCGGCAAACGCGGACAAAAATATCACGACTTACCGCATAGAAGAATTGCCGAACGCGCCGGCTCAGACGCGCGCCATTCGCAGCGCGTGGCTCAGCGGGAAAAGGTAGTTTAATGGTAAACGGTAAATCTAATAAGCCGTTTACCATTATTACCCTGAATTTACATTTGCCCGAACTCTACCTATACTTTCACATAATAATTTAGATTAATTTCGGTTCAATAAAATGATGTTTCAGAGTAGTAAAAATACAGTCGCCTTTGTTTTTGTCGTCGCGCTGGCGTTCGCCGGTTTTGCCTGTAAGCAGGCGGCGACGCCGGGCAATCAGGCGGCGGCGAACGCGGGCGGTGCGACGGCGGCAAACGGAGCGGCGGCAAGCTCGCCGACCGAAGCCTACAAAATGCTGTTTGCGGCGGTGCGGGCAAAGGACAACCAGAAAATCCGGCAGATGATGTCGAAAGGCACGGTGGCGCTTGCCGGCAGCGCGGCAAGCCAGTTCGGTCATTCGATTGAAAAACAGCTCGAAAACGGTTTTCTCGAAACCACTATTACCGACACGCTGCCGGAGATGCGCGACGAGCGCGTCAAAGACAATTTCGGCGCGGTCGAAGTATTTAATAAAAAAACCGGCAAATGGGACGACACGTTTTTTATAAATGAAGACGGCGGCTGGAAGCTGGCGGTCGGCGATTTATTCGCGGGAACATACAAATCGCCGGGCAAAGGTCAGGCGCAGATTGAAACCGAAGCGTCGAATCCGACGGGAAACAATATGACCGAAATTAAGCCGAACATAAACGGAAAATTGCCGTCCGTAAATGAGAAAATGCCGACGGCGAGCGGCAATGTTAAAACAGTCGAAGTTCCGCTTGGAAAATCTAATCAAAAACCTTCCGGTAAAGGCGGCGAGAAACAATGATTAGCAGCGGACAGATTCGGGAAATCATCGCGCAATACGAAAAACACGGCTGGACTCTGCGCCGTGTTTTTCTCTCTCCGCCGACGCGGGAAAGTCCGGGCGTCGATGAGACCGTTTTCGGAGAAACGCCGGTAACGCCCGCCGAAATTGACGCTGTTTGGTTTTCGCGTCCTTCGGCAAGCGGCGGCGAAGCGTGGGAGCTGCGCCGTTTGAGCGGCTCGCCTTTCGCGCTCATCGAAATTTTCGATGACGAAGACGACGAAACCGTCCGTGATGAAATCCGCCACGAAATAGAGAGACAAATGGAAAGCGGAAAACGGAAAATTGAAAAATAGAATAAGAACCGTTTCAAAACCTGCCGAACGACAATCCGCGTTTTCCGTTTTCCATTTTCCATTTTCCGTTTGATTTAACATTCTTTTAACCTTCCGTTCACATCCAGTTAAACGCGAGCGTCTATTCTGCAACCTTAACGGGACGCGCCCGCGCTTTTATAATCGCGAGTTTTAATCTACATTTTTAGTTAATGGAACAGAGAAAACTATTGGAGCGCGAGCTTGATATTCTGCGCGACCGGCTTTTATTGATGGGCGGCGAAGCTGAACTCGCCGTTCAGAGAGCGATGCACGCGCTTGTCCGGCGCGACAGCGCGGTCGCCAATCAGGTTCTTGAAAACGACACGGTTATCGACCGGCTGGAACTGGAAATCGACCGTCTGAGCGTCGAAGTTATAACCTTGCGCCGTCCCGTCGGGCGCGAGCTGCGGCTGGTTATTTCGATTTTCAAGATTACGCCGATTCTCGAACGCATCGCCGACCACGCGTCGAGCATCGCGCGCGCCGCGCTCGAACTCAACGACGAACCGGAGCTTAAAACCTACGGCGAACTGAGCCGGATGGCGGAACACGCGCTGGAAATGCTGCAATCGGCGCTCGACGCTTTTACGTCGAACGACGCCGACCGCGCCAGAGAGCTGATAAAAAAAGATGAGGAAATCGACCGTATTTACGACAATCTGGTCAACGAATGGATGGAAACGATGTCCGAAGACGCCACCAAATCGAAACGCCTGGCGCGGCTTTTGTTCGTCGCCAAAAACGTCGAGCGTATCGCCGATTACGTCAAAGACATCTGCGAGCTGACCGTTTATATGAAGGAAGCAGTTTTTATCAAACACGGCGAAGGCAAGTGAATAGTGAAAAGTGAAAAATTAAAAGTTAAGGAATTTTAATTTTTAAGGTTTGTTCGCCGCTTCAGCTATTCACTATTCATTTTTCACTTTTCACTATTTTTTCTATGTCCAACGAAATTTTGATAATCGAAGACGACCCGGATATTGCCGAGAGTCTGCAATATAATTTCAAGCGCGAAGGCTTTCGCCCCGTCATTGCCGAATCGGGCGAGAAAGGTTTGCGGCTGGCGCTCGACGAAAAAAATCCGCCGGCGCTGATTATTCTCGATTTGATGCTGCCGGGAATGAGCGGAATGGAATTGTGCCGCCGCCTGCGGCGCGAACCGCAAACCGGGAAAACGCCGATTATAATGCTGACGGCGAAAGCCGCCGAGATTGACAAAATCAACGGTCTGGAAACGGGCGCGGACGATTATATCGTCAAACCGTTTTCGGTTAAGGAAGTTGTCGCCCGCGTTCGAGCCGTTTTGCGGCGCACTGATAAAGAAGAAATAGAGCGTTACGAATCCGGCAGTTTATCAATCGATTTCGGCGACGTGCGCGTTTCCTGCGCGGGCGCGGACGTGAAATTGACGCGCAAGGAATTTGCGCTTCTGACTTATTTAATAAAAAGCGCCGGACGCGTCGCCACGCGCCAGAATCTGCTCGACAATGTTTGGGGCTACAGTTATTTCGGCGACACGCGAACGCTCGACGTTCACATTCGCCGACTGCGCCAGAAATTGGGCGACTGCGGCGGCTGCATCGAAACCGTCGTCGGCACGGGTTATCGTTTTATCGAACTGAAATGAGCTTTTTTGACGGTTGGTTTGCCGGTAAAAAACCGTCCGAAAAAATTTCGCCCGCCGTTTTGAATAAAATTCTCGACGCGATGCTCGAAAGCGTGATTGTTACGGGCGAAGACACGCGCATTTTATCTTCCAATCAAGCCGCGTATGAAGCATTCGGGCGGCGCAACGGCGCGCTTGACGGCAAGCGTCTCAGCGAAGTCGTCCGCGACCTCAATCTTCACGAAGCGTTTCGCAAAGCTCTCGAAGAAGGCGTATCTTCGGACATCGAACTGGAAATTCCCGGTATCGAAAAACGCCTCTACAACGTCCGCGTCGCGCCTATTGAGATTGACGAAACCAAAGGCGTCATCGCCGTTTTCTACGACGTTACGCAGATTGAACGCCTTGAATTGATTCGCCAGGAATTTCTCTCAAACATCTCGCACGAGCTGCGCACGCCTTTAACTTCGATTCTCGCTTTTGTCGAAACGCTCGAAGACGGCGCTATCGAAGACGGCGAAAATAACCGGCGCTTTCTGGGCGTTATCCGCAAAAACGCTCAGAGAATGCACCATTTAATCAACGATATTCTGGAGCTTTCGACAATCGAATCGGGCAAAATCGCGCTCGATATAAAAAAGGTAAATCTCGCCGTCTTAGTCGAAGAAGTTTTCACGAATCTTTCGGGCAAAGCCGCCGAACGCCGCGTAGAATTAGTCAACGAAGTTTCTAAAGATATTTTCGTTTCAGCCGACACGGTTCGCTTCGAGCAGATGCTCACCAATTTAATCGACAACGCCGTTAAATTTAACCGCGAAGGCGGAAGCGTCGTCGTTAAACACGCGCGAGTCGAAACAAAAGACGTGATTTCCGTCGCCGACACGGGCGAAGGCATTTCCGGCGAACATCTCCAGCGAATTTTCGAGCGTTTTTACCGCACAGACCGCGCCCGCTCGCGCGAAATCGGCGGAACGGGTTTGGGTTTGGCAATCGTCAAACACCTGGCGCGCCTGCACGAAGGCGAAGTTTCCGTCGTCTCAAACGTCGGCGCGGGCGCGACGTTTTCCATCGAACTGCCGGTAAAATCAAGCTGAAACGCCTGCCGAAATTTCTGCCGGGACTTTCTTTTTCCGTGTTATAATAAATTCAACTTCAACAGGTTTTTCACATACGAATCGGATTTGCCCTTTTCGTTTTTTATTTTTACGGCAGGCGTTTTATAGCAGGAAAATTTATGGAATTAACAATCGGACAAAAAGTTTCTTACCCGAATCAGGGCGTCTGCGTTGTCGAAGGCGTCGAGGAAAAGCGAATCGGCGACGGCTTGATGAGCTTTTATCTGCTGCGGATTTTAAGCGACAATTCGACGATTTCCATTCCGACGGCGAAAGCCGGCAGCGTCGGCATTCGTCCGGTTATCGACCTCGAAGAATTCAAAAATTTATTAAGCGGTTTGAGCGGAGATTTTGAAGACGTGTCGAGCGATTGGAAAGAACGCTCGCGCGAATACAGCGAAAAATTGCAGTCGGGCGACGTTTTCGCCGCCGTCGATGTGCTGAAAAAACTGACCTTTTTAAGCCGCGAGAAAAAACTTTCGCTCCGCGAGCAGACTTTAATGGACAAAGCGAAATTTCTCATCGTCTCCGAAGTTACGGGCGCGGGTTTGGACAGCGAAAGTAAAATCGAAGCCAAAATAAACGAGCTTGTCGAAAATGCCTGCGCCAAACATCACATCACGCAGCCGAATGTTATGGTAGTGAAAAGTGAATAGTGAAATTTTCTTCGCTTTTCACTTTTAGTTTTTCACTTTTCACTTCTCAAATAACTCGCCCGCACAACGGTTTTGATATTTCCGCGAACGTGAAAATCGCCTTCAATTTCCACCTGCAAAGGGTCGCAAGCCCGAACGAAATCTTCAAGAATAATATTGATGACGTGTTCGTGAAAAACTTTGATTTCGCGAAAGGCGTTGATATATAATTTCAAACTTTTCAGTTCGATACAGCGTTCGCGCGGAACGTATTTCAACTTTATAATCGCGAAATCGGGAAAATCCGAAAACGGGCAAATCGCCGTAAATTCCGGTATCTCGAAATCAATCCAAATGGAGCGCCCGGCGTATTCGTATTTGAAAGTATCGAGCGGGTAAAGATTCATCTCCTCGCGCGGCGTCGAGCGAATATCGAGATTTTGCCGGTTTGTCGGTTGTAAATTGATGTCGTCTAACATAGATAATTCTCCGGTCTGTAATCGAAACCGTTATTTTAACAAAAAGAATGGGACGCGGACAAACGCGGATTAAGCGGATTGATGCAGATATGAAAATTAAATCCGCGTTTTTGATTTTTACTTAACAGGATTTTCCCGACCGGGAGCGCGGGCATCCTGACCCGCAAAGGTTGCGCGAGCAATCTAAAGCAAGCCCGATAAAGTTCAATGTTGATTCTTATCTAAACTTTGGGCGAACGCCTGGAGCGTTCAAGAGCGGGTAGGATGCCCGCGCTCCGACAAAGACGCTTCGCAAATTTGAGAAAGTCCTGCTGCCAATGCGCTTAATCCAAGTTGTGAAGCCTGCTTTGTCCGCGTCCTATTTCCCAACCTTAAACTTTCAATTTCTTCGCCGCCGCTAAATCGAGAACGCCGCGCTCGTAAAGTTCTTCGAGAAAATTAACGAAAATGTGCGCCGTCGCGTGGGCGTCGTCGCTGGCGCGGTGATGATTGACCAGCGACACCGAATAATGCGCGGCAACCGTGTTGAGCCGGTGATTTTCGATGTGCGGCAGAAGTTTTCGCGACAGCTGGACAGTGCAGAGATGCGCGTTGCCGACGCGATACGCCTGATACATTCTGCCGATTTCGTGATTGAGAAAACGAAGGTCGAAATGCGCGTTGTGAGCGACAAGCACGGCGTCGCCGATAAAATCGAGAAATTCGTGCGCGATTTCACGAAACTTCGGCGCACCTCTGACCATTCGGTCGGTGATTCCGGTCAATTGCGAAATAAACGGCGGAATTGAGGTTTCGGGATTGACGAGCGTTTGAAATTCGCCGACGATTCTGCCGTTTTTAACCCGGTAAGCGCCGATTTCCGTAATGCGGCACGGCGGAGTTTTCGCTCCCGTCGTCTCCAAATCGAAAACGACGAATTCGGCGTCGGCTAAAATTCTTTTCGGCGCGTGCAGTTCGATTAGCTCAACCGTATCTTCGTTTAACTGAAGGCGCGGGTCGGTGCTGACCAAATCGGAAACCAGAAGTCTGGCTAAATCCGGTTCGGGCGCGACGATTTTCATTACGCGGTCAACTATTCTGACCGCCGTGGCGCGTCCGCCGTCCGATTGCAGAAGCTGTATGGTTTCGCTGACCAGCACGGAATCGGAAATTAGGTTTGGATACGGCTGCATATTTTTGTCGTCAATGGTAAATCGTAAATCGTGAGCGGTAAATTGTAAATCGCCAATCGCCGACAAGCGTTTGTCCACGTAATTTTACAATTATCTTTATTTACTATTTACGATTTACCAACGACGATTTACTATTTACCAATGCTTATTTCTTTGCTTCTGCTTTTTCTTATCACGGCGGGCGGTTTAGCTCTGACGTATCTTTTCGCGCGGGACGAATCGCTGCTCTGGCGGTTAAGCGCGGGCGCGGTCGGCGGTTCGGTTGTTTTCAGCCTGATTTGTTTTCTGCTGGCGTGCGCGGCGGATTTTACGACGGCGACGGTTTCCGTTTCATACGTGCTGACGCTCGCGCCGCTCGCTCTTTTTGCGCGAAAAGATTTGCGGCAGAGATTCGCGGGCGATTGGCGGCGGGCGGCGAAAAAGCTCGAAGGCGCGGATTTTAATAAATTCGCGCGCATTGCGTATTATTTTTTCTTTCTTTTATTGTTCTGGTTTTTTTTCCAGCGGGCGATGATGGAGACGCCGAACGGCATTTTTATCGGCTCGTCGCACAATCTCGGCGATTTGCCGTTTCACTTGGGCGCGATTTTCTCGTTCACCAACGGTCAGAATTTTCCGCCCGAAAATCCGTCTTACGCTTTTGCCAAATTCACCTATCCGTTTATGGTCGATTTGATAATCGCTACATTCGTTAAATTCGGCGCGCGCGTCAGCGACGCAATGCTCGTACAAAATGTTTTACTGGCGTTTTCCCTGCTCGTTATTCTCGAAAGGTTTACGGTTAAATTAACCGGCAGCCGGTTTGCCGGAAGGCTCGCGCCCGTTTTGTTGTTTTTCGGCGGCGGCGTCGGGTTTCTGTGGTTTTTCAAAGACGCGCTGAACGCGCCCGCCGGATTTTACGATTATTTCTGGAACATTCCAATCGATTATACGATTCGACAAGACCCGTTTCACTGGAAAGATTCCTTGTATTCGTTTCGCTGGGGCGATTCGCTGACGACCCTGTTTTTAACACAGCGTTCGCTCGTTTTGGGAATGCCGCTCACCTTGATTGCCTTGCAGAAGATTTGGGAGTTTTTCAGCAGCGGGACGAGTTTTAAGGACGCGGAGATGCGGCGACACGGCGACGCGGCGAAAGACGGTCAAATTAGACAAACCGTTTCTAAAGACGGACAACTTGAACAAACCGTTTTTCCGGCTCAAATCCTCTCTAACTCCGCGTCTCCGCGTCTCCGCGTCTCCGCGTCGCTTTTCCTCGTCGGTCTGCTCGCCGGAACGCTGCCGCTCGTTCACACGCACAGTCTGGCGGTTTTATTTCTCGTCTGCGCGTGTCTGGTTTTCTTTAGTTTGGATAAATGGCGCGAGTGGTTTGCGTTCGGCGCGGGCGTCTGCGTTGTCGCTGTTCCCGAACTGCTGTGGGCGATGACGGGCAGCGCGACCAGATTCGGCGTTTTCGTCGATTGGCATTTCGGCTGGAGCGCGGGCAATGAAAATTATGTCGCTTTCTACGCGAGAAACTTAGGTCTATTTATTCCGCTTCTCGTTTCAGGCATTTATCTTGTGCTGACGTATAAAGATTCGGAAAAGGAAACCGAACCCGCGAAAGCCGTGGAAATCGCCGAACAACCGGCGGTGAGTAAAACAAAATTGCTGATTTTTTACATTCCGTTTCTGCTCTGTTTTATTATTCCGAACATTGTCCGGCTCGCGCCGTGGGAATGGGACAATATCAAGGTTTTGATTTACTGGTTCGTCGGCTCGATTCCGTTCGTCGCGCTTCTGCTGGCGCGTCTGTGGGAAGAAAAAGGCATCTCCAAAATCATTTCGGCGGTATTTATAATCGGGCTGACTTTATCGGGCGCGATTGACGTTTGGCGCGTAACTTCGAGAACGCTGAATTATCAGGTTTTTGAAGCCGATAATCTGAAAATCGCCGAGCAAATCAAACAAAAAACCGCGCCGGACGCGATGTTTCTCAACGCGCCGACGTATAATTCCGCCGTCGTTTTGTCCGGCAGACGCTCGATGATGCGCTACACCGGACATCTTTCTTCATACGGCATCGACTACGAGCCGCGCGAAAACGAGCTGAAACGAATCTACGAAGGCTCGGCGCTGGCGGAAAGTCTTTTGCGAAAAAACAATATCGAGTATGTTCTAATCAGTCCCGAAGAACGCAATTACGCCCGCGAAGCGAATATTCAACTCAACGAAACTTATTTTCAGCAGTTTCCGGTTGTCGCTGAAGCGGGTCAATACAGAGTTTATAAAGTTAAGTAACAAAACGAAAATTTAACCGCAGATGAACGCGGATAAACACGGATAAAGACAAGAGAATTAACAGGGATTAAGAGAATTTTGGGGATAAAAAAATTGAAAAGATTCCAAAAATTTCTTTCCCGCTCCTGTCCATCCTCTTAATCCCTGTTAATTCTCCCAAAATCCGCGTTTATCCGCGGTTAAATCTACACCGAAATGAACGAAACCAAGAATCAATCGATAACCGACAAACTCTGGCTCGTCGCCTGTTCGATTATCACGGCGATTGCCGCTTTTCTCCGTTTTTACAATCTCGAATTAAAGCCGCTGCACCACGACGAAGGCGTCAACGGATTTTTTCTGACGACGCTTTTCCGCGAAGGCGTCTATAAATACGACCCGCAGAATTATCACGGTCCAGACCTTTATTATTTCGCGCTCGCCTTCTCGAAAATGTTCGGTTTGAACACGATAAGCATCCGGGCAAGCGTGGCGATTTTCGGCGTCTTGACGGTTGTGCTGGCGTTTTATCTGGAAAATTACATCGGCAGAATCGGCAGCCTTACCGCCGCGCTTTTTCTCGCGCTCTCGCCGGGAATGGTTTTTATCTCGCGCTATTTTATACACGAAATTCTGTTCGTATTTTTCAGTTTCGCCATTGTCGTCGGCGTTTTGTTTTTCGTCGAAAAACGCGCGGCGGGCGCAGCGGCGATTGCGTCGATGACGTTTCTGCTGTTGATTTGCTTTCTGCCGACGGCGCTCAATCTGGCGAACGCGATTGGCGACGACAATCAAACATTAGTCTGGATTGTGCGGCTCGGTTTGCTTGCCGTCGAAGCGGTTCTGGTTTTTCTGATAATGCGAACGATTCTGGCGTGGAACGGTGGCAGAGCGATTTATTTGATACTCGCGTCGGCGTCGGCGATTTTGCTTTTCGCTACTAAAGAAACGGCGTTTATTACAATCGGAACGATGCTGATTGCCTGCGTCTGCGTCTGGATTTGGCGAAAGATTTACGGCGCGATGTTCGGCAAACTTGATAAAAACGAACTCGAACCCGTCGAATTAACGTGGGCGAATTTTCGCGCCGCGCTCGGCGATTCAGGTGATTTAATATTGCTTGCGGTTGCGTGCGCGGTTGTTTTCGCCTACGTCGGCATTTTGTTTTTCTCGTCGTTCTTCACTTACGCCGAAGGCATCTCGAAAGCGTTCGAGGCTTACGCGCTGTGGACGAAAACCGGCACGAAAGAACACACGCAAAACGGAATGTGGGCGTATATAAAATGGGGAAGAAAGCTGGAATCACCGGTTTTAATCGTCTCGCTCATCGGAACGATTATCGCGCTGGCAAAATCAAACAAACGATTCGCCCTTTTCGCCGGTTTCTGGGCATTCGGAATATTCGCCGCCTACACGCTGATTCCGTATAAAACGCCGTGGCTCGCGCTCTCGTTTCTGCTGCCGATGTGCGTCGTCGCCGGTTACGGCGTCAATGAATTGATAGAGAGCCGGGACAAAATCGTCAAACTTCTCGGCGCGCTCGTTTTGCTGATGTCCGTCGCCATTCTCGGTTATCAAACTTACGATTTGAATTTCGTCAGATATGACGACGACAAGATGCCGTATGTCTACGCGCACACGAAACGCGGCTTTCTCGATTTGATAAATAAAATCGAATACTACGCGGAGAAAAGCGGTAAAGGCAAAGACGCCTCAATCGAAATCGTCTCGCCCGATTACTGGTCGATGCCGTGGTATATGCGCGATTATAAAAACGCCGTTTTTCACGGGCAGTTTGCCGATGTGAACGCGTCGGAAATGATTGTCGCTTCGACGGCGCAAAAAGGCGAATTAAGCAATCGCTACGCGGCGCATTACAAATATGCGGGAACATATCCGCTGCGTCCGGGCGTCGATTTGATTTTGCTGGCGCGTAAAGATTTAGCCGACGCCGACGCGCGGGAAATTGACCAAACCGGCGACATCGCGCCGTAAAGATGTTTTCGGCGCGACAACCTTTTCCAACGATTTGCCGCCTAATGTTTTGGACGAGGAAATTTAGCCACAGATTTACACGGATAAACTCTGATAGAAGAATGATAAAATCAAATGTTTTTATCATTCAAATACCTCTAAAAAATCTGTGTTCATCCGTGTTTATCTGTGGCTAAATTTCCGGTTAAAAATTATGTGTAAATTTCTATTGCTCGCTTTTGTGATAATGACAACTTCAATTTTTGCCCAAAACGCGCCGCCGGTTGACGCGGGCGTTCCCCAAACATTAGCCAAATGGCGCGCCGCGAATTATCGGGACGTGCGTTATAAATTGAATTTAACGCTCGAAAAAATGTCGCCGGTTTTGAAAGGCACGATTGAAATTTCGGTAAAGGTTGGCGACGAAGGCGGAAACCCGCGCGTAAGCAAGGGTGTAAATTCTACCGAAAACAACACACTCCCTGACGGTCGTGTTTCCGCATCGGAAATTATTCTCGACTGGCGAAAGATTCGCGGCAAGGAAGACGCGTCAACCGTTTCAAATGTTTCGCTCAACGGCAAGCCTGCGAAGTTTGAAGAAATCAATGAGCATTTGATTTTCAAAGACGGCGTGAAAACAGGCGAAAATGTTATCAAACTAGATTTCACATCGCCGATTGCGACGAGCGGCGCGGCAATCACGCGCTATGTTGACAAGGAAGACGGCGCGGAATACGTCTATTCGCTGTTCGTGCCGTCGGACGCAAGCACGGCGTTTCCCGTGTTTGACCAGCCGGATTTGAAGGCGAGATTTCAATTGACAACTTATACACCTGACCCGTGGAAAGTTGTTTCAAACGCAAACGCATTGGATTACTACAGCAATAAAATCGGCTGGACTTATACTAATTTTGAAGAAACCAAACCAATCAGCACATACGTTTTCGCGTTTGCGGCGGGCGATTTTGCGGAATTTGAAGATAAGGAAAGCTCGATTCCAAGCAAGATTTATGTGCGTAAATCGCAAGCCGCAAAGTTGAGAAATACGAACACCGGGAGCGCGGGCATCTCTGCCCGCAATGAGCGCGGAAGCGCGAACAATCAACGTAACGAAAAGTCGAGTCTGGATAAACTTGATTACGCCGCTGGCGCGACGTTTGCGGGCAGGGATGCCCGCGCTCCCGGTGAAGAAATCTTTCGGCTTAACCGCGAAGCTATTAAATATCTCGAAAGTTATTTCGATTACAAATTCCCGTTTCCGAAATACGACCTTGTTTTGATTCCCGAATTTCCGTTCGGCGGAATGGAACACGCGGGCGCGACGTTTTTACGCGAAGACCGCGTTATTTTCCCGACCGAGCCGACGAAAAACGATTATATTACACGCGCCAACGTCATCTTTCACGAAGCCGCGCATCAATGGTTCGGCGACACGGTGACGATGAAATGGTTTGACGATTTGTGGCTCAAGGAAGGCTTTGCCGAGTTTATGGCGTATAAGACGCTCGAAAAAGTGATGCCCGAATACAATGCGTGGAAAATCTTTTACGAGCGCAACAAACAGCTTGCCTATCTGACCGATTCGACGCGCGGAACAACGCCGATTTATCAGGAAATCCCGAACCTCTCGGCGGCAAAATCCGCTTACGGCAACATCGTCTATCGCAAAGCCCCGTCGTTTCTGCGCCAAGCCGAGTTCTACTTGGGCGAAGATAAATTTCAAACAGCAGTCCGCGCCTTTTTGAAGAAACACGAATTCGCCAACGCCGAATGGACGGATTTGGTGAAGGAATTTGAAACTGCAAGCAAGCAGGATTTGAAAGATTGGGCGAATGTTTGGGTGAAGCAACGCGGATTGCCAAGAATTACGTTTGAAATTCATCAAGGCATAATCGGAACTTCTTACGCAACTGTTTATAACCCGTCCACTTCAAAACTTGAATCTCTACGACACACATCTTCTCCAGTTTCAGGCGTTCCCGTCAATCAAACAGATGTTTTGAATGAAGGCAGAAATTGGACGATGAGAGCGAAGTTTATATCTAAATTTAAAGATGGACGAACAGAAGAACATACAGTTGATTTTCTCGGACGCCCGCCTTTTGCTATTGGATATGCTCATCAAACCGAAGAACTTCCACTATTTGTTTTCCCAAACTACCAAGATTACGGCTACGGCATCTTTCTGCTTGACGAGAAAAGCCGCGCTTACGTTCTCGCAAATATCCAGAACGAAAAAGACGATTTTCTCCGCACGATGATGTGGGGAAGTTTGTGGGACAGCGTGCGCGAAGCCGAACTCGCCCCGCGCGATTACGTCGCGCTCGTCATCAAAAACATCAACGTCGAATCGGACGAAAGCACGATTCAAACTCTTCTGGCGCGCGTTTCGACCGCGATGAATTATTATCTCTCGGACAAACAGCGCGACGAACTCGCGCCGCAACTCGAAACGCTTTTGATGAATAAAATGCAGGGTGCGCCGTCGCTTGGTCAACGTATTACGTTCTACCGCTCATTTATAAGTTTGGCAAATTCGGAGCAAGCGTCAAATGTTTTGAGGACTATTTTAATAGGAAAGCTCAAAATTAAAGATTTGGAACTTAAAACAAAAGATAAGTTCGATATTATTACTAAGCTAATTACTTTAGGCGACAAAAATGCTTTAGATGTGCTTGCTTATTGGGAAAAAAACGAAACTAGCGACGAAGCGAAACGCTACGCTTACGCCGCGAAAGCCGGAATTGCGACAGCGGAAAACAAACAAAAAATTTTCAGCGATTTCACAAACAACAAAGAAATTTCCGAAAGCTACATCGAAACCGCATTCGTACCGTTCAACTCGACTAAGCACGCCGATTTAACTTTGCCGTTTTTAGAAAGTGCGCTGAAAGAATTGCCGAACTTGAAGCGAAACAGAAAAATCTTTTTCGTCAACGGCTGGCTTTCGGCTTTCATCGGTGGACAGAAAAGCGAACAGGCTTTGGCAATCGTCAATAAATTTCTGGCAGACAATCCGAATCTCGATAAAGATTTGCGCCTGAAAATTCTCGAAGTCAGCGACGGTTTGGAACGCGCCGTGAAGATTCGGGCGAAATACGGTAAATAATTCGGAAATGTTTCCAAAGTAGAAAATAAGAACGGCTTATCTCGATACGCCGTTCTTTATTATTTAGCCAATCTTGAAATAAAAGTAAGGATTTGTTAATCTAATGTTTGCTCGTAGATACAGAATTTAGATGATTTGAGACAATGAAGATTTCGGCGCAGGAAGAATACGGACTCAGATGTTTGCTCCAGCTGGCGATGCTCGCGGGCGGCGAATCTCTAACTCTGCCGCAGATTGCCGAGCGCGAAGGAATTTCCGCCGCCAACGCCGGAAAATTGATGTGGCTGTTAAATAAAGCCGGTTTCGTTTCGGCGATTCGCGGCACGAAAGGCGGTTACAGTCTGGCGCGCGCCGCTTCGGAAATTCGCTTGAGCGAAGTGATAAAAGTTCTCGACGCCGACGCGGTTGAAAATCATTGTCAGAGTTACAAAGGCGTTCTGGAAACCTGCGTTCACACCGGCGACTGCGGCATTCGCCCCGTTATCGTCGGCTTGCACGAGATTATTCAGGAAGCGTTATCGCAAATTACATTAGCGCAATTGGTCGGCAACGAAGAAAAAGTGAGCGCGATGTTTCACCAGATAAAACGCGCCGAAAAATATATCGGGAAAGAAGTTTTAACCAACTAAGTTTTTATAAATATATGTCAACAGCAACGGAACTACTCGCAAATAGAGAATACAAATACGGTTTTACAACCGACATCGAAACGGAAACGATTGCCAAAGGTTTATCGGAAGACACGGTGCGCCTGATTTCGGCGAAGAAAAACGAACCCGAATGGCTGCTCGAATTTCGCTTGAAAGCCTATCGCCACTGGCTGACGATGAAACAGCCGGACAACTGGGCGAATTTTCATTATCCGAATATCGATTTTCAAAACATCAGCTATTACAGCGCGCCGAAACAGAAAGTTAAAAAGCAGAGTTTGGACGAAGTTGACCCTGAATTGATTAGAACTTTCGAGAAGCTCGGCATTCCGATTACCGAACAAAAAATGCTGGCGAATGTCGCCGTCGATGCGGTTTTCGATTCGGTTTCGGTCGCCACGACTTACAAGAAAAAGCTCCTCGAAGCGGGCGTTATTTTCTGCTCATTCACCGAAGCGGTCGCCGATTATCCCGAACTTATTAAAAAATATCTTGGCTCGGTCGTTCCGTCGAATGACAATTATTACGCGGCTCTGAACGCGGCGGTTTTCTCGGACGGCTCATTTGTTTTCATACCGAAAGGCGTCAAATGTCCGATGGAATTATCGACGTATTTCCGCATCAACACGCAGGATTCGGGACAGTTCGAGCGCACGTTAATCGTTGCCGAAGCAGGCGGTTACGTCGCCTACAACGAAGGCTGCACCGCGCCGCAGTTTGACACGAATCAGCTTCACGCGGCAGTCGTCGAACTCGTCGCGCTCGACAACGCGGAAATCAAATATTCGACCGTTCAAAACTGGTATGCGGGCGACGAAACGGGCAAAGGCGGCATTTATAATTTCGTGACAAAACGCGGAGCGTGTCGCGGCGTCAACTCGAAAATTTCGTGGACGCAGGTTGAAACCGGCAGCGCGATAACGTGGAAATATCCGTCGGTAATTTTGCAGGGCGATAATTCCATCGGCGAATTTTATTCGGTCGCGCTGACCAATCACGCGCAGGTTGCCGACACCGGAACGAAGATGATTCATCTCGGCAAAAATACGAAATCGACGATTATCTCCAAAGGAATCTCCGCCGGAAAATCGAACAATTCGTATCGCGGTCTGGTCAAAATTATGCCGAAAGCGACGGGCGCGAGAAATTATACGCAGTGCGATTCGATGCTCATCGGCGGCAGCTCGGAAGCCAACACGTTTCCGTATATCGAAGTGATGAACGCTTCCGCAAGAGTCGAACACGAAGCGACGACATCGAAAATCAGCGAAGACCAATTATTTTACTTGCAGCAGCGCGGCATCTCACAGGAAGACGCCGTTTCCCTGATTATTAACGGTTTCTGCAAGGAAGTTTTTAAAGAACTCCCGATGGAATACGCTGTCGAAGCGCAGAAACTTCTTGGATTGAAATTGGAAGGAAGCGTCGGTTAAAAAACTGATGACAATTAAAGAGCTTGAAAAGCAAATAATTCAACTGCCAGAGCAACACGAAAAAGCCCTTCGTAAACAAACTGAAGCAATCGTTGAAGTAAAACGATTGGAGTTTGAAATCGAAAAGTTAAAGAAGAATCTTGCAAGAGAAGAAAACAACGATAATGGCTCAGATGAAGATACTGATGAAGACCTAATCACACTAGACACAGAACTAGAAAAACTAAAACTAAAACTTGCAGAGTCTGAATGCAAAGTAGAATTGGAAGTAAGAATATCGAACGGAAAAGTAACGGAAAGCCACGTTAAGGCTTTGGTTACAACTGACGAAAATGTTTCTCAATTAAGGAATGAACTTATCGAAGCTAAAGCAAAGATAAAAATTAGAAAAGCTGGGATTCAAAGAAAGAGAAGTGAACTTTGGGAAAAAAGACGGCAACTTAAAAGTAATGTCGAAGATGACGAGATAGTTGGATTAAAAAACAAACTTCGTTTGGCAGAAGAGCAAAATTTTTTTGCTAATGACGAAGTTGAGGTTTTGAAAGTTAAGTTAGATACGTTTCGATTACTCGTTGCTATTTCTGACTCAGAATAACTAACAAATTTTATGAATTTAGCAATCGAACTCGAACAAGAAACCGACGGACGCTGGATTGCCGAAATCGACGCGCTCGACGGCGTTCTTGTTTACGGCGAAACGCGCGACGATGCGATTAGAAAAGTTAAGGCTTTGGCTTTGCGCGTGATTGCCGAACGACTCGAACATAACGAGAGTTTGCCGCAGCAATTTGAAAGTCTGATTTTTGAAGCGGTATGAGCAGTTGGAAATCGGCAAAGGCGAAAAGAGTTTTAGCCGCGCTGGAAAGAATCGGCTGGCGCGTGAAACGTCAGTCGGGTTCGCACAAAACTTTATCGCGTGAAGGTTGAGCGGATTACGTTTTTGCTTTCCACGACGGCGACGAAATCGGCTCGAAAATAATGTCGAGAATTGCTAAGAGCCTGTTTGGAAATTAGAAATTATCGATTTTTAGAGTCGTATTTAACCGCAGATGAACGCGGATAAAAACAGATAAATCGTATAAATATTAGCTTTTATCAGATTTTATCAGATGAGCATCGGCGTTCATCTGCGGTTAATTTCCCCGTCTCAATTATTTATTGTGAATTTCCAAACAGGCTCTAAGAAAACAGGATTGAAACCTGAAGATTTATAAATGGACAAAATCAAACCACAAGACGCGCCCGAACCCAAAGGTCATTATTCGCCTGCCGTTGTGCATAAAGGTTTGATTTTCGTTTCGGGACAGTTAGCGACGAATCCAGAAACGGGCGAAGAAATTACGAGTTCAATCGAAGCGCAGACCGAACAATGTTTGCGAAACGTCGAAGCGGTTTTAAAGGCGGCGAACAGCGATTTGAATCACGTTTTGAAAATGACGATTTACATTTCCGACGAAGATTTGTGGGGCGCGGTCAACGAAACTTACAAACGAATTTTGGGCGAGCATAAACCGGCGCGGGCAATAATTCCGGTCGGCAAATTTCGCGGCGATTTTCTTATTGAGATTGAAGCGATTGCGTGGGTGAAAGAATAAAAATTTAAGTGCTGTTTGAATGATTGAACAGATTAAAAAAGAATTATTGCGGCTTGAAGTTCAGCACGACGTAAAGATTTTATACGCTGTCGAAAGCGGCAGTCGCGCTTGGGGATTTGCTTCGACGGACAGCGATTGGGATGTTCGATACGTTTACGTTCACCGGCTCGATTGGTATTTGAAAATAGACGGCGAAAAGGATAGTCAGGAAGAAATTTTGCCGAACGATATTGACCTCGCGGGCTGGGAATTAAAAAAGGCTCTGCGGCTTTTTCGCAAGTCGAATCCGCCGATGCTCGAATGGCTGCGAAGTCCGATTGTTTATCTCGAACAATTTTCGACAGCGCAAACTTTGCGTGAATTGAGCGCAAAGTATTTCAATCCGAAATCGTGTATGTATCATTATTTGAGTATGGCGAAAGGAAATTTTCGTGAGTATTTGCACACGGATGTTGTTAAAACGAAAAAATACTTTTATGTTCTGCGTCCCGTTCTCGCCTGCGATTGGATAAAGGAAAAAGCGACGATGCCGCCAATGGAATTTCAGACGCTCGTTGACAGTCAGGTGAGCGACGAAAAAATCAGAAAAGAAATTGAGCAATTGCTGGCAAGAAAAATTGCCGGAGAGGAATTAAAGGAAGAACGAAAAATCGAAATACTTAATGAGTTTTTGGAAAGGAAAATAGATTTTTACAGCGATTACGTCAGCCAAATTGAACAGTCGGAGAAACCGAATACAGATTTGCTCGACGATTTATTCAAGAAAACAATTTACGCAGTTTGGGAATAATTTATGTTATTAGAAATTAAAGATTTACACGCCGGAATCGAAGGCAGAGAGATTTTAAAAGGCTTGTCTTTGAATATAAATAAAGGCGAAGTTCACGCGATAATGGGTCCGAACGGTTCGGGCAAATCGACGTTGGCGAAAGTTCTCGCCGGTCATCCGTCGTATGAAGTTACGTCGGGCGAAGTCATTTACGAAGGCGAAAATCTGCTCGAATTAGAGCCGGACGAGCGCGCGCGTGCGGGCGTTTTTCTGGCGTTTCAATATCCGGTCGAAGTTCCGGGCGTTTCAAATTCGCAGTTTTTGCGGCTCGCTTATAACGAGAAAATGAAACACACGGGCGAAGAAGAACTCGACCCGCTCGAATTTAACGATTTATTGAAAGAGCGCGCAAAAATAGTCGAAATGGATTCGTCGTTTTTCAAGCGCTCGGTCAACGAAGGTTTTTCCGGCGGCGAGAAAAAGCGCAACGAGATTTTGCAGATGGCGGTTCTTCAGCCGAAGCTCGCCGTGCTTGACGAAACCGATTCCGGTCTTGACATCGACGCGCTGCGAATCGTCGCCGAAGGCGTCAATAAACTGCGAAATGCGGACAAAGCGATAATTCTCGTAACGCATTATCAGCGGCTTTTAAATTACATCGAGCCGGATTTCGTTCACGTGCTTGCGGGCGGAAAAATCGTTAAACAAGGCGGCAAGGAATTAGCTTTGGAACTCGAAGAAAAAGGCTACGATTGGGTGAAATCGGCAGGCGCGAAATAACGGAGGCGAAAAATGGAAAACACGACAACGTATGATTCGGCTGCGGGAGAAATAAATTACGAAGCGGAAGTCGAAAAGGGTTTGCACGAACTGGATAAATTACTGCAAAAAATCGAACTCAATCAATCGGAAACGGCACGTATGCGAAGCGAGACAAAAGTAATCGCCGGGCGCATAGAGAAAATAATGAAGGAGTTTTAATGTGGGAAAAGATTTGGGATTTAATCACCAAAGTAATCACGCTCGGCAAGCAAACCGACAAAAACACCGAAGAAATAAAGGAGCTTCAGCGCGAAGTCCGCGAGCTGCATTCTTGGTTGGAGAGATTAGCTTACGAGATTCACAAAACCCGCGAAGAAGACCGGCACGAACGCGAAAAATTGGCTTTGCGTCTTGAAAACGAATTGCTGAAATTTGAGAGACGGCTGCCGTCGGGAAAAGAAGAACGATGAATTTACAGGCAGGAAAAGAAACAAGTTACAGCGCGGAGTTTCGCCGCAGTCTGGAAAAATCGAATCAACCGATTTGGCTGAAATCCGTTCGTGAAAACGCTTTCGCGTATTTTACCGAAAACGGTTTTCCAACCACGAAAAACGAAGCGTGGAAATATACGAACGTCGCGCCCGTCGCGCAGGAAGATTTCGGTTTCGACGCCGGAGAGTTTGACGCGGAGAGTTTGAAAAAATTTACTTACGCCGAATCTGCGGGCAGTCAGCTGATTTTTGTGGACGGAAAATTAAACCGTGAAAGCTCGGTTTTGCCGCCTGATTTAACGGCTTTGTCGTTTGACGAAGCGTTTCGAGATGAGAGATTCGCGCAGATTCTCAAAGAAAAGTTAGCAACGGCGGTCGGTTACGATTCAAACGGTTTCGCGGCTTTGAACACGGCGTTTTTGGAAGACGGCACGTTTTTATATCTTCCGAAAAACGCGAAAATCGATGCGCCGATTCATTTTCTTTATGTTTCGACTGAAAACAAAGCGAGTTTTCCGCGTGTTTTGATTGTCGCCGAAAGTTTCAGCGAGGCGACGATTATTGAAAGCTACACGCGCGCCGGTGAAACAAAATATCTGACGAATGCGATTGTCGAAATTTTTCTGGCGGACGAAGCGAAGTTAAAGCATTTTCGAGTTCAGCGCGAAAGCCACGCGGCGTTTCACATCGCTGCAACGGCGGTGGAAATCAATCGCGGCAGCGTCTACGATTCGACAAATATCAATCTGGGCGGCAGAATTTCGCGCCACGATATACGGCTCAGGTTTAATGCCGAAGCGGGCGAAGCGTTTATCGACGGGCTTTATATGCTGGGCGAAAATCAGCATCACGACACGCATTCGATAATCGACCACGCGCTTCCGAACTGTAATTCGCACCAGAATTATAAAGGCGTTTTGAACGATAAATCACGCGGCGTTTTTAACGGCATCGTCTTTGTCCGCGAAAACGCTTCGGGAACGGACGCGAAGCAGTCGAATAAAAACCTGCTTTTGTCGAACGACGCCCGCATCGACACGAAACCGCAGCTTGAGATTTTCAACGACGACGTAAAATGCGCGCACGGCGCGACTGTCGGACAGCTCGAAGAAGAAGAATTATTTTATCTCTTGAGTCGCGGCTTGAACGAAAATCTGGCGCGCAATCTTTTAACCTACGGTTTTGCCGAAGAAATCATCAACAAAATAGAAATCGAATCAATAAAAAAGGAACTCGACGAAGCGGTTTTAAATCGCCTGAACGCGAGCTTGGGAATGTAAAAAAAACTATGAGAGTCAGAACAAACATAATAATCGCCGAAGAAATCTTAAAAAAAATCGACATCATCGCCGGTGAAAAACAGAAACGCGCCGCCGTCATCGAAACCGCTCTGCGCGAATACATCGAGCGCGAAGAAGCCAAAGCGCCGGTCGATTTAGAAGTCGAAACCGCCGATATTAACGTCGGCGCGAAGGCTAAATAAATATAATTTCAATACTCGTTTTCAATTAATTAAAAACCTAATTCGAGGTGAAAAGTATGACCGAAATTCTAACGATGGAAGAAATCGAAAAGAAATTCGACGGCGAATGGGTTTTGATTGAAGACGTTGAAACGGGCGAGAAACTCGAAATCGTGCGCGGCAAAGTAACTTATCACGGCACAGATAAAAACGAGCTTCACCGCCGCGCAATGAAGTCGAAACCGAAGCGTTTTGCTTCGCTTTTCATCGGCAGACCCGACCCGAAAATGGAGTTTCTGTTGTGAAAATTTCGTTCAAATCCGATTACGGATTGATTCACGTCCGCGTCGAGATTGCACGGCAGCAAAGAGAAGTTATCCTCAATCTCGCGCTTGATACAGGCACGACGGGAACGATAATATCGGTCAAAAAGTTAATTGAAGTCGGCTATGACTTGGACGAACCCGAAGACGAAATTTACATCACAACGGGAAGCGGTTTAATTTCCGTGCCGAAAATCACGATTGAAAAATTAACGGCTTTAGGCAAATCAAAGAAAAACTTTTCCGTCATCGCGCACGATTTGCCGCCGACTGCCAGCGTTGACGGCGTTTTGGATTTGGATTTTCTGCGCGATAAAGTTTTGACGGTTGATTTTAAGCAAGGTTTTATTAAGTTGAAATAAAATGACATTCGTGGAAATTAAATTATGAGAGTCAGAACTTCCGTAACACTACCGAAAGAATTGTTGATAAAAGTTGACGCTTTAGCGGGAAAAAAACACAAGCGTTCGGCTATTGTAGAGACGGCTTTGCGCGATTATATGGCTAAAGAAAATGGCACGGAGTTAAATCGGCGCGACATCGAAATTATTAACCGAAATGCCGATTTAATAAACAAGCAGGTCGAAGAAACATTAGAGTTTCAAGCCGAATGGTAAGGCGCGGCGAGCTTTATAAAGTCCTGAAACCAACGAAACAAGACCCGAAAAACTTTCGCGTTTTTGTAGTTGTCGGGCGGCGGGAAGTTATCGAATCAAGTTACTCGACAGTGATTTGCGCGCCCGTTTATTCAAATTGTTTGGGAATCGAAACCGAGGTTGAAATCGGCATTAACGAAGGCTTAAAACATCACAGTTGTATCCGATGCGACGAGCTTTTCAGTTTGCACAAGTCCATTTTGACCGCTTACATCGGCGAATTGTCCGAAGAAAAGCTGGAAAAATTGAATGAAGCGTTAAAAATCGCTTTGGTAATAAGAAAATGAAAGCAGTAAAAGAAATGAAATCGAGCAGTTGGGACGTTGAAAAAATCAGAGCGGATTTTCCGGTTTTGGCGCAAACCGTCAACGGCAAGCCGCTTCGTTATCTCGACAACGCGGCGTCGTCGCAAGTTCCGCAGGTTGTCATCGACCGCGGCGCGAAATATTTGCGCGAGGAGCATTCAAACATTCATCGCGGCGTTCATTATTTGAGCCAGCACGCGACGACGGCGTATGAAGCGGCGCGTGAAAAAGTTAAACGATTTATCAACGCACGCGAAGCGAAAGAATGTATTTTCGTGCGCGGCTGCACCGAAGGCGTCAATTTGGTGGCGAGTTCTTACGGGCGCAAATTCGTCGGCGCGGGCGACGAAATAATTATTTCGTATATGGAGCATCACGCCAATATTATTCCGTGGCAGGTTTTAGCCGAAGAAGTCGGCGCGACGCTGCGCGTGATTCCGATGAACGAGCGCGGCGAACTGATTATCGAAGAATACGAAAATATGCTCAACGAGCGGACGAAAATCGTCAGCGTTTCGCACGTTTCAAACTCTTTGGGAACAATCAATCCGGTCAAGGAAATGATTGCCGCCGCGCACAAATTCGGTGTACCGTTTTTCCTCGACGCGGCACAAAGCGTTCCGCATTTTCCGGTTGACGTGCAGGATTTGGATTGCGATTTTATGACGTTTTCCGGTCATAAAATGTATGCGCCGACGGGCAGCGGCATTTTATACGGCAAGCGCGAATATCTCGACAAAATGCCGCCGTATCAAACCGGCGGCGGAATGATTCGCACCGTCAGTTTCGAGAAAACGACCTACGCGCCGATTCCCGAAAAGTTTGAAGCCGGAACGCCCGCCATCGCCGCCAACATCGGACTCGGCGCGGCGATTGATTATTTAAATTCGATTGATTTTGAAGCGGCGTCAAGATATGAACACGAACTGCTCGAATACGCTACGGAAAAATTATCGGCAATCGAAGGTGTCCGCATCATCGGCACGGCGCGTGAAAAAGCGTCGGTCATTTCCTTTACAATCGAAAACGTCCATCCGCACGACATCGGCACAATCCTCGACCAATCGGGCATCGCCATCCGCGCCGGACATCACTGCGCCCAACCCGTAATGAAGTTTTTCGACGTTCCGGCAACGGCGCGCGCTTCGTTTGCTTTTTATAATACGCGCGAGGAAGTTGACGTTTTGGCGGATTCGATTCAGAAAGTGATTGATGTTTTCGCTTAAAACAATGTAAGGAAAGAAATAAAAATGAATGAACTTGCTCATTCATAACAGTATAAAGCCGCAGCAAGCTGACGGGGTATTAAACCCAAAGTGAATAAAAATGAAATTTTTTAATCAATTCTTCAAGTCAACACAAGAAAAGGAATCTGACATCAAATATATTTTTCATTTTCAAAAACTATTAGCTTATCAACAACTATCTATGGAGCGAAACAATGATGCTCTTGCGATGGTAGCAGGTTTTGGAAAATTGACGAATGAGGCGTTTTCACGTCCTGTCGTATCATTTGATAATCCAGAGGCAGTTGCGAAATACATTGTTCCCGCTGTTCGAGAGAAAATTGAAATATTGGATTCGATGGAAATCGAGCAAAACGAAATCGGCGAACCACAATCTAAAGTTTTCAAAATTATATATCACAATTTCACAAACGCGCTTCGCGTAATGAAAGAACGCGCCCAGCTCCAATATATAGGCTTTACAGCTTTCGCAAATAATGAGTCCACTGAAATAGATATGAACCAACTTGATAGTGCGGAACTTGAAGCAGTAGATAAAGCAATACTTAGCTTGAATAATGCCGTAGGCAGTTTAGGATTGAGCGGCGATGAATTTCTCAAAATTAATTGCGATGCGTTTAATTCCGTGCGAAAGAACATTGGACTTTCCCCATTAAGCAATCAACAATTTCAAGAAATTTATTTCGCAGGCATTTCAGGAGAACCTGCTCGCTTTTTTAATCTCAAATAAAAGAGTCAGAATTAAATTGTTTATAAACGAAAAATATGCAACAAACTCCGATTCAAGTTGGCGAATACAGTTTTACGATTTTGATTGAGCCGAACGAGCCTGACGGCTATCTGGTAACTTGTCCCGCTTTGCCCGGACTCGTTACCGAAGGCGACACGCTCGACGAAGCCTACGCGATGGCGCAGGACGCTGTTCAAGGTTATCTGGAAAGTTTAATAGCGCACGGCGAACCGATTCCGCGAGACAAAATCGCAATGCCCGTGCGCGTGAGAATCGAGAATGAAAAAGCTGCCGCGTGATTTGCCCGCGAAGAAAATAATTGCTGCTTTAGAACGCGCAGGATTCGTTGTTGACCGCGTTACAGGAAGTCATTACATCTTGATTAAAGGAAAATTGCGAACGGTTGTGCCTTTTCATAAAACCGTTAAAGTCGGAACATTAAAAGCAATTTTGAATCAGGTTGAAATGAACATTGAAGAATTTACAGAATTACTGTGAGAATTTATACAGCGTGCAAAAGGTGATTGAGGATTTTGCAGGATGAAAAAACGAGAAATAAAAATCTGGTATGGCAAATTGGAAGATGCCGAAAAGTTTCCCGATATGAAATTCTGGCAGGCGCAGACGGACGAAAAAAAGTTTGCGGCGGCTTGGGAAATGGTTTTGGAAGCGCACGAATTGAAAGGAGAAAATCTGCGTGAATCAAGACTTCAGAGAACTGTTGCAAATTTTCGGCGACGCGCAAGTTAGGTATTTGATAATCGGCGGTTACGCCGTCATCAAACACGCCGAGCCGCGCTACACGAAAGACCTCGATTTGTGGGTTTCGCCCGACGCGGAAAACGCCGGGAGAGTTTATAACGCATTGATAAAATTCGGCGCGCCGATTAATGAATTAAAACCGGAAGATTTCACGCAAGCCGGTTATTTTTTTACGATGGGATTTGCGCCCAGTCGTATCGACCTTTTTTTTGATTCGTTGAAACTCAATTTTGAAGATTGCTGGAAGCGGCGCGTCGAAGCGCAAATCGGCGAGACGAAAATTTATTTTATTTCGCGCGAAGATTTGATTGTAAACAAAGAAGCCGTCGGGCGTCTTCAGGATTTGGCTGATGCCGAAAAGCTGCGTTTAGCCGACGAAAGAAGTTAACGTTTTAATTATGGAAAAAATTAATCTAGCCGAAAAATTCGCGTTGATAACCGAGCATTGGCGACCGAAAGTCGTCGGCGAACTCAACAATCAGGAAATCAAGCTCGTCAAATTTCAAGGCGTGTTTCCGTGGCATCATCACGAAGCCGAAGACGAAATGTTTATGGCGTTGCGCGGAAGTTTCCGCATCGAGTTTCGTGATAAAACTGTCGAATTAAACGAAGGTGAATTTGTGGTTGTGCCGCGCGGCGTCGAGCATCGTCCCGTCGCCGAAACGGAAGTCGAAGTTTTATTGTTTGAGCCGAAAAATGTTTTGAACACGGGAAATATCACCGACGAAAATTTCACCGCGCCGTCGGGCGATAAAATTTGAGAAATATGCTGCGTAATAAATTATTTATTTTATTTGTGCTGCTGCTTTCGGCGCTTACTCTGGCGGCGCAGGAAAAGCCGAAAACGCCGGACAGGAAAATTCAAATCGTGCTGCTCGGCACGTTTCATTACGGCGCGACGACGGATAAAAACAAAACGGAATTTGACGCGCTGGCGGCAAATCGGCAGAAGGAAATCGGGCAAGTCGTCGAGCTATTGGCAAAATATAATCCCGATAAAATTTTCGTCGAAAACGAACCGGGCGAGCAGGCGAGATAGAATAAAATTTACGCCAATTATAAACGAGGAATAGAGCCGACGGGCAATGCTTTGAAGAATGAAATCTTTCAAATCGGCATCAAATTGGCGAAGAAAACTAATAATCCGAACGGCGTAATTTGTATTGACTATCAAATGCCGACCGATTTTGAAGCGGCTTTGAAAAATGCGAAAACTGATGTCGAGCGCAATTATATCAAGCAAGTCCAAGCCATTGCCGCCGCGCCGGAGCCGAAAAATTCTAACGAAAAGTTTTTCTTTCTGCCGTTTAAAACGTCGAAGGATTTCAAACCTTTGAAAATCGCCGAAAGCAATCTGCGCGATTATTATGTGTGGATGAATTCGCCGGAATACATCGCCAGAAATCATTACGGTAACGACAATTATCTGGCGCTCTCGTTCGGCGAAAACGCGGATTATACGGGCGCGGAGTACGTCGATTTGTGGTATAACCGCAATCTGAAAATCTTGACGAACATTTTGCGCCGCGCTTCGCTCGACGACAATCGTTATCTTTTAATCATCGGCTCGGCGCACGTTAAAGTGCTGAAAGATTTTTTCCGCGACCATCCATATTTTGAAATCGTCGAAGTCAGAGACGTGCTTGGCGCGGCGAGCGAAAAAACAAACGGCGCGAAAAGCGAAAATGGCGTTAAATAAGCGTGTCAAAATAAGAACGATTTATACTAAATAATCAAACGCGCGTTATTTTTATAAGATTTTTTACCACAGATTTGCACAGATTAACTCGGATGTTCTTTTGTAAAACAAAGCGTGTGGTTTGCTCGAAACAGGAATTTTTTCGATGTCTTTGTCTCTCGAAACCGTTTTCGGTCATTACAAAATAATTTCAAAACTCGGCGCGGGCGGAATGGGCGAAGTTTTTCTTGCCGAAGACACGCGACTTGAACGTCGTGTCGCGCTTAAAATTCTGCCCGAAAAGTTCTCGATTGACGCGGAAGGTTTGAGCCGTTTTAAGCAGGAACGAAAGCGTTAGCCGGCGAATTGCGCGAAAAATATCCGAACGATACTTTAATCGACAATCTCTGGCTGCCGACGATTCGCGCCGCCGACAAATTGCAAAACGGCAAACCGAACGAAGCGATTGAAGAACTCGAAATTGCCGAACGCTTTGAGAAAGCGGCGGAATTTCACGCGCAGTATATTCGCGCTTTAGCTCATCTAAACCTAAACGAGTCGAAACAGGCAATCATCGAATTTGAAAAAATTCTCAAACATCGCGGCGAAGCGGTTTTGTCGGCGATTTATCCGCTCGCGCAGTTGGGTTTGGCGCGGGCGCGCAAAGACAAACGCGAATACGAAAAGTTTTTCGAGATGTGGAACGAAGCCGACAAAGATATGCCCGCTCTCGTCGAAGCCCGGAAAGAGTATAATAATTTAAATAGATAAGATTATTTGTCAGCAGCGGAAGAACGCTTTTAGAAAAGCTAATCCGAAATTTAGTATATGTCAGAATTAAGCGATTTATATCAGGAAGTTATCCTCGACCACAACAAAAATCCGCGCAACTATCGCAAGATTGAAAACGCGACGCAAACGGCGGACGGGCATAATCCGCTTTGCGGCGACGCGCTCAAAGTTTATCTCGAAATCGAAGACGACAAGGTTAAAGACGTTTCTTTTTTGGGTTCGGGCTGCGCGATTTCAAAAGCGTCGGCGTCGATGATGACGCAAACCGTCAAAGGCAAAACGCGCGAGGAAGCCGAAACTCTCTTTGACGAATTTCACCGGATGGTTTTGGGCGAATTAGACGAAGAAGCGGAAGAAAATTCGCTCGGCAGATTGAAAATTTTTTCCGGCGTACGTGAATTCCCTGCCCGCGTCAAGTGCGCGTCGCTGTCGTGGCACACGGTTCACGCCGCGCTCAACGGCGAAGAAGAAGTTTCGACCGAGTAATTCTACGGCGATAAACACCGGGAGCGCGGACATCTTGTCCGCAACTGAACGCGCTTCGCCGTTCGCAAAGTTTGGGTAAAATGGACGTTGAATTTTACCGGGCTTACTTTAGATTGCTCGCGCAATCTTTGCGGGCAGGATGCCCGCGCTCCCAGGTTCGTCTACGAATCGTTTCCGCCGCGGTTGTCCAATCGATTTTCAGCGTCGGTAATTTTTCGTTCTTCTTCCATTTCGCGTGATAGAAAAAAGTTGAGTGCCGTGCGGATAATGGCAATCGCGCCGAGCTTGCCGATTTGGTCCCAGCTTGGAGAAATCGCGGTTGAAAGAATGTCCGCGCCGAGTTGGAATTCGAGCGCGAGCGCCAAATATCTTGCCAGAAGAAGGCGAATTTCGTTGTAGCCTTTGGATTTACCGGACGTTAGAACTTTGACGAACTGAACGAAAGCCAGCACGACGCCGATGGCGATAATAATCGCGCCTGTCATTTCAATCGCTAATTTGAGCCAGGAAACAAGATTGATAATCGTCGGCTCGACAAAGGTTTGATTCGGCGCGCCGATAACCGCGCTCGCGCCTTCCTGAAAAAATAAAAATACTGCCGGAAAAATGTTCGTCATTGGTCAATCGTCGCGCGTTTCGGTAAAATTCATTTTTGAATTTATCAAACCAAATAGCAAATTTTAATGAAAATAAAATCAATCGAGCTAATCGAGATAAAAATGCCGCTCGTCCATTTTTTTGAAACGAGCTTCGGCAGAACTTACGAGCGCCGAATCATTTTAACTCGCATCGAAGACGAAAACGGAAATGAAGGCTGGGGCGAAGTTACGTGCGGCGAAACTCCGTCATATTGCGAAGAATGGACGGACGCGGCGTGGGCGACGATTGAAAAAATATTAGCGCCGATGATTGTCGGAAAAGAAATCGAACAGGCGGCGGACGTTTGGGATTTGATGAAACGAGTGCGCGGCAATCGAATGGCGAAAGCGGCGATTGAAACGGCGGTTTGGGATTTGGAAGCGAAAAAATTGAACGCGCCTTTGTGGAAACATCTAGGCGGCACGAATCGTGAAATTTCGTGCGGCGTTTCGATTGGAATCCAGGATTCAATCGAACAGCTTTTCGGGAAAATTCAAACCGAATTAGACGCCGGTTACAAACGAATAAAAATCAAAATCGCGCCGCATTGGGATTTTGAAGTTGTGAAGAAAGTGCGCGAAAGGTTTGCGGATATTTTGCTGATGGGCGATGCAAATTCGGCTTATTCGTTGAACGATGTCGAGTTATTTAAACGAATGGACGATTTTGGTTTGATGATGTTCGAGCAGCCGCTCGCTTACAACGATATGCTCGACCACGCCAAATTGCAGCGCGAAATAAAGACGCCGATTTGTCTGGACGAATCAATCCGCTCGCCGGAAGACGCGCGTAAAGCGATTGAATTAAAGGCGTGCGAAATTATCAACGTCAAACTCGGACGCGTCGGCGGATATTCGCAGGCAAAATTAATTGAAACGGTTGCGCGTGAAAATCAGATTCCAATCTGGTGCGGCGGAATGCTCGAATCGGGCATCGGCAGAGCGCACAACGTCGCAATGTCAACGCTTCCCGGATTCACTTTGCCCGGCGACGTTTCGGCAAGCAAACGATATTGGGCGCAAGACATTATCGAGCCGGAAGTTACGGTTACGGAAAACGGCACAATCGTCGCGCCGGAGAAAGCCGGAATCGGTTTTGAAGTTAAAAGAGATAGAATTGATAAAATTACGGTTAGAAAAGTTTTGATATAAATTAGCCATAAGGCATAAAGAATTTTTTGCCACGAACAAACACGAAAATTCACGAAATAAAAATCAAAAAATTTTTGTGTCTGTTCATGTTTGTTCGCGGTTAAGTCTTTTCTTATGTGTTCTCTATGATGAAAATCTGTTTTAATAAATCTATATATGAGCAATAATAACGAGCCAAACAAAATCATTTTCTCGATGGTCAAGGTCAGCAAGTTTTACGATAAAAAACCGGTCTTGAAAGACATTTATTTATCGTTTTTTTACGGCGCGAAAATCGGCGTTTTAGGGCTGAACGGTTCGGGCAAATCGTCGCTCTTGCGAATTATCGCCGGGACGGACAAGGAATTTAACGGCGAAGTCGTTTTCTCGAAAGGTTACAGCGTCGGCTATCTTGAACAAGAGCCGAAATTGGACGAGTCGAAAACCGTTCAGCAGATTGTCGAAGAAGCGGTGCAGGAAACGGTTAATCTGCTTCAGGAATTCGACGAAATCAATCTGAAATCCGGCGAGGAAATGACGGACGACGAAATGGCGCAACTGCTTGAGCGGCAGGGCGAAGTGCAGGAAAAACTCGACGCGGCGGACGCGTGGGATTTGGACGCGCGCCTTGAGATGGCGATGGACGCGCTGCGCTGTCCGCCGCCGGAAACTACGATTAAAAATTTGTCGGGCGGCGAAAAACGGCGCGTCGCGCTCTGTCGTCTGCTGCTGCAAAAACCGGATATTTTATTGCTGGACGAGCCGACCAACCATTTGGACGCCGAGACCGTCGGCTGGCTCGAACAGCATTTGCAGAAATATGAAGGCACGGTTATCGCCGTAACGCACGACCGTTATTTTCTCGATAACGTCGCCGGTTGGATTTTGGAACTCGATAGAGGCGAAGGAATTCCGTATAAAGGAAATTATTCGTCGTGGCTCGAACAGAAACAAATTCGTCTGAAAGGCGAGGAAAAAACCGAAGATAAACGTCAGAAAACGCTTGAAAGAGAGCTTGAATGGATTCGGATGTCGCCGAAAGGACGCCACGCGAAATCAAAAGCCAGAATCAACGATTACGAAACGCTCGCGTCGCAGGAAGCCGAAAAATGCGCCGAAGATTTGGAGATTTTTATTCCCGTCGGCGAGCGTTTGGGCGATACGGTTATCGAAGCCCAATCGGTCGCCAAAGGTTACGACGGCAAACTACTGTTTGAAAATCTCGAATTCTCGCTTCCAAGAGGCGGAATCGTCGGCGTTATCGGCGCGAACGGCGCGGGCAAAACGACGCTTTTTCGGATGATTACCGAACAGGAACAGCCGGACGCGGGCGATTTTCGCGTCGGCGAAACCGTCAAACTCGGCTACGTTGACCAATCGCGCGATTCTCTGAACGCCGATAAAACAATCTGGGAAGAAATCTCCGACGGCTTGGATTTAGTCCAGCTTGGAAGACGCGAAGTAAATTCCCGCGCCTACGTTTCGCGCTTTAATTTCTCCGGCACAGACCAGCAAAAACGCGTCGGGCAATTGTCGGGCGGCGAGCGCAACCGCGTTCATTTAGCGAAAATGCTGAAGTCGGGCGCGAATGTTTTATTACTGGACGAGCCGACCAACGATTTGGACGTGAACACGATGCGCGCGCTCGAAGAAGCATTAGAAAATTTCGCGGGCTGCGCTGTCGTCATCAGCCACGACCGCTGGTTTTTGGACAGAATCGCAACGCACATCTTAGCATTTGAAGGCGACTCGAAAGTTCTCTATTTCGACGGCAACTATTCGGAATACGAAGCCGACAAAAAAGCGCGTCTCGGACACGACGCCGACCAGCCGCATCGACTTAAATACCGCAATTTAACCAGAGCGTAAGATATGAAATTTGCAGCGTAATCAATTTTGGTAATTTCAATGCTGACTATATAAAGAAATTAACCAGAAGTTATATTCAAAACACTTTGTCTTAAACTTTGCCGCTTCGCGCCTTTGCGGGGCTTTTTAATTTTCAAACTTAAATTCATAATCGAGTTTATGAACGATTTACACGCGCCGTTTATCGCCGCTTTGCAGGCAAATCAAAAGGTTTTCGGAATCGATTTGACCGAAAAAAATCTGAATAATCTTGCCGTTTATTACGAACTCGTCGAAAAACACAACGCGCTTCTGCATCTCGTCGCGCCGTGTTCGCCGGAAGAATTCGCCGTTCGCCACGTTTTGGAATCGCTCGCGCTGCTGGAATTTCTGCCGAAGAACGCCAAATTTGCTGATGTCGGCGCGGGCGCGGGCTTGCCTTCGATTCCCTGTCTGATTGTCCGCGATGATTTGCGCGGTGTTTTGATTGAATCGAAGGAGAAGAAGACGAAGTTTCTTGAAGAATCGCTGGCGGCGTGCGGTTTGGAAAAACGCGCAAAGGTTCAAAACAAACAGTTTGAGGAATTGACGAATTCCGCCGGATTCGTAACTTGCCGCGCGCTCGATAAATTTACAACTAAACTTCCGCGTCTGTTGAAATGGGCGAAAGATTCATCGCTTTTGTTTTTCGGCGGCAATAATTTAAGAGAAGCGCTCTTGAAATCCGGCGTTAAATTCAATCAAAAACTGATGCCGTTATCCGAGCAGAGGTTTCTTTTTATTGCACGAAACTAAAGGATTTACGGCTTGCAAACTGTTTCATCTTTGATACAATATCTTATATGAAACACGGAGTAATCAAAGAAAAACCGGCACGCGAAACTACAAAAATCGAACAGACAGTTACTACTAAAGGCGCAAAAAAAGTTGCGAAAGCTGCCGCGATTTTGCCGTTTAAAAATACAAAAACAAAAGCGACAGAAAAATCTCAGCCGACAGTGAAAAAAATAAATCTTAAAGAAAAAACTGCTAAAGCAGCTGCCGTCGTTTCCAAAACAAAAACAACATCGGCAAAAGCCGCGCCTGTTGTGATTGCCGCAGAGCCGAAAGTTAAAAAGAAAAAAATCGAACCGGCGATTCCGATACAAAAAACCGGAAAAACGAAAGCGGCGACAGTTTCGGCGATTTTCGTTCAAAAGATTACACCGCAAACGAAAGAACCGGAAACAATCGCACCGGCAATAAAAGTTCATACCGAAATTCAAAAAATCAAATCGGCGGTTAATGTCGGTAAAATTAACGCGGCATTAAAAGCGATTGAAGAAGCTCAGTTAAAGGCGTCGAAAACCGAAAAAACCGAAAAAAGGAAATTGAGCGCGGCGGCGCGAAAATCGCAAATTGTCGAATCGAAAATCGAAACAACAGTTTTGCAGACAAAAGCGAAACCGAAAAACGTCAAACAAATCGGCGCGGCGGTTTTTCGCGGCAGAAAGAATCGCTACGATTTTCAGGTTTATCCGCTTGATTTTGAATTTGAGAATGTTCCGGCGATTTACGTTATCTCGAAACGCAAAACCGACAGCAGAAAACGCGGACATCACGCGCTTGTCTGCATCGGACAGACCGATTCGATTTTGAATGAGTTGAAAAAACACACGCAAAGCAAGTGCGTTAAAAAACACGAAGCCAACGTCATCAGCATCTTGCCCGAACAGAGCGAAAAAAAACGTCTGAAAATCGAGGAAGATTTGAAGGCGGCGCACCAGATCGTTTGTAATATCGGTTAGAAACTTTCGGTTTCAGTTAAAAGATTTTACCGCCGATTTGGGTTAGAATAAAAAAAAATTCGGAGTTCAAACAATGGAAAATTTGAAAATCTCGCGTCCCGAAATCGGTGAATTCGATTCGTATTACGAGCGGTATGTGTCGCTTGTCGAAGACGGCGATATTATTTCGGCGTTAAAAAATCAAATTGCGGAAACGCTTCGTTCGCTCGGCGAAATTGACGAAGAAAAAGCAAGTTTCCGGTATGCCGAAGGCAAATGGAGCGTTAGAGAGCTGCTCGGACACATTATCGACACCGAGCGAATCTTCGCTTACCGCGCCCTTCGTATTTCGAGAGGCGACCGGACGCCGATTGAAGGTTACGAGCAGGACGACTACATCAAAAACGCCGAATTCGATAAATGCGCGCTCGCCGATTTAGCCGAAGAATTCGCGCTGGTCAGGAAATCTAACTTGTTGATGTATCGAGGTTTATCAGAAACCGCGTGGCGTCGGCGCGGCGTTGCGAACGATAAAGAAGTCAGCGTCCGCGCGCTTGCTTATATTTCCGCCGGACACGAACTTTATCACGTCAGTATTTTGAAAGAACGCTATTTAACTTAATGAAATTCGACGCGATTATCGTCGGCGCGGGCGCTGCCGGACTTTTTTGCGCGATTGAAGCCGGAAAACGCGGGCGCAAAGTTCTCGTTTTAGAACACAACGCGCAGGTCGGGCGCAAGATTTTAATTTCCGGCGGCGGGCGCTGCAATTTTACCAATCGAGTTGTCAAAGCCGAAAATTTCGTTTCAAACAATCCGCATTTCTGCAAATCGGCGCTCTCGCGCTATACGCCGCAGGATTTCGTCGAACTCGTCAAAAAACACCGCATTGAATTTTACGAAAAAAAGCTCGGACAGCTTTTCTGTAAAGAAAGCTCGCGGCAGATTGTCGAAATGCTGCTCGAAGAATGCCGCCGCGCGAAAGTTGAAATTCGGACAGGTTGCGCGGTCGGAGCAATCGAAAAAAGCGACGATTTTACAATCGAAACAAGTCAGGGAATTTTCAAAAGTAAAAGTCTCGTCATCGCAGCCGGCGGGCTTTCGTTTGCGAAAATCGGCGCAAGCGATTTCGGATTTAGAATCGCCGAACAATTCGGCTTAAAGATTGTCGAAACGCGTCCGGCGCTTGTGCCGCTGATTTTTGCCAAAGGCGCGGGCGATTATAAAAATCTCGCGGGCATCTCGATTGACGCCGATGTTTCGTGCGGACGAGTCGCTTTTCGGGAAAATATTCTGTTCACGCATCGCGGTCTGTCCGGTCCGGCGATTCTGCAAATCTCGAATTATCTGCAAAAAAATAAACCCGTTTCGATTAATTTGCTGCCGGAGAAAAACGCGCTTCGACTGCTTGAAAACAATGGTGAAAAGCGTCAGATGCTCGATAATTTTTTGAGCCGGTTTCTGCCGAATCGCTTTGCCGAAATTTTTACGGAAAGAAATTTCGCAAACAAACCCGTTAATCAACTGGGAAAAAAGGAAATCGAGAAAACGGCTGAAACGCTCAATGATTGGCGAGTGTTTTTCGGCGACACCGAAGGTTTTGATAAAGCCGAAGTTACGCTCGGCGGCGTCTCGACCGACGAAATTTCGTCGCAGACGATGGAAGCCAAAAGCGTTTCCGGGCTTTATTTTATCGGCGAAGTCGTCGATGTTACCGGCTGGCTCGGCGGCTATAATTTTCAGTGGGCGTGGTCTTCCGGCTTTGCGGCTGGACAGGCTGTCTAAAAAATAAGCATCGGAGCGCGGGCATCCTGCCCGTAAAGGTCGAGCGGACGGCGTAAAATAAGTCAATAAAGTCGAGGTTTAAGGTTTTACGGAAATCCCGTTCCGAATCGGTTAAGTTCAGGCGGCGACGACGTTTGAAGATATAACTTCAAAAAAATCGTTTCGGCTTAGCAATTCAAAATGCCGTAAAAATCGACCGGCGCGACGCCGAATGTAAAAACAGCTTTCAAATAACTCATTTTATAAATTCGATTTTATCATTAACGCTCATTTACGCTTTTGTATTTTTATTTACTGTTTTGCCGCCGGTAATTTTCGCTTAAAAAGAAACAAATATGCCGTCGCTCTTATATCTTTTTTATTACTTTTCTTGTAATCTTGTTTGTTGTTAAATTAATTGCCGAAGTCTTTGTGAAAAAAGGCGCGGGGGAACCAGATTTTTGGGGCGAATCATTTGTTAAAATGTAGAACATTCCATTGTTCAAGCCCGGCAGCTAACCCCGCAGGCATAATGGAATCAGTGTCAAAAAAAGTTTAATTTTGTAAAAATACAGCCGCCTGCACATTCGTTGTGTATGTGTGGCTTTTTATTTTTGAATAAAGATTATGGAAGCGGCAAAAAATCGTGAAGATAAAAGGTTCAAGAACTGGCTGATGCAGGGCGTCCAGGAAATGGAAGGTCCGCACGAAAAAGAAGGCGGTCATCAGCAGCATTCTTGGTGGAAAGTGATGTGTCTAACGGGCGTCGATTATTTCTCGACGCTCGGCTATCAGCCCGGAATCGCTTTTCTGGCGGCGGGCGTTCTCTCGCCCATTGCGACGTTTATACTCATTTTACTGACGCTGTTCGGCGCGCTCCCGATTTACAACCGCGTGGCGACCGAAAGCCCGCACGGGCAAGGTTCAATCTCGATGCTCGAATCGCTTTTGTCGCGCTGGAAAAGCAAGCTGTTCGTTCTGATGCTGCTCGGTTTCGTCGCCACCGATTTTGTCATTACCATCACACTTTCGGCGGCGGACGCCTCCGAACACATTATTCACAACCCGTTTGTCGAAGAACACGTTAAGTTTCTCGACCATCCGATTCCGATTACGTTATTTTTAATTTTTACTCTCGCCGCCATTTTTTTGAAAGGCTTTAAGGAAGCCATCGGCATCGCGGTTTTTCTGGTTATAATCTATCTGGCTTTAAATCTCGTCGTTATCGGCACGGGAATTTATGAAATAGCGATACATCCGACATTGCTTGCCGATTGGAAAAACGCGCTTTTTACTCAGACCACGCTGGCGGGCGCGACCGAACCGCGCTCTATATTTCTGATAATCGCGCTTTCCCTGCTTGTTTTTCCGAAACTGGCGCTCGGACTTTCCGGTTTTGAAACCGGCGTCGCCGTGATGCCGCTGATTAAAAATCCGCGCCGGATTGAAAGCACGCAGCGATTGCTGCTGGCGGCGGCGCTGATAATGAGTTTTTTTCTGATGTGCAGCAGTTTGATTACGACCATTCTGATTCCGGCGGCGGAATTTGACGAAGGCGGAAAGGCGCGAGGGCGCGCGCTGGCGTATCTGGCTCACGAATATCGCGGCGAGCTGTTCGGAACGGTCTATGACATCAGCACGATTTTAATTTTGTGGTTTGCCGGCGCGTCCGCAATGGCTGGACTTCTTAATATCGTGCCGCGCTATCTGCCGCGCTACGGAATGGCGCCGAACTGGGCGCGCGCGACCCGTCCGCTCGTTCTGGTTTTCGCCTCGATTTGTTTCGCCGTAACGATTTTCTTTAAAGCCAACGTCGAAGCGCAGGGCGGAGCGTATGCCACCGGCGTGCTGGTTTTGATGACGAGCGCCGCGGTTGCCGTAACGATTTCTTCGTGGCGGCGCGGGCAGGCGATGAAATGGGCGTTTCTGGTTATAGCGATTGTTTTCGCCTACACGACAATCACGAATGTTATCGAGCGACCGGACGGAATTAAGATTGCTTCTTTATTTATTTTCGCTATCGTCGCCGCTTCGTTCGTCTCGCGCGCGCTGCGCTCGACCGAGCTGCGCGTCGAAAAAATCGAGTTTGACGATAAAGCAAAAGAATTCGTCAATGAACTGGCGCAGGGCGAGCTGAGAATCGTAACAAACCGGCGCGAAAGCGGCGATGTCGAAGAATATCGCTTCAAGGAACACGAAAAACGCGTCGATAATCATATTCCGGCGAGCGACCCGATTTTGTTTTATGAAATCGAGCTTGGCGACGCCTCCGAATTTAAAGGCAAGTTGAAAATTCGCGGCGTAGACGTTGACGGCTACAAAATCTTAAGAACGCACGCGCCCGCCGTCCCGAATGCCATCGCCGCGCTTTTAATGCACTTAAGAGACAAAACGGGAAAAATCCCGCACGTTTATTTCGGCTGGAGCGAAGGCAACCCGATTTCCTACTTAATCAGATATATTTTATTCGGCGAAGGCGATACCGCGCCGGTAACGCGCGAAATTCTGCGTCAAGCCGAAGAAGACCCGGAACGCCGACCGAACGTCCACGTCGGCGGTTAAAGCGAAACTGCCGAATCTGCTGCGATTGTAGAATTCGTCGGCTTTAAAAAGAGATTACAGTTGTTTAATGAAAGCGATTTCAGGAATTTCCCGTATCGGCGTGAGCGCCGTCGACCGTTTTCGATTCGGGCGAACCTTTCTGGCGCAGAAACATAGACATCACGACCATCAAACGCAAATACGGGTCAAAGAACCGCAGCATTGCCCCGACTGCTCAGCCGAAAGCGACTGCCGAATACTTCAGAAATGTTTCCAATATATTTTCCTCACTTAAATTTATAATCGCCAGACGAGCGGCAGGAAAATCATCACAATGACGAATAAAATAATCGAGAGCGGCACGCCGACTTTCATATAATCGCGGAAATTGTAGCCGCCCGGACTCATCACTAAAACATTGACCGGATGACCGAGCGGCGTGATAAATGCCATCGAAGCGGCGAGCGCGACGCCCATCGCCAGCGAACGCGGATTGATGTTTGCCTGCTGCGCGACGCGAATCGCCACCGGCGCGATGACGGCGGCGACGACCGCGCCGTTGACTGCCTGCGTCATCAAAACGGTAACGATAAAAAGTCCGGCGAGCAGCGCGGGCGCGCCGTATCCGCCGAGCAGAGCGACAACCGCGTTTGCCATCAGCCCGGCGGCATTCGTTTTCGTCAGAGCGATTCCCATCGGCAGCATTCCGGCGACAAGAAAAACGCTGTTCCAGCCGATTGCCGAATATGCCTGTTCGGTCGTTAGAATTCTGGTCAGCACCATCGCCAGCGCGCCGCCGAGCATTACCGCGCCCGTCAAATCGGGCAGAATTACGGCGAGAATTATCGTGGCGACGAAAATCATCAGCGCCGCGCGTCCTTTTTCGGGAACGATAATTTCCGTTTCTCCCTTCGACATCAGCAAAATAATTTCCGGGTCGTCCGCGAGCAGCGCGAGTTTTTCGCGCGTTCCCTGAAGCAGCAGCGCGTCTCCGAAAGCAAGCGGCGCGTCCGCCAAATCGACGATAATTTCCTGGTCGCCGCGCCAGATTGCCAGCACCGTCAAACCGTATTTTTCGCGGAAATGCGCTTCGCGCAGAGTGCGGTCAATCAGACGCGAACGCGGCGCGAGCATCGCTTCGACGACTTCGACGGCGCGCGATTCGAGATCGCTTTCGCTCCATTCCGGCGCGGGCAGAAATTCCATAAACGGTTTGACATCGCGCTGCCGGAAATCCGCTTCGTCGCCTTCGAGAACGAGCGTGTCGCCGTCTTTTATTTCGGTTTCGGGCGAGAGGGCGAAAAGTTTTTTGTTTTTCCGCTCGATGGCGACGACGCTGACGCCGAAATCTTCGCGCAAATTACTTTCCGAAAGCGGCTTGTTGATTAAAATCGATTCTTCGGGAACGCGCGCGCGAAACAGGTTTTCGTCCAGATGATAAGCGGCAACCAAATCAGCCGGGTCTTCTTTGTTCGGCACAAGCGTTCTTTCAATCATTGAATCGCCGGGCAGAGATTTGCGCCCGACCAGCGCGACGTATAAAATGCCCGCAATCACCATCGGAATGCCGACGGGCGCAAAATCAGTCAAACCGAAACCTTCGATATTATTGTCGTGAAGAACCGAATTAATAACGATATTTGAAGTCGTCAGGAGCGTCGCCATTCCGCCTAAAATCGTGCCGAAAGCGAGCGGCATCAAAAGCCTCGAATTATTGACTCCGGCTTTTTTCGCCGCGCCCGAAGCCGCCGGAAGCAGAACCGCCGCCGCCGCGATATTGTTCATAAAAAGCGACAGAAAAGCTCCGGCAATCATCACGACGACGACCAGCCGCAATTCGCTTTTGCCGCCGACTTTAAGAAGAATATTGCCGACCTGTTCAATAACGCCTGTTCTTTGCAGAGCTTCAGCCAGAATAAAAATCGCCATAATCGTAATGACGGCGGAACGGCTGAAACCGGAAAATGCTTCCTGAGTGGTTAAAACTCCGGTTACGCCGAGCGCGACGACGACGAGCAGCGCGACTAAATCGGCAGGAATTTTGTCGGTTAAAAATAAGATGAGCGCGACGATGAGAATGGCGAAGGTGGTAATTAATTGCGTGTCCATCAGGATAAATTTTTATTGTAGTGTGAAGTGTAATGACTTATCAACACGACCGGATGTCAAATTTATTGCAGTGGCTTTACCGGTTCTGTCCGGCGGCAGCCGGCATAATAAGCAACCATCAGCGGTAAGAGAATAATGTCCGGCACCGTAACCAGCACAATCAATCCGGCGGGCGGCTTTGATTTGCACCGTTCGCCTATTCGGTCGGCGATTGTTTTTCTTCAGAGCAAAGTTTCTCGAAATCCTGCGGCGTGTCAATATCGATTGCTCCGGCGGGAAACGGCACATTGATTGTTTCCGCCTGAAACTGTTTGATGATTTGCTTTGCGCCCGCGCTTTTTAATTCGCTTAATCGTGAAAAGAGCAAAAATTATTTACTTTTTTCTTCAAAAACAGGAAACTATTTTTATAAACGGGCGATAACTTGTTTTGAGTATCCAACTTTGAATCTTCTGGAGAGTAAAAATGAGCGGCGGCAAAATAGGTTTCAATTTCCAATCGACAAACAATACATTTGACGCGGCGCGGAAACCGCTGTCAAAAGAGCAATCGGTTTTGCAGAGTAAAGTTCCACAAGCGGACGAGTATACGGTCAAGCGCGGCGACACATTAACGGAAATCGCTATTAAAACCGGACAGAATTTGCAGGAGTTACTGCAAAGAAACCGGCAGATAAAGAATCCAAACAAAATCTACGTCGGACAGCGCATTGAAATCGGCAAACGGTTTGATACTTACACGGTCAAACTCGGCGACACGTTATCGGAAGTGGCAAAAGCCAAAGGCACGACAGTCGGCGAGATAATGCGCGCCAATCCGGGAGAGATAGGCAATCGCAATCTGATTTATCCCGGTCAGAAATTGATTATTCCGACGAGCGGCAACCAATCCGCGCCGACTGCACAGAAAACGCCTCAAGCAAACAAACCTAAACAGCCCGTTTCGCATAAGCCAGCCGGAGCAACTCCGCCGAGAGGCGTTTCTGTTCCTGCAAAACCGCCGGTAAATGCGCCGATAAATACAACTAATATTGATAACCCAACGCAGGACGTTAAATTAAGCTCTCATCTGAAACTAAAGTCTAAAGACATAGAATTATCTCCGCTGGTCAAGAAGGAAATGAGCCGTGTTGCCGAAGAATACTTTAAGCGAACGGGCAAAGACTTGGTTATAACCGACGGAAACAGAACGGCGCGCGACCAGGCGGAAAGAATTTACGACAAGATACTTGTTCACGGAGAAGATATTTACACGAATAAAGCGGCTCTCGGAGAAATTAAAACCGCTTACAATCAAGCAAAAGCGCAGGGTAAATCGAGACCGGAAATTGTTAATGAGATGGCACGGGCAATTCAGAATCAGATGAATCGTCACGTTTATATTTCCAAGCATTTAACCGGACAAGGCGCGGACGTGCAAATTAGATTTATGTCGCCGCTAGACCGCGAGTCCTTTAAACAATCCATAAAAACGGTTGGCGGCGCGAGAATTTTGAATGAAGGAAATCACTGGCACGTCGAAGTTGAAGCTCGACCGGCTGCCCCAATGACAAAGCCGCAAACACCGATTACGCAAACTCCGCAGTCGCCGCAAACGATGCCGAAAGGCGAATTGAAATTAGGCGTAAATGAAGAATACCGCGACGCATTATTGCTGGCGCAAAAGCGAACCGGCATTGACGCGGCGGGAATCGCGTCGGTTATCAACGCGGAAGCAGCGAGGGACAAATCGGGCAAATGGATTGCTAATTCGCAGGCTTCGACCAGCAAGGCGCAGGGACTTACGCAATTTATTCCCGACACTTGGGAAGGACACGCCAAAACCGGCGGCACTCTCTTGAACGAAGTCGCCGTTCAGATGGGTTATATTCGAGAAGCTGGCGGAAAAATTTTGGTAACTAATCGCGCCGCTCTTGTAGCTTTGCGTAATGACCCGACTCTTTCAATCGTGTCGGGCGCGGAATTCGGAAAGGATAATTTAGCGAAGCTGCAAAGAAACGGATTCTTGCCGGCAAATATAAGCGACGACGAAAAGGCAAAATATATGTATTACGCGCACCACGAAGGATTTGCGGGCGCAACAAGATTTTTGACCGATTCCAGAACCGCCGACGAAGCGACTGCAAGGCGCGTATTATCTTTTAATTTAAGACCAAGCACAGTCGAATCGATGAAACAAAAATACGGCTCTTATACCGAAGCATATAAACATTTTGCCGAAAGCGAAGGAAGACGAATTTTCCCGATTCAGGTTGGACGAAACGGAACTGCCGTGATGAACTCTTACGTTCAAAAATACGGCAGCTACGAGCAGGGCTATCACGCCTGGTTGAAAGATTATACAGATAAAAAAATTCAGCCGAACATTTACCGAAAGTAAATAAAGTGTTTTTGGGGAATAGAATGTTTAATTTCAGAACTAAATCTAAATCGTTGCGCTTGCTGTTTTCGTTAATCGCGCTTTTCGCTTTTCTATCGGTTGATTCTTTTGGACAGACTAACGAGGAAACAATCGATTCGGCGAAAACGGCGAGCGGCGAATTAAAGCTCGTCAAAATCAGCGACGGCGATATAGAAAGAATCGTTATCAAGTTGGGTGATAAACTTTTGACCGACGGAACGAATAACGGCGCGGTCGGCGGAGAGATTTACAGAGGTTTTCCGGCAAAAACGTGTAAAATCTTTTTAATCGAATTTGCAAACGGTTCGTTCGCCTGCAACGCGCAGTTCGTCATCGTCGATTTATCGGGCAAATCGCCGAAAGTCAGTAAGGAATTCGGAAATTGCGGCAGTATGCCGAAAATAATTTATAAAAATCAATCGCTGACTTTAACTTTCCCGCAAGGTAGAGAAGACGAAACGTATAAATCCGGCAATCGGCAAGTCTGGCGATACGAAAAAGGCAAACTTCAAAGAATAAAATAAAGATGCGAATGATAAATAGAAAATTACAAGTTCTTTCAATTCGTTTGATTTTAATCTTTTTAGTCTTGCCAATCGCGGGCTGTTTGCAGAAGAACGATGAAATTAATCAGGAAAAAGCACCGGAAAACTTAACGCAGATACAAACTGATTCAAACAAATCCCAAGAGAAACAGGCAAAAAACAGCCGTTCGGTTACGTCGGAAAAGACTGTCGACAAAATAAAACCCGAATTCACTTGTTCACCGCAGCAGCTTCATCAAGGCGACGCGTTAAAAATAAGTATGAAGCCGCCGCACGGCGGTTATCTCGAAATTATCACGCCGACCAAAGAATATGTCTTTATTTCCGAACTCGACGGTTACGATTTAGTCGAAGAAAGCAAAAAAGCGGGCGCTAATCCATTTTACGGCGCGTCGGAATTTGCCGAACTAGACCAATTAAAAATAAACACGGCGGAAGCGACAACGGTTGACGTTGAAAGGGACAAAGTGAGCGGAAAATACCGACTGAAAAAGATATTCTCCGTCTCAGGAAAGTATAAAATTCTTTTAAGCAAAGATTCTTTTGAAACGGACGACCCGACAATCACAGGACAATGTGAGGTTTATTACACGAATATAAACCAGCAACAATAAATATTCTGATTGAAAATTCCAAACAAATCGGCAATCGCAATCTGATTTATCCCGGTCAGAAATTGATTGTTCCGACAAATATCAATCAATCCGCGCCGACTGCACGGAAAACTCCGCAGACAGATAAACCTACACATCCCGTTTCGCAAAAATCAATCGGAACAACTCCGCCGAAAGTTGAAAACAAACCGAAAATCGAGCAACCAAAAGTAGCAAACAGTGGAAACTTAACGAAAAATCAAAGTATTTCTTCGTCGGGTTGGAAAGTCGCAAAGGTCGGCATTAACGAATTTTTCAACAGAAAACAGGGTGCTACCGTGCTTGCCGCCGTCATCATCGGACACGCCGAAGGAAACATTGATAAAAACGGGAATCCGAGACCGGCTTATTACGGACACACAGACCCGGGCGATAAGTTGTGGAATATCGGTTCATTTTCCCGCGCCAACGCTCGTTTCCCGCAAAGCCCGCCCGCTCGTTCTCCGCAGGAAGCCGACCGGATGCACTTGAAAACATTGCAAAGCGACGCGGGAAAATTTACAAACGCTTTACGAGAAGCGGGTTTAGACTCTGAAAACGTCTGGCTTCAATCAACTTATTTTGATGCGCTGAATCAAGCGGGCGGCGATATTGCCAATAAGATGCTTGAGCCGAAACAGCTTGAATACGTCAGAAAGAACGGCGTTACGCCCGAAACGGTGAAGGAATGGCGAATGCGGGGGTTCATAAATAGAGAAACCGGACAACGATGGGTCAGACAAAGCGGACGTTTGAAGAATGTTCCGTTCGGAAGCTCTTTTAAGACCGAAGCGGCGTTGAGCCACGACCAGCAAAGACGAGCCGACGCGGTAACCGAAATCTTGAAAAATGTAAATTTAATTCAAAGGACATCTGTGAGCGGCAACACCGAAAGCGTGAAGCCTGTTCAACCAAAACCTTCTCCCGTTACGGAAAACTCCGCGTCTGGAACGCCCACCTCTGCACCGGCGAAATCTACCGCTTTCTACCGTGTCCGAGACGGAATACTGCTCACCGAAAACGCCAGTCAAAAAATGGATTTAATTGGGCGGGAATACTTTAAACAAACCGGCAAGACGATTGAAATCACAAGCGGAACGCGTACGCCTTATCGTCAAGCGAACGCGATGTATCAGAAAATCCTGCTCGGAGATAAATTTTCCGAATATACGGATCAAAAATCCGTCAGGGAAATTTTGAACGCTTACCGTCAATCGAAGGCAATCGGCAAATCTCCTGAAGAAATCAAGCAGGCTATGACTCGCGTAATTGAAGTTCAGATTAGTAACAATACATATATTTCCAAGCATTTGCAGGGCGGAGCGACGGATGTGAGCTTGAAAACCACGGATAAACAGGATTTAAATAAACAGGCTTTTATCAGAGCAGTCCGTTCCGTGACGGGAAAAGAACCGCTTGAGGAACGCAAACCACCGCATTTTCACCTTCAGTTTTAGCCTGATGAAACGACTCTTAACGAGATTTAAGTATCGAAATCACTTGAGATTCTTACATCTCGATTTTGTTGGAAAGTAGATAATAATGAAAATAATCAAATTTATTCTTTTGACGTTCGTATCGTTGTCTTTAGCCTGCGCGACTAAAAATGCCGCTGTTCGAGCGCCGGAGAATAGGCAGCAAAATTTACCGGTCGAACTCGATAACTCAATTAAAACAACGAATAAAATTACCGAGCCGAAAACTCCGACTCCAGTCAAAAGAGCGTCGCCTTCTTCAAATCAGCCGCCGAATCAAAGTCTCAATAAGGAAGAATTACAGGAGTTGTTAGGCGCGTTCGGCGACACTTTTGCGGTAGTCGATTCTTATCAGCCCGATTATCTAATTGGTGATTTTAACGGAGATTCTTTTGCCGACATTGCTATCGTCAGCGCGGCAGTAAATCACAATGATGAAAACAACGCGCCGGTCAATATCGCGGACAAACTTTGTCAGGCAAACGCCGATGTTTCTTTACAGAACATTTACCGAGAAAAAAGTTTTTTGCCAGCACGCCCTAAACAAAGCTGCTCTCAATTGGAAGCAAAGAAAGACTTGCTAAAACCGACAAAAAATTCGCAGTATGGATTGTTTGTGATGTTCGGAGATAAAAGCGGTTGGAAAAATGCGTCGAAACAATTGCAGTACGGAAAAAAATTCGTACTGCTCGACGCGCTTTTTAAATATGATTTTTCCAAAAAAAACATCAAGGCAATAAGTTTGATAGAGAAGGATTTTACCGGCGAAGATTGCTTTAACGCACAGGCGAAAGGCGATATGATTTTGTCGGGCGATGCTTTGTCAGCCGAGGCAATCGTAATCTATTTCGACGGCAGAAAATTCGGCTGGCAGCCGTGCGGAAACTAATTATCAAACACGTCCGCAGAATTGTGTCCGAGCGGGCGAGAAACTGTAATTGAAGAAACTTACAAATGTAAATGCCCAAAATTAATCTTAAAAAAACGCGCGGGAAAGTTTGGTATTTTGTTTTGACTTTCGCGTTGCTGACAACGCTTTCGTGTCGAAATACTTCGCCGACCGAGAAAACGGAAGCCTTTGCCGATAATGAGCAGTCATCAAACAACAGTACGGTTAAAATAAAGAAAAACGATGAAAATTCCAATCTTGAAAAGGCGCAAAAAGTTACCAGCTCAAATAATAAGAATAGTTCATTAAAGCCCAAATCAAATCAATGCACAACCGACAATATAGCTCGTCCGAAAGATGCCGCCGACAATATCGATGTCAACGAACTTGCTCAAAAACCTTCTACTGTTGATGAGTTTAATGAATGGCTTCCGTTTAATAATTTGCGGATTGCCCGGCTCAAAGGGAAAAAGGATTTGGGCGATTATTTTCGTGAAGGCGATTTTAACGGCGACGGATGCCGTGATATTGCGATGATAGTTCAAGGAACTGAAGACGAAAACGGCAAGCTCAGTATAGAGAATTTTTCGGTTGTTAATAATGTTCAGAACTTACGCACGAAAGCGATTTTTCAAAGCGGAGATATTGAAAAACTTCCGCTCTCGCCGATATTAGCTTCACGGATTAAACCGCAGCAGCCGATTGCCGTCGCCGTAGTTCTGGGCGGAAAAAACGGTTGGAGCTGGAAATACGGCGGCGCAGACAGAACATTTTTGCTTTATGATTCGATTTATCAAGACGGCAAAGCTAAAAACGTCAAAGAAGCTAGAACCGTTTTCGGTATAGTCGATAAAAAACAGCTTGGTGAAAACGAAGAAGATTTGTCAGCGCAATTTCCGAAAGAAGCCGCCGGAGATTGTCTTATCACAGAATTAGAGACTTCGTTCAGCAACTTGGAATACAGCATTGTCAGTAGAAGAAACTTAATCTGTTTTGACGGAAAGAAATTCTTTGCCAAATTATTGCCTGATACAAAATCTTACCCTGAATATTAATCATCAGAGATGCCTGCTCCGTAACTAGAAAAGGTAAATAAATACGGCGGCGAAGTCGTTATAGCCTCGAACATTTGAGAAATCAGGCTTGCCGGAAGAATTTATGTCAAAAATACTCTTTTCGCCTTTTGCGCTTTTCATACTTGCCTTTATCAATCTTGGTTGTTCGACGGTCGAGCCGAACAATAAAATAAATAATGTTTCTTCAGTTCAGGCAAACAACCTGAATAAGCCGGACAACTCCGACGCGAAAATTAAAAAGTCGCAGGCAAACAAAGAACAAGACGTTGAAAACAATCGGGAAAAACCAAAGCCGGAAAAGAAAATCGGGAAATGCCAGCCCGAAAATGTTCCGCGTAATTTGGGATTGATTGACGGCGCGGATATGAACGAGATTGTGCCGAAACCGGAAACCAAAGAAGAATTTAACCAATGGCTTGCGTATGGAGCAATCGGCTCGGTCGAAGTTGCCGAAATGGAAGGCAGAAAATATATTAAAGAGTATTACGGCGAAGGCGATTTTAACGGTGATGGCTGTGCCGATGTCGCCGTTATTGTTCAAGGCGTGGAAGACAAAACCGGCAAAAAAACTTTAGAGCAAACTGGAGTTGACGTAACGGTTGAAAATCTGCGAACCGGAGCGGTATTTCAAGGCGGCGATGTGAAAAAACTTCCTTTTATACCGAAATTTGAAGCGCAAATTAAACCGCAGCAGGCGATTGCTCTCGTCGTTGTGCTTGGCGGTGAAAAAGGCTGGAGCTGGAAAAACGGCGGCAGAGGAAGAACATTTTTGCTTTACGATTCGCTTTACCAAACGCCGAAAACAAAAGATATGACGGACGTATCGACGGTTTTCGGCGTGATTGAAAAGAATAAACCAAAAGAAGATTATGACGATTTGCTGTATCTTTTTCCGCCGAACGCAAAAGGCGACTGCATTCACACGGAACTCGAAGTTCAAAGAAAAGGCGCGGAATATGTAGAAGCGAGCAAGAGAAATCTGATTTGTTTTGACGGAAAAAACTTTTTTGCCAAATCTTTACCGAACACAAAATTGTATCCCGAATAAAGTTTATGCCGAGCAGAGCCTTGAAATCGGCAAGCACCCAAAAATTTATAGGAAATACAATAAATTGTAATTCTACGGTGAAAGATGAATAAAATGTTTATTTTCTTGTTGTTTATGTTGTTCGTTTCGGCGTGTCGTTCCGAAAGTTTTGTCGCGGTCAAACAAAATACTGCCAATCAAAGCGTCGTCGCTTCCAATGCTTCAAACGCGGCGAAAACAATCGTCGAGAAATCTTCTGCAAACTCGGCTCCATACGGCGAGATTACAAACTGCGCGCCGGAGAAATTCGGACGTGGCGCGAAACTCGTCATTTCTCTGAAAACTCCGAACGGCGGTTATCTGGCGATTGAGCGCGAAGGCGGAAAACCGGATTACTTTCTGCTCTCCGACTCTGAAGATTCCGAAGAACAAAAGCTCTCTGCGGCTGCCGACGCGCTTCCGTTTTGGACGACGACAACTTTAAAAACGCTGCGCCGGATTGAGCTTGATTCTTCCGAAGCGCGAGCCGTCAATCTGTCAAAACTAAACAATCAAGGCGAAGGCAAAGCCGAACTGATTTTCAGTCAGACAGGCTGGTATAAAATTATGCTGAGCGACGAAAATTTTGAACAGGACGACCCGCTAATTACAGGTCAATGCCGCGTTTTCTACAATTCTCCAGCTTCGCCGCCAAAACACCCGGAAACTGCAAATACAACCGCAAATAATTTAATTAAATGGAACTACACAGCAAAAAGTCTTAGTTTTGAAACTCAGCTTGCGTTGGAAAATAATGAGCCGACGGCATTTTCTATCGACGGCTGGCGAATTATCACTCGCAACGGATACCAAAGTCCGAACGACTGTAGTTTTGCAGTCGAGAAAGGTAAAGACGATTCAAACTGGCAAACTGTCGGAAATAAAACTATTATTTCGGGAAAAAATGAATCGGGAACTGACTTCAAAATGTTTATCGAAAAAACCAGCAAAGGATTTCTGATAGACACTTCAGCGGCGGCGGAAAGCTGTTTCAACGTCGGTATGCCGGGAAATATTTTATTATTTAAAGAAGGAAATAAATACAATGGTAGATTTATTACCACTGTTCTAAAGTAAATTCACATAAATGATTGGCGTAAAGTTTTCGGCAGAATAATTTTATGAGAATACGGCTATTTTTCGCCGCGCTTCTTACGCTTCGGCTTTTCACGGCTTGTTTAGAGGATATTTGCAGAATCGGGCAAATACAAAATTCTTTTAAGCAAAGATTCTTTTGAAACGGACGAGCCGATAATCACCGGACAATGCGAGATTTATTACACAAATATAAATCAACAGTAATAAATATTCTGATTTTTGCTTTATTATTACAAAAGCAGGAAACTATTTTTATAAATTACCGATAACTATTATGAGCATCTGATTTTAATCTTCTGGAGAATAAAAAATGAGCGGCGGCAAAATAGGTTTCAATTTCCAATCGACAAACAATACATTTGACGCGGCGCAGAAACCGGCGTCAAAAGAGCAATCAACCCCGCACAACGAAGTTCCGAAACCGGACGAATACATCGTCAAACGCGGCGACACACTAACGGAAATCGCTATTAAAACCGGACAAAACTTGCAGGAACTTCTGCAAAGAAACCGACAGATAAAGAATCCAAATAAAATCTACGTCGGACAGAAAATAGAGACCGGCAAACATCTACACGGTCAAACCCGGCGACACGTTATCGGAAGTTGCGAAATCTAAACACACAACCGTCGGCGATATAATGCGCGCCAATCCGGGACAAATCGGCAATCGCAATCTGATTTATCCGGGTCAGAGATTGATTATTCCGAATGGCAAACAAACCGAAGTTGTACAACCGTCAGACTCTAAACAAACAAATTCAAAGCCTGATATTCCACAAACGCCGACAAAAATAGAAACTCCTAAACAGCAAACGTCTGTCAAAACTTCGCCAAAGGTTGAACAGTCTGTTAACACGAATCAATCGGATAATGTCAACAGCAATTACAAAGCAATTAATTTAGATGAGTTCCTTAACAGGAATAAGGGTTCAAATGCGTTGGCGGCAGTTGTCATAGGCAATGCCGAAGGGAACAGAACTCCGAAAGGCGGATTCACGGAAAGTTACAAAGGACATACCGACCCGGGCGATAAAAAACACAATTTAGGTTCTTTCTCATACAATCCGCGCGGTTCGGGACAAGTTGCCAAGACGCCCGAAGAAGCCGACAGAATTTATCTCGGAGTTTTAGCGAGCCGCCGCGCCGGTTATGAGAAAGCCGTTAGAGCCGCCGGACTCGACCCGAACAATTCTTTGCTGGCGTCAACTTATTTCGACGCCTCAAATCAGTCGCCGCGCGCGGGCGAAAAAATGCTCCTTCAACTTGATTATGTTAAAAAAAACGGCGTTACGCCCGAAACGATGAAAGAATGGCGTTTTCGCGGTTATGTCAATCACGAAACGGGTCAGCGATGGGCATATCAAGGCAAAGACGGCAAAACTCAATTGGCGGGCGGCGGATTTAATACCGTATTTAAATAGACAACTTTCCTAAATAAGTGCTTATTCTGATAAACTTAACAGAATGAGCGTGTTTGAAAAATACAAATCGAAACGTCCCGCTGAATTTACCCGATTAGTCGGAGTCAATTACGGGACTTTTC
>JAABUN010001397.1_pt1 | contig 53406 bp, 47 predicted proteins | sample 5559311 | NCBI WGS metagenome assembly JAABUN01 (sample SAMN10711877, study PRJNA513370) | rock metagenome | isolation source: Antarctica rocks | place: Antarctica: Victoria Land, Siegfried Peak sud
GCCGGCTCGTTCCTCGCCGGGTACCGCACGCAGTCCTCGCTCACAGGGACACCGGGGCTCGCTCGAACAGCTCGCGGCACGCCGGCTCGTTCCTCGCCGGGTACCGCACGCAGTCCTCGCTCACAGGGACACCGGGGCTCGCTCGAACAGCTCGCGGCACGCCGGCTCGTTCCTCGCCGGGTACCGCACGCAGTCCTCGCTCACAGGGACACCGGGGCTCGCTCGAACAGCTCGCGGCACGCCGGCTCGTTCCTCGCCGGGTACCGCACGCAGTCCTCGCTCACAGGCACCGACGATAGGCGGGCGCGAGTCGGTTTCCGTCGCGCCGTGACGGGGAGCAGCCGATCAGTCGCGGTGCGCGGCTCACAGACCGGTCTGCTCCCACCCCCCCGGGGGCTGGCCGTGCGCGGCGGCCCCTGCCAACCCCCCCGGCAGGGGTCGCCTGCGTCACGGGTGACTGTCCACAGGCCATGGCGTCATCCACACCCCGGTGGCGGCGCCCGCGGGGTGTCCGCACGGCGACCGATGCTCTGTGCGGCGCCGGATCGGCCGGCTGCCGCTGCGCTTCGGAGGCCGTCGTGCCCACCCCACCGCCCGCCGCGTCGAGCGGCTCTGCGCTGCCCGCGCGCCGGCTCCTGCCCCGCTCGTTGGTCGTCACCAGTGACGCCGACCTGCTCGACGACCTGCTCCGCCTGGCGGCGACGGCTGGGGTCGAGCTGGAGGTGGCTGCCGAGGCAGGTGCGGCCCGGCGGGCCTGGGCGTCGGCGCCCTGCGTCGTCGTCGGTGCCGACGCCGCGCGCGGTGTGCAGCGCGCCGGGTTGGCCCGGCGCACCGGCGTCGTCCTCGTCGGCGTCGCCCCGGACGAGGCCGGTGTCTGGCCGCTCGCTGTCGGGATCGGCGCCGAGCACGTGGTGTTCCTGCCCGAGGCCGAGCAGTGGCTGACCGACCGCTGGGCCGATGCGAACGAGTCGTCGGGAGCCGAGGGGACGGTGGTGGCCGTGCTCGGTGGTCGCGGCGGAGCAGGCGCCACCACGCTGGCCTGCGCCCTGGCCGTCACCGCGGCGCGTGCCGGGCGGCTGTCGATGCTCGTCGACGGTGACCCGCTCGGCGGCGGCATCGACCTCGTCTTCGGCGGGGAGCAGGACGGCGGCCTGCGCTGGCCGGACCTCGCTGCGACCCGCGGCCGGGTGCCGGCCCACGCCCTGTCGTCCGCGCTGCCGCGCATGGCCGGGCTGTCGGTGCTGTCGTGGGACCGCGGCGACACCGGACCGGTGCCGGCCGAGGCGGTGACGGCCGTGCTGTCGGCCGGCCGCCGGGCGCACGAGCTCGTCGTCGTCGATCTGCCCCGCTCGCTCGACGAGGCGTCCCGGCTGGCGATCTCGCTCGCGACGAGCGTGCTGCTCGTCGTGCCCACCGAGGTGCGGGCGGCGGCCTCCGCAGCCCGGGTGGCGGCGCAGGTGGCGCTCTTGGGTGCCGACCTGCGGCTGGTGACGCGCGGCCCCTCGCCGGCTGGGCTCGCCGGTGCCCAGGTGGCGCAGGCACTGGGCCTGCCGCTGCTCGCCGACCTGCGTGCCGAGCCGGGGATCGAGCTGGCTCTCGAGCGTGGCGAGCCGCCCGCCCGGCGCGCCAGGAGCCCGCTCGCCCAGCTGTCCACGAGCCTGCTCGCCGAGCTCCTGCCGCCCCTCGGCCGGGCAGCGTGAGCAGCCCGGCGGGCATCGGCGGCCCCGTCCCGGAGCCGCAGCTGCTCGACCGGGTGCGGCGACGGGTGGTCAACGGCGGCGGCGCCCCGACGAGCGCCGCCGTGGCAGCGGCGCTGCACGCCGAGACCGGGGGGCTGCGGGGCGACGCCGAGCTGCGGGCGGTGCTCGGCGCGCTGCACAGCGAGATCGTCGGCGCCGGCCCGCTCGAGCCGCTGCTGCGCGACCCGACGGTGACCGACGTGCTCGTCAACGCGCCCACCGAGGTGTGGGTCGACCGCGGCGCGGGGCTCGAACGCACCGGCGTGCGCTTCGCCGACGACGCCGCGGTGCGCCGCCTCGCCCAGCGCCTGGCAGCCCCCACCGGACGGCGCCTCGACGACGCGCAGCCGTGGGTCGACGCGCGCCTGGCGGGCGGGGTGCGGCTGCACGCCGTGCTGCCACCCGTCGCGCCGGGCGGCACCTGCCTGTCGCTGCGCATCCCGAGAGCCCGGGTGTTCACCCTCGACGAGCTCGTCGCGAGCGGCTCGGTGCCACCCGACGGTGCGGCCCTGCTGTCCCGGCTGGTCGCCTCCCGCGCCGCCTTCCTCGTCACCGGCGGCACCGGCACCGGCAAGACGACGCTGCTGTCGGCCCTGCTCAGCCGCGTCGACCGCTCCGACCGGGTGCTCCTGGTCGAGGACTCCGGCGAGCTCGCCCCCGACCACCCGCACGTGGTGCGCCTGGAGGCCCGTCCACCGAACCTCGAGGGCGCGGGCGGGGTGACGCTGCGCGACCTGGTGCGTCAGGCGCTGCGCATGCGCCCCGACCGGGTGGTCGTCGGCGAGGTGCGCGGCGGCGAGGTGGTCGACCTCTTGGCGGCGCTCAACACCGGCCACGAGGGCGGCTGCGGCACCCTGCACGCCAACTCGGCCGCCGACGTGCCCGCCCGGCTCGAGGCCTTGGCGGCCGTCGCTGGCCTCGGGCGCGGTGCGCTGCACAGCCAGCTGGCCTCGGGCCTGCGCCTCGTCGTGCACCTGACGCGCGACCGCGGCGACGGGCGGCGCCGGGTCGGTGAGGTCTGTGCGCTCGCGCGCGGCGCGGACGGGCTCGTCGCCGCGCACGCTGCGTGGACCTGGGACGGCGTGGCTCCGCACGGCCGCCCAGGACCCGCGAGCGAGCAGCTGGACCGGCTGGTCGGCTGAGGAGCATGGACGCCGTGGTGCTGGCCGCCGGCCTGGCTGCGGCCTCGGCCACCAGCCTGGCGCTGCCGGGGGCCGCCCGGGTCCGGCTGGCGCAACTCACGGTCCGGCAGCGCCCCGCGGTGTGGTCGCCTGGACGGTCCGGACACCTGCGTCGGACGCAGGCGTCCGCCGTCGCGCTCGGCGTCGCGGTGGCCGCCGTCGCGGTGGCCGTGCTCGTCGGCCCGGTACCGGCCCTGCTGGCTGCGCTCGGCGGCTGGCTCGTCCGACGCCGGCTCGTCCGGCGGGCACGCACCCGGGCGCGGGCGCTCGAGCGGGCCCGCATGGTCGAGGCCTGCGCGGCGCTCGCGGGCGAGCTGCGGGCGGGGCGGAGCGCGGCGCAGGCCCTGACCGCAGCGGCGGGTCTGGCCACCGGCGCCAGCCGGCAGGCCCTGGCCGCCGCGGGCGCGGCCGCGCGGTTCGGCGGCGATGTCGCCACGGCGCTCGAGCCGGAGCCGGGCAGCGTCGTCCCGGCGGTCCAGCGTGCCCTCGCGGCCTGCTGGACGGTGTGCGCCGGCTCGGGCAGCGGGCTCGCCGACGCCGTCGAGCGCCTGGAGCAGGGCCTTACGGCCGATCAGGCGCAGCGGCGGGCCGTCGAGGCCGAGCTGGCCGGACCGCGGGCCACCGCCGCGCTGCTGGCCGCGCTGCCCGCGGCCGGCCTGCTGCTCGCCTCCGGCCTCGGCGCCGACCCGGTGCGCGTCCTGCTGTTCACGCCGGTCGGCCTTGCCTGCCTGTGCGCGGGTCTGGGTCTGGACGCGCTCGGCCTGGCCTGGACCGGGCGCCTCGTCCGACGCGCTACCGAGCCGTCGTGAGCCTGCTGCTCGCCGCGCTGCTCGCCGGCGCGGCCGTCGCGACGTTGCTGAGCCGGGACGACCCGCGACTCATGGCCGCCGTGCGGGCGTCCGCAGCAAGCCGATCCGGGCGCGGGCAGGCGGGTCCCGGGAGCCCCGCCGCCCGGCCGCCCCGGCGCGCCGGCTCACGGTCGCTCCCGCTGCCGGTGCTGGCCTGCGCGCTCGCCGGGCTCGCGGTGGCAGCGCTGGTCGCCGCCCCGGTCGGCCTGCTCGCCGGTGCGGCCGTGGCGGTGGCCGGTCCGCGGCTGCTCGCCCGCCTGGAGCCGCAGGCGGTCCGCGCCGAGCGCGAGCGGCTGCTGCGCGACCTGCCGCTGCTGCTCGACCTGTTGGCGGCGTGCCTGGCCGGCGGAGCGCACCCGGCCGCGGCAGCCGAAGCGGTCGGGCAGGCGGTCCCCGGTCCGGCCGGACGCCGGCTGCTCGCCGTGCGGGCCTCGCTCGCCGTCGGGATGCCCGCGAGCGAGGCGTGGGCGTCGCTGGGCCAGCCCGCTGTCGAAGAGGCGGCCGGGCACCGACGGGACGAGCCGGATCCCTACGCACCGGCGGCGCGAGCGCTGGCGCGGGCGGCCGAGGGCGGCGCGCCCGTCGCCCAGGCCGTCTCGCGGTTGGCCGCCGAGGCGCGCGCCGACGCACGCTCGCGTGGTGAGCAGGCCGCCCGCCGGGTCGGGGTGCTCGCCGTCGCCCCGTTGGGGCTGTGCTTCCTGCCGGCGTTCGTCCTGATCGGCGTGGTGCCGGTCATCATCGGTCTGGCCCAGCCGCTGCTGTCGTCCTTCTGATCGACCGGCGAGGCGGGACGGCAGAGCCGCTCGACCGCCCTGCCGACACCGGCGATCCACAGGCCGCCGCTGTCCACAGACTCACCTTCAGACCCGCCACGGTGGCCCGCGGTGATCGAGCCTCATCGGTACCGGGCACCCGCCCGGCCCCTACGTCGGCCCTCGCGCCGGCACCGCTCCCGGAGGTCTTCTCATGCGCGCTCTTTCCGTCGTCCGCTCCGCCCCCGTGCTCGCCTCGGCCCGGCTGTCCGCCGTGCAGTCCGGCGACCGCGAGGCCGGCATGACCACCGCCGAGTACGCCGTCGGCACGGTGGCTGCCTGCGGCTTCAGCGGCATCCTCTACAAGGTCATCACCAGCCCCCAGGTGCTCCAGCTGATGACCGACGTCATCTCCCGCGCCTTCCGGTTGCTGTTCTGAGCCGTCCCGTCCACGCGTCCGGGCCGGCGTGCGCGCCGGCCCGGACCCGGCTCGAAGGAGCGCCTGTGTCCGGTACAAGCAGAGCCGCCCGTACCGAGCGCGGCAGCGTCACCGCCGAGGCCGCGGTCGTGCTGCCCGTGCTGCTCGTGGTGCTGGCGGCCGCCGTCGGCGTGATCGTGTGCGTCTCGGCGCAGCTGGCGTGCGTCGATGCGGCCCGGGCTGCGGCCCGCGCCGCGGCCAGGGGCGAGGACGCCGCCGTCGTCCAGCAGGTCGGCGTCCGGCTGGCTCCCCCCGGCGCGCGGGTGGTCGTGACGAGCGACGCCGAGACGGTGCAGGTGCGCATCGACACCTCGGTGCGGCCCTTCGGCCGGGCGCTGCGCCTGCCGGCCGTCGACGTCTCGGGCCGCGCGGTGGCGGCCGTCGAGGGTCAACCCTGATGTGCCCGTGACGCGGCGCCCACGCGGCGAGCGCGGGGTGGCCACCGTGCTGGCCCTGGGGCTCGCGTGCGTGCTCACGCTCGTCGGCGCCGCGGCGGCGACGCTGGCCGCGGTGGCGGTGGCCAGGCAGCGGGCGGCGAGCGTCGCCGACCTCGCCGCCCTGGCCGCGGCCGACGCCGCGCCATCGGGTCAGGCGAGCGCGTGCGCGCGGGCCGAGCTGGTCGCCGTCCGCGCGGCGGCCCGGATCGTGCGCTGCGAGCTGACCGGTGAGGTCGCCGACGTGGTCGCGCAGGTGCGACCGTCCGGTCCGCTCGGTCGCTGGGGCGCCGCCGAGGTGCGGGCGCGGGCCGGCCCGGCTCTCGAGTGATCAGGGCGCGGCGGCCAGACCGCTGGCGAGCACGACGTCGAGCAGCGCGATGGCACCGGCCTTGTCGAGCGGTTCGTTGCCGTTGCCGCACTTGGGCGACTGAACGCACGACGGGCAGCCCGCCGGGCACTCGCAGGCCGCGATCGCCCGGCGGGTGGCCAGCAGCCACGCGGCGCCGCGCACGTAGCCGCGCTCGGCGAAGCCGGCCCCGCCGGGATGGCCGTCGTAGACGAAGACGGTGCAGGCGCCCGTGTCGGGGTGCAGCGCCGTCGAGACGCCGCCGATGTCCCACCGGTCGCAGGTGGCGAACAGCGGCAGCAGGCCGATCGCGGCGTGCTCGGCGGCGTGCGCGGCGCCGGGCACGCCGGCCGCCGACAGCCCGGCGCTCTCCAGCAGGTGCTCGGCGATGGTGTACCAGACGGCGCGGGTGCGCAGCTGGCGGGCCGGCAGCTCGAGCGGCACCTCGCCGAGCACCTCGCCGCCCGGGCGCTTCTTCAGATACGACACGACCTGATTGGTCACCTCCACGGTGCCCAGCACCAGCTCGACCCCGTCGAAGGACGAGGTGCGCAGCGCCTCGACGACGCGCAGGTCGGTCACGTCGCGGGCAGAGGTCGTGTAGTCGGGCTCGGCGGCGTGCACGAGGGCGACCGCCTCGTCGAGAGCGAGCCGGTCGACCAGGTAGCTCTCGCCCTGGTGCAGGTAGACCGCGCCGGTGTGCGCGGAGCTGTGCGCCGCCGCGCCGTCGACGGTGCCCAGCAGGCGTCCGGTGCCGCTCTCCACCAGGCGCACCGCAGGGCCGCCCGTGCCGCGGATGTCGACGACCGGTCGTTCGCGGGAGGTCCAGTACCAACCGTTCGGCCGGGCGCGCAGCAGGCCGCGTCGCACCAGGTCTGCGACCAGCAGCCGCACCGCGTCCGGATCGCCGAACAGCGGCAGGTCCGCCTCGGTCAGCGGCAGCTCGGCGGCCGCGCAGCCGAGCTGCGGGAGCAGCACGTAGGGGTTGGCCGGGTCGAGCACGGCCTGCTCGACCGGACGGCCGAACAGCGCTTCGGGATGGTGCACCAGGTAGGTGTCGAGCGGGTCGTCGCGGGCGACGAAGACGGCCAGCGAACCCTGCCCGGCGCGCCCGGCCCGGCCGGCCTGCTGCCACACCGAGGCGACGGTGCCCGGCCAGCCGGTGAGCAGCACGGCGTCGAGTCCGGTGACGTCTAGACCGAGCTCGAGCGCGTTGGTCGCGGCGACCCCCATCAGCTCGCCGCTCTGCAGCCGCCGCTCGAGCTCGCGCCGCTCCTCGGGCAGGTAGCCGGCCCGGTAGGCCGCGACGCGCGACGCGAGCGAGGGTGCGGCGTCGTGCAGCGCCCGGCGCGCGGTCAGCGCCACCGACTCGGCCCCGCGGCGCGAGCGGACAAAGGCGAGGGTGCAGGCCCGTTCGACGACCAGGTCGGCCAGCAGCGCACCGGTCTCGGCGATGGCCGAACGCCGCACCGGCGCCCCGTTCTCGCCACCGTGGCTCGGCAGCAGCGGCGGCTCCCACAGCGCGAACTGCGTCGCTCCGCGCGGCGAGGCGTCCTCGGTGACCGCCGTGACGGGCAGCCCGGTGAGGCGGCCGGCGGTCCGCTCCGGCTCGCTCGCCGTCGCGCTCGCGAGCACGAACACGGGCGCGGCGCCGTACCGGGCGCAGACCCGCCGCAGCCGCCGCAGCACGAGCGCGACGTGCGAGCCGAACACGCCCCGGTAGGTGTGGCACTCGTCCACGACGACGTAGGCCAGGTTCCGCAGGAACGCGGCCCAATCGGCGTGCCGGGGCAGGATGCCGCGGTGCAGCATGTCGGGGTTGGTGAGCACGAGCCGCCCGTGCCGGCGCACCCAGTCGCGCTCCTCGCGCGGCGTGTCGCCGTCGAAGGTCGCGGCCCGCACGGCCATTAGCCGCAGCGCGCGCACCGACCGCAGCTGGTCGCCGGCGAGCGCCTTGGTGGGCGACAGGTACAGCGCGCCGGCCCGCTCGTCGGCCAGCAGCGCGGTCAGCACGGGCAGCTGGTAGGCCAGCGACTTGCCGCTCGCCGTGCCGGTGGCCACCACGACCGACGACCCGCCGTGCGCCAGCTCGGCGGCCTGCACCTGGTGTTCCCAGGGCCGCTGCACGCCGCCGAGGCGCAGCCGCTCGACGAGCAGCGGGTCTGCCCACACCGGCCAGTCCGCGGTGCGGCCCGGCCGGGCGGAGACGTGCTCGACGTGCGTCAGGCTGGCCGCGCGGCGCGGGTCGAGCAGCAGCCGGGCCAGCAGCCCGTCGTCGGACGTCACGGTGCTGCCATCTTCGCAGGCCGGCCCGTCGGACGCCCGGTGCGGTTCACTGGACCCAGGCCCGGGTAGTGGCCTGCGCAGCCCCGTGCCAGGGCTCGCTGTCGTCTGTGCTGGAGGAAACGTCGTGGACCTGTCCCTTTCGACCCGATCCGAAGACGGTCCGGGGGGCGAGCGCACGATCGTCGTCGTCGGGGGCGAGATCGACGTCTACACCGCCCCGAAGCTGCGCGAGCAGCTCATCGACCTGGTCACGAGCGGCCAGTACCACCTCGTGGTCGACATGGAGGGCGTGGAGTTCCTCGACTCGACCGGGCTCGGCGTGCTCGTCGGGGGGCTCAAGCGGGTGCGCGCGCACGAGGGCTCGCTGCGCCTGGTGTGCACCCAGGAGCGCATCCTGAAGATCTTCCGCATCACGGGGCTGACGAAGGTCTTCCCCATCCACGCCTCCGTGGAGGAGGCCGTGGCCGCGTCGGACTGACGCGGACACACCGGTATGGCCTCGGTCGAGCTGCTCCTGAGCCCGATGCCCGCCCACGTGCGCACCGCGCGCCTCGTGGCGGTGGCTGCTGCACGTCGCGCCGGGCTCGACGGCGTTGCTCTGGACGAGGTGCGCCTCGCCGTCGGTGAGGCCTGCGCCCGAGCGGTCGCCCTGCACACCCGTCATGCGCTGGACGTCCCGGTGCGGGTCACGCTGGACGCCGACCCGACCGGGCTGGCCGTGGCCGTCGCCGACGCCGGACCGGCCGCCGCCCCGCCGAGCCAGGACAGCGACCTGTCGGACTCGGCCGGCGACCCGGCCGTCTTCGACGACGACGTGGTCGACCCCGACGTGTCGCTGGCGGTGCTCATCGGACTGTTCGACGACGTGCGCGTCGAGTCGGCGGAGACGGGTACCACGGTGACCCTGCGCTGGCCACTGCCCCCGGGATCGGGGCCCCGGAGCACCGTGCTGGCCTGAGGTCCGCCGGGACCGCCCTTGTCGTGGCTATGCTCCCGCCTGCCCCGGCCGGGATCCCTCCGGCCAAGCCGATGGAGGTTGCATGCCCGCGACGCCCCTCGCCCAGACGGGTGAGGACCTTGCCTCGCTGCTCAGCGGCGACAAGATCTACGTCTACCTGATCCTCGCCGTCTCGCTGGTGGCCCTCGCCTTTGCCGGTGTGTTCGCCCGCGAGGTGCTCGCCGCCGGGCAAGGCACACCGAAGATGAAGGAGATCGCCACGGCGGTGCAGGAAGGGGCGGCGGCCTACCTGCGGCGGCAGTTCCAGACGCTCGCGGTCTTCGCCGCACTGGTGTTCCTGCTGCTCTTCCTGCTGCCGGCCGACGGCACCGGGGTCCGGATCGGGCGTTCGGTGTTCTTCCTCGTGGGCGCCTTTTTCTCCGCGATGGTCGGCTTCATCGGCATGACGTTGGCCACCCGCACGAACCTGCGGGTGGCGAACGCCGCCAACGAGTCGGGCACCAAGCGGGCGCTGCGCCTGGCCTTTCGGGCCGGCGGCGTGGTCGGCATGTTCACCGTCGGGCTGGGGCTGTTCGGCGCCTCGCTGGTGCTCATCCTGTTCGACGACGAGGCGCCCCGCGTGCTCGAGGGCTTCGCCTTTGGCGGCGCGCTGCTGGCCATGTTCATGCGTGTCGGCGGCGGCATCTTCACCAAGGCCGCCGACGTCGGCGCCGACCTCGTCGGCAAGGTCGAGCAGGGCATCCCCGAGGACGACCCGCGCAACGCCGCGACCATCGCCGACAACGTGGGCGACAACGTCGGTGACTGCGCGGGCATGGCGGCCGACCTGTTCGAGTCCTACGCCGTCACGCTGGTCGCGGCGCTGATCCTCGGTCAGGTCGCCTTCGGCTCGCAGGGACTCGTCTTCCCGCTCATCGTCCCGGCGATCGGCGTGCTCACCGCGCTCGTCGGGATCTACGGCACCTCGCCGCGCGACGGCGACCGCACCGGCATGAGCGCCATCAACCGCGGCTTCTTCCTCTCGGCGGTCGTGTCGGCCGTGCTCGTCGCGATCGCCGCCTTCCTCTACCTGCCGGGCACCTTCGCCGAGCTCGACGGCGCGACGACGTCGGACGCCGACCCGCGCCTGGTCGCCATCGGCGCCGTCATCATCGGGATCGTGCTGGCCAGCCTGATCCAGGTGCTCACCGGGTACTTCACCGAGACGAACCGCAAGCCGGTGCTCGAGATCGGCAAGAGCTCGCTGACCGGCCCGGCCACCGTCATCCTCGCCGGCATCTCGGTCGGTCTCGAGTCCGCGGTCTACTCGGCGCTGCTGATCGGCGGTGCGGTGTACGCCGCGTTCCTGCTCGGCGGCGGCTCGACCGTCGTCGCGCTGTTCGCGGTGGCCCTTGCGGGCACCGGCCTGCTGACCACGGTCGGCGTCATCGTCGCGATGGACACCTTCGGGCCGATCAGCGACAACGCGCAGGGCATCGCCGAGATGTCCGGCGAGGTCACCGAGGAGGGCGCGCTCGTGCTCACCAGCCTCGACGCCGTCGGCAACACCACCAAGGCGATCACCAAGGGCATCGCCATCGCCACCGCGGTGCTCGCCGCCACCGCGCTGTTCGGCTCGTTCCGTACCGAGGTCGAGCGTGCCCTAATCGGTGCCGGACGGACGGCGGACGAGTTCTCGCTGTCGATCGAGAAGCCGAACCTGTTGTTCGGTTTGATCATCGGCGCCTCGGTCGTCTTTCTGTTCTCGGGCCTGGCCATCCAGGCGGTGTCGCGGGCGGCGGGACGCGTCGTCTATGAGGTACGCGAGCAGTTCCGCACCCGGCCCGGGATCATGGACTACACCGAGAAGCCGGACTACGCCCGCGTCGTCGACATCTGCACGAAGGACTCGCTGCGCGAGCTGGCCACCCCCGGTCTGTTGGCGGTGCTCTCGCCGATCGCGGTCGGCTTCGCCCTCGGCTATCAGCCGCTCGGTGCGTTCCTGGCCGGGGCCATCGCGGCCGGCGTGCTGATGGCGGTCTTCCTGTCCAACTCCGGTGGGGCCTGGGACAACGCCAAGAAGTTGGTCGAGGACGGCAACCACGGCGGCAAGGGCAGCGCCGCGCACGAGGCCACGATCATCGGTGACACCGTCGGTGACCCGTTCAAGGACACCGCCGGTCCGGCGCTCAACCCGCTGCTCAAGGTGATGAACCTGGTGGCGCTGCTGATCGCTCCGACCGTCGTGCAGTACGGCATCGGTGACGACGCGAACCTCGGGATGCGGATGCTCATCGCGGCGATCGCCGTGATCGGCATCGTGGTGGCCGTGACGATCAGCAACCGGCGCGGCATCAGCGGTCCGATGGGCGGTGACGCCGGCGCGGCCCCGGTCGAGGCGGCACCCGGTGACCGCCGCGACGTGCTGACCGACGACGCCGGCACCTCCGTCCGCCGGTAGCCACATGCCAGTGGCGCTTCCCGACCCGGACGCGCTGCTGGCGGACGCACCTCAGCTGTGGGCGGCCCTGCAGACGGCCGGCTGGTCGGCCGCCGCCCTCGACGAGCTGCTCGGCAGCACCTACCGGACGCACCTCGACGCCGGTGAGATCGCGCCGCTGCTGCGGCGCACCGGTTCCGGTACCGCGCTCGAGACGCTGGCCCGGCTGTTCGTCGTCGGCTGCGGCGTCGAGCTCGGCCGGGCCAGGGCTGCCGGCGTGCCGGAGACCTGGCTGATCCCGGACGGCTTCGACGTCGCCGCGCCGGTGCGGCTGCAGCCGCTGGTGCACGACGGCCGCGAGGTGCTGCTGGCGCAAGACCCGGGCCGCGCGGCGACCGGCGTCCACCCGCAGCAGGTGCTCGGAGCTGGCGCCGCCTCGCTGACCCTCGCCGCTGCGACGCCGAGAGACCAGGTCGGGCGCACGCTCGACCTCGGCTCCGGCAGCGGCGTGCAGGCCCTGCTCGCGGCCGGCCACAGCAGCACGGTGGTCGCTACCGACGCGAGCGACCGCGCCACCGCGTACGCCCGGCTGTCGGCCGCCCTGTCGGGGGCGACCCTCGACGTCCGCACGGGCGACCTGCTCGCCCCGGTGCGTGGTGAGCTGTTCGACCTCGTCGTCAGCAACCCGCCGTTCGTCATCGGCCCGAGCGCCCGCTATACCTACCGCGACGGCGGACGCGAGGCTGACGCGCTGTGCGCGGAGCTGGTGCGGCACCTGCCCCGGCACCTCACCGAGGACGGATACGCGGTGCTGCTCGCCAACTGGCTGCACGTCGCGGGCGAGGACGGTGACGAGCGGGTGCGGTCGTGGTTCGGCGCCGACACCGACGGCTGGGTGGTGCAGCGCGAGCTCGCCGCGCCGCAGGACTACGTGACGGCCTGGCTGCGCGACACCGACGAGGGCGAACGCTTCGACGTCCTCTACGACGACTGGATGGGCTGGTTCGACGCCCGGCGCGTCGAGGCGGTGGCCTTTGGCGTGCTGGCGCTGCGCCGGGGTACCGGGCAGGTCGATGTCGACGACGTGCCGCAATCGCTGGCGACGGTGTGGGGCGAGCAGGTACCGGCCCACTTCATCGCCCAGGACGCGTTGTCGCGGGAGGTGCTCGCCACGCGCTGGCGGCTGCGCGCGGACGTGCGGCTGTCCCAGGTTGCCGAGCAGACCCCGGAGGGCTGGCGGGCACACCACCAGGTGCTCACTCAGCAGGCGGGCCTGCGTTGGTCCGGCGAGGTCGACGTCTACGGCGCGACGCTGCTGGCCGGCTGCGACGGCACCCGGCCGCTCGGTGACCTCCTGGCGGTGCTGGCTGCGAGCGCGAGCATCACGGTGGACGACGCAGCCGCGCAGGTCGCCCCGGTGGTCGAGCGTCTTGTGCGGCAGGGGTTCCTGCTCGCCTGAGCAGATCCGGAGCTGCACCCGCCTCGATCCACCGCGTTCCGAGTACCGGGTGGGCGGTGCTGGCGCGCACGTCGGTCGGGAGCCGCCCCGGCTGGTGCGGCCGGACGCCGCGCAGTGCGCGAGCGACTGAGCCGTCGCTCAGGTGTCGCGGTCGGTGAGCAGCGCAACGATCTGGCTCATGCCCTGTTGCATGGTGGCGAAGCCCGCCGCCATGCGCTCGTCCACGGCGACCAGCTGGCTCTCGATCCGGTCGAGCCGGTCGTCTATACGGTCGAGCCGGTCGGCGTGGTCGCGCTGCGTCTCGCGCAGGGCGTTGAGCAGCTGTCGGTGCGCGCGTAGCTCCACGCCGATCTGCGCGACCTCCCGGTCGGCGCCGGCGGCGAGGAGCCGTGCCGCCTGGGCGTCGGCGGCGATCGCCACCTGCTGGTCACGCAGTCGTGCGACGTCACGCTCGAGAGCAGTGAGCCGGGCGTCGACCTCGTCGGTATCCATGGCGTCAACGTAAGCCCGTGGCCGACGTGATGAACACGTTGTCCACAGGCCGCCGACATCCCGCTGGCCCGAGGCGCCTCGCGTCGGTCAGCGCCGCAGCCCGGCGCCTGCGCACCGAAACGATCAACCGCTTGTGGGGTGCGACACGCCGATGTGGACCCCGACTTGGGGTTGATCGCGGGGCGGGGGCGGGGCGGGGCGGTGAGCCGGCGACGGGAGCGATCTACCGCTTGTCGGGCGCGACACGCCGATGTGGACCCCAACTTGGGGTTGATCGTCGGGTGGGACGGTGCCGTGAGCCGGCAACGGCAGCGATCTACCGCTTGTCGGGCGCGACACGCCGACGCGGACCCCGACTTGGGGTTGATCGCGGGGCGGGGCGGGGCGGTGAGCCGGCGACGGGAGCGATCTACCGCTTGTCGGGCGCGACACGCCGATGTGGACCCCAACTCGGGGTTGATCGTCGGGTCGGGTCGGGTCGGGGCGGGGCGGGGCGGGGCGGGGCGGGGCGAGTCGAGTCGGGGCGGGGCGGGGCGGGGCGGGCCGTGAGCCGGTAGCGGGAGCGATCTACCGCTTGTGGGGCGCGACCCACCGTGCGTCGTGCGATTCCGTAATATCGACTGTGGGGACGTAGCGGCGTGGTCCGTCTGCAAGATCGGCTGTGGGGAGGACGGCGTAGGTGGCCGGGGAAGCCGAGGAAGCGGGGGCGGCGGCGGGCGGGGTCATCGCGCTCGGCGGATCGGCAGCGGCCCCGGCCGGCGGATCGGCTTTGCGGAGCGTGGCGTAGGGATCCGGCTCGACCGGGCGCTCGTCGGGCAGCCGCAGCGCCACGACCGCGAGCAGCAGCAGGACGGCAGCGGCGGCGCCGAAGGCCAGCTCGGGCTCGACGGCGAACAGCCGGGGGGCGACCTGAAGCATCACGAGCCCGCCGACCTGCAGGGCCAGCGACATGACCGACACCATCGAGGACCGGTGCTCGGCCGAGACACGCGTGTGCAGCAGCTGCTGCCGCAGCGGCCATCCGGCGCCGTTGCACAGGTAAAAGGCGGCGAAACCGGCGCCGAGCAACGCCACCGTGCCCGCGAGCCCTAGGCCGAGCATGACGACGGCGCCGGCCACCGACGCGGTCGCGATCGCCTTGGCCGCCGAGCCGCGCCACAGCCGCCGGCCGGCTGGGGCGAGCCCGCTGCCGGCCGCGGCGCCGGCGAAGCCCAGCGCGACGACGACGCCGTACGCCCCGCTCGCCTCGGCGGCGCCGCCGGTCAACGCCTCGAAGCGCAGCGGCGCCAGCAGCTCGATCGTGACGAGCGCCGCGCCGGTCCCGGCGGCCATACCGAGCAGCAGGCGCAGCGCCCGGTCGCGCCGGGCCAGGGCGACGGCCTGCTTGACGACGCGCGGCACGTTGCGCAGGCCGCCCTGCAGCGTCGCGATCGGTCCCACCGCGACCGACACCGGCCCCACCGGCACGACCAGCCGGGCGACAAAGGCGAGCTGGACGATCACGAGCCCGGCGGCCACCCAGTACGGCAGCGCGAGGCCTGCGCCGGACAGCAGCGGGAGCAAGCCCCCGCCGATGGCTCCCACCGCCAGCCCGGCGCCCTGCGCGACCCCGGCCCGGGACAACCCGGCGGTCGTGTCTGCGGAGGGGTCGACCTCCTGCACCGCGTCGACGTACCAGGACTCGAGCGGTCCGGAGTCGAGCGCCCGCCCGACCCCCACGACCGCGAAGGCGAGCATGAAGGCCAACGGGGTCTGCGCGACGACGAACAGGAGCAGCGCCACGACCTTGATCGATCCGGAGAGCAGCAGCACCGGCCGGCGCCCGAGCGTGTCACCGAGCCCGCCGGTCGGCAGCTCGAGCAGCACCACGACCACGCCGTGGGCGCTGAAGGCCAGACCGATCTCGACCGGCGTGAGCCCGCGTGAGCTGGCGAGCAGCACGGTGACGGGCACGGTGAGCCCGGTCGGCAGCTCGCGCAGAGCGGTGAGCAGGACGAAGCGGCGACGGGCGGAGGTGAGTGTCAGGCCGGCCACCTCAGAACCCGATCGTCGGGTAGTCGGGCAGCGGGAAGACCTGGGTGAGCACCTGCACGACCGTCGTGCCGGGAGCGGCGGGCTCGCCCGCCTCCTCGTCGCGCCAGCGCTCGAGCACCGCGCCGAGCTCCTCGTTCAGCCGGGTCAGCTGTGCCCGGTTCAGGTGCATGGGCAGGTCGCTGAAGCTCGCCAGGCCGGCCCAGGCCGCTGGCAGGGTCGGCCGTTGCTCGAGGTAAGCATCGAGCAGCCTCTGGTGCAGCCGGACCAGTCGCTGCGCGAGCTCGTCGGCGAGCGGCGGATCGGCGAAGTCGTCGCTCTGCCACCTCGTCGAGCGGTGCGCCGCCTGCCACCAGCGTTCGCGCCCCGTCCCGCGCCCCGGCGCGTCCTCCACGAAGCCGAACCGGTGCAGCTCGCGCAGGTGGTAGCTGGTGGCGCCGCTCGACTCCGCAAGTCGCTGCGCGAGCAGGGTTGCCGTCGAGGGGCCATCCAGCCGCAGGACGCCCAAGATCCGAGTCCGCAGCGGATGGGTCAGCGCCCGCAGGACGCGGGGATCGGTGACCTCGACGCTGGGGCGGGGCGGGCGCTCGCTCATGCCCCGGACCGTAACGCAAAGACTTCTTTGCAAAAACAGTCGGGCGCAAGTCGTCGACCATGGGGCACACTTCGGCGGTCGCCGGCGTTCAGCCCGGCGGTACGCCGGACGACACTGGCCGTGCCGACCACCTGCCGATCAGCCGTGAAACCCCCGACCCGATGGAGAACCGTGCCCGACACCGAGCTTGCGCCCGCGCCCGCCAAGGCGACGCGCGGCAAGGGCGCGCGCACCGCTACCGGAAACCGGCTGATCATCGTCGAGTCGCCGCGTAAGGCGACGATGCTCAAGAGCATCCTGGGGCCCGGGTACACCGTCGAGTCGAGCGTCGGCCACATCCGCGACCTGCCGCGCAACGCCGCCGACGTGCCGGCGCAGTACAAGGGCCAGGCCTGGGCGCGTCTCGGCGTCGACGTCGACAACGACTTCCACACGCTCTACGTCGTCAGCGCCGACAAGAAGCAGCAGGTCGCCAAGCTCAAGGCACTGCTCAAGGACGCCGACGAGCTGTTCCTCGCGACCGACGGTGACCGCGAGGGCGAGGCCATCGCCTGGCACCTGCTCGAGACGCTCGAGCCCAAGGTTCCGGTGCGCCGGATGGTGTTCCACGAGATCACCCCGCAGGCGATCCAGGACGCCGTCGAGCACCCGCGCGAGCTCGACCGCTCGCTGGTCGACGCGCAGGAGACCCGTCGCGTGCTCGACCGGCTCTACGGCTACGAGGTCAGCCCCGTGCTGTGGAAGAAGGTCATGCCGAGGTTGTCGGCGGGCCGGGTGCAGTCGGTCGCGACCCGCGTCGTGGTCGAGCGCGAGCGCGAGCGGATGGCCTTTCGCCAGGCCGAGTACTGGGACGTCGAGGGCACCTTTTCCCTCCCCGCCGAGGTGGAGCAGGACGACCCGACCGCCCCCCGCACGCTCACCGCGACGCTGCAGCGCCTCGACGGCCGGCGCCTCGCGTCCGGCCGCGACTTCGAGCAGACCACCGGCGCGCTGAGGCCGGGCGCCGACGTTGTGCTGCTCGACCGGGCGAGCGCCGACGACCTCGTGCGGCGCCTGCAGCCGGCGAGCTTTGCGGTGCGCTCCACCGAGGAGAAGCCCTACACCCGCAAGCCCTACGCGCCGTTCATGACCTCGACGCTGCAGCAGGAGGGCGGGCGCAAGCTGCGCTTCTCGGCCCAGCGGGTGATGCAGACCGCCCAGCGGCTGTACGAGAACGGCTACATCACCTACATGCGCACCGACAGCGCGAACCTGTCGGAGACAGCGATCAGCGCGGCCCGCCAGCAGGCGCGCGAGCTGTACGGCCCCGAGTACGTCCCTGACGCGCCGCGGCGCTACGCCAGCAAGGCCAAGAACGCTCAGGAGGCGCACGAGGCGATCCGCCCGTCCGGCGACGCGTTCCGCACGCCCGGCGAGGTCGCGCGCGAGCTGTCCGGCGACGAGCTGCGCCTGTACGAGTTGATCTGGCAGCGCACGGTCGCGAGCCAGATGGCCGACGCCCGCGGCGTCAGCGCCACCGTGCGGCTCGGGGCCACGACGCCGGACGGCCAGGACGCCGAGCTCACCGCCAGCGGCAAGGTGATCACCTTCCCGGGCTTCCTGCGCGCCTACGTCGAGGGTACCGACGACCCCGACGCCGAGCTCGACAGCACCGAGCGGCGCCTGCCGCGTGTCACCGAGGGCGACCAGCTCCGGCTCGACGCGCTCACCCCGCAGGGGCACACGACGAGCCCGCCGGCCCGCTTCACCGAGGCCAGCCTGGTCAAGTGGCTCGACGAGCAGGAGATCGGCCGGCCGTCGACCTACGCCAGCATCATCACGACCATCCAGGACCGCGGCTACGTGTGGAAGAAGGGTTCGGCGCTCGTGCCGACCTGGCTCGCCTTCGCCGTCGTCGGCCTGCTCGAGCAGCACTTCGGCCGGCTCGTCGACTACGGCTTCACCGCGTCGATGGAGAAGGACCTCGACACCGTGGCCAGCGGCGACCGCGAGGGCGTGCAGTGGCTCACCGCCTTTTACTTCGGCTCCGACGCCGGCAAGGAGGGCGGCCTCGCGAGCCAGGGCGGCCTCAAGCAGCTCATCGGCAAGAACCTCGACGAGATCGACGCCCGCAGCGTCAACTCGATCGTGATCGGTGTGAGCGCAGACGGCGAGCCCGTCGTCGTACGCGTGGGTCGCTACGGGCCGTACGTGCAGGTCGGCGAGCAGAAGGCCTCGATCCCCGACGACCTCGCGCCCGACGAGCTCACCGTCGACAAGGCGATCGAGCTGGCCGAGGCGCCCTCGGGCGACCGGGTGCTCGGTACCGACCCGACCACCGGCTACGACGTGCTCGCCAAGACCGGCCGGTACGGGCCCTACGTCACGCTCGCCTACCCCGAGGGGAGCAAGGACCGGCCGCCCACGTCGTCGCTGTTCGCCGGCATGGACCTGCAGACCATCGATCTCGACACGGCGCTGCGGCTGCTCACGCTGCCGCGCACCCTCGGCGAGCACGAGGGTGAGCCGGTGACGGCGCAGAAGGGCCGGTACGGGCCCTACATCTCCCGGGGCAGGGAGTCGCGCTCGCTCGAGCGCGAGGAGGCGCTGTTCGACGTCACGCTCGAGCAGGCGCTGGCGCTGCTGGCCCAGCCCAAGCAGTACGGCCGGCGCGCGGCCCCCAAGCCGCCGCTCAAGGAGCTGGGCACCGACCCGGTGAGCGGCGCGACGATGGTCGTCAAGGAGGGCCGCTTCGGCCCCTACGTCACCGACGGCGAGACCAATGCCTCGCTGCGCAAGGGCGACGCTCCCGACTCGCTCACCGACGAGCGCGCGAGCGACCTGCTCGCCGAGCGCCGGGCCCGCGGCCCGGCGCCCAAGAAGACCGCAGCGAAGAAGGCGCCCGTGAAAAAGGCGCCGGCCCAGAAGGCGCCGGCCAAAAAGGCGCCGGCCACGAGTGCACCGACAGCGAAGGCCGGCACCAGACCCGCCAAGCGGACAGCGAAGTAGGACGCACGAGGCCCGGCTCGCCGGGCGGTGGAGCCCTTCTGCCGCGTGCCTACGCCGTATGCTCCCGGCGTGAGCGAACGCGTTTCCGGCCGCACCCGGCGCGGTCCGCGGGGCGTGCTCGCGAGCGTGCAGTTCCGCCGGTTGTACACCGCGCTGGTGCTGTCCAGCTTCGGTGACTGGCTCGGCTTCCTGGCCACCACCGCGCTCGCCACCCAGCTCGTCGACAGCTTCGCCGGCAAGCTCTACGCCACCGGCGGGGTGCTCGCGTTCCGCCTGCTGCCGGCGGTGCTGTTCGGGCCGCTGGCCGGTGCGGTCGCCGACCGCTGGGACCGCCGGCGCACGATGGTGCTGTCGGACCTGCTGCGCTTCCTGCTGTTCCTGTCGATCCCCATCGTGGGCGCCGTAGCGACGCGCGACCAGGCGCTGGTGTACCTGCTCGGGGCCTCGTTCTGCATCGAGAGCGTCAGCCTGTTCTGGATCCCCGCCAAGGAGGCCTCGGTCCCGAACCTGGTCGGTCGCGAGCGTCTCGAGCAGGCGAACCAGCTGAGTCTGATCGCCGCCTACGGCACCGCGCCGATCGCCGCCGGCGTGTTCGCGCTGCTCAGCGTGCTCTCGCGCGAGCTCGGCAGCGGGGTCGAGTACTTCCGCACCGACCCGGTCGACCTGGCGCTCTACCTCAACGCCGCGACGTTCCTGTTTGCAGCGCTGACCGTCGCCCGGCTCGACCTGCGCAACCCCGACCGCTCGTTGCGCGACCCCGACAACCCGCCGCTCTCGCTGCTGGCGAGCCTGCGCGAGGGCATTGCCTTCATGGGGCACACGCCGCTCGCCCGCGGTCTGCTTGTCGGCATGCTCGGGGCGCTGGCGGCCGGCGGGGCGATCATCGCGCTGGGCCGGCCGTTCGCCGAGTCGGTGCTCGGCGGGGGCAACGCCGCATACGGGCTGCTGTTCGGTGCGATCTTCGTGGGTATCGCCGCCGGTGTCGCGCTCGGGCCGCGCGCGCTCGGCGACCTGTCCCGCAAGCGTATGTTCGGCCCCAGCATCGTCGGCGCCGGCGTCTCGCTCATACTTCTGGCGCTGGTGCCGAACCTGCTGTTCGCCGTGGTCGCGACCGTGCTCGTCGGGGCGTTCGCCGGCGTCGCCTACGTCGTCGGCATCACCCTGCTCGGCCGCGAGGTCGAGGACGACATGCGCGGGCGCACCTTCGGGCTCGTGCAGTCGCTGATGCGCATCGACCTGCTGGCCGTGACCGCCACGACGCCGTTCATCGCCGGCCTGATCGGTACCCGTCAGGGACCGCTCGGCATCACCGTCAACGGCGTCTCGGTCGTCCTGCTGGTCGGCGGCGTGCTCGGCATCGCGGTCGGCATCGTGTCTTTCCGGCAAATGGACGACCGGCGCGGCGTCAGCCTGCGCAGCGACCTGTCCCGCCGGATCCGGCGCCACCACCCGCACGGGGACCATCCCGGCTTCTTCCTGGTCGTCGAGGGAGGGGAGGGGGCGGGCAAGTCGACCCAGCTGCGGCTGCTCGAGCGGTGGCTCTCCGAACGCGGTCACGACGTGCTGTCCACCCGCGAGCCGGGCGGCACCGAGCTCGGGGTCGGTGTGCGGGCGCTGCTGCTGGACCCCGACGGCACCGTCTCGCCCCGGGCCGAGGCGCTGCTCTACGCCGCCGACCGGGCCCAGCACGTCGACGCGGTCGTGCGGCCGGCCCTGCAGCGCGGAGCCGTCGTGCTGGGCGACCGCTACGTCGACAGCTCGCTGGCCTACCAGGGCGCCGGCCGTGAGCTCGAGGCTGAGCAGGTGGCGACGCTGTCGCGCTGGGCGACCGACGGTCTGCGCCCGGACCTGACGGTGCTGCTCGACATCGACCCGGTCGTCGGGCTGGCCCGCGCGGGCGACGCGCCCGACCGGATGGAGGCCGAGTCGCTCGCCTTCCACCGGCGGGTTCGGCAGGGTTTCCTCGACCTCGCCGGCGCCGATCCCGACGCGTACGCCGTCGTGCCCGCCGACAGCAGCGCCGAAGAGGTCTTCGAGCTCGTCCGCGGCCGGCTCGCCGAGGTGCTGCCCGCACCTGCCGCCGCGCCGACCGTGCCGGCCGGCCGGTGACCGTCTGGGACGACCTCGTCGGGCAGGAGCCGGCCGCGCGCCGGCTGGCCGCCGCGGCCGCCGCCGCCGCCCGCCTCGTCGCGGGGCAGCCCGAGGGCTCGGGCGGGATGACGCACGCGTGGCTGTTCACCGGACCTCCCGGCTCGGGCCGCTCGGTCGCCGCCCGCAGCTTCGCCGCCGCGCTGCAGTGCACGTCGGCCTCGGTGTCCGGCGACGGCGCCGGCTGCGGGCACTGCGAGGCCTGCGTGCAGGCCTTGTCGGGAGCGCACCCCGACGTCGCCGTCATCGCCCCGGAGACGCTCTCGCTCGGGGTGCGGGACGCCCGCGAGATCGTCGTGCGTTCCTCGCGGGCACCGACGCGCGGCCGCTGGCAGGTGACGCTGCTCGAGGACGCCGACCGGATGACCGAGGACGCGACGAACGCGGTGCTCAAGGCGCTCGAGGAACCGCCGCCGCGCAGCGTCCTGCTGCTGTCGGTGCCGAGCGCCGAGGACCTGCTGCCGACGATCCGGTCCCGCTGCCGGGTCGTCGCGCTGCGCACGCCGCCGTCGGCGGCGGTGGCCGAGGTGCTGGTGCGGCGCGACGGCGTCGACCCCGCGATGGCCGCCTTCGCGGCGCAGGCCGCCCAGGGGCACATCGGGCGGGCCCGGCGGCTCGCGACCGACGAGGCGGCCCGCCGCGAGAGACGCGATGTACTCAGCCTGCCGCGATCGCTGCAGGGCGTCGGCTCGGCCCTCGCCGCGGCGGGCGGGCTCGTCGAGGCGGCGCAGGCCGAGGCCGCGGCCCTGACCGCAGGGCGCGACGCGGGCGAGCGGCAGTCGCTGTCCGACGCGCTCGGTGTCGGCGCCACCGGCAAGGGCGTGGCCGGCGCGGTCCGGGGCGCCGCCGGCGCGCTCAAGGAGCAGGAGCGCACCCAGAAGTCGCGCCAGACCCGCACCTCGCGCGACGCCCTCGACCGAGCGCTCACCGACCTGTCGGCGTTCTACCGCGACGTCCTGCAGCACCAGCTCGACACCGGGCTGCCGCTCGTGCACGCCGACCTCGCCGAGCAGTCGGGGGCGATCGCGCACGCGACGTCGCCCGAGTCGACGCTGCGCCGCGTCGATGCGATCCTCGCCTGCCGCGTGGCGGTCGATGCCAACGTCGCCCCGCTGCTGGCTGTCGAGGCGATGGCGCTCGCGCTGCGCACCGGCTGAGCAGGCGCGCCGCTACGCTGTCGGGCGCACCAGGCCGCCTTAGCTCAGTCGGTAGAGCACCTCACTCGTAATGAGGTTGTCCGGAGTTCGATTCTCCGAGGCGGCTCCACGTTGACCTGCGACAGCAGGTCAGCAGTCATGATCATCTCCCCGCCGGGCGCGCCTGAACCCTGCGGCACCACGTCGTCACGGGGGTCGCCGGTAGGCGCGTAGGGGGCTCCGAGCTGGCGCAGTCGCTTCCAGCCGCTGAGCCGCCACCAGGCGGCTCAGGTAGCGGTTGGTCATGGCGATCCCGATCCCGGTCCGCGCCGCGACGTCGCTCGCCGTCAGCGGGCGTCCGTCCGCGAACAACTCGGCGATCTGCTCGCTGCGGTCATACCGCTGGCGCGTCGAGACGCCCTCTGGCTGGACCTCAAAGAGTGCGGGCTGTTCGAGTCGCTCGGTATCGAGCAGGTATTCGGCGTAGCGCCGGCCGCCAACCTTGTGCGCCAGACCCCGCGTGACGAGGTCCGCGAGCGCCTGGGTCGCGTCTCGGCTGTCCAAGCCGAGCTGTCGAAGCGTCCCGTTGGAGACCCGTCGGCCCTCGCGCAGGAGCGCCAGGGCACTCACCTGAGCGCGACTCAGACCAGGCTCGGCGAGCCCTTCTATCCACCGAAGGACCTCACCCGTCACCAGCGTGTGTTTGGGGAAGGTGACGGTGAAGCGCGTGAGTCGGCTGTCGAACGTCGGCAGGGTCAGGTCGGCCCGGCGCAGCCTGGCGAGCATGTCGGGAATACCGCTGCCCCGGTTGTCGGCGACAACCTGGTCGGTGCCCGGGAGATAGATGTCGGCGAGTAGCGGCATCAGGTAGCCGTTGCGGGAGGACGACACCCCCTCCTGCCCCAGGTCGTCGGGCGTGACGGTCCCGAACAGACCGCCTGGGCTGCGCACGACCAGGCGATCGGCGAACAGCTCGACCTGCACCTGCGTGCCGCGTGCCAGCGGGCTGTAATCACGGTGGGCCAGGGCGTTCGTGACCGCCTCACGCAGAGCCTCGACCGGATATTCGCCTACGTCCCGGCGACCGACCCCGCCGACGTACCCCGCCGTGCGGGTATTGCGCAGGATGGCGCGCACCGTCTCTTCGATCATCTGCGGCATGGGGCCGCGGATCGTCGCGTTGTCGGTGAAGCGTGGAGCACCGTCCGGGACGGTGTCCTTGCTCGGCGCCGGTACGGCGACGAAGGTGACGCATAGCTGGGGGAAGAACTCCTGCGGCCACGTGCCGAGCGTCAGCAGCCCCGCGAGGGTCACGCCAAGTCCCTTGTCGGTCCTGCGCAGCACCCCGAGTCGCAGCAGCGCCGTCTCGTCGTCAACGGACTGGAAGGGCCGGGGCTCTCGCTGCCGGACCCGGCGCAGGAGGCGGTCGGTCGCGTCGGGGTCGAGGTCAGCTGTCGTCGCCCGGTCGACGATGTCGTGATCGTCTCTGGGTTGGCCGCGGTTGCTGTGCAGAAGGAAGATCTCGTATTGAGTGAGGAGTCTGTCGCCGTCACCTCCCCGGGTGTAGGAGCCGGCGGACATGCCTTTCGCCTTGACGTAGCAGGGCTTGGCCGCAGCGTCCATCTCCGGCACCGTCGCGACGACGACCGGTGCTCCGTCGACGTCCGCGATGTCGATCTCGGCGCGTACGGGGGGTTCGAATGCATCGCTGCACAGCGAGGCCAGGTCATCGCGGATCTTGGTGGCACGGAAGTCTGCCGCGGGCGCGAAGCCGTGCTCCTCGGCGAGTCCGAGGATCAACGTCCCACCGCGGTCATTGCTGAATGCCGACAGCGTCTCCCGGGCACTCTTGGGGAGTCCGCCCCCTGCAGCCTTCACCTCGACGGTGGAGAAGTCGGTCTGCCGCCGACGCACCGCCGCGACGGTTGCGGTGAGGTCGAAGGGGTCGCTACTCACAAGACAAGTATCAACCTAGCCGAGTCCATGTAGCAAGTCTGTATCAAGCCGCAGTCCCCGGTCGCTGAACCGTTCGCTGGTCCCATTGAAGGCCGCGGACGAGCCGTCCGAACTCGAGACCGACACGGTTCCCGTATGTCACCGTTGGACCCAGCACGCCTGCGTGGACGGCCACCGGCCGCTGGCGGCCGGGGTCTCCCACAGCTCGCGGGCCACTGCCTCCACCCGCAGGCCGGCTCCACGAACCACTCGGTGACGAGCACGAGGCGCGCCAGCGGCAGGGGAAGCCGCAGCAGGACCTCGGCGGTGCGGCTGCCGCGGTCGGCCGTGCGCTGGCTCGCGTGCGCCGCGAGCGCGGACAGTCTCTCGAGCAGCACGTCGCTGACGTCCAGGCGGTGCGTGCCGTCGGCGCGGGGGTCGTAGCCGGTGAGCAGGTCGGCACCCTCCTGCCGGACCAGCTGCGCCACGCGGGCCTCGCGCATGTCCTGGCGGCAGAGCGCGGTGCTCGGGCCGCGTCGCCGTTCATGCCCGAGTCGGCGTAGCCGAGCACGACGACGCGGGCGACGCCGAGCCGTCGCGCCGCTTCGTCCAGCTCGCCGCGGCGGGTGCTGCCGAGACCGTCACGCGCGCCGCGCGACAGACCGTCTCGCCGGCCCGAGCTCTTGCGGTGTGTGGCGCACAACCTGCGCCGCGCGGCTGAGCAGACGCTGAGGCGACGGTCAGCCTCGAAGGGCCAGCGGCGGCGCGACGGCGTGCGCAGGCGCTGCTGCTCGCGGGGCAGGCCGCAGGGCCGAGGCGAGCGCCACGCACACCAGCACCCAAGCCGTGCCGAGCACCAGCGCGCCGAGGACGTCGGTCAGCCAGTGGTAGCCGAGGTAGAGCCGGCTGGCGCCGACGCCCACCGCGACGAGCGTCCCGGCGGTCACCAGCAGCACCCGCGAGCCGCGCCGACGCAGGTGCCAGCTCAGCAGCACCGCGGCTCCGCACCACACCGAGACGGCGAACAGCGTGTGACCGGAGGGGAAGGAGAAGCCCGTCTCCAGCGGGAGAACCTGCGTGGCCGCCGGCGGTCGGGTGCGTGCGAGCAAGTGCTTGCCCGCCACGGTCAGGACCGCCGCGCCGGCGAGCAGGGTCACCATGGCCAGCGCCCCCGCCCGGTCGCGCAGCCACCACAGCGTGGCGGCGACGGCGCACGTGATCACCACGACGAAGGGGCCGGACCCGAGCGCGGTCGCCAGCGCCTCCACTGCGTTCCAACCACCCGAGCGATGGGCGACGGTCCACGTCAGCACCGGCCGGTCGACACCGGTCGGTCCGCCTGCGGCCGCGACGAGCAGCGCAAGGACCGCAAAGGACAAAGTGAGCACGCCGGCGCCGAGCAGAAGTGGCGCGCGCACAGACGGGCGCGGCGCGGGCGCGAGGGTGGCGGACCGGGACGGGTCAGGGGTGAGCACGCTGAACAGTGTCTGAACGGCTGCTGAAGGAGTCCTGAAGCGCAGGTGCCGGGGCCCAGCCGGCGCCCTTCAGCCGGGGCTCAGCACCGGCGGACACGGTGGGCTCGTCCCCTCCAGCGATCCCGGAGCCGCTCATGTCCAGATCCCGCCGTCGCCCGCGCGGCCGCAGCTGGTCCCGCCGCAGCGTGGTGCTCGCCCTCGTCGTGCTCCTGCTCGCCGTTCCGGGCGTGTCCTACGCCCAGGCCCTGACCGCCCCAGGCGGTGGTTCCTTCGACGTGCGCAGCGTCTCGTGGTTGCAGGACCACGGCTTCGCCGCAGCGATCAACCGCATCGAGACCTGGCGGTACTCGCGCGACGCGCCGCCGAGCAACGGCGCGATCCCCGCCGGCAGCCTCCCGAGCGCAGCCCTCCCGAAGGTCACGGCCCCACCGCGCGCGCCCACGCCGAACGTGCCCGCCACGATGTTGCTGCCGCAGGGACCGCGACTGCCCGTGCTGCCCATGCTGCCGGGTCTGCCTCTGATCGCCGGCGAGGGACGCTGGGTGCCGGCGGGGCAGAGCGTCGACGGCGCCCCCGCCGCGTGGCGGGCCTACTTCCGGCCCGACATCAGGCACACCAGCGTGCTCGCCGGCGTGCTGTGGCTCGACCAGAGCCGAGTGGTGACGACGCTGGCCCCCGGCCTGGGCGATCCGGGCCGGATCACTGGGGCCTGGCAGGGCGCCGTGCCGTCCCCGCTGCAGCCGAAGCTGGTGGCGACCTGGAACGCCGGCTTCCGGTTCCGTGACGGTCCAGGGGGATTTGCGGTGGCCGGCACCACGGCCAGGCCGCTGGTGCCCGGCCTGGCCAGCGTGGTCGTCGACACCGCCGGTCGGATCGACGTGCGCGCCTGGGCCGGCGGCCCGACGCCCGAGCCGGGTGTCGCGGCCGTCCGGCAGAATCTACGGCCGGTGGTGCTGCAGGGTCGCGCGGTGCCCGAGCTGGCCACGAACCCCGGCTCGGGCTGGGGTCGCTACGGCCAGCAGATGCAGTACACGAGCCGCACCGGCATCGGCGTCACGAGCAGTGGCGACGTGGTCGTCGTCCAGGCGCCGTCGATCACGCTGTCGACCCTCGGTGAGCTGCTCGTGCGCGCCGGGGCGCGCACGGGGATGCAGCTGGACATCCACAACACCCAGGTCTCGGTGAACGTCTTCCCGGCCGGCGCGAGGGGCACCACCCCGACCCGGCTGCTGCCCGCGACGAACCGGCCGGCCAACCGCTACCTCGTCGCGGACAACCGGGACTTCTTCGCGGCGTTCGTGCGCGGCACGTCCCTGCCGGGACAGCGACCATGACGACGCTGGAGCACCCGACAGCGGTCGCCGCGTCGGAGGGCACGCCCGCTCCACGACCGGCTGGGCCCGCGCGGGAGACCGCACGGGTGCACCCGTCCGGCGGCGAGCAGGTGGTCGGCCTGCTGCGCTCGACCCGACCCCGTCAGTGGGTCAAGCAGGTGCTCATCGTGGCTGCGCCGGCCGCCGCGGGCGTGCTGACCACGCCCGGCGTGCTGGGCGCGGTCGTCGCCACCATGGTCGTGTTCACGCTCGCCTGCGCGGCGACCTACCTGCTCAACGACGTCCTCGACCGGTCGCGCGACCGGATGCACCCGGTGAAGCGGTACCGGCCGATCGCCGCGGGACAGGTGCGGCCGGCCGTCGCTCTCGGCACGGCTACCGCCTTGGCATCGCTCTCGCTCGGCCTCGCCGGCGCGTTGGGCACCGGCGTGGTGCTCTGCGTCCTGGCCTACGGCGCACTGACGATCAGCTACAGCGGGTGGCTCAAGCACCGCGCCGTGCTGGACCTCGCGGCCGTGGCCGGCGGCTTCGTCCTGCGGGCGGTCGTCGGCGGAGTCGCGAGCGGCGTCGCCCTCAGTCAGCCGTTCCTGCTGGTTGCGCTCTGCGGCTCGCTCGTGCTGGTCACCGGCAAGCGGCGCTCCGAGCAGCTGGCGCAGGCGAGCACGGGCCCCTCCAGCCGCGGGGTGCTGAGGGACTACCCGCCCGCCTTCCTCGACCAGGTGCTCACGGTGAGCGCCGGCGCGACGCTGGTGTTCTACCTGCAGTGGTCGGCCAGCCTGCTCTCCGACGACCAGACGCTGCTCGCCGCCTCGGCGCTGCCCTTTGCGCTCGCCCTGCTGCGGCTGCTGCTGCTGGTTCAGCGCGGCGCCGCCGAGGCGCCCGAACGCCTGCTCGCCCACGACCGTCCGGCCCAGGCGGCAGCCCTGGCGTGGGTGCTGCTGCTCGTCGTGGGTCTCTACGCATGACCCGCCTCGCCATCGACCGCGAACTACTGTCTGCACCGATCGAGGGAGATCCCATGCGCATGCTCGTCGTGGAGGACGAGGCGAACCTGGCCGACGCGCTCAAGGACGGCCTGGTCGGGGAGGGCTTCGCGGTCGACATCGCGCGCGACGGCGTCGAGGGTCTGCACCTGGCCCGCGAGCATGCCTACGACGCGATCGTCCTGGACATCATGCTGCCGCGGCTGTCGGGCTACGACGTCTGCCGGACGCTGCGCTCGGGCGGCATCTGGACGCCGGTGCTCATGCTGACGGCCAAGGACGGCGAGTACGACGAGGCCGATGCGCTCGATCTCGGCGCCGACGACTACCTCACCAAGCCCTTCTCCTTCGTCGTGCTGCTCGCGCACCTGCGCGCGCTCGTGCGCCGAGGCGGCGCCGAGCGACCGGTCGTGCTCAGCGTCGGCGACCTCGTGCTCGACCCGGCCGAGCACCGGGTGACCCGCGCCGGACAGCCGGTCGAGCTGCGACCGCGCGAGTTCGCGCTGCTCGACTTCCTCATGCGCCACCCTGGGCAGGCGATGCGCAAGAGCACCATCATCGCCGGCGTCTGGGACGAGTTCTACGAGGGTGACGACAACATCGTGGAGGTCTACGTGAGCTACCTGCGCAAGAAGATCGACGCCCCGTTCGGGCGGCGCACGCTCGAGACCGTCCGCGGCGTCGGGTACCGGTTGCGCGCCGACGGCGCCTGAGGTGCCCTCCACGGCGGACGTGCAGGCCGACCGGCGCCCGTTCGGTTGGAGCACCCTGTCGCTCGCCGTCCGGATCACCCTTGCCGCGACCGGCGTCGTCGGCGTCACGCTTGCCGTCTTCGCTTTCCTGCTGGTCACGACGCTGCGCGCCGGCCTGCTGCAGTCGCTCGACGCCGCCGCCGCGCAGCGGGCCGCGGACCTCACCCAGCTGGTGGCCAGCGGGCAGCTGCCGACGACCCTGCCGCAGGTGGGTGACCTCACCGAGGCGCAGGTGCTCGGACCGGACGGGACGGTGCTGGCGAGCACGCCCGAGCTCGCCGGTGAGCCGGCGCTGGTGGATCCGAGCAGGGGGTCGGGCGCCGTCGACGCCGACGAGGTGCGGCTGCTCGTCGTGCGGGGACAGCCGTACGCGATCATCGTTTCCTCGCCGCTCGACGAGATCCGCGAGGTGGTGTCCCGGCTCTCGCTCGCGCTCGCCGTCGGCGTCCCGTTGCTGCTGGTCGTGCTCGCCGGCATCGTGCTCGGGCTGGTGCGCTACGCGCTGCGCACCGTCGACCGGCTCCGCCGTCAGGTCGAGGCGATCACCGCCACCGATCTGCACCTGCGCGTCGACACGCCGCGCCCGCGCGACGAGGTACGGGCGCTCGCGGTGACCATGAACGAGCTGCTCGAGCGGCTCGACGACGCTGCCACGGCGCAGCGGCGTTTCGTGGCCGACGCCGCGCACGAGTTGCGGAGCCCGCTCGCCGCCCTGCACGCCCAGCTGGAGGTCGGCATGCGGCACCCCGACCCGCAGCGGCTGGTGCAACGCCTGCCGGCGATGCACCAGGACACCGCCCGCCTCGCCCGCCTCGTCGACGACCTGCTCGCTCTCGCGCGCCTGGACGAGACCAGCCGACCGCACCGGCGCGACCTTGTCGATCTCGACGAGATCGTCTTCGACCAGGTGGCTGTCCTACGTCCGGGTGCCCGGGTGCCGATCCGGACCGGGCAGGTGTCGGCCGGACTGGTGCGGGGTGACGCCGACCTGCTGACCCGGGTGGTCCGCAACCTGCTCGACAACGCCGTGCGGTACGCAGCGGCCCGGGTCGACGTCGCGCTCACCACCACTGACGGTCAGGTGCAGCTCGCCGTGACCGACGACGGGCCCGGCATCCCGCCGGAGGCGTCGGAGCGCGTGTTCCACCGCTTCGAACGGCTGGAGGCCGCCCGCGACCGCGACAGCGGCGGCAGCGGGCTGGGGTTGGCCATCGTGCACGACGCCGTCCGGTCAAACGGCGGTTCGGTGACGGTGCAGGACGCCAGCCCCGGAGCGCGCCTCGTGGTGCGCCTGCCCGCCGCCGAGATCACCGAACCGAGTCCGGTCAGCGTGTAGCGCGTCGCCTTCAGGTCGGCTCAGCGGCTGCACAGGGCCTTCGGGCAAGTCTGGCCTCGCCCTCGCAGATTGCGAGAGCAGGACGGAGCGCTATGCGATACCCCAGGACGAAGAAGTCGATCACTGTCGCCGCGGTGAGCACCGCGGTGCTGCTCGGCGGTGGTGCCACGCTCGCGAGCGCCGCGACGGGTGGCAACGACGGCACCCAGGAGCCGACGCTGTCCGGCACGGTGCAGGCCCCGGCCGAGACCACGAAGGAGGGCAACGACACGGCCGCCTCGGAGCAGGCGCAGGACGGCCAGCTGCGGTCTCTGGCCAAGATCAGCGATGCGCAGGCCAAGGCCGCGGCAGTGAAGGCCGTCGGCGGCAGCGCCACCGGCGTCCAGCTCGGCGACGAGAACGGCTATGTCGTCTACGAGGTCGCCGTCACGACGCCGTCCGGCGTCTTCGACGTCAAGGTCGACGCGGGTTCGGGCGCCGTGCTCGCGCAGGAGAGCGGCGACGAGGCCGATTCCGGCAGCGAGTCCGGCACTGAGTCCGGCACCGAGTCCGGCACTGAGTCGGGCACTGAGTCGGGTCCGGGCGACCAGCAGGGTCCCGCGGCGAACAACGGGCCGGACACCGCGGTGCCGGCACCGTCCGCGGCCGGGTAGCCCGGCCAGCGCGCACCGTGGTGCGCGTGCCCGACCCGTCAGGGCTGCCGCTGTTGCGGCAGCCCTGACGGCTGTGGGGTGTCGGGCATCGGATCGGGCCGGGGGGCCGGCCCCTCGCTTCAGGCTCGCCCAAGCCGAGCGAGCGACAGTGGCCGCATGAACCCGTCGGCATCCCGGTCGCGCTGAGGCAACGATGAGCGCAGGCCGTGCGGGACGGAGCGCCGCCGCCTGTCGCGCCGGCTCGATCGCAGCACTCGCGGCCCTCTTGCTCGGGGGCTGCAGCACGCCAGGGGGCGCGCCCACGCCAGCCGCACCACCGCCGGCGTCGTCGCGACCGAGCCCGTCCCGGGTTCATTCGGCTGCGCAGGGACAGGTCCTGCGGGTCGACCTCCCGCGCAGCAGCTTCGGTCGCTACGGCCGGTACTCGATCTACCTACCACCGGGCTACGACCAGCACCCCGGCCGCCGGTACCCGGTCGTCTATCTGCTGCATGGGGCCACGGAACGCGACCGGTTCTTCCTCGAGCTGGGGGTGCGCGAGGCCATGGATCGCTTACTCAGCGATGGCGCGATCGGCGCGATGATCCTTGTCATGCCGGACGGCGGCCCGTTCTTCCGCGGGGAGGGAGTGTCGGCGCGGTCCTTCGTCGACTTCTTCGCCTCCGAGCTGGTCCCCGCGGTGGACCGCCGGTGGCGGACCGCGCCAGACCGCACCGCCCGGGCCGTCGGCGGCATCTCCCTCGGTGGGTTGCGGGCCCTCGAGATCGCGGCCGCCCACCCGGATCAGTTCGTCGCGGCCGGTGGCCACAGCGCCGCCCTGAGCCGGGCCAGCGCCCGCACCCTGGCGCCAAGCCTGGCGCAGGGCGACGTCCGCGTCTGGCTCGACGTGGGGGAGCGCGACGGGCTCGTCGCCGGCGGCCAGGCCCTCGCGGACGCCCTCACCAGGCGCGGGGACGACGTGGCCCTTCAGCTGGGTCCGGGCGGTCACGAACGGCCCTACTGGACGGCGCACCTGGCCGAATACCTGCGCTTCTACTCCGATTCTGTCGACGCCCGGGCGCGAGCCCGGTGACGGGCGTAGGCCAGCCCGCTCTCGATCAGCGCCGCGTCGCCGGGAGGGGGATGATCCCCTGTCGCGCGGCCAACCACGGCAGTTCCTGGGCGAACACCGGTCGCCACACCTCCCACGAGTGGCCGCCCGGGGCCTGCGCCCAGCGGACGTCCATCCCGGCGGCGCGTGTCGCGGAGAGCACGGTCCGGGCCCCGGGGCCGTACCTCGAGTCGTTGCTACCGACGGCGACGACCCCGGCCGAGGCGGGGAACCGGCGTCTGCCCAGCACGTCGAGCGGGTTGACGGCGCGAAAGGCTGCCGAGCTGCCACCGAACCGTTCGCGCAGCGTCCGCGCCTGGCTGCCGAGGGTTGGCGCCACCTGACCGGAGAAGTCCAGGAAGGTCGGGTACACCGCCGGCGCGTTGACGGCGAGCTGCAGGGCGCAGGTCCCCCCGGCCGACACCCCCCCGACGGCCCAGTGCTTGGGGTCCCCGTCCACCTGCAGGGTGTTCTTGACCCAGGTCGGGACATCGACGCTGAGGTAGGAAAAGGCGTTGCCCGCCGGTGAGTCGACGCAGAGCGGGTTGGCCAGCTGGCTCCCCAGCGGGTCCGCCACCACCACTACGGGCGCGAGACCTTCGTGCGCTGCGGCAAAGGCGTCCATGAGCTTCGGCAGCTGCCCGCCGTCGAACCAGTCCCGCGGCGTGCCCGGCTGCCCGGCGACCAGGACCAGGACGGGCAGCAGGGCGCGCGGGTTCGTCAGGTAGGCCGGCGGTAGGTAGAGCCACGCCGGTCGCGCCCGGAAGCCGGAGACCGTGCCTGGGATCGTCACGGTCGTGACCACCCCGCTCGTAGGCAGGTCGCGCGGGGGCGTCCAGGCCGCCTGGAGCGACGCGGCGCCGCCCGCGGTGACGACCCCCGGCTCGCGACCGGGCAAGGACGCGAAGGGTGCCTGGTTGACGAGCGGCAGCCGCAGGACGCCCCGCAGGGTCGGGTAGGCCTGAAACTCCTGGTTCACCTGGGTGGCTCGCGCTGTAGCGGCGTGCCGGACACGCCAGCCTCGGTGAGGCGGTCCAGGACCTGCTCGACGAACCGTGCGAGCGCCTGCCGCACCGCCGTCGCGGGCAACTCGGGGTCGCTCGTGTGCAGCCGGCGGGTCCAGTCGTACTCGTCTCCGCTGGTCAGGAGGAGGCTGGCTGCGTACGCAGGCCAAGGCCCGCCGTGCACATCACACGGCTGAGGCCGCCCTCGGGGACGAGGGTCAGATCCGGCCACGGCATGCCGCCACCGGCGGCACGGGTGTTGTGGCTGCGCAACCAGGGCCGGCGCTGGACGTCGGCCCAGGTCCAGCGGCGGCTCGACGTCCCGGACGAGCGCGCGTGCTCGCGCAGGCTCCACCAGCGACTGGCTACTCACTCCGCGAGTGGGTAGGCGCTCGTGTGCACGGCCCGGCGGATGCCGCCGCCACGTCGGTCCTCGACAAGAGTTAGGGACCGCCCACGCACGGTGATCTCCAGGCGACACCAGGTCGCGGCAAGTTCAGGCGCCGTCACTCCCGGCGCCCGTTCCCACTCGACCGTCAGCAGCAGCGGACTCGCGGTGTCGATCACGGCAGCCATGTCGGCCACTCCGACTCGTCCAGCGGATATCCCTGGTACGAACCCTGTTCAGAGTTGGACAACCGGGCCTCGTAGACCGCGTCGCCGCTACGGAACCAGGCGTACTGCGGGTACGGCTGGACGTCCCACCGCCTGCTCGCGGGTGACGTCGCGTGCGCAAGCAGAAGCGTCGGCGCGCAGCGCACCGGGGCCAGCCTCGGTCAGGTAGTCCTTGTGCTTGTTGCTGATGACGTAGCTCGCCGCAGCAGCCAGGCCGGGTAACTCGGCGCCCGGCGGTGGCGCGATGCGGGCGCGGCTCAGCGGTCCCCAGCCCGACGCGTCCAATCGGCCAGCACGTGCTCGAGGTCCGCGCTGGTCTCGAACCGTCGGCCCTGGGCCACGGCCACGCCTTCGGAGGCCAGCAGGTCCTGCGCGGACCAAGGGCCCGGGGGGCATCGCGCAGGCGAAGTTGCGCAGCGTGGTCCCGCCGGCCCGATAGGCCTTCAGGTGGGCATCGGCCAGCGCAGCCGTGATCCGCGGCCGGCATCCAGCAGAGCGTGCTGCGCGGCAGCGGCTATCGGTACGACGGCCGGCGCGTATGCCGACGACGCAGCAGCATCGGCGCCCAACGTCCGCTCGGCGCAGCGGGCGGCAGGTCCGAACGAGCGGACAGTGCGGCCGTACGCAAGGGCGTCGACCGTGCGGACCTCGAATGCTCCATCTTCTTGCGCCACGGACACCTGCGCACAGCGCGCACGGCCGATCAAATCGCGAAGTCGACTCCCTGCGCCAGCGGAAGCTTGCCCGAGTAGTTGATCGTGTTGGTGGCCTGGCGCATGTAGGCGCGCCACGCGTCCGAGCCCGACTCACGGCCGCCGCCCGTCTCCTTCTCGCCGCCGAAGGCACCACCGATCTCGGCACCCGCGGTACCGATGTTCACGTTGACGATGCCGCAGTCCGAACCGCTCGCGCTCAGAAAGCGCTCCGCCTCCGCCTGGTCGCTCGTGAAGATCGACGAGGACAAGCCCTGCGGCACGGCGTTGTTGAGCTCGAGCGCGGCGTCGAGGTCGTCGCAAGGCACGAGATAGAGAATGGGCGCGAACGTCTCCTGGCGCACGATGTCGGACTGCTCCGGCATGAGCACCAGGGCCGGCTCCACGTAGTAGGCGTCGGGCGCTTCCTCGGCCAGCCGGCGTCGGCCGCCCGCCAGCAGCGTCCCGCCCTGGGCCTGGGCGAGCTCGAGAGCGCGGATCATGGCGGCGTAGGCGTTGCCGTCGATCAGTGGCCCGACGAGCGTGCCCGCTGCGGTCGGGTCCCCGATGGGCAGGCGCTCGTAGGCGGCGACGAGACGCGCGGACAGGCTCTCCGTCACGTCGCGGTGGACCAGCGCCCGCCGCATGGTGGTGCAGCGCTGTCCTGCTGTGCCTGCGGCAGAGAAGACGATCCCGCGGGTGGCCAGGTCGAGATCGGCCGTCGCCGAGACGACGGCGGCGTTGTTGCCCCCCAGCTCCAGCAGGCACCGACCGAATCTTTCAGCGACACGGGGTCCGACCTCTCGCCCCATCCGGGTCGAACCCGTCGCACTCAGCAGGGCCACACCGGGATGCTCGACGAGGCGCTGTCCGACGTCGGCGCCACCGATCACGACCTGGTCGAGGTGAGCGGGAGCTCCGCTCTCGGCAATGGCGCGCTGCAGCACGGCATCGCAGGCCAGCGCCGTGAGCGGTGCGGCCTCGGACGGCTTCCACACCACCGGGTCGCCGCAGACCAGCGCCAGGGCCGTGTTCCAGGACCAGACCGCCGCGGGGAAGTTGAACGCGGAGATGACGCCGACGACACCCAATGGGTGCCAGGTCTCCATCAGGCGGTGGCCGGAGCGCTCGGAGGGCATGGTGCGCCCGTACAGCTGGCGCGAGAGGCCGACGGCGAAGTCACAGATGTCGATCATTTCCTGCACCTCGCCGAGCGCCTCGGAGGTGATCTTCCCGACCTCGAGGCTGATCAGCGTGGCGATGTCCTGCTTGTGCTCGCCGAGCAGCTCACCCAGCCGACGGACCAGGGCGCCTCGCGCCGGCGCAGGCGTGCCCCGCCACTCCGGGAACGCCTGCTGCGCGCGGCTGACGGCATCGTCGACGTCCGACGGCGTCGACCAGGAGACCGGAAGCAGTACGGCGCCCGTGATGGGCGACCGCGAGCACTGCTCACCCGACAGCCGACGCGGGTCGACGCCGCACCGGTCGAGTGCGGCGCCGGCCTGCGCTCGCAGGGCCTCGATCGGGGGCAGAGCGATGGTCAGGGTCATGCATCCTCCAGGGTGGAATCGTCGAGCGACGCAAGGGCACGTCGCAGGTCAGCAGACGGCTGGGCGGCATGTGGGCGTGCTGCCGTCGTGATCGCGTCCAGCGCCGATGCGACGACAGGACGTGAGCGGACGCTGGCGCGGGCCGCGACCAGGATCCGGCGTTCCAGCACCGGGTGCCGGAGTGGCTCGACAGCCAGCGCAGCGTCCGCAGCGACAGACAAGCGAGGCAGGACAGCGACACCGTGCCCTTGCTCGACGCTGGACCTGAGCAGCAGGAGGTCGTCGGTCTCCCAGACGACCTTCGGCTCGAAGCCGGCTGCACGGCAGGCTGCACGCACAGCGATGCCGCACGCAGCGGCCAGCGGAGGCATTACCCACCGCGCATCGTGCAAATCGCCCAGCCGGCCGGTCCCGGCGACGAGCGTCCCGGGACGGCTCACGACCACGAGCGGCTCGGTGAACAGCTCCTGCGCCACCACATAGGCGGGGAAGGCAATCGGCACGTAGTCGTACTCGTCGATCACAGCCAGGTCCACGTCACCGGCCAGCAGTCGGTTCAACCCGATGGCCGGTTCCGTTGCCAGGACCGACAGCTCGATGCCGGAGCGAGACTCGCGCAGGAACGTCGCCGCCTCGGACACGAACGTCGCCGCCGCACTGGCCACACACGCCACGGAAACCAGGCCGGTCGCCGACCCAGCGATGCTGTCCAGGTCGGCGCGGGCCGCGGTGAGCACGTCAGCGAGCTCGGCAGCGTGCGCCGCGAGCAGCTCGCCGGCGCCGGTGAGGACGACACCGCGCGGTGACCGGTCGAGCAGTGCGGTGCCCGCTTCGCGTTCGAGCACGGACAGCTGCTGGGAGACCGCCGAGGGCGTGAGGCCGAGTGAGCGTGCCGTGGCGGCGATCGTCCCGCGCAGCGACACCTCGCGTAGGAGCTGCATCCGACCAGCGTCCAGGTCCGACTTCACGGGTCTGGGCACGGTGTTACGTGCCCCTCTGCAGGCATCCCGCGGCCGGTCCGGGGAGCATGGCGGGTCAGAGTGAGCTTCTGAAGTAGCTCGGCGGTGTGGTGCCGTCGACGGCGAGCGCGACAGCTGCCCGTGCCGCGACCGGACCGACGAGGTTCCCGGAGCCGCTGTAGCCGCCGCAGGCTGCGACGCCCTCGTCGAGGAGTACGACCAGTGCCCGATAATCGTCGGTGTAGCTGACCGAGGCGGCCCAGCGGTGCGTGACCGTCACGGGCTGTGCCGCCAGTCGCGCGGCGACGGTGGAGATCCACGCCTGCACCGGGGCGGTCGGCTCGTCGTCGGTCGTGAACTCCTGCTGGAGGAATTTGTCGCGACCGCCACCGACGAACAGGCGTCCCGCCTCGTCCTGCTGGGCCCACTCGTAGCCGTTGTGAAAGCCCGTCGGACACGGCAGGCGCCGCGGCGCGATCGGGGCGGTCGCCAGCATCTGGAGCCGCACCGTCCGCGCCAACGAAGCGAGCTGCGGGACGAGCTGCGGGAGCTTGCCGTCGACGGCGACGATGACGGTGCGCGCGCGAATCCGGCCGCGCGACGTCTCCACCCCACCCGCGTGTACGGCCGTGGCGGCGGTGTGCTCGAACAAGCGAGTCCGTGAGGTGAGCCGAGCGGCCAGTCCGTAGGCGCGGTGCACCGGGTTTGTCCCCGCCGTGTCCGGATTGTAGAAGCCGCGCCCCAGCTCACCGTCGTAGTCCTCGATCGCCACGCCCCAGCTGCGCAGGACAGCCGCCTCGGTTACCAGGTCCTCCAGCTCGCGGGTCCGGTCGGCCGCTTCGGCGGCGTCCGCGGGCTCGCCCGGCAGACCGGCCAGCCGCAGGGTGCCGACCGACTTGATGATTACGTCGCCGAGTTGCTCCGCCAGCCGGGCGAGCTCGGCGAGGCAGGCTCGGTACAGGTCGTGACGGAGTTCGGGCGACAGCGTTGCAGCACCGGACCGGAGCAGCGCCCCGCCGGCCGACAGGATCCCCCCGTTGCGGCCCGCCGCTCCTGCGGCGACGCGGCCGGCGTCGATGCCGACGACGCTGAGTCCTCGGTCGACCAGCTCCTCCACGGCTGCCAGCCCGCTCCCGCCGAGGCCGACCACGCAGGCGTCGGCAGACACCGTGCCGTCCAGTGCCGGAAGACCGTCCCAGACCGGTAGGGCGGGATCGGCGTCCCACGCCACCGTCGGAGCGACAGCGGGCGGGGCCTGGCTCACGAGGACCGCCAGAGTCGGTGCACGGTCACAGGACCTTGGACAGGAAGGACTTGGTGCGTTCGTGCTGCGGGTCGGCGAGCACGGACCGCGGGTCACCGGTCTCGACCACGGCGCCGTCGTCGATGAAGACGAGGTGATCCCCTACCTCCCGGGCGAACCCCATCTCGTGCGTCACGACAATCATGGTCATGCCGGTCTCGGCCAGCGAGCGCATCACATCTAGCACCTCGCCGACCAGCTCAGGATCCAGCGCCGAGGTTGGCTCGTCGAAGAGCATGAGCTTGGGTCGCATCGCCAGTGCTCGGGCGATCGCCACGCGCTGCTGTTGACCACCGGAGAGCTGCGCCGGATAGGAGTGCTCGTGGGCAGTCAGGCCGACGCGCTCCAGCAGCTCGCGTCCGTTCGTGACGGCCTCGCGCTTCGAGTCTTTCCTGACCCGGACGGGCGCCTCCACGATGTTGCCCAGCGCCGTCATGTGCGGGAAGAGATTGAAGCGCTGGAACACCATGCCGATGTCCCGGCGCTGTGCGGCGGCATGACGAGGGTGCAGCTCGTGCAGCCTGCCTCCACGTTCTGTGTAGCCGACCAGAGTCCCGTCGACGTACAGCCGTCCACCGTTGACGGCCTCGAGGTGATTGATGCACCGCAGGAACGTCGACTTGCCCGAGCCGGAGGGCCCCACCAGGCACATGACCTCACTGGGCTGGACCTCCAGGGAGATGCCCTTGAGGACCTCGACGCTGCCGAAGGACTTGCGGACGTTCTGCGCCCGGACCATGGGCTGCCGTGTCTCATCGGGGCGCGTCTTTTCGACGGTCCGCTGTCTCGACATCATCATCTCCCGTCCCGGAGCGGGAGCTCAGCAGGTGAACCCGTCGGGGTGGCCGGGTCCTTGACCCTCGCGGCGCCCCCTGCCACGCCTCGCGAGAAGCGCTTCTCGAGGTAGTGCTGGCCGACCATCAGCACAGTGGTGATGGCGAGGTACCAAGTCGAGGCGACGAGCAGCAAAGGAATCGGGCGGTAGAGCACGGCAGAGATCTGCTGCGACTGCGTGTAGAGATCGCCCGTGAACGGCACGGCGATCACGAGCGAGGTGGTCTTCAACATGCCGATGAACTCGTTGCCGAAGGGCGGGATGATGACCCGCATCGCCTGCGGGAAGACGATCCGCCCTGTCGTCTGCGGCCAGGACATCCCGAGCGCCACCGAGGCCTCGCGCTGCCCGTCGTCCACGGACGACACCCCCGCCCGGATGATCTCTGCGGTGTAGGCGCCCTGGTTCAACCCCAGCCCGATGACTGCCGCGGCGAACGGTGTCAGCCAGGACTCCGTGCTCAGGCTTGTGAACTGGACCATGAACGGGATGCCCAGATCCACCTCCTGGTAGATGCTCGTGAGCAAGCCCCAGAACACGAGCTGCACATAGACCGGTGTCCCACGGAAGATCCAGATGTACAGCCAGGCGACACCGCTCAGGACCGGGTTTTCCGACAGGCGCATCACCGCGCTGGCCACGCCGACCACCAGCGCGATGGCCATGGCGATGACCGTCAGCTCGATGGTGACGAGCGCTGCCTGAGCGATGCGCTCGTCGAACAGGTACTGCCAGTACGTCGTCCACTGGTAGGCCGAATTGGTGGCAGCGCCGTAAAGGAACAGGGCCAGCAGCACGAGAATCACCGCTGCGGCCACCCAGCGGCCCGGACGGGGCAGGGGAACGGCGTGGATCCGCTCGTCGCCTGGTGCGTTCAGGAGGTCCGCGTCACCTCGCCCCATCGTCAGCTGGTCGCTGCGTTGATCTTCGACTCCGAGATCGCCCCACCCTTGACACCCCACTGCTCGAGGATCTTCAGGTAGCTCCCGTCGTCGATGAGCGCCTGCAGCGCGGCCTGGAGAGCGGGCGTCAGCTCGGAGTCCTTCGCGACCGGCCAGCCGTACGGTGCAGCGTCGTAGACCTCGCCGGCCAGCTGCAGCTTGCCGTCGCTCTTCAGCACGCCGTAGGCGACCACGGGCGAGTCGCCCAGCGTGGCGTCGGCTTTCCCCAGGATGACGGCGGAGGTGGCTGCCGCCTGGTCCGCGTAGCCCTGGATCTTGATCGGTGGCTTGCCTTTCGAGACACAGGCGGCGCTGCGCGCGGGGAGGTCCTCGGTCAGCTGGATCGTGTTGGGCTGACCGGCGACACGAAGCCCGCACGCGTCGTCCGGGTCGACGTCCTCACCGGCGCGGCTGGCCCACTGGGTCCCCGCCTGGAAGTAGGTCGCGAAGTCGACCGTGGCCTCGCGCTCCGCGGTGTCGGTGAAGGAGGAATCCCCCATGTCGTACGCGCCGGTGCCCAGGCCGGACAGGATCTGGGTGAACCCGGACTGGACGTAGTTCGCCTTGAGGCCCAGCTTCGCGGCCACGGCGTCGGTCAGGTCGATGGACCAGCCGATGATATCACCGGAGCTGTCGATGTACTCGTTGGGCGGGTAGTTGGGGCTGGTCCCGATCTTCAGCTCACCGGTGGAACGGATCTCCTCCGGGACGAGCGCGGCGAGCTTCCCGCTCTCGTCGACCGCTACCGTGTCAGCGGTCGGCGCACCCCCGTCCTCGGTGTTCTGCGCACATCCCGTCAGCGCCAGGCCGCCGAGCGTCATCATCGCGAGCCAGTTCAGTGCGTTTTTCCGGAAGCTCATGGCGCTACTCCTGAGTCAGTGATGAAGGGCTGCGCCCCGGCCGCTGTGACCTCCGCCACGGAGTAGACCACCGACGCGAGAGATCGTCAACGCTTACTCCTTACGGGTGGAGAACTAAGTAGTGCTTACGATGGCGCAGAGCTGCCCGCTCCATGAAGGTGCAGGACTCCTCGCCCCGAGAGGTCGAGCCGTGCTCAACCCGCTGCACCTGCGCAGTCTGGCGGCAGTCCTGCGCGCCGGATCCTTCGCGGCTGCCCAGCAGCTGCGCTACGCCCCCTCGGTCGTCTCGCAGCAGGTGTCGGCGCTGGGGCGCGAGACGCAGCTCGTCCTGTTCGAGCGCGCCGCGCGTTCCGTCCGACCGACGCAGGCGGCCGAGCTGCTCGCGCAACGCTCCGGCGAGGTGCTCGCTGCTGGACGCCCTGCAGAACGATGTCAATCGGCTGGCTGGTGGTCGGCTTGGCCACCTTCGCAGCGGCAGCTTCCCCACAGCCAGCCTGCACCTCGTGCCCTTGGTCCTGGCCAGGCTGGCCTGCGGGCCCCTGACGTCGGGATCGTCCTGGACGAGGGGGAGCCGGACGTGCTGCTGCCGCTGGTCGCCGACCGTCGCATTGGCCTCGCCCTCGTCGACGAATACGACCTGGTGCCCCGCAGCTGGCCGCCCGGTCTCGTGCGAACCGCCGGGGCGAACACGGAGGAGGTCCTGCGGGCCTTCGCCCGGGCGTTGGCCAACGAGGCGGCGTCGCACTGTCCACGTCCGGCCGTGCGCGCTACGAGCAGCTGGTCCAGGCCGTCGACCGGGCGGCCGTCGAGGATCCGGGCCGCCCGCGCAGCGAGATCGCGGCCGCCGTGTGGAGGGCGGGGATGCCGGACACCTACCGGGAGCTCGAGCGTCAGGGACTCGCCCACTTCACCTACCGCGTCGCCGACGCGCTCCCGGCCGGAGCCCCACCACGCACCTGGGACGAATTCATCGACCACGGCTGGCTGCGCATCGAACCCATCGTCTCCGAGGACTTCCTGCCGCGGTCGGCTGCAGGCATCTTCTCCTCCAACCTCAGCGACTGGGCACGCCTCGATGACCGGCAGGGCGGTGCCTCGCGTGACGCTGCTTGGCTGGCAGCGGCGATTGGGTGTCCCGTGCACGTGCCGGAGGACGGCTATGCGGCCGAGTCAGCAGCCTCCTTGGCTGGCGTCTCCGAGCGGCTGGGGATCGCGCTCGACTCAGCCGCGGCCTCGTAAGGCCGGTCGGTGACCTCCGGTCAGAGCAGCGAAGTAGTCGGCATGCCGGCAGCCCGTAGCTCGGCGGCGAAGGCGCGGGGTTCGTCTCTAACGCGGCGTGCAGGGCGGCTTGGCGCTGCCGTCGGACCTCGCGCGCGGTGCCATAGTGGACCGAGGGGGGGTGTGCAGCGCGATCCCGGAGTGCCGGTGCTCGTGGTTGTAGTAGGCGAAGAACTGCTCGCAGAACGCCTGGGCGGCGGGGGATCCGAAGTTGGTGGGGAGCGCGGGGGACCTATGACTACGCCGACGGCGACGGGGTGCTGCTGCAGCAGGGCGTGCGGCGGGTCTGCTCGGCCTGCACCCCGGCGCACAAGGAGTTCGCGCAGCGGTTCATCGACTGGCGGGGCAAGACGCGCACCAGCAAGCCGCCGGGGTTCGTGCCGGTGCTGTACCGGCTGCCGGAGGTGCGGGCGGCGGTCGCCGATGGCCAGCGGGTGTGGCTGGTCGAGGGCGAGAAGGATGTCCACACTGCCGAGGCATTGGGGGAGGTGGCGACGACCAACCCGGACGGCGGAGGGATCTTCCTGGACGCGATGGCCGACGAGTTGGTCGGCGCGCAGGTGCAGGTGGTGCTGGACCTGGACGAGACCGGCTGGGCACGCGCGGTGCGGCTGCATAGCCAGCTAACCGACCGCGGCCCCGAGCTGTCGAGCCTGTGGGCCGCGCCGGTCGTGGTCGTGGTGTTCGGGGCGGCTCAGCGGTGGCTCGGCGCGCGGACGACCGTCGCCGTCGCTGCGCTCGGGCACATCGTCGTCAGCCTGGTGGTCGCGATGACCTTGGAGCGTGACGGCGGCCCGCGACCCCTGGCTGACGAGGCGGACGTCGTCGGCGGTAGTGCGCCGCTGTGCGCCTTCGCCGTGGTGGGCCGGACCGGGACCGACGTCGGGCACCTCCTGGCCTGGGGTCTGGGGCTCGGGGCTGGCGCGGGGAGGGCCTCGGCTCTCAGGGCAACAGTGGCACGGTGGTGAGCAGGAGCAGGGGCACGAGTACCGCGCCAGCGACGGAGAAGGTGCGCCAGGGCACATGCACGTTGCGGGCGCGGCAGCGCTCAGCCCACAGCAGAGTGGCCAACGTGCCCCACGGGGTGATCAGAGGGCCGAGGTTGACGCCGAGGAGCACGGCGAGCAGGTCCTCGTGCGGGACCGCGCGCTCCAGGGCGAGGTAGGCCGGCAGGTTGTTGACCATGTTGGCCGCTCCGGCGGCCACGACGGCGGCGCCCAGGGGCGGACGATCGGCCACCGCTGAGGCCAACGCGGCATCAAGGAAGAGCGGGCCGGCTGCTTCGACGATCAGGAAGAGTCCGCTCACCGTGATCACCAGCCGCCATGGCACGAGCGATGGGCGTAGGACGTGTCGCCGACGCACCGCGGCGGTGACCACCAACGGTGTGACCGCCACGCAGGCCGCCCACTGCACCTGCAGCCCGACCACCAGCAACGGGACCAGTGCGGCGCAGGCCAGCGCGGCGACGAAGAACAGCGTTCTGTCCGCCGCACGCAGCGGCGCAGGCACGCGGTAGCGCCCGCGTAGCGCGCGGAACTGCCAGCCGGCGAGCACCCCGACGGTGACGACCACCGCAACCACGGCAGGCAGGGCCAGGGTGCGCGCATAGGCGATGGTGGTCAGGTCCAACGAACGCAGCGCCAGCAGGTTGGTCAGGTTCGAGACCGGCAACGCCAGGCTGGCGGTGTTGGCCAGCCACACCGAGGCCATCGCAAAGGGCAGCGGCGGCAGCTCCAACCGCTCGGCCAAAGCCAGCACGACCGGCGTCAGTAGCACCGCAGTGGTGTCCAGGCTGAGCGCGATCGTGCTGGCCGTGCCCAGCAGCACGATGAGCACGAACAGTGCTGGGGTTCGTCCGCATCCGGCGCGCGCGGCTCGCACCGCTGCGACGTCGAAGACCTGGGCGGCCTCGGCCAACTCGGCCAGCACCGTGACCGCGACCAGGAACACCAGCACCGGAGCCACTCTGTCGAGCACCGCTAGCGCGCCCGATGGTGAGACCAGACCGGAGACCAGCGTGCCCACGCCCGCGATCGCGGCCACGATCCACACGCGGTGACCGTAGCCCGCTTCAGCGTGGTCTCAGTCCCGCTCGCCACCCTGCGCTCGTCCCCCCACGGGACCCCCACCCCCGTCCCGCGGCGTGGCCGCGCGAACATCTGGAGACCACGTGTCAGACCAAGTCCTTCCCAGCGGCCCCGAGGTCGGGGACCGCAGCCCCGGTCGCACCCTGCTCAACAAGGTGCCGGAAGTCACCGCCTGGTTCTGGATCATCAAGATCCTGGCTACCACGGTCGGGGAGACCGCGGCCGACTACCTCAACACGACGCTCGGCCTCGGACTGACCGGCACGACGCTCGTGATGGGCCTGCTGCTCGCCGTCGCGCTCATCGCCCAGTTTCGCGCCCGCCGCTACGTCCCGTCGCTCTACTGGACGGCGGTGGTGCTCATCAGCGTCGTCGGCACGCTGATCACCGACAACCTGGTCGACAACGCCGGCGTCAGCCTGCGCACGACGACGATCGCCTTCTCGCTGGCGCTGGCGGCCACCTTCGCCGCCTGGTACGCCAGCGAGCGGACGCTGTCGATGCACAGCATCGTCACGCGCCGCCGGGAGGCCTTTTACTGGCTGGCCATCCTGTTCACCTTCGCTCTCGGCACCGCCGCGGGCGACCTGCTCGCCGAAGGCCTCGGGCTCGGCTACCTCACCTCGGTGTTCGTGTTCGCCGCCGCCATCGTGCTGGTCGCGGTCGCGCACTTCCAGGCCGGCCTGAACGCCGTCCTCGCCTTCTGGACCGCCTACGTGCTGACCCGCCCGCTGGGAGCCTCCGTCGGCGACCTGATGTCCCAGGACCGTTCGGCCGGCGGCCTGGGCCTCGGCACCACCGTGACCAGCGTGGTGTTCCTCGTCGTCATCGCCGGCGTGGTGCTGTACCTCACCAGGACCCGCCGGGACGCGACGGAGAACGTGCTCGCGGCCTGACGACGACCCCCACCGCCCCGCTGGCCCGCGGCCCCCGCCGCGGGCCAGCGGCCTGTCCAGGGCCGGTCCACCGCTTCAGGCTTGTCCAAGCCGTGCCGGTGACAGTGGCCGCATGAACCCGTTGCGCTCCCTGTCACGGAGCAGTCCCGCGCCGACCGTCCGCCACCTCGGCGCCGCCGCCGCCGGCGCCTCGCTCGTCCTGCTGGCCGCGTGCGGCTCGAGCTCCCCCTCGCCGCCCCAGGCGGTCGGCACACCCACGGCCTCCGCGCCCGCCCCGGCCGGTGGTGCCAGCCCGTCCTCGGCTGCCAGCGCCCCGGCGAGCGGCGCCGCCGCACAGGCACCGGTGCCGGTGGAGAAGAACCCGCCCGGCGACATCCCGGACAATGTCGCGTTCCTCGACTACCGCAACGCCGCAGGCGGTTACGGCTTCACCCATCCCGAGGGCTGGGCCCAGACCGAGCAGGGCACGCAGGTGACCTTCACCGACAAGCTCAACGGCATCCAGGCCGACACCTCCGCGCTGCCGTCCGCCCTCACGGTCGACACCGTCAAGAGCACCGAGGTGCCACGGCTGTCCACGACGCAGCCGGCCTTCACGCTGAGCTCCGTCCAGCCGGTGAACCTGCCGGCCGGCAAGGGGGTCAGGATCGTGTATCGGCGCAACTCCGCGCCCGACCCGGTGACCGGCCGGCAGGTGCGCGACGAGGTGGAGGAGTTCCTCGTCGGTTCGGGTGCCAAGGGCGTGCGCCTGGAGCTGTTCGGTCCGGTCGGGGCAGACAACGTCGACGCCTACCGCACGATCACGCAGAGCCTGACGCTGGCATGAGCGCCCACGACGGACCGGTGCTGACGGCGCACGGGCTGCACCGGTTTTACCGCCGCGGCGGCCGCTTCGACGACGAGGTCGCGGCCCTGCGCGGCATTGACCTGGTCGTCGAGCCCGGTGAGACCGTCGCCGTGATCGGGCCCTCGGGCTCGGGCAAGTCGACGCTGCTCGGGCTGCTCGCAGGCCTCGACGACCCCGACGGGGGCAGCGTCGTGGTCGCGGGGGAGCGCCTCTCGCACCGACCGCCGGCCGAGCAGGCCCGGCTGCGCGGTCGGCTGCTCGGGGTCATGACGCAGGCCAGCGGCCTGGTCGAGCACCTCGACGTGCTGCACAACGTGCTGCTGGCCGGGTCCTTCCGGCGTTCACCGAAGGCGGGTCTCCACCAGGCGCGCGCCCTGCTCAACGCCGTCGGCCTCGAGGACCGGCACGCCGCCCGGCCGGTGACGCTGTCGGGTGGCGAGACGGCTCGGGCGAACCTGGCTACCGCGCTGATCGGCGACCCGGTGCTGCTGCTCGCCGACGAGCCGACCGCCGAGATCAGCCGGTCGGAGGAGGCGGCGGTGCTGGCGCTGCTGCGCGAGCAGCGACCGCCGGGTGCGGCGGCCGTCCTGGTCACGCACTCGGCCGCCGTCGCCCGCAGCGCCGACCGGGTGGTCGAGCTCGCGGACGGCAGCATCGTCCCCGCGCTGCGGCTGAGCGCGGCATGACCGCCCTCGTACGCAGCAGCGGGATGTCGCTGCGCTTCGGCCAGACGCGGGTGCTGCAGGACGTCGAGCTGACAGTGGAGCCCGGTGACGAGGTGGCCCTCGTGGGACGCTCCGGCAGCGGGAAGTCCACGCTGCTGCTGGCGCTCGCCGGGCTGCTGCCCGTCACCGGATCGCTGTCGTGGCCCGGCCTGCCGCAGGAGAACGCCGAACGCCGGGCGAGCATCGGCATGGTCTTCCAGGCACCGTCGCTGGTCGTCGAGCTCACGGCCCTCGAGAACGTGAGCCTGCCCCTGCGGCTGCGTGGCCAGAGCCGGCCCGACAGCGTCGCTGCCGCGACCGAGGCCCTCGCCCTGGTCCAGCTGTCCGATGCCGGGTCGGCGCTACCGGCAGAGCTGTCCGGCGGCCAGCAGCAGCGGGTCGCCCTGGCACGGGTGCTCGCCGGCCGGCCGCTGCTCGTCCTGGCCGACGAGCCGACTGGCGCGCTCGACACCGTGACCGGCGCGGCCGTCGTCCAGGTGCTGAGAGATCAGGTGCGCAGCGTCGGTGGAGCCCTGCTGCTCGCCACCCACGACGAAGAGCTGGCCGCGCTGCTCCCCCAGCAGCTGCAGATGCAGTCGGGCGGGGTGCGCGCGGGCCGCGCCGTCCTGGCCGAGCGGGTGGGCTCGTGAGCCCGGCCGGCCGCACGATCGGCTGGACTGCGGGTCTGGTGCGCCGCAGCTGGGTGTCGGTCGGCGGCGCCGCGCTGGCCATCGCCGTCGCGGTGGCCTTTGTCGCCTCGCTCGCGAGCTTCGTGACGGCGAGCCGCGCGGACCTCACCACCCGGGCCGCCGCCCGCGTACCGGTGGACTGGCAGGTGCAGCTGACGGCGCAGGGCGACCTCGCAGCCACCGGCAAGGCGGTGGCCGCCCTGCCGGACCTGCGCACGACGCAGCGCGTCGACTACGCCCCCGTACCGGCCCTGCGCTCTACCGGCCCGACGGGAGCCCGGACCACAGCCCAGGCGCAGGTCGTCGCGCTCCCCGCCGGCTACGCCGCCGCCTTCCCGGGCGAGATCCGCCCGCTGGTGGGCGCGACGAGCGGCGTGCTGCTCGCGCAACAGACCGCGGCCAACCTGGCCGTGGGGCCGGGTCAGCAGTTCTCGGTCCGTCGCCCGGACGGCTCGAGCGCGACGCTCACCGTCGCCGGCGTGGTCGACCTGCCCGCCGCCGACTCGCTGTTCCAGGTCGTGGGCGCGCCCGCCGGGGTCGGCGCCAAGGCTCCACCCGACAACGTGGTCCTCGTGCCGCCGGACCGTTTCGCCGCCCTGGTGGGCAGCGCGCCGGTCGTGCGGCAGGTCCACGTGGGCTTCCGCCACGCACCGCTGCCGTCCGACCCGGGCGCCGCGGCGACCCTCGTCGACCGCCGGGCCAACAACCTGCAGGTCGGCCTGGCCGGCGGCGCCCTGGTCGGCGACAACCTCGGCGTCGCCCTGTCCGGGGCGCGGCAGGACGCCATCTACTCGCTGCTGCTCGTGCTGCTGCTGGGCGTCCCCGGTGTAGCGCTCGCGGCCGTGGTCGCCGCACTCGTCGTGGCCCTGCGCGGCGGGCGTCGTCGGCGCGAGGTGGCGCTGCTGCAGCTGCGGGGTGCGACCGCCGGGTCGGTGCTCGCCCTGGTGGCCGGCGAGGTCGCCGTGACCTGCGTCGTCGGGGGTGCGGTGGGGCTGCTCGGGGCGTGGCTCGCCGTGCGCCTGGCGCTGCCGGCGGGCGCCTCGCTCGGCGCGGCCGGCATCGTCCTCGGCCTCGCCACCGGTGTTCTGGTCGCCCTGGCGACCCAGCTGGCGCCCGCGGCGCTGCGCGCACTGCGACCCGGCACCGGCAGCGTCCGGGACGCCGCCGCCGGCGCGGTGGCGACCCGCAACCCCTGGCCGCTGCGGCTCGGGCTGGACGTCGTCCTGCTCGCCGGCGCGGCGCTGACCTTCTGGCTGACCTCCCGCGGCGGGTACCAGGTGGTGCTCGCCCCCGAGGGCGTCGCGCAGACGTCGGTGAACTACGCGGCGCTGCTCGCCCCGGCGCTGGCGTGGCCCGGGCTCGCCCTGCTCGTCTGGCGGGTGAGCGCCGCGGTGCTCGCCCGGCGCACCGGTCGGCTGGCCCGCGACCAGGCCGGCCGGGCCCCCGAGCTCGAGGCCGCCTCGCTGCGCCGACGCCGCCAGGTGATCGCCCGGGGAGCCGCGGGGCTCGCCGTCGCGATCGGCCTCAGCGCCTCGACGGCGGTCTTCACGGCGACCTACGACCAGCAGGCGAAGCTCGACGTCGCCCTGACGGTCGGCGCCGACGTCGCCGTCACCGAGCCGGCCGGCTCAGCCGTCGCGTCCGGTGTCGCCGCCAGCTTCGCCACGGCGCCCGGCGTGCGCGCCGTCGAACCGATGCAGCACCGCTTCGCCTATGTCGGCCCGGACCTGCAGGACCTCTACGGGATCGACCCGGCGACCATCGGACGGGCTGCGCCGCTGCAGAACTCCTTCACGCCGGGCAGCACGATCGCGGCCGCCCTCGACACGCTGCGCCGCACTCCGGACGGCGTGCTGCTCTCGGCCGAGACCCTCGCCGACTACCAGCTTCGTCCCGGCGACCTGGTCCGGCTGCGGTTGCAGACCGGCAAGGACAAGGTCTACCGGCCGGTCGACTTCCACGTGGTCGGCCAGATCACCGAGTTCCCGACCGCGCCGAAGGACTCCTTCATCGTGGCCAACTCCTCCTACCTGACCGCCAAGACCGGTTCGGACGCGGTCGGCACGTTCTTGCTGTCCTCCTCCGACCCGGCGGCGACCGCCGCCGCCTTGAGGCCGGTCGTGCGAAAGGCGGGCGGCACCGTGTCCGACGTCGTCAGCGCCCGGCAGTCGGTGACCACGGCCACCGGGCTCGCCGCCGCCGACCTGTCCGGCCTGTCCCGGCTCGAGCTCGGCTTCGGGCTGCTGCTGGCGCTGGCCAGCTCCGGCCTGGCGCTGCTGCTGGGTATCCGGCAGCGACGTCGGGCGCTGGTCCTGCTGGCCTCGCTCGGGGCCACGGCCCGCCAGCGCGGCCGGTTCCTCGGCTCCGAGGCGAGAGCGCTGCTGGTCGGCGGGCTGCTCGGGGGGACAGCGATCACCGCGGTGATCTCCTACCAGCTCATCAAGGTCTTGACGGGCATCTTCGACCCGCCGCCCTCGGTGGTCGCCCTGCCGGCGGTGTACCTGACGGGGCTCGCGGCCTCGGTCGTCCTCGTCTCGGCCGTCGTCGTCGCCGTGATCGGCCGGCTCGCCGGCCGCGCGGGTCCGGCCGAGCTGCGGGAGCTGTGAGAGGGACACCGGCCGGAGCCGGTTCCACCGACCGCCTGCTGCACGGCTGGGGCGGCACCGGCCGCGTCGCGGCCCGGGTGCACCGTGTGCAGAGCGTCGACGACGTCGTGGAGACGCTCGTGGGCACCGGCCGGCGGGGCGCGATCGCCCGCGGTTCCGGGCGCAGCTACGGCGACGCCGCGCAGCGCTCCGGCGGCGACGTGCTGGACATGGCGGGGCTGGACGCCGTCGGCTGCGTCGACGGTGCGCGGCAGACGGTGCGGGCGCAGGCCGGGGCCCGGCTCGGCGAGGTCCTGCGCGTGGCGTTGGCCAGGGGCTTCGTCCCGCCGGTGCTGCCCGGGACGGCGGCGGTCTCGGTCGGCGGGGCGCTGGCGAGCGACGTCCACGGCAAGAACCACGTGGTGGACGGCTCGTTCGCCCGGCACGTCGAGCGCTTCGACCTCGTCACCGCCGACGGACGATGCCGCGACGTCGACGCGAGCGCGCCGGAGCTGTTCCAGGCCACTGCCGGCGGCATGGGGCTGACCGGCGTCGTGACCGAGGCGACGCTGCGGCTGCGCCGCGTCCCGTCGACCTGGGTCACGGTCACGACCCGACGCGCCGGCGACCTGGCCGGCGTCCTCGAGACGCTCGGCGCCGCGGCGAGCGAGCACCGCTATGCGGTGGCGTGGCTCGACCTGGCTGCCGGCGGCGACCGGTACGGCCGCGGCATCGTCGAGGCGGGCGAGCACACCGAGCTCGACGAGCTGCCGGCGCTGCTGCGTCGGGCACCGCTCGCCAGCCGGCCGTCGAGCGCGCTGCCGGTCCCGGCCGGATGGCCGGGCGGCGCCGTCAACCGACCGGTGATCCGCGCCGTCGGCGGGCTGCGCTGGTCGCGAGCCGGGCGCTCCGAGCCGCGGCTCGTTCCCCTGCACCGCTTCCTGTTCCCCCTGGACCGGCTCGACCGGTGGCCGAGGCTGTACGGGACGTCCGGCCTGGTGCAGTACCAGTTCGCCGTCCCGGACGGGGCCGAGCGCACCGTGCAGGCTGTCGTCGGGACCCTGCGCGAACGCGGGCAGCTCTGCGCGCTCGCCGTCCTCAAGCGGTTGGGCGCGCAGGAGGGACTGCTGTCGTTCCCCCTGCCCGGCTGGACGCTGGCCCTGGACCTGCCCGCCGCGTCCGCCGGCCTGTCGGCCGCGCTCGACGCGTGCGACCGGCTCGTCGCCGCGGCCGGCGGCCGCGTCTACCTGACCAAGGACGCCCGGCTGCGCCAAGGCCGGCTGGAGGCGATGTACCCCGAGCTCGAGCGGTGGCGAGCGGTGCAGCGCCGGTTCGACCCGGGCGGCCGGCTCGTCTCGGACCTGTCGGTGCGCACCGGGCTTCTCGCACCGGTGCGGTCCGGTGCGTGACGGCACCGGGGCGGCCCGCACCGTCCTGGTGCTCGGCGGGCGCTCGGCCATCGGCGTCGCGATCGCCGAGCGACTCGTCCACGACGGCGCGCGCACGATCGTGCTGGCCTCCAGGCCGCCCGCCGCAGGCGGCCCCGACAGCGACCGGCTCCTGCACGCCGGCGCGACGACGGTGGAGCAGGTGGCGTTCGACGCCGACGACCTGGCCTCGCACGCTGCCCTGATCGACCGGGTCGTGGCGGTGCACGGCGACCTGGACGTGGTCGTGGTCGCCTTTGGGGTGCTCGGTGACCAGCAGCAGGCCGAGCGGGACACCGCAGCGGCGCTCGCCGTCCACCGCACGACCGTCCTCGGCGGTGTGTCGGTGCTGACCGAGCTCAGCCGGGTGCTGCGCCATCAGGGGCACGGCGAGATCGTCGTGCTGTCCTCGGTGGCGGCGGTACGTGCCCGGCGTGCCAACTACGTCTACGGCTCGGCGAAGGCCGGTCTGGACGCTTTCGCGAGCGGCCTCGCCGACGCGCTGGTGGGCAGCGGCGTGCACCTGCTGGTCGTGCGTCCGGGCTTCGTACGCTCTCCGATGACGGCGGGGCTGCCGGCCGCGCCGCTGTCGACGACACCGTCCGCGGTCGCGGCGGCAGTCGGCGACGCGTTGGCGCGGCGCGCGCACACCGTCTACGTCCCGCGCCGGCTCGTGGCGCTGACGGCGGTGCTGCGGCTTCTGCCACGACCCGCGCTGCGCCGCCTCACGCGCTAGGTGACCCTGCTGCCGACGAGGTCGACGGCGATAGTCGTGAGCTCGGCCCCGTGCCAGTCGACGTGAGTCCCCAGCGTCTGCTCGAGCACTGGTCGCAGCTTCGCCCAGGCGCGAGGATGCGCACTGACGTAGCGGCCCAGTGCTGCGGCGGACGCGTCGGCGTCAAGCTGGTGCGCCCGCGCGGGTGCCGGCTTGTGGCTGGCGAGGAAGACCCGCACCTGCGGGTTGGCCTCAACGTTGCGGAACCACTGAGCGCGCCCACCGAAGCCGGACACCACGACGTACCGGCCTGGCATCGGATGGTCAACGACCTCCAAGACGACGAAGCGTCGACGTCCGGAACTACGACCGACGTGTTCGAGCATCAGCAATCGAGCCCCGAACACGGCACCGAGCCCGATGCGGTACAGCCAGATCGGTGCCCGCGCGAACAACCGAGCGCGAAGCAGAGCCGCGCCAGCACGAGCGATCGAGTGCCGCCCTGTGGTCACACGGTGAAGGCTGCCAGGACCCTCGCCTACAGCGGGCACGCGCGCCTCTGACGGGCCCCGATAGCGGATCGTCGTCCGGACACGCTGCTGCCCGTACCGGCAAACCGCTTGCCTGACTGGGATGAGGTCGGCCACGGTGTGCGGGTGACCTTTCCCTCGGACCTCGAGCACGCGCGGTACGCCGCCATGCGCTGGAACGCGCCGCTGTCGGGCGAGCATGCCGAGCTGCTCCTGGACCGGCTCGAGCTCGGGCCGGGCCTGGAGGTGCTCGACCTGGGCTGCGGTTGGGGTGAGCTGTTGATGCGGGCCGTGGAGGCGTGCGGGAGCGACGCCACGGGTGTGGGGGTCGACAACGACGAGCGCGTGCTCATCCGCGGGCGGGCTCTGGCGCAGGCGCGCGGCCTGGATCAGCGGATCAGCTTCGTGCACGCGGAATCCGCCGTCCGGGAGACGCGGGCCGACCGGGTGCTGTGCATCGGCGCGTCGCACGCCTGGCCCGGCGTCGAGCAGGCGCTGCACGCGCTTGCACGGGTGGTGCGCCCGGGCGGGCGGGTCCTGTTCGGCGAGGGCTGCTGGGAGCGACCACCCTCAGACGCCGCCGGCACGCTGTTCGGCTCGGACGTGATCGCCCTGGCCGAGATCGTGCGCCTTGCCCGGGCAGCCGGCTGGCAGGTGCTGCACCTCAGCACGGCCGACCAGCGTGAGTGGGACGACTTCGAAGCGACCTGGCGCCGCGGCCACCAGCAGTGGCTGCTCGACCACCCGCACGACGATCGGGCACCCGACGTCCAGGACACGCTCGACACGCAGCTCAAGGAGTACGTCGAGACGTACCGCGGGGTGCTCGGATTCGGCTACCTCGTCCTTGGACTCGGCCGGTAGCGGCCCTTCCGTCGGCCGGACTGCCGCAGCGAGCGCACCGGTAACTGCGGCGACAGTTGCGCCACGGTCTCCAGCAGCCGTCCGACCCGCTCGTCGGCGAGCCGATAGTAGCGGTGTCGGCCGTGCTGCTCGACCCGTAGCAGGCCCCCCTCGGTCAGCCGGCGCAGGTGG
>JAABUN010001398.1_pt1 | contig 53397 bp, 41 predicted proteins | sample 5559311 | NCBI WGS metagenome assembly JAABUN01 (sample SAMN10711877, study PRJNA513370) | rock metagenome | isolation source: Antarctica rocks | place: Antarctica: Victoria Land, Siegfried Peak sud
CGGCGGGCGGCGTGGTCGAACTGGGGCTGGCGGTCCTGGGGGCGCTCCTGGTGGGCTTGCCGGGCCTGGTGATCGGCTGGCTGATCGCCTTGCTGGCCGAGGCGGTCCTGATGGCCCCGACCGTCTACCGGGCGGCACGGGGGGGCGATACCGAGGGGGGGACGACCACGACGATGCCACCTGACAGTGTTCCCACGATGAACAACAGCAATCATGACCGGGAGGTGGCTTGAGTGGGTTTCCAGAGCACGTCGGCCACATCGACCGAGGCGATCCCCGCTGGTCGGGAGGCAGCACGCACGCGCGTCGTCGGCCTCTCGCGGGGCAATCCCCACAGCCCGCACGACGGCTCCGGCGTCCCGCTCCACCTCTTCAACGCGCTCGCACGCCGCTATGCGCTGATCGAGCGGGTGGACACGCGCTTGCCGCAATGGCAGCGGGGGCTCGTCGCGCTCGCGACCTTTCGCCCGTCGCGCGTTCTCTGGACGGAGCGCTACTTCAAGAACGTGCTCGCCTTCAAGCTGTTGTCGCGCAATAGCGGTCGCAAGTTGGGCGCGATCGACCGGCCATACGATGTCGCGCTCCAGTTCAACGGGCTCTTCCGTACGCGCGGTGCCCCCTACACGGTCTATCTGGATGTGACGTACGAGCAATCCGCGCAGGCCTGGCCGGAGTGGAACCCGCTCGGCGGACGGCGACTGGCGCACTGGTACGACCTGGAGCGGGAACTCTATCGCGACGCGCTCCACATCTTCACGATGAGCAGCTACGCGGCCCGCTCCCTCACGAGCTTCTACGGCATCGCGCCGGAGCGAGTGACCGTGGTGGGCGGCGGGGTCAACATCGCGGTACTCGAGACTGGGCCGCGCGCCAGTGCCGGGCAACCGCCGACGATCCTCTTCGTCGGTAAGGAGTTCCAGCGCAAAGGGGGCGATTGCCTGCTCGCGGCATTCCGGCGCGTGCGGGCGGCGCTGCCAGCGGCGCGCTTGCAGATCGTCGGCACCACCGAGGTTGCCGCCGAGCCGGGGGTAGAAGTCCTGGGTCGGATCGCCGACCGCGACCGGCTCGCGCGGTGCTACGCCGAGGCCGCCGTCTTCTGCCTCCCCTCCCGCTTCGACCCCTTTCCCGGCGTGCTGATCGAGGCGATGGCGCACGGGCTGCCGTGCGTCGGCACCACGGTGTGCGGCATCCCCGAGATCATCCTCGACGGGGAAACCGGCCTCCTCGTGCCGCCCGACAACAGCGCGGCCCTCGCCGCCGCCCTGCTGCGGCTGCTGACCGATTCGGCCTACGCCGAGCGCCTGGGCGCGGCGGGGCGGCGGCGCACGGCGGCGGAACTCAGTTGGGATCGGGTGGTGGAACGGATGGCCCCGGTCCTCGATCCGTTGCGTGGGATGAGCGAACGGCAGCACGCGACCGCCTCGCACGAGAAGCCGCGCGGCGATCCAGCATGTGTCGGCGACATGCCGATCCGGCTGCCGCGTCGCGCCGTATGGGGGTCGAGATGATCCGGTACGACGCCGCATTCCCCACCGCGATCCCGCCGCGCCTCGACACGAGCGCGCCACAAACGCCACCGCAGACGCCGGATGCGCTCGGGCAGATCCCGGTGGCCTACACACCGCACCTCTTGCAACTCTGGGAAGCATCGCTACGCCAACCGGCGACCGACATCGACCTGATCGTCACGCTCGCGCCGCGCTCGAACGGCTTCCCGCTCGACCGGGTGGCACGGGCCTTGCTCAGAGAGGGCACTATTGTCGGCTTCGTCCCGGTGTACGCCAACGACGAGATCGCCACCTTTCAGCGGGCCGACGAGGCGGTCGGCTCCCAGCCCCAGCGGCGAACGTCCCCGGAGGACCGATGACGATCTTCAGCGGTTTCCTGGCGCTCTTCGATGGCCCATCCGGCGTGGCGTTCACCCTGGCGCTGCTCGCCCTGTTCATCTTCCGTGAGGCCCTGCCCGCCGCGTCGGGCGCGCGCCTGCGGCGTCGGCGCACGGGCCTCACGCTCGTCCTCATCCCGCTGGTCGTCCTATTGCTCGCCTCCCTCGCGTCGCGCTTGGTGACCGTCGCGGCCCCGGTATTCGCGCAGGAATTCGCCTATCGCCAGGCCGCGCCGGGGCCGACACCGCCGCTCACGACGATCGGTGCGACCGCCGCAGGCGCGGCCACCGTCGCGGTCGCCACGCCCGCAGGGGTGGTGAGTTTCCCACAGGAGATCGCCACCGCCACGGGCGCGCTTCGCAGCGGGCAGTTCGACACACAGATCGCCTATACGACCGGTACCACCTCGACCTCGACCTTCCGCTTCGACCTCGGCGACGATCAACGCCCCGCGCGGCTCTCCAGCCGGACGACATTTCAGGGGCCGACCGGGGAGCGCATCACCGAGCGGGTCACGATCGGCGGGCAGGTGTGGAGCCGCGAGGCGGGGGACGCCTGGGTAGTCATCCAGGCCGGGCAGTCAGTGCGAGAGGAGGTGTTAGCCCGTTTGCCCGACGCGCGCGCGGTGGTCACGGCGACGCGGTCCGCCCCCAACGGCGAGCTGCGCTGGTACGATCCGGCGCGCGACGCCGACGCGCTCCTGGAAACCGATCCGATCACCGGCGTCCCGCAACGAATGCAGCAGACGACGCGCGGGGTCGGGACGGTATTGACGGTGGTCTATCGGGGTTGGAATACCGTCGTCACAATCGCGCCGCCAACCGGGCAATGAGCGTCGGCGCGGGGCACAACAGCAACCTGGGGAGGTGTAGCATGATCCGATTCAGCAACAACGTTGGGCGATTCCTGTGGTGCGCGCTGCTCGGCACATTGCTCCTGTCGCCGCTCGGCACGCCGATGGTCGCCGCCAGCTCAACAAGGGCGGGCACGGCGCAATTGCGCCTGATCCACGCCTCGCCCGATGCCCCGGCGATCGATGTCTACGTCGATGGGCAGCGCCTGACGACCGCGCTGAAGTTCACCGACGCGACCGCCTACGTCTCGTTCCCCTCCGGCAGCCACACGGTCCAGGTCTTCTCGGCCACGGCGGGGCCGGCATCGCAGGCGCTACTCGCCGCGAGCGTCGAGTTCAATGAGGGGGTGGCCTACACGATCGTGGCGGCGGATCGCCTCGCGCAACTCGGCGCGGTGGTGCTGACGGACAACCTCGCCGTGGATGTGGGCGAGCAGGCCTATGTCCGCCTCATCCATGCCTCGCCAGACGCCCCGAGCGTGGCCGATGTGGCGGTGGCGGGCGGCCCGATAGCCTATCGCAACCTCCCATTCAAGGCGGCCAGCCCCTATCTGCCAATCGCGCCGGGCAGCTACGCGTTCGAGGTGCGCCCGGCGGGGACGGCGCAAGTACTGGCGACGACCGGCACCCTCACGCTGGAGCCAGGCCGCCTCTACTCGGCCTTCGTCGTCGGGCAGCTGTCCGACAATACCTTCCAGGCGTTGCTGCTGCCGGACAATGCCGGGACGGGCGGGGTCGCCGCAGCCCCGAAAACGGGGGCCGGGGCCGGGGCCGAGCCACGATACCGTTTCCCGACGGTCCTGCTGGTCGGCGCGCTGCTGGCCTCCTTCGCGCTGCTTCGCCGCCGTGGCCTGCGGCGCGACGTGCGGGGACACGCCCCGCGCTAAGGCAGGGTAGGGACGGCCACGGGCCGCAGCCGAGAATGTCGCACGGGTGGGGGCAGCTATTGCCCCCACCCGTGCGCTTGCCCGTCGGTCGAGGAGCTGCGCGCCGGTCACGCGCGGGCAGGAGCGCTCGTCCTCCCCCGCCGCGTCGTCGGAAGCACCGCCGCAGCGAGACGTTGGCCGCGCGTGTCCTGCTGCGGTGCGGGCGCGGGCGGAGGCGCGGACACCAGCGGGGCGAACGAGTCGGCATGGCGCTTCATCTTCGGTAGGAGCGGGTCGTTGGTGTCAGCCAGCACGTCGTAACCCTCGACATCGAGGATCTTGTTCCATTGCCAGACGAGGTAGCCCGCGCCACCATTGGCGAAGAAGGCGTCCATCTTCGCACCGATCAGGTCCGCGCGACGCTGCCGGGCGGCCTGATCCTGCCCCCCCTTCACGCCGACCTCACCAACGAGGAAGGGCTTATCGAGGAGTTGGTGCGCTTGCGCGATGGCGCAGCCGATCTTGGCATTGTTAGGGATATAGGCGGTGGTGAGGCAGGCGGGGCTGTTCGGCTCGGGCAGAGTACGACCGTCCAGGCTGCCCGGCAACGCCTCGGTCTCGGGGGCCCAGAAGATGTAATCGTGCCCCTCGGCGAAATCGAGCGTCGACAGCCCGTACAAGCGAATGAAATCCGCGCCAGACGAACCCGACACGCCGTTGCTCTGCGTCCCGAGGGTCACCAGATGGTTGGGATCGAGGGCCTTGATCTGCGCGCTGATGGCGGACGCGAAGGCGTAGAGTCCATCCTTATCGCCCGTGTCGGCCTCGTTCATGATCATCCAGGCCATGATCGCGGGCTCATCCTTGTACCGCCCGACGATCCGATCGATGTAGTCGGGCAGCGAGAGCGGATAGCCATAGGTGTAGTCGCGGCGGTAGGCGTTGCGGTAGAACGTGTCCCCATTCTCCCATTTCGCGCGACCGAAATTGGTGCAGTGTTGGGGACCGTTCTCCAGCACGGGAATGATCTTCATGCCGTGCTTGCGGGCGACCGCGATGACGCGATCGAGGCCCGACCAGTCGGTCCCGCTGGCGGTGTAGGACTGGAAGGCCCAGATGCGGAGGACCGACGCCCCGGACTGCGCTTTCATCGCGGCCAGCGCCAGATCGAGATCCCGATCGGAGTAACGCTCCCACCAGGCGCATTTGTAGCTGGCGGTCGCGGCGGCGTCGAAGAGATTGAAGCCGACGAAGCGGTACGGCTGGCCGTTGAGGGTGAGTTGCGTGCCGGCGCGCCCGACAAAGCCGCCGGTCGCCACCGGGCGCGGTGAGGGCGAAGCCGAAGGACGCGGGCTGGGCGTCGGCGTGGGGCTGGGGCTCGGCGTGGGGCTCGGCGAAGGGGATGGCATCGGTGTCGGCGTCGGGCTGGGGCTCGGCGACGGGCTGGGCGCGGGCGTCGGACTCGGCGTCGGCGTCGGGCTGGCGGTGCCGCTGGCGGCGGTATAGCTGACTTGGCCGATTTGCGGCGTCCACGCCTGGGTGCCGGTGTTGGGGAAGGTGACGCGGACATGATTCGTACCAACCGGGAGCGCGACCTGATAGTCGATGCGCCGCCAATCGCCGCCCCAGTCAGTCACGGTCGGGGTGATAGTCGTGAAGCTGACGCCATCGGGCGAGGCGGCGAAGGCGAACTGGCCGATCGCCTCACCGGGCCAGGCATAGGTCGTGGCGGTGAAGGAACGGACCCCCGCGAGGCTCCAGACCGCCCACTCGGTCGTGCGCGCGGTGCGGACCAGCCGGGCGGGGTCGTTGCCGATGACCCCGACATTGGTGACATCGAAACCGAGGCTGTTCGAACGCGCGGCGACCCGGCTGAAATCGTAGAGATCGTCCACCACGGTCGTCGCGCCGGGTGCGGGTGAGGGCAAGGGCGCGGGGCGCGGCGACGGGCTGGGCGTGGGGGCGGGGGTCGGCGCGGGCGATGGCGTCGGCGTCGGGCTGGCGGTGCCGACGGCGGCGGAGTAGCTGACCCGACCGAGCTGCGGCGTCCAGGCGTGGCCGCCGGTGTTGGGGAAGGTGACGCGGACGGCATTCGTGCCGGTCGGCAGGGTCAACTGGTAGTCGATGCGCCGCCAGTCGCCGCCCCGGTCGGTCACGGCCGGGGTGATGGGCGTGAAGGTGCGCCCGTCAGGCGAGGCGGCGAAAGCGAATTGGCCGATCGTCTCGTAGGGCCAGAAATAGGCGGTCGCCGTGAAGGAATCCATCGCCGGGAGTTGCCAGGTCGCCCACTCCGCCGTGCGCGCGGTGCGCACAAGGCGCGCGGGGTCGTTCCCGATGAATCCCACGTTGGTCCGGTCGAAGCCGAGGCCGCCCGAGCGCGCCGCCACCGTGCCGAAGTCGTTCAAGTCGTCCATGACCGTCACCGCCGCCGGGACCGCCGCCGGGTTGGCGGCGGACGCGGCCACCGCATGTGCGCCCCGCGCGACGCCGAAGAAGCGGTCGAGCGCCTGCCACAACGTCTGGGCGAACCATTGCCGGGTGGCGGGCGCATCCCAGGCGACCCACTCGCCCGCCGTCGCGCCGTCGAGCCAACCGGCGTAGAAGACGTAGGTCGCCATATCGCCCCGGTGGCCGGAGGACTCGGGCAGGCCGGGGTAGAGGGTCAGGTCGTCGGGCTGCGGCTGCCAGTAGCCGCGCGCGACCATCGCCCGCGCGATGAAGCTGACGGTCTGCGCCTGGAGCACCGCCCCGGTCGGCCGGTAGGTGCCGTCGCCGTAGCCGCGCGCCACGTTGTGATGGGCAAGGGTGCCGACGTTGCGCCAGAGGTCGGCATCGACGCGGTCCTGATCGGGGAACGGGGTGCCGTGTTCCTCCGCCTCCCAGCCGAGCGCGCGGCAGATCAGGGCCGCCGTCTGCGCGCGGACAATCGGATCCTGCGGGCCGAAGGTGCCATCGCCATAGCCGCGCACACTCCCGCGCGCCGCAAGCTGGGCGATCGCGTCGGACGCCGCGCCGACCGCCAGATCGGTGAAACCGGGGCGGGGGGCGAAACGCGCGACCACCGCGTGATCGCCGTCCATCGTCACCGCGAGGCGCTCGGCCCAGCCCTGCTCGTTCCCATCGACCGACCACCCGAGGAAAAGATTTCCGGCATCGGCCGTCGCGGTCAGCGCCACGATCGTCCCCATAGCGTGGGAGCCGCCCGGCGGTGCCGCCAACACCTGCCCGCCCTCGGCGGCGAGAGACAGCGCGTGGGTGGTGCTGGGAACCTGCGCTCGGGCTTGCGCGGACGTAAGCGGCACGCTCGCTAGCTGGGCGACGATCAACAGGGCGAACAGCGAGCGCGAGAACGAGCGGGAAAGGCGCATCATGATTCTCCTTGACAACCCCGACAGGTCGGCAAGGTGGGAAGCTGCGCCAGGAGGGGCCGGATTGCGGCGGCACGAGACATCGGCGGCGCACTCGCGCCGGGGGTGGATCGTGTGTTTGCGCCGGTAACCGGGCTATCTCGGGGCGGTCAGCCGCCGAGACCCCTGGCTTTGCGTCCCCACCTCGCGGTGAGTTTGCCCTTGTACAGCGTCACTTCTGCGATGCTCCGCAGCGCCACGGGTGCCCGGCACTGTGCCGATGCCGCGCCCTGCGGAACACCCTTAGCGTAGGGGCCGCAGGTCTGGGCCACAATAGTCAATTGGGCTTGCCGACCAGGGCCGGAGGTCCTACCCTGCGGTCCCATACGGGTGCCGGTCGCGGCGGGGCCGCCCCCCGCGACGAAACGGGGCCGCTATCCCCGCCTGAAGGAGGGGCAGGGCGCACACGAAAGACCGGGCGCGCTGGTCGCGCCCGGTCGGTCTCGCGGCGATGCTGCGGTGTGTGATGTCTCCCCGCTCTAGGGGCCGGGCGGCGGGATAGGGCTGACGTCGAAGTTGGCGAAGCGATCCGGCAGGTAGGACGGCGAGCCGCCGACCGCCGCCCCGAACGCCGCGCTCGCCGCCCCCGAACTCTCGATCGGCCAGGTCAGGCCGGGGTTGTTGTCGTTCCAGTTGAACCAGGCGATCGCCTTGACCGCCGGGAAGCGCGCGGGCAGTTGCACCGCCAGGGCGTCGCGGATCCACGCCGCCTTGTCGCCGCCATGCTCCGTCGAGGCGACCTCGGCGATCATGATCGGCTTGGTCGGGGCGAGCTGGCGCAGCGCGCTATACGTCGCGCCAAACGTCTCCGCGAAGGTGGACCACCCCTCGGGGCGATCGGCGCCGTGGTTGTAGCCGTCCATCGCGACCCAGTCCACGTAGGCGTCGCCGGGATAGAGGCTCGCGAGCGGCGTCGTCTTCGGATCGACGATGTTCGGGCACCAGACCCAGGTGACGTTGGTGGCCCCGACCTGCGCGAAGAGGTCGTGGACGTGCCGCCACGCCTTCACGTAGTCCCCCGACCGGTTCCCGTTCAGCCGCTCCGCCCAGGGGAACTGCCAGGTCCCGTTCATCTCCCAGTCGAAGCGCAGGAAGAGGGGGTGGCCCCAGTCGCGCGCGCCCGCCGCCCAGGCGCGGATGAACGCGTCGTGGTCGCCGCGCGCGATCGCCGCCAGGGCGAAGGCGGGCTGGTCCGGCCCGGCGCTGTAGTCCCACGAGCCCCAATCGAGCAGCGGCAGCGCGCCGCCCGCCCGCACCCGGTCGAAGATCGCCGTCTGGAACGGCTGGTAGCCGCCGTCGCGCCGCCACGGCTGGCCCCAGTGAACCAGCGAGGCCCCCTTGCCCGCGCGCGCCTCGAAGGCGTCGAGCCGCCCCTGGTCCCACGGCACCCCGTCGATGTACGCGCCCCAGTAGAGAGGACCGGCGGTCGTCAGCGGCCCGCCCGCCCCGGCGACCCGGTACTGGCCGAGCTGCGACGCCGCGCCCCACAACGCCTCGGCATACCAGCAGCGATCGGCCCCCTGCGTGGGCGAGCCGGACTGCGGGAGCGCGCCGACATGATGGATGTAGGTCGCCACGTCGGCCGCGTGCGCGGCCCCGACATCGCCGGGGACACCGGACGCGGGCTGCGGGGCCCAGGCCCCGAGGGCGATCATCATCCTGGTCGTGAAGCTGATCGCTTCTTGCCGGGTCAGCCCGGCCGCCGGGAGGAACAGGCCGTTGGGGAAGCCGCGCGCGACCTCCCGGTCGGCCAGGATGCGCACCGCGCGCCACAATTCGGCGTCGGTGTCGCCCCGATCGGGGAAATCGCGCGCGGGGGTCGCGGTCGACCAGCCCGCCGCACGGACGATCGTCGCCGCCGCCTGCGCGCGAAGGAGCTGGTCGTGCGGCCCGAACGTGCCGTCGGGATAGCCCCGGATGATCCCGAACGACACGAGCCGCTGGACGGCGGCGGCGCAGCCTGTCGCGGGGTCGAGATCGGGGAAGGAGGCGGCGCGGGTGGGGGTGGGGTGGGCGAAGGAAGGGGCGAGGAGCAGCAGGAGCAGGAGTGCGGCGCGTGTCGCGCGGCGCGTGGATACAACAATCAAGAGTTCGACCCTCTGAGCGATCGACGATGTGGCGGACGGCGCACCGCCACAGCCTCAATCCTCTGGACAATACTTGGGGCGATCAGCGCGACAGCCGCGTCGAAGGACCTCACCCTCGCAATGCCGCATCAGTGGCGGATCCAGGAGGAACACCTTGCTCTCCCGGCTCGACGCGCCCAGTATTAATGACTCGGCGGATAAAAGCAATAGCCCGGAAGTCCCGCACCATCGCAAATCGCCCGTCCAGAACACGAAAATATGCGCGAGAACTCATGAGCGCGAGAACTGCGGTGGTCGCGTCGGGAAGTGTCGAGATCGGGCGGCGGGAAGACGAGCGAAATCTGCCCGGCAGGAGCCTTTCCCCGCGGTTTCCGCATTCCCGCGCGGCGCGGCATAGTGGTTTTCCACCGGTGCCCCTCGCCGCGCCGCCAGTCCGCTTTTCCCCGTTCCATCGCCGAAAAATGCTCCCCCACGACAATAATTGGTGACCGGCGAATCTTCCGTCGCGCAGCAGGGGACATGTCCCCATGCCGGTCGCCTGACCGGGCCATACCATTGGGGTATATCGGCCACCCCCGACGCGCGCGCTGTGGGCACGAGGCGCGGGGCGTGGGCGCTTTGATCCGTGCGGAGCCGGTGACGCGACCGGCCAGCGGCTGACGCATGGGTAGCTCTTTCGTCCCGGATTTCGTCCCGGCGATGCGGCGTTGCCGGGACCCGTTTACGTGTCGCCGAAAGAGAGGCCCCGTGACCGCTCAACCCTCGTCCCGCCGTCCGTGCCGCGTGTCTCCCTTCCTCCTGGCCCTGCTCCTGCTCCTCGCGCCGACGCTGCGCTACACGGTCGGTGGCGTCCCCGGTGCTCAAGCGGCGCCAATCTTGCCGCCCGGTTTCTACGAAGAAGCCGTCGCCTCCGCCACGCCATACCAGACCACCGCCTTCGCCTTCCTGCCCGATGGCCGCATCCTGATCACCGAGAAGTCCGGCATCGTCCGCGTGCAGAAGAACGGACTCTTGCTCCCCATCCCACTCCTCGACATCAGAGACCGCATCAACCAGTACGAGGATCGCGGACTGCTCGGCATCGCGATCGACCCGGCCTTCGCGACCGGCAGCCCTTACATCTATCTGTCCTACACCTACGAGCATATTCAAGACGCCGACTGGACCAACGACAATGCCCCCAAGACCGCGCGGGTCTCGCGCTTCACCGTCGCGGGCGATGTCGCCAATCCGGGCAGCGAGCAGGTCATCCTCGGCAGGGTGACCCCCGCGAGCGGTTCGTGTAACAGCGCGCCACTCGCCGATTGCCTCCCCTCCGACGGCTCCTCGCACAGCATCGGCAACCTCAAGTTCGCGCCCGATGGCAGCCTTTTCGTCAACATCGGCGACGGTGCCAATTACAATCAGGTCGACGACGACGCGTTGCGCGCGCAGGATCTCGATTCGCTCGCAGGCAAGGTGCTGCGCGTGAACAAGGACGGCACCGGCTGGGTCGGCAACCCCTTCTACGGCACCCCGACGGACAACCGCTCGAAGGTCTGGGCCTATGGGATACGCAACGCCTTCCGCTTCAACCTGCGCCCCGGCACGGCCCTCCCCTACCTGGGCGATGTGGGCTGGGGCGAGTGGGAGGAGATCAACATCGCCAATCGGGGGGCGAACCTTGGCTGGCCCTGCTACGAAGGCGACGACCCACAGCCGGGCTATGCCCCCAAGGCGACCTGCGTGGCGTTGTACAACGGCGGCCCGGCTGCGGTGCAACGCCCCCTCGTCAAATGGTCGCACAACAATGCCAGCGCGGCGGCGACCGGCGGGGCCTTCTACACCGGGACCAGTTATCCCGCCGCTTACCAGGGGGCCTATTTCTACGGCGATTACGCGCAGGGGGTCCTGCGTTCCCTGCGCGTTGACGCCAACAATGCCCTCATCCCCGGCAGCGTCGCCGACTTCGCAACCAGCGTCGAGGGGCCGGTCGACATCGAGGTCGGCCCGGAGGGCGAGCTGTACTACGTGTCGATCGTGACCGGCCAGATCTATCACCTCCGCTAAGGCACGCCCCCCCCGCCCCCGGTGGTGGCCACGGGATTCCTGAGCGATCAGCCGTGGGTGACGGCGAGCAATGGCTTCGGGCCGGTCGAGCGGAACCGCAGCAATGGCGAGGAGGGGGCCGCCGACGGCAACCCATTGCGGATCGGCGGGGTGTCCTATGCTAAGGGGCTCGGCGTACACGCCCCCTCGTCGATCACCTACGCACTGGGCAGCGGCTGCGACATCTTCTCGGCGCAGATCGGGGTCGACGACGAGGTGCAAACGGGCGGCGGCTCGGTCGTCTTCCAGGTCTGGTCCGGCGACTCCAAGCTCTACGAGAGCAGGGTGCTGACTGGGGCCGATCCGGCCGAGACGATCGCCGTGTCGCTCGCCGGCCGGTCGGAACTGCGGCTGGTGGTGACCGATGGCGGCGATAATCCCTCCTCGGACCACGCCGACTGGGCCAACGCCCAATGCGGCCCGAACCGACCGCCGGTCGTGATGATCGACGCCCCCACCGTCGCCACCTACCGGATCGGCGACCGGATCGCCTACGCCGGCACGGCCACCGATCCCGACGGTGACACGCCGCCGACGCTCGTCTGGCAGTTGATCACGCAACATTGTCCCGGCGGGGCGTGCCACGTCCACCCCAGCGCGTTGGCCGGAACGCGCGGCTTCTTCGTCGTCAACGATCACGACGACGAGACGCACCTCGAGTTGCTGCTGACGGCCACCGACAGCGGCGGCCTGAAGACGACCAAATCGGCCCGCCTCGATCCGCAGCAGGCCCCCCTCATCCTGAACACCGCGCCGGTCGGCCTGAACGTAGTCTATGGCAGCAAGCCCGCCGCGCCGACGGTGCTGCAACAGATCGACGTCGGCGGCAAGCGCACCATCACCGCACCGTCGCCGCAGACACTCGATGGCGCGAGCTATCGCTTCTCGCGCTGGTCCGATGGCGACACGAACGCACAACGCATCGTCACGATCGCCGAGGGCGGGGCGACCTATACCGCGATCTTCACGCCGGTCACATCGCCGCCGCCGAGCCCGTCGCCCGCATCAAAACCATCGCCCGCACCGGGCCGGCCGACCCTCACCGTGGGCCTGGCGGGGACGGGCTCCGGCGCGGTGACGCGCGGCGATGCGGGGACCGTGGTCACGCTCACCCCACGTCCCGACGCGAGGAGCGTTTTCACCGGCTGGACGATTGACGGGCGGCCCGTGGGCTGGGCGAACCCGCTGACCATCACCCTCGATGCCAACCACGCTGTCGTCGCCACATTCGCCCCCCGCCAGACGTTCGGGGATGCCACGCCGAGCCTCACCGGCTCGACCGAGGCGATCGCCCAGCTGGCGGCGCGCGGGATCATCAAGGGCTGCGACCCCGCGGCGGGCCGCTTCTGCCCGACCGACCCGACGCTGCGGGCGCAGATGGCCGCGCTGATCGTGCGCGCGCTGGGCTGGGGGGGCGAGCACCCGGCGAACCCGTTCACCGACCGCGACGGCGTGGACGACGAACTCTGGCAGGCGATCGCCATCCTCGCCGACCATGGCGTCGCCAAGGGTTATGGCGACGGCACCTACGGCACCACCGGCCCGGTGCTGAACGCGCAGGTGATCTCGTTCATCACCCGCGCGATGGTCAACAAGGGCTACTGGGCGTTCCAAGCCGACGACGGCAGCATCTATCCCAACGTCGGTGCCGACTCGGGACACCGCCGCGACCTCGTGACGTATGTCCATTACGTCGGGCCGGTGCGGGGGGCCACCGACCCGCTCGGGCCGTTCGCCGGTTGGGATGCCCCCGCGACCCGCGCCTGGTTCGCGTTCGTATTCTGGCAGGCGCTCGACGGCCACTTCGGCGCGGACAGGTTGGGCGCTGGCGGCTATGTCCCTTGAGCGGCGCGCAACCCCACTCCCGAACGCCACGACCGCTGCCCCGCCGCGCACCTCGCGTCATCGCAGCGTGATCGCAGCGCAATCGCAGCGCAATCGCAGCGCGCGACACCGTCCTCGGGGGCGGTGTCGCGCCGCTATTTCCGGCCGCGCGATCCGGCACGGGCCGGGGGTATGACCGGGCGTGCCGGGCCTATGCTGGTCCCAGCGAGGCGCACCTCGCCCATGCTGGCCGGTACCTGGCATGGCCGTCTTTCGTCCCGCCGAGACGTGGCAGCATTCGTGCGTATTAGCAGGCAGGAGAGCAGGCGTGTATACTCCTTTCGCAGTCCGCTCCGCCGCTACATGTGGCTGGATCGGCCCGGATGACGCACTTTGCACGAACGCAGCGCGACCGTAGAGAGAGGCATCGCCGCAATGGAAGCCACAGCACCGTCGCCCCGACTACCCGCCGCGCCGATCCGGGTGCTGCTGATCGAGGATCATGCGATCTTCCGGCATGGGTTGCGGCTCCTCTTGGATGCGGAACCCGACATCGCGGTCGTCGGTGAGGCGGAAAGCGGCGAAGCCGGGCTCGCGTTCCTCGATCAGGCTGCGGATGACATCAACGTGGTGATCACCGACCTGGCCCTCACGGGGATCAGCGGACTCGAAGTGATCCGGCGTGCGAAGGCCCGCGCCGCCGCGCCGCGCTGCCTCCTGCTGACCCTGCATGTCGGCGACGAGCATGTTCGCGGCATGGTCGAGGCCGGTGCGGACGGCTACGTGCTGAAACTCGTCGCGGTGGGGGAGTTGGTCGAGGCGATCCGCGCCGTCGCGCGCGGCGAGACGGCGGTCAGTTCGCAGATCGCGCGTCAGTTGATGGCGCAGTTGCGCGGCGGCGAGGCCCGTGGGCGCAGCATCGAAGTGCTGACCGCACGCGAGCGGCAGATTCTCGCCCTGATCGTGGATGGGTTGACGAGCAAGGAAGTCGCGGCGTCGCTGAGTCTCAGCGTGAACACCGTCGATAATCACCGCGCCCGCATCCTCGCCAAGCTCGGCGTGAGTAACACCGCCGCCGCCATCCGCCTCGCCACCCGTCAGGGCCTCCTCGCGCCCGACGCCGTGGCCTGACACCGCCACCTTCGACGCCTCCAACCTCGACTGACGCTCCTGCCCGCAGCACTCACACACGGCTGCATAACTACGGCCCGCTCCTCCCCTTCCTTTCAGCAGAGGGCTAGACCGTGCCGTCTTGCGCCCGGTATTGGAGCGTCAAGGCCAAGTGGCTGAGCGCGCGCAGCCAACCAGGCTCCGTTGGCGCAAGGCATACGTGTTGGCCATTTCAAGCCCGACGAGAGCTATAACGTCTCGGCCGCTTGGCGCACAAACGTTGTCAACGCCTCGTAATCGACCGCTTGCCCCTGACGGATCTTCATGGTCTTGCGTTCGGGAGGTCCGGGCTCGAAGAGGCCGTCGGGCGCGTCGAGCGCGGTGGCATTGAAGATGGTGAAGCTGACCCATCCCTTCGCCGTCCCGAGGACACAGGCGTACTTGCCGTTCTTGAGGTAATGCGGTTTGCCGTACTGGATCCGCTCTTGCACCCCTGGGATGGCCTGGCGAATCGCCCGGTCGATCGACCGACACACCTCGATCTGCCACTCCTGCTTCACGGCGTCGATGTAGTCGGCGACTTCCTGACCCATGGCTGTCGATCCTCCCGCTTCACCCGTCCATTCGGAGCATCTCCGAGCGCCGCTTGCCTCGGCTAGACATCCACCCGCAGCATACACTGTCGCGCCCCGACGTGTCGCACATCTGCCGATACACGCCGCTCATTGGGCGGGGCTGCGACTCGGCAGTGCGCCTGCGCGACCAGGATAGTTATCGATTGTTGCGTCCGACCGAGCCGCCAATTTCAGTCGCGAGACGCGCCATCTATGAACGCCATCGATGAACGGCGGGATGGCGCAGAGCAGGCGAGTGGTGTAGCCTCATAGTAGGCGTCAAGACTTTCGCCGCAGTTATCGCTGTCGGGCCACGCCGCCACACGCTTTCGCTGGGCCGGACGTCGGGTCGAGAGTCCGATGGGCGCGGCATGGGCCGGTATGCCAGTCGGCAAGCCGGTCACCAACACATACAAGGAGTACCATCATGGATCAGTCCGACGCCATGCCGAGCAGCATCGGCCAGGAAGTCATTCTCACCACCAAGCCAACCCAGGCGGGCCAGCCGCCGATCGGCACGCACGGCTTCATCACCAATATCGGGCATCAGGGCATCCCCAACCCGATCCAGGTGACCTTCAAGGATGCGACCAGCACGATCCGCTATTACAGTGCCACCCAGCTCGGGCTCTTCTTCTCCGTTCTGGGCTAGTCCCGCGCGATAGCCGGGCCACACCAGCGCCGATCGGCGCTGGCCGCAGGCGCACCCCGTGCCCGGAGCGGACGGTTGAACGGGCGAACGCGCGCCGCGCCGCCGCCCGCCCGCTGCCTACCGGGGGCAGTGCGCCGTTTTCAACCCGCGATTCGCCCGGCATGACAAGGGAGAGGCGTCGCGATGGAGCGGCAGGAATACAAACGCTTCTGGCAACAACTCCTGGCGCAGGCCAGCGCCCAGACCGATCTCCATGCCGGGGTCGCGCCGGGCACCCAGGCGACCAGCACGGCGGTTGTCGCGGCGGGTATCGCCCTCGTGTACGAACTCCACGATCGGGAGCGGTCCGCCCGGCTTGTCTTCAACCACCCCGAACGGGCGGTGAACAAAACGCTCTACGATGCCCTGGCGCGGCAGCGGGAGGCGATCGATACGGCCTTCGGCGAACCGCTACGCTGGTCGCACGAGGCGCAGGAGCCGGGGTACAAATCGGCCTCCATCGGTCGTTCCTGGGAAAATGGCGATGAAGTCATCCAGGGCGAGCAATGGCCAAGCTACCAGCGCGAACTGATCGAGGCGATGATCAAGCTCGAAGCCGCCCTGCGCCCCCATCTGACGCGCCAGTTGGGGGCCAAGTATCGGCCGAAAAGAAGACGCTGACCGGCCGTGCGACGACCCGCGATTCGGCGCGACCGGGTCGGAAGCGGCCCGGGAAGAGAGGCAGATGTCAATACAGGACGGCACCTATTTCTACGAACCCGCCAGCGGTCACGGACTCCCGCACGACCCGTTCAAGGCGATCGTGGCCCCGCGCCCGATCGGCTGGATCTCGACGCGTGACCGCGAGGGACGCGCCAACCTCGCCCCGTACAGCTTCTTCGCCGCCTTCAATAGCAACCCGCCGATCATCGGTTTCAGCAGCGAAGGTTACAAGGACAGCGTCCGCAACGCGGAAGCCACCGGGGAGTTCGTGGCGAACCTCGCCACCAAGGCCCTCGCGGCGGCGATGAATCGGACCTCTGCGGCGGTGGAGGCGGGGGTCGACGAAATGCGACTCGCCGGGCTGGCGGCCGCCCCCTGCCGCTTGGTCGCCGCGCCGCGCGTGGCCGCCTCGCCCGCCGCGCTCGAATGCAAACTGCTCCAGGTACTCCGCCTACGCGATCTCGAGGGGCGGGAATTGAGCAGCCATCTCGTGCTGGGGCAAGTGGTCGGCGTCCACATCGACCCGCGTTACCTTGTGGATGGTCGGTTCGATCTCGTCGCCGCCCAGCCGATCATGCGCGCCGGGTACAGTGACGATTACGTGGAGATCGGCCGAATGTTCGGGATGACCCGGCCCACATCATAAGATCAACCTCTACGTAGTCTCCGACTCTCCTCCATTATGTCACCTGGCTCGTCGGTCATCACTCCGCAAAGCGGATGTCGCACACCGTCGCGCTGCCCTTACGGTCATCGCCACCATCGCCACCATCGCCACCATCGATGAAGCGCAACAGGCGCTCCCCTTCCTCGATCAGGCCGTCGCGCGCCGCACGCGACGGTGGCGCGAACGGCTCGATCACGAGGGTGATCGAGCCGTTGCCGCGCTCGACGCGCCAAGTGCCGCACACGAAGCCATCGACCAGGAATGTCGCGCGAACCCGCGCGCGGACAGGAAAATCCGAGGGCGCTGCTCATCGGCGACGACGCGAGTACGGTCGACATGGGCGAGTAGCAGATTGTCGTATTCCGGCAGGAAGCGTGGCGGAGCCGGGGTCGTCGCCGGGAGGCGCGGGGCATCGGGCAGGTCGAACAGCGCGACGCCACGCTCATCGCGAAATTCGCGTAGCGCGGGTCCGAGCGCCGCCAGCGGCCTGCCCAGTTGGCGCAGTCCCGACCACTGCTCGACATCCGCGACACTCGCCGGGCCGAACGCCGCCAGGTGGCGCAGGATGAGTTGCCGCACCCCCTCCTCCAGCGCGGCCAGCGCAGCGCCGAGCCACGACTCGGCGGGCGCGTAAGCCCCGGTGGCGCGGCCCCACACGCCACCGGGGAAAACCTGGACGAGCGGCAGATAGGCGCGCGCCACAGCAGAGACCATCGCCTCCGCGTCTTCAGTGGGCATAAGCTCCGCCGACCAGACGCGCAAAGCGGTGAGGCGGCGCGGCGCGGCCTCCAGATAGCTCAGCGCCGCAGGGAGGAGTCGCCCGAGGTCGAGCTGTCGCGCCCGCTGCCTGAAGGTGGCGTGCAGGGCGCGGGTGAGTGCCGGCTGCAGGGCGGGTCGGAAGAGCAAATAGTCCGCCGCCGTGGTCAGATGCAAGGTCGAGCGCAGGAGTGTCGCCCGTACCACCTCGCGTTGCGCGATTAAATCGGCGAGATCGGCGCGGGCGAAGCCGTAGAGGCGCGTCCAGAGGCCGATGTAAGGGGCGTTCGGCGTCTGCGCCTGGAGGCCGACCAGTCGCGCCACGGCGTCTCGAACGGGCGAGGTCGCCCGTTCGAGAAGCAACTGGCGCGCAAGGGTCGCCCGGTTGAGTTCGCGCGAAGTCAGGATGGGAGCCCCGATGCCGTCACCCCTCCTCCCAATACCCGCTCCCTGTGCAGCCGAGCCACATCCCAAGCGACGCGCCTCACCAAGACATGTCCGCTTGCCGCCACCCCGTCCCCCACCCTCCCTCTTTAGGGGAGGGTCGCCGCTCGCAGGCGGCGGGGAGAGGTCATCCCGCCCCACCACTCACCACCCACTTCACCATGCACCACCTACCTTAACCCCACCCTCCCTTTCAGGGGAGGGTCGCCGCCCACAGGCGGCGGGGAGGGGTCACCAGGGATAGTACAAGATCACCACGGACGCGATACCCCAGAGGATGATACAGACAAGCAGCGGTCGGTCGGTGAAGAGCAGTCGCTCGGGGCTGCCCCCCTCATTGTGGCGGTAGACAAGGTAAAGGTAGCGAAAGAGGCCGTACAGCACGAACGGGATCGTCAGCATCATCGCGTGATTCTTCGGCAGGTTCTCCGCCGAGAAGGTATAGAGGCCGTAGGCCATCACCGTCGCTGAGGTGACGATCGTGATCATCTGTTCCAGCAGCGGTGCCGAGTATTCGTCCAGCACGCGACGATGTTTCCCCGCCGTCTCGGTGAGCAGCATGATCTCCGCGCGCCGTTTCGAGAAGCCGAGGAAGAGCGCGCCCAGGCCGATCAGCACGTAGAGCCAGGGGGAAATCGCCACCGCGATCGCCACCGCCCCGGCGACCGCGCGCATCACGAACCCGACCGCGATGATGAAGACGTCGAGGATGACCTGATTCTTCAGGCCGAAGGAGTAGCTGACGTTCACCACGACGTACAACGTCACGATCAGCAACAGGAGCGGGCGCAACAGGATCGCACCGAACGCCATCGCGATGATCAGCAGGCCGAAGACGACCCAGGCCAGCGGGATTGGCAACTCGCCCGCCGCGATCGGTCGGAGGCGTTTGCGCGGGTGTTGGCGGTCCTGCTCGATGTCCTTGATGTCGTTGAGGACGTAGACCGCGCCGCTCGCCAGGCAGAAGATTAGGAAGGTGAGGCACGCTTGCAGTACCGGCAGGGGGTCGAGGAGCGAGACCGGCGCGTAGCCCGGCTGCGGGCGTTGCGCGAAAACGAGCGCGCCGAAGACCAGCAGGTTTTTCGTCAGGCATTGCCGGGGGCGCACCGCCGCGAGGATCGCGCTCGGCAGGGACCGACGACGCAGCGGCATCGGCGGCTCCTGTCTCGGGGGGGTTACAATCCGGTCTTTCGTCGAGAGGCCGACCATCGCTCCTCATGCGCCCAGTGGCGTCAAGCAATCGCATCCATCGTGGCAACATGCGTTCCTCTCGCGAATTATCCACGAATACTGGCCGACACGCGAGAGATTCGTCACGGTACTTTTCTCCCGTTTTCCGTCCGGCCACAACACGCACCGTACGTAAGCGACATCGGATGCAAGAATGTTTGACAGAGAAGCAATATTCTTTTACATTACCTCGTGTTGAGCGCGTTACAGCAGCGAGAAAGCGGGCATACGATGATCGGGAACGGCTTGCGAACCGCGCGACGAGCTGCCGGGCTCTCGCAAGGGGCGTTGGCGGCGCAGGCGGACACCACCCGCCAGACGATCGGCGCGCTCGAAGCGGGCCTCTACGCCCCCACACTCGGCGTGGCATTGCGCCTCGCCCGCGCGCTCGGTCGCGAGATCGAGGGGCTGTTCTGGTTGGAGGAGGAGCGACCGGTAGTGCAGGCCGAGGTATTGTCGATCGGCCCCCCGCCTGCCGGATTGCCGCTGCGGGTACAAGTCGCGCGCGTGGGTGGGCGCACGTTGGCCCGCACGCTCGACGCGTTCGGGGTGGCCGACGGGTTGATCGCGGCGGGCACCGTTGGCGCACAGGTCGCGGGCCGGGCGATCGTGACGCTGCTAGCCGATCCGGCGACCCTCGATCGCACCGCCGTTGTTCTCGGTTGCGACCCCGCGCTGACGACTCTCGGGGCGCACCTGGGGCGTCGCCACGCCCGACCGGGCCTGCGGCTGGCCGTGGGGCAGGCGACGAGCCTGGCGGCGCTGGCGGCGCTGGCGCGCGGCGAGGCACACGCCGCCGGGATGCACCTGCTGGACGAGGCGACCGGCGAATACAACCTGCCCTTTGTGCGCCGCGCCTTCGCCGGGCGGCACGTCCGCGTGGTCACCGCCGCGCACTGGCAGCAGGGCTTAATCGTCGCGCGCGACAACCCGCGCGGCATCGCCGGGGCGGCCGACCTCGCCCGCCCCGACCTGACCATCGTGAACCGCGAGCCGGGCGCGGGCAGTCGCGCCGCCCTCGACCACGCCCTCCGCGTCGCCGACACCGCGCCGGAAGCGGTGCGCGGCTACGCCCGCGCGGTCGGCTCGCACCGCGCCGTCGCCGAGGTGGTGGCGGCGGGGCTGGCCGACGCCGGGCCGGGTATCCTGGCCGCCGCGCGGGCGCTCGGCCTCGGCTTCATCCCGCTGGCCGAGGAGCGCTACGACCTCGTCTTCGCCGATGAGACGCGCGATTGCGCGCCGGTCATCGCCCTGCTCGACACGCTGAACAGCCGGGCCTTCCGCGACGAGATCGATGCCCTCCCCGGCTACGACATCTCCCGCACCGGCACGGTCGTGCTGGACGAAATGATCCCGCCCCTGAGCGCATGACTGGTCACAGTCGGTCACAACGCAGTCGGTTACAGCGGGCGAGACCCGAGTGAGATTCGCTGGAACTCAGTCCATGGTTATGCGGGGGAATCGGGGTAATGCTACGTCGCACGCCGTTGTGCCCGGTCACAGTACTGCTCATGATCGCCACCCTGCTCATCGCGTGCGGCGGCGGGGCCGCCACGGTCGCCCCGGCGGCGAGCGGCGCCCCGAGCGGCGGTGCCAGCGCGGTACCCGTCGCCACGAGCGCCACTCGTACCGGTGCCCGCGCGACCAGCTCCCCGGCAGCGGGTTCGCCCGTCGCAGGCCCGGCCCCACGGGTCGTCGGCGCGCTGACGATCTTCGCGGCCTCTTCACTCACCGACGCCTTCAACGAGGTGCAGGGCCGGATCGAGGCGACGAATCCCGGCACGACGATCACCTTCAATTACGCCGCCTCCACCGCGTTGCGGACCCAACTGGAGCAGGGAGCACGGGCCGACATCTACGCCTCCGCCGACATCGCGCAGATGGACAACGCGAAGATGGCGAACCTGATCGTCGGCGACAGCAGCCTCTTCGTCCGCAACACCCCCGTCATCATCGTCCCGGCGAGCAACCCGCGGGGGATCGCCAGCCCCGCCGACCTCGCCAAGCCGGGCGTCAAGCTCGTCCTCGCCGCCCCCGCCGTCCCGATCGGCAACTACGCACGCCAGATCTTCGACAAGATGAGCAAGGATCCGGCCTACGGCGCGGATTTCGGCACCAAGGCGCTCGCCAACCTCGTCTCCGAGGAGGCCAATGTCCGCCAGGTCGTGTCCAAGATCCAGCTCGGCGAGGGCGACGCCGGGATCGTCTACGCCTCCGACGTGACCCCCGCCGTGCGCGATCGGGTGCGGATCATCGCGATCCCCGCCGGGGTCAATGTTGTCGCCGAATACCCGGTCGCGGCGGTCCGGGGCGGCGCGAACGAGGCCGGGGCGCGCGCGTTCATCGCCTACCTCCTCTCGGCGGAGGGGCAGGCGACCCTGCAGAAGTGGGGCTTCGTGCCGGTGCGGGCGATAAGCAGCGCAGGCTTGGTCACGACGCAACGCGACCGGAACGACTACGCGCTGGAGCAAGCGACAGGTTTGGCGATCGTCGCACAAACCTATGGGTGGCAGCCGCAGTCGTGACCTTATGGCGCGGAACGGTGAAGATGGCCCCGGTGCTTGATCGCACAACTTCAGAAGAAGTCGGCGCACAGCAATCGCCGCGCGTGATGTCGGCAGCGTTGTTGCACCGGCCTCGTCGCGCTCCCAGCCTCGCGCTCCTCTTCAGCCTGCCCAGCATCGTCTTCGTCGGGTTGGTCCTACTGCTGCCGCTGGTCGCGCTGCTCTGGCGTACCGTCGATTCGGGAGTCTTCCTGGAGAGCGTCCGCAAGCCGTTGGTGCTGCAAGCGCTGCGGCTGACCGCCTGGACCAGCGCGCTCACCCTGCTCCTCTCGGTCGCGTTCGGCCTGCCGCTCGCCTACGGGCTGGCGCGCGCGCGCTTCCCCGGCAAGCGCCTTGTGGACACCCTGGTCGATCTGCCGATCGTCCTGCCGCCGGTCGTCGCGGGCGTGGGGCTGCTGATGGCCTTCGGGCGGCGCGGGCTGCTCGGCGCGCGGCTCGACGCCGGGTTCGATTTGCCCCTGCTGGGGCTGCGCGTGCCGGGCTTCTCGCTCGCCTTCTCGTCGGCGGCGGTGATCCTGGCGCAACTCTTCGTCGCCGCGCCGTTCTTCATCCGCGCCGCACGCGGCGGCTTCGCCCGCGTCGAGCGCGAGATCGAGGAGGCCGCCGCGATCGACGGGGCGAGCCCGTGGCAGGTCTTCCGCCTGATCACCGTGCCGCTGGCCGCGCCCGCGTTGAGTAGCGGGATCGTCCTTTGCTGGGCGCGCGCGGTCGGCGAGTTCGGCGCGACGATGATGTTCGCGGGCAACTTCATCGGTCGCACCCAGACGATGCCGCTGGCGATCATGGGCGCGATGGAGAGCGACCTTTACGCAGCGTTGGCCCTCTCAGTCCTGCTGATCGCCCTCTCCTTCGCGATCCTTTTCCTCTATCGCCTGATCGGCGGGCGGAAGGGCATCGAGCTGTGACCGGGCAGGATACCGCATAGTCTCGGCGTGGCGTATCTTCCGCCACAATGGGGCTGGGCACCCGGCCAGACGATAGCGGCAGCGGCAACGTTACGGGAGCGTCATGGTGGAGCAAGTGGGGCAGCCGACCATACTGGTGCGCGGGATCGGCGATGTCGGCTCGGCGGTGGCGCATCGCCTCTTCTCCGCAGGGTACGGGGTCGTTATTCATGATACGCCCTGTCCGACGACGAGTCGGCGCACCATGGCTTTCACCGACGCCATGTTCGAGGGCGAGGCAACACTCGAAAGGCTGACCGCACGCCACGTCTCCGACATGGCGCAACTCCCCGCGCTGCTGGCGGCGCGGGCGGTCATCCCTGTGTGCTCCTCACCGCTGACTCCGCTCCTCGTGGCATCGAGGCCAACGATCCTCGTGGACGCACGGATGCGGAAGCGCGCCATCCCCGAGCGCCAGCGCGGCCTCGCCGCGCTCACGATCGGACTGGGGCCGAATTTCGTGGCGGGAGAAACGACCGACCTGGCTGTCGAGACGGCGTGGGGGGAGACACTCGGGGCGGTGCTCGCCGCAGGACCGACACGACCGCTCGCCGGGGAGCCGCGACCGCTCGCCGGACAAGCGCGCAACCGTTTCATCTATGCCCCCCTTGCTGGTATCTTTCGTACCGCGCGGCGGATAGGGGATCTGATCGCGATCGGCGAGGTTGTCGCCTTTGTCGATGAGCAGGCACTCAGGGCACCGCTCACCGGCTCGCTCCGCGGTCTGACCCACGACAATGTCCCCGTCGAGGTGGGGACGAAGGTCGTCGAGGTCGATCCGCGCGGCGAGCCCGCACAGGCAAGAATCGGCGAACGCGCCGGGATGATCGCCGCTGGCGTGTTCAACGCCGTGTCGGTCTGGCGCGACGCTCAATGTAACGAGGCAAGGATTTGAGTGGCGAGATCGACTGGGCCGGGCGCTGGCGGGCGCTGATCGCCGGTCGCGACGACCAGCGCGGCGAGACGGGGCGCGACGGCGATCCGCGACGCGATCCCTGGCGCGGGCGTGCCGAGCGCTTCGCCGCGTACAGCGCGGCGCTGCCCGACGATGATCCCCTCCTGCTGCGCCTGCGTGCCGCCGTGGGCCCCGCCGACATGGTCCTCGATGTCGGCGCGGGCACGGGGCGCTACGCGCTGCCCCTGGCGGGCCTGGCGCGGCGGGTTGTGGCGGTGGAGCCGTCGCCCGCGATGCGGCGGCACCTGGAGGACCGGATCGCCGCCGCTGGCATCGGCAACATCACCGTCACCGCCGCCGCCTGGCCCGATGCCGAGGTGGCCCCCGCCGAGGTGACCGTCTGCGCGCACGTCGTCTACGGCGTGCGCGAGATCGCCCCCTTTCTGCGTGCGCTCGATCACCACACGACGCGCCTCGTGTTGATCGCCATCCGCGTCGATCAGCACCCCGGCCTGCTGGCCCTGGCGCGCGACCTCTTCGGGGAGGAGCGCGTGCGTCAGCCCGCCCTGCTCGACCTCTACAACGCCCTGGCCGAGATCGGGATCGCCGCCGACGTGCAGATTACCCCCGCATCCAGCGGCTTCCGCTTCGCCGACCACGAGGCGGCGTTCGCGCACTACCGCGACCGCCTGCGCCTCCCGCCCGACGGCCCGACCGCCGAACGACTGCGCGCGATCCTCGCCGAGCGCCTGCTCCGCGAGGAGGATGGGCACTGGCGCTGGCCCGAACCGCCGCCCCGCAACGCGATCGTCAGTTGGGCGAAGTGAGAGGAAAAGCGTCGTCAGTCGGCGGTCGTCAGTCGTGAGAACCGGCGACGCGATCGGCGGTTGGCAGAGGCGGGGGAAGCACCAAGGTGTTTGCCGACCGTGATCTACCGCGCGATCGGATGAGGCCGAGCGTCCTGCACTGACCCGGTCGGGAGGCCAATCCAGGCGGCGGGGGCGGTGGGGGCAGCGGGGACGATAGCGCGGAACGTTTGCCGCAGCCCTCTCGTTAGATCCGGGAGGGGCGGGCGGGCGTGAGCGGAGGGCGTGCGCCGACCATGCCCCGCCTGCCATACTTCCCCTCGGGCGCACGCACGGAGGCGACCGGACCGTAAAATGAGGACCATGTGAATACGCGCGTGAACACGAGCGAGCGAACGACCCGCCGCCATAAAGCCCGGCAGACGCTACCGGCTACCCTGAGCCTGCTCCTGGCGCTCCTGTTCATCCTGGCGGCCTGCACGATCCCCGGCACGCCGCTCGCCGCACCGACGGCGACGAACGCGCCCGTGAGCTCGACAGCGGTCGCCGCCACAACGGTCGCCGCCGCCGCGACGGTCGCCGCCACGCCGACCAACACCGCCGTCGCCAGCCCGACCGTCCCCGCGACCAGTCCTGTCGCCGTCGGTGCAACGCCCACGACCGCGCGAACCGCGACCAATCCGCCTGCCACCCCACCAGCCAGCGCCACGCCCGCGCGCGGCACGCCCACGACGGGACGCGGCACCGCCACGCCGGGTCGGGGCACCGCCACGCCGCGAGCAGGGCGCGGTACCCCGGCCCCGGCAACGCCGTTCACCGTGACAGCGGAGGAGCCTTGCCGTGGGAGCGATCTGCAGCAGCAACCGCTGCCGGAGCGGCCCGCCACGGTCGCCACGGTCGAGCAGGGGTATCGCTGCCTCCTCCTCAACCATGTCGATCGCAAGTCGGCCCTCGACCACAAGGTGCTGCTGAACGGGGCCTGGGATGTCTTCCGCACCGCCGGACTGCCCGCCGCCGACGTGGCCCCGCTCGCGCTGACCGGCGACAAGGAAGCCGACTGGAAGGTCTACGAGGGACGCTACGGCGCCCTGGTCGCCAAGTACGGGCGCTCGATCGACACCAGCCTGCTGGCGCGGGTGGCGCTCGACGGCATGGCGCGCAGCCTGAAGGACAACCACGTCGCCTACCTCGACCCGAAGCTGTGGAACCGCTTCCAGATGGAACTCTCGGGCAGCGACAAGGCGATCGGTGCCGGTTTCGATCTGGCGATCGATGAGCCGAACGACCGCTTCTACCTCTACGAGGTCTATCCCGACACCCCCGCCGCGAAGGCCGGACTGAAAGCGGGCGACATCATCACCCAGATAGACGGGCAGCCCGCCGCGAAATCGACCGGCAGCCAGGGACTCTACAACCTGCTGACCGGGGCGGTCGGGACGAAAGCGTCGATGCGGGTGACCCGCCCGGCGACCGGCCAGACGATCAACGCGCAGGTGAGCGTGGCCGAATACGCGGTGCCGGTGATCGAGGCGCGCGTGCTCGACGGGAAGATCGGCTACATCCGCCTGCGCGCCTTCAGCATCGACGCGGGCGAGAAGTTCGACACGGCGTTAGCGGGGCTCCAGGCACAGGGGATCACCTCGATCGTGTTCGATGTGCGCCAGAATGGCGGCGGCTCGACCGACGCGTTGCGCCGGATCCTCAGTCACTTCAGTCATCAGGGGCCGCACGCGATCACGATCGACGAGGATGGCAACCGCGAGGAGGAGAACCCCGATCCCGACGTGCCGCTGCTCGGCCTGCCCTGGGCCGTGCTCGCCAACAGCGGCTCGGCCTCGTCATCCGACATCACCGCCGCCTTCGCCAAGGACCGGGGCGGTCGCCTGATCGGCACCAAGACCAGCGGGTCCCTGGGCGCGGCCCAGGTCTTCGAGTTGGAAGATGGCAGCGCGATCGAGATCACCGTTCAGCGGGTGCTCGGCCCGAACGGCGAGGCGATCAACGAGATCGGCGTCACGCCCGATCAGGTGGTGGAATTGACCCCGGCCGATCTCTCCGCCGGGAACGACCCCCAACTCGCGGCGGCAATCGCCTATCTCCGGGGGCGTTAGCGCCCCGCTGGGCCGGGCCGCAGGCTCAGCGGCGGGCGCGCAGCCCTTCCAGCAGGAGCTGGTGCGCGGCGGCGGTGATCCGTTCCAGGGTGAAACCGAGGGCGCGGCGCTGGTAGAGGTACAGCGCGATGTCCAGCGGCGCGAGGATGGCGTCGGCCAGGACGTCGGGGTCGAGCGGCGGGCACTCGCCATCGGCGCTGGCGCGACGGAGGAAGCCGAGGACCATCAGGCGTTGCCACTGGTACGGCGCGCTGCGATAGCTGGCATCACGCCGCTGACCGAAAGCGGCGTCGCTGACGGCGCTGAGGAGCTCGGCATTCGCCTCGTTGAACGCGAACAGGCGCGCGATGAAGCGACCGAGCCGATCGAGCGCCGACGCCCCGCCGACACGCAAGTCGCCCAGCACCTCCGCCTGCATCTGCCGGGTATTGCTGTCGAGCAGCGCCTGACAGAGGAGCCCCTTGTGGGCGTAGCGGCGGTAGAGGGTGCCTTTCCCGACCTCGGCCTCGCGCGCGATCTCGTCCATGCTGACGTCGTCGACGCCGCGCACGGCGAAAAGCCGCCCCGCCGCCGCCAGGATCTGTTGGCGATTCTCCGCCGCATCGCGCCGTTCGGGCCGTTCCTGCTCCCCGGCCATCGGCAAGGCGCGGCCCACAAGGCGTCTCTCATGCCCACCCACCCCAGCCATCGCTTCGCCCCACTCTACCTGATCGCAACGCCAACGGCTGCCACCGCCCCCACAGTATAAACGGACGAACGTCCACTTGCTATGTCCCCTGGTCACGCCTCCTTGTCACAGCGACGACCGATCGGTGATGATAGGGGCGGGCTTCTTCGCCGGGGAATTGGCGAGACCCCGCCCCGCGCCGAACGAACACCAAACCTGGCCCTTGTCCGCATCGTCCGCGTCATTTGTACACATCATCAAGGAACGGTATTTCATGCGCCCAGACTTCGCAGCCATACGCGCCGGTCAGCGGACATACGCCGAGGCGCTCGGCGATCTCGATCGCGCGGGCCTGCTCGCGCTCACCAACGACTATTACGACGAGATCGAGGCGCTCATCGGCGGCGTGACCGACGAGGGCGCGGTCGCGGTGCCGCACGACCCGGCGCTGGACGATCAGCAGGCAGGCGAGGGCGCATGGACGCTCGGGCATGTACTCGTCCACCTGACCGCCTCGTGCGACGAGACGGGCGCGCTGGCGTCGGCGTTGGCGCGCGGCGTCGAACTGCCGCCGGGCTTGCGCCTGCGCGCCGAGACGCCGTGGGAGACGATCACAACGGCGGGGCAACTGTCCGCACGGCTGACCGAGAGTCGGCGCATCTGCCTGGCCTTCCTCGACACCTGGCCCGATGCCCCCCACCTCGACCTGACGGTCACGATGAACCCGCGTCTCGGGGCACTCGACGCGATTCGGCTCTGCGGGATGGGCTTCTCCCACGCCGACAGCCACCTCGAGCAGTTGCGCGAGATCATGCGCCAGTTGCGCGAGCGCGGCATGGCGGGCGGTTGAAACCGCCCGCCACAGTGTCCCAATCATCCACGCAGTAGTGTGAACCGTACCCTGGCCGGGGTACGGTTCACACTCTTGTGTGGGTGAGCAGGGCGGTGTGGAGGGTGGCCCTGGAGCGGCGGGCGCGGATTCTTCGCGGCGGCTCAGCATGACAATCCCGTTTGTTGTGGGCCGAACACGTACGATCTGTCATGCTGAGGCCGCAGCCGAAGCATCCGCGCCCGCCCGTGCCACCACTGTTTCTACGCGATAACGCGAACTGTATCCCCCGGCCAGGGCCATCGACCAAGCGCACCGCGCTCGGTGATATACTCTGCGTACGTATACCCTGTTGCGGTGCGCGCCTCGATACCGCCGAGCGATTCTTGCCGTGACGTGCCGCTGGCCTGCGGCTCGCGGCAGGTGCCGATGTGGTGAGCAGATGCTCTTCCCGACGCTGACCTTCGCCATATTCTTCGCGCTCGTCTACCCGCTCTACTGGTTCCTCCGGGAGCGCGGGGTGGGCTGGAAACCGTTCCTCCTGGCCGCGAGCTATCTCTTCTATGGCTTTTGGGACTGGCGTTTCGTCTTCCTGATCATCCTCTCGACGCTGGTCAACCAGGAATTGGCGCTGCGCATCGGGCGCGCAAGAGAGCGGCACCAGCGCGGCCTGCTGGGCGGGGCGATTGGCTTCAATCTCGCGTTGCTGGGCGTGTTCAAATACTACGGCTTCTTCATCGAATCGCTGAATACGGCCCTGCGAACGGTCGGGCTGGAGGCCCGCCTACCGCTGCTGGCGCTGATCGTGCCGGTGGGCATCTCGTTCTTCACGTTCCAGGCGATCACCTACGTGGTCGATATCTACCGGGGGACGCTCACCCGCGCCTCGCTGCTCGATTTCGCCCTCTACCTCGCCTGCTTCCCGCACCTGGTGGCCGGCCCGATCGTGCGGGCGGCGGAGTTCCTGCCCCAGTTGAAGTCTCCCGCCGCGCTAACGCGCCGCCAGGCGAGCGCGGCGGCCTTCCTGATCGCCGGTGGGCTTTTCAAGAAGGTGGTCATCGCCAGCAATCTCAGCACGGCGATCGTCGATCCGGTCTTCGCGCTGCCGCGCCAGCACACCGCGCCGGATATCCTGCTGGCGATCTACGCCTATGCGGTGCAGATCTATGCCGACTTCAGCGGCTATACCGACATGGCGATCGGGATCGCCCTGCTCCTCGGCTTCACTTTTCCCCAAAACTTCGACCGTCCCTACGCGGCGACCTCGCTGCAAGACTTCTGGCGGCGCTGGCACATGACGCTGTCGCGCTGGCTGCGCGACTACCTCTACATCCCGCTCGGGGGGAGTCGCCACGGGCGGTGGGCCACCTACCGCACCCTCCTGTTGACGATGACCCTTGGCGGCCTCTGGCATGGGGCGTCGCTCACCTTCGTCGGCTGGGGGCTTTTCCACGGGTTCGGGCTGGCGATCGAGCGCTGGTTCGGGGAGCGCGGGACGACCGGGGGCCGGGCGCTGCTGCTGTGGCAGGCGGACAGCGCCCGCTGGCTCCGCTGGCTGCTGACCTTCCACCTTGTCTGCATCGGCTGGGTACTCTTCCGCTCGCCCACCTTCACGGTGGCGGCGACGCTCCTCTGGCGGGCGGTGACGGCATGGGGTCCGGCGGGGCCGCTGGCGACCGTTAATCTGGCGTTGGTGATCGGCGGGATGCTCCTCCTGCAACACCTGCCGACTGGCTTCGGTCGGCACCTCGAAGGAGCGTTCGCGGAGTTGCCGCCGCTCGCGCAGGGAGCCGTCATGGGCGTGGCGATCGCGGTCATCTTCGCCCTCGGACCGGAAGGGATCGCACCATTCATCTACTATCAGTTCCGAGCGGGCGGCGGGGGCGGATGAGAAGCGACGAGCCGCGCACGATACGCGCCGCGCTCTCGCGCGATGAGGACGGGCTGGGTGGCCCGCGCCTGGCGCTGCCGACGCGCCATACCGCGCCTCCCGCGCCACAGGGCGGCGAGGGTGAGACGCCGTTCCCGCGCGCGGCGACACGCCAATCGATCGGGGAGGCCTGGCCGATCGGGCGGGCGATCATCGCCTGCCTCCTCGTGCTGCTGCTGCTGAACACAGGATCATTGGTCGGCGTGGTCGAGCGACGACCGAGCGGCCCGGTGCGCGCGGCGATGCTGCTGGTCGCCCGCCCGCTCGATCGCGCCGCGATCCGCCTCGGCTTGGACCGCCCGATGGCCTGGTTGGACTACGCCCAGGTGGACCGGGGCGACATCCCCCAGTTCGCCGCGCCGCGCGTTCCTGCCGCAGCAACGCCAGCACCACCCACCACGCCGACCGCGACCGCAAGCGCGGAGTCGCCGCCCGGTGCCGCGTCGGCGGGCACGACCGCCGTGGCGGCACCAATCCCGACCGCCACGGCCATAACCCCCGCGCCGACCGCGACACCCGCGCCACCCTCCCGTCGTGCCGTCACTGCGGTCGACCCGCTGCGGGTCTACGTCGCGGGAGATTCGTTCGTGAACAGCTTGGCCGAGGTACTGGCCGAGACGGGCGAGCGGAACGGGCTGCTGACGGTCGTCAGCGATGGTCGCCCGCTCTCGGGACTTTCCACGCCCGATTTCCTCGACTGGCCCGCGCGGCTGGCGCGCGCGTTGGTCGCGCGTTCGGCCCCGGAGGTCGTAGTCTTCATGGCCGGGGCGAACGATGGCATAGCGTTGCGCACGCCAACCGGCACGCTCGAATATGGCACGGCGGCCTGGAACGCCGAGTATGGGCGGCGGGCGGGCGCGTTGATGGACGTCGTCGGGCAGGGTGGCGGGCGGTTGATCTACGTGGGGCAGCCGGTGATGCGCGAGACGAAACAAGCGCGCATCGCCAACGACATCAACGTCGCGGTGGCGGAGGCGGCCACCACCCGACCCTGGGTCAGCTACGTCGATAGCTGGTCGCTGCTGGTGGACAAGGGCGGCGCGTACTCGACCTTCCTGATCGACGAGCGGGGCGAGACGGTCAGGGCACGGACCGACGACGGCATCCACCTCACGTCGATCGCGACCGTCTGGGTCGCCAACGCGACCTACGCGGCGATCCGCAAGGATTGGCCGCTGCCATAGTGTGCGGGGCGGCTGGCGGACGGCCATGCACACGAATTGGGCGAGACTGCCGACTCTCGAGCAGTGGGGATCACTGTCGGGAGATGCCGGGCAAATCGGCGGCACCGCCCGAACCGGCGCCGGGCCGCTGCTTCGCCGCGCCCAGCGTGACCGCCACATTCGTGGTCGGCCACATGCGTTCGCCCGGTCATGCCGAGCTGCGGCGAAGCAGCCGTCATTCGGCGCGCGGTGTCAGGACATCGCGGGCTGTCGGGCTTCGCTCGCGGCCATGGTTTCGCCGACGGTCGCCCCGCAAAGCCGTTCAAGAATGCGGTGGGGCACCCCTGTCCCATCGCTCAGGTTCACGCGCCTGGCGCGCGCAACCCGGCGAACAGATCATGCTCCGGGCGCACGCTCTCGACGTGCGACTTCAGCAGCACGAAGTACTCGCTGGTGCGCATGGCGGAGAGGTCGGCGGGGAGGTCGAGGAAGAAGCCGACCGGCTGGGTGCGATGCTCGCGCAGGGCGTCCATCACCTGCGTGTTATACGCGCCAGTCTCGATGAACGCGGTGATGGTGGCCTCGGGCTGGCCCCACTCCTCTTCCTCTGCGGCGGGCTCCTGGTGCTCGGCGACGACCGCCTGCGCGACCTCGCCCGCCTCGACCTCGGGGGCCTTCTCCTCCTCGTCCCGATTCGGCCACTTGAGGCCGCGCACTTGCATCTCGTCGCGCAGGGCCCGCCAGGCCTCGCGCGACCAGGCGATGGCGTAGAACTTGCCGATGGTCCAGGCCGACCCGGCATCGGGGAAGCGTGCGGCGTCGCCAGCCGCGTCGAAGGCGGCGACGGTGACGCGATGGCATTGGAGATGGTCGGGGTGGCCGTAGCCGCCATCCTCGTTATACGTCACCAGCACCTGCGGGCGATAGCGGCGAATCAGGCGCACGAGACGACCGATGGCCTCCTCGGGGTCGGCGTTGTGGAAGTTGTCGGGATGCTCGTTGGCCGGGGTGCCGATCATACCGGAGTCGCGGTAGCCGAGGAGTTCGAGGGCCGTCACGTCGAGGACGGCGACGGCGCGGCGCAACTCACCCTCGCGAATCTCGGCCATGTGGGGTCGAGCCTCCTCCTCGGTGCGATCGGGGTCGTGCATCTCCCCCTCCTCGCCCCCGGTGGCCGTCACCAGCACGGTACGGATCCCCTCGGCGGCGGAACGCGCGAGCAGCCCGCCGGTGCCAAGGCATTCGTCGTCGGGGTGGGCATGGACGACCATCAACGTGAGGGGCGCGCCAGTGGTGTCGGTTACGCTCATCGGTTCAGCCGCTCCTTGCAGATGTGCGACGCTTTTCGGGTGGCCCTGTCGGGGTTAGTATAATCGCTGTGCAGGGTGCGCGAAGTCATCCTCGCCCTCCCTTTTAGGGGAGGGTCGCCGCCGCAGCGGCGGGGAGGGGTCCGGTCACCCCTTGCACCCCACACAGGCCGCGATTAAGATAGGAACCGCGCGCCGCAATGCCAGGAAGAGCAACGATCGTTCTTGCGCTGGTTGTGGTCGGGCCTACCGACGCACCCGCACCCATTCTGGAGAAACTACGATGACCGCAGATACGCCGCCAGCCGAGACGCCGCCGGTCGAGACGCCGGTCGAGACGCCGCCGGTCGAGCGTGACGACGCGACGCCGATGCCGTTCCGCGCCGAGGTCAAGCAACTGCTCGCGATCCTCGCGCACTCACTGTATTCCGATCGCGAGATTTTCCTGCGCGAGTTGCTCTCCAACGCCTCCGACGCGCTGCACCGCGTGCAGTTCGAGATGCTGACCAACCGCGAAGTCGCGGACCCAAGCGCGGAATTGGCGGTCCGCATCACGACCGATGAGGAGGCGCGAACGATCACGATCGTCGATAGCGGCATCGGGATGACCGGCGAGGAACTGGCCGAACACCTGGGCACAATCGCCAAATCGGGCGTGAAGGCGCTGATCGAGGGGCTGGAAGCGGGGCAGAAGAGCGCGCTGATCGGCCAGTTCGGCGTCGGCTTCTACTCCGCCTTCGTCGTGGCCAAGGAGGTCACAGTCATCTCGCGCTCCTATCGGCCCGACGCCGAGGCGGCGCAGTGGCAGAGTCGCGGCGACGACTCCTTCACCGTCGGCCCGGCCGAGCGCGAGGGGCGCGGCACGACGATCGTCCTCAAGCTGCGCGAGGATGCCGTCGAGTTCGCTGCCCCCTGGCGATTGAAGAACATCATTAAGCGCCACTCGGACTTCATCGCCTTCCCAATCTATGTCGGCGACGAGCAGGCCAACCAGCAGACGGCCCTCTGGCGCGAAGCGCCGCACAAGGTGACCGACGAGCAGTACGCCGACTTCTATCAGGGCCTCACCTACGACATGGGCGGGCCGATGCTGCACATCCACCTCTCAACCGATGTGCCGTTCGACTTGCACTCCATCCTCTACGTCCCCTCGGCGCGCGAACGCGGGCTGTTGGAGCGGCGGATCGAGGGGAAAATCAAGCTCTACTCGCGCAAGGTGCTGATCCAAGAGGAGGCGAAGGATCTACTGCCCCCCCACTTCCGCTTCGTCGAGGGGGTGGTGGACAGCGAGGATCTGCCCCTCAATGTCGCGCGCGAGACGGTGCAGGGGACACGCGTCCACCAGCGCATCAAGCGCACCCTGACCGGGCGACTGACCAAGGCGCTCGGCGAATTGGCCGAGAAGGAGCCGGAGCGTTACGCGATCTTCTGGCAAGAGTTCGGCCCATTCCTCAAGGAAGGCGTCGCCTCCGACCCGACGACCCGCGAGGAGTTGCTGCCGCTCCTGCGCTTCCACAGCACCGCCTCCGACGGCGCGCTGATCGGCCTGGCCGCGTACACCGGGCGGATGGCCGAGGGGCAGGAGGCGATCTACTACGTGGTGGCGGGCGATCTGGCGAGCGCGAGCCAGAGCCCGCACCTCGACGCGCTGAATGCGCGCGGCCTGGAGACGCTGCTGCTGACCGATGTGCTCGACAGCGTGGTCTTGGAGCGCCTGAGCGAGTACGAGGACAAACCTCTCCGCAACGTGGACGACCCCGATCTGGCCCTGCCCGGCGAGGCCGCCACGCCCGAGTCGCAGATCGGCGACGAGGCGTTCGCGCGCCTGACTGCGCGGGCGACCGAGGTGTTGGGCGAGCGGGTCACGGAGGTGCGCGCGTCGGAGGGGTTGCACGGCAGCCCCGCGCGCCTCGTCTCGTCCGAGGCCGGTCCGCAGCGCGAGATGGCGCGCTTCCAGCGGATGTTCGAGCGCGACACCAGCGTGCCGCCGAAGCTGCTGGAACTGAATCGCGGGCATCGGCTGGTGGCCGACCTCGCGCGGCTGGTGGAGGAAACCCCCGACGACGCGCGGATCACCCTGCTGCTCGACCAACTCTACGACAACGCCCTACTGCTCGACGGACAGCATCCCAACCCCGCCGCGATGGTCGGGCGACTCCAGGCGCTGATGGAGGCTGCGGCCCGCGCGACGACGTAGTCGGCTGGCGGCGGGCCAGGGTTCAGCGTCTTGCGCGGCGGCGATGCGGGGTGCCATCGGCGGCGGCGATGCGGGCCACCTTCGGCAGAGGCGCGTGGCATGACCGATGTGGCAGGCGGTTGAGGCCCCGCCGCGCTCTGCCACCACCGCGCCTCGGGGCCTGCAGGCCACGAACACCCGTGAAGGGCGCAATGACCCGCCTGCGCGGGTGAGGAGACAGCGCGCCGGCGACGGGCCTAACCCACGAAGGTGGGTTTCGTGGTGCCGCCGCACCCCGAGGCGCGGTTTCAACCGCCTGCCATACTACCTGGCATCTCCGCCACGCACCCCCCGAATCGCACTCCATCTCAGCCAAGCGCCTTGACTTCACCGCCCCCCTGCCCTACCCTGCGCGCGGCGGAACCGGATGCCCGCCGCGAGGGAGCGCGTCGGTCGCCGTGTGGCGGCGCGCGCAAGCGAAGAGGTGTGGCAGATGAAAATCACCGATCTGAAATGCGCCATCATCGGGAAGAACCCGATCGTCCGCATCGTCACCAACGAGGGGATCGTCGGCTACGGCGAGGTGGAGGCGAGCAAGCCCTACCTCAAACCCTTCGTGCTGTTCTTCAAGGACGCGCTGCTCGGCGAGGACCCGACCAACGTCGAACGGGTGATGCTGAAGATCCGCCAGCGCGGCGCCTTCAAGCCCTACGGCAGCGCGGTCAGCGCGATCGAGATGGCCCTCTGGGACATCGCCGGGAAGGCGGCGGGGTTGCCGGTTTACAAGCTGCTCGGCGGCAAGGTGCGCGACAAAGTACGCGTCTACAACGGCGGCGTGCGCCCGCCGATGACCGGCTACCAGCCCGAGGATTACGCCGAGAACATGCGCCTGATGCTGGGCGCGCAAGAAGGCTTCACGATCATCAAGCAGGGGGTCGGCTTCCACAGCCCGATGAAGCACGAGATCCCCAACTTCTATTACGGCGAACCCGCGAAGCGGGGCGGGCACCACGGGCAACTCGACCGCGGCCTGCTGACCGAAAAGGGCTTGAAGCATGTGATCGCCTGCGTCGAGGCGATGAAGTCGGTGATGGGCGACGAGGTCGGCCTGGCGCTCGACTGCGGCCCCGGCTGGACCGTCCCCGATGCCATCCGGCTGGCGCGCGCGCTGGAACCGCTGAACGTGATGTGGCTGGAGGATCTGCTGACCGGCGACTATATCCCCTACGTCAACGCCGACATCTACCTGGATGTGACGCGCAGCACCTCGACGCCGATCCATACCGGCGAGCAGATCTACCTACGCCAGAACTTCAAGCAACTGATCGAGACCCACGCCGTCAACATCGTCGGCCCCGATCCGGCCGATGTCGGCGGCATCGCCGAACTGAAGTGGATCGCGGAGTACGCCGATCTGCACGGTATCCTGATGGCCCCGCACGGCGTGGGCGACGGATTGCTCGGCCTGGCCGCGCTGGTACAGGTCTGCGCCACACTGCCGCACAATTACATCGCCTTCGAGTACCCGCTCGGCAATCCCCAGGGCTTCGGCTACCCGGCGGACGCGCCCGCATGGTGGTACGACATCGTGGAGGGCCTGCCCGACCCGATCGTCAAGGACGGCTTCATCGAGGTCTGGGATCGGCCCGGCATGGGCGTCGATCTCATCCCCGACAAGGCGCAGGCGTATCTGACCGAGGAGGATAAGGGGTTCTTTGAGTAGGCAGTAGGCAGTAGTCGGTAGTCAGTGGAGAACGGGCGGGAGCGGGGCGGGCGTGGGGTGAGTGGGCGGGAGGGGCGGATGGGGGCGGGGGCGCTTGGGATCGTGCTGACGACGGCGGAGGTGGATTCCGAGGGGCTCGACGTGGTGTTGGACAACGTCGCGCGCACGGGTGCGACGGCCCTCGCGACAACGCTCGGGGTGCTGGCACCGGGGCGACCCGGCGACGGCACGCGCGAGCCACCGCTCGATGTGGCCGGACAGGTGCGACTCCTCGACCGCCCGTTGTGGGGCCAGCGCGAGTTGTACCTGCACGGCTACGACCCGCATGGTGCCGATCCCGCGTTGTGGGCCGACGTGCCCTACCCACACCCACCAGTCGCGCCGCCCGAGCAGCGCCGCGACGTGGCGCGTCGGATCATCGATGGCGCGCGGTCGCGCGGGTTGGCGGCCCACATCCAGATCAGCCCGTACACCCTCCCCGGTGCGCCGGGCGGCCAGTCGATCGCCAGCGGACACGGCAGCGGCGTCGCGGCGGACCGCCCCCGCCGGATCGACGGCACGGTGGCCGAGCGGATCGTGGCCGGTCACGGCTGTCTCAACAATCCCGGCGTGCGCGCGCTCGGGCGGGCGCGGCTGCGGGAAGCGGCGCGGCACTACCCTGACGTGGCCGGGATCTTCCTCGACTGGGCGGAATACACCTGCTACTTCTTGGAGGATTGCTTCGTCTGTTTCTGCCCGCACTGCCGCATGGCGGCGGAAGCGGCCGGTCACGACTGGGCGCGGATCACGGGCGACACGCGCGCCCTCTGGGAACGACTGCACCGACTGAGTCCCACCGATCTGCGCCGCGCCACCACCGACGCCGCCTGGCCGTTCGCGCTCGCCGGGGATCTGTCGGCCTATCCGGGCTTCGCCGAGATGTTGCGTTTCAAGGCGGCGACGGTCTGCGCGGCGGTCGCCGATCTGCGCGCGACCCTCGACGCGGCGGGCGGCGGCGACGTGGCGTTGGAAGTCAACGGCTTCGCGCCGCCATGGAGCGCGATCACCGGCATGGACTACGGCGCGCTTGGCCGAGTCGCCCAGGCAACCCGTTGCAAGCTCTTCACCTTCCACTGGCCGATGATCGCGCGCTGGTGGTCGGAGTCGCTACTGGCGTGGAATCCGGGGTTGGAGGCCGGGGCGGTCCTGGCGGCGGTGACGGCGGCCCTCGATCTGCCCACGCCCGCGAGCGAGCATCGGCGCACCCTCGCCGACTACGGCATGCCCCGACCGGACGAGCCGCACCCGATCACGATGGCTGCCCTGACGCGCAAGCTCGACCAGGCGGTCGCGCAGGCTGGGGCGGGCGGGCCATGCGGGGCCTATGTCCACAGCTATCGCCCGCCCGCCGAGTTCGCCCTGGTCCTGGCAGCGGCGCAGGCGAGTACCGCACACGGCTGCTGGGTGCAGCGCTATGGCTATCTGAGCGACGAGAAACTCGCCATCCTGCGCGCGGCCTGGGGCGGCTAAAGGCTGCGCCAGGGGCATCAAGCGACGAGGCCGCTCGATGGCAGGGCCGCTCGATGGTGCGGCCGCGTGACGGTAGGGGCGTTCAATTGAACGCCCGGTCGTACAACCACCAGCGCCAGTGTTGGCCCACCACGCACCTTCGCGAACACCCGGCGATACAACCACAGCGCCAAGCGTTGACCGACCACGCACCCTCGCGAACGCCCCCGACGTTTTCAGCCCTCGAAGCCGCGCGCATCCACCGTGGCGATCCGCAGCAGGATCGTCTCGCGGCCCTCCTGCGCGAAGAACGCGCGCATCGCCTGCCCGCGCTCCTCCCCATCGTAGCGCACCGCCAGGGCCACGATGTCGGCCAGCGCTGCCTCCTGATCGTCCGACTGGAGTTCGCAGGGGCCGGTGATCGTCACGTAGCGCGCGCCGTCCTCCACGCAGAGGGAGAGGCGCGGATCGCGGTGCAGATGGCGCGAGCGCCCGCGCGCCTGCCCCTCGTTCAGCATCAGCGTATCGCCGCGCAACGCGTACCACATCACCGTCTGATGCGGCAGGCCGTCCGCGCGGATCGAGGCGACAACCGCGAATCGACGCTCGTCCAGGAACGCCCGCACCGCAGGCGTCAGCAAGCCATGTATCGCTGCCACCGTCGCCTCCACATAGAGCCAATTGCCTCCAACGGTCGCGCCGGTACCGCGCAAGAGCAAGCATGGTAGCATAGCGCCGCTCTCGGGCCACCATGCCGGGAACAGACCGGCACACACAGGGGAGGCAGGCCAATGACCATGGGTGTAAGCGAGAAGCGCGACGCGATCGACTGGATCGAGGCGAACCGCGCACGACTCTCGGCGTTCGACCTGGAAATCTGGCGCTACGCCGAACCTGCCTGGCGCGAGTATCGCTCGGCCAGGGCCTATATCGCCCTCCTGCGCGCGGAGGGTTTCACCGTCGAGGAGGGTTCGGGCGGGATGCCGACCGCCTTCTGCGCCACCTGGGGCGCTGGCGGCCCGGTCCTCGCCTCCTACGCCGAGTACGACGCGGTGCCGGGGAACTCGCAGCAGGTGACGCCACACCGCGCGCCGCGCGAGGGGCTGCACCCCTGGGCGGCGGGCCACACCGACCCCCACTCGATGCTCGGCGTCGCCGCGCTCGCCGGGATCTTGGGGGCCAAGGCGGCCATGGAACGCCACGGCCTGCGCGGGACCTTGAAGTTCTTCGGCGAACCGGCGGAGAAGGTCTGCGGCTCAAAGCCGGTCCACGCCGCGAAGGGCTATTACGACGGCATAGACGCCTTCATCGCCTACCATCCCTGGCCGCAGAACAGTGTCGCGTGGGAGACCCATTTCGGGGCCTACTGGAGCGCCGTCTACACCTTCGAGTGCCTGGAACCGGAGACCTGGATCGACCGGACCCTGATGCCGCCCGGTAGCGGCAGCCACGCGATCGCCCGCGCGCCGGGCGCGCTCGACGCGCTGTGCCTGATGTACACGATGACCAAGTTCACCAAGGAAGCGATGTTCCCGCACACCGGCACCTGGACGCTGAACGAGTTCGTGTTGGCGGCGGGCGACGCCACCGCCGACAATCTGGCCCCGAAATTCAGCCAGATCCAGTATGCCTGGCGCGCGTCCGACCTGAAGGTGCAGGAGCAGATCGCGCGCGTGTTGGCGAACAACGCGCGCCAGGCGGCGGCGACGACCGCCTGCCGCGCCTCGATTCAATGGGTGACCAAGACGCGAGTCGGCCTGCCGAATCTGGCGCTCGCCGAACTGACCTACCGCAACCTGGAAGCGATCGGTGCGCCCGAGTGGGGCGAGGAGGCACTAGCCTTCGGGCGCGATTTGCAGGCCGGACTCGGCTGGGAGCGCACCGACTTCCCCTTCCTGCCGCACGGGCGCACGCTCACCTCGCCGCAAGACTTCGAGGCCCAGCAACGCGCTATCCTGCCCCCCTGGCAGCAGCACGTCAGCGCCGATGATTATGTCGAGTACTGCTGGCACGCGCCGACCGTGCGCCTCTTCACCGCGCGCCCCGCGCTCGCCCCCGCCGATCCGCGCTTCGCCGCGCCCCCCTGGACCTATAACGCGATCGGCGGGCTGGCGGCGGCGGTCGATCCGGGGCTGTTCGTGGCGGCTAAGACGATCGCCGCGACCCTGGTCGAGCTGCTGACCGACCCGGACGCCCTGGCGCGCTGCCGAGCCGAGTTCGAGGAGCGCACCGGCGGCGGGGTCGGCGGCGACAAGTGGGTCGGGCCGCTCCTCCCAGCCGACTTCGCACCCCCGCACGACCTCCCCTGGCCGGGCTACGTCACCACCCCGCGCGGCGAAGAGTGGTACCTGCCGACCCCGACACCGGGCGCGAGCGGGCCGTTGTAAGGCCATGGCGCGCGGCGAGACGAAGCTATCCTCCCCCTCGCAAGCCGCTGAGAGGGGGGCGAACGAGGCTAGAAAAGTCGGCAGGGGCGGATGCGTTCTCGTCTCATTGGCATCGAGCAGCCGGATCGCCCCCACCTCGCCCCCCAGTCCACGGAGGTGGACTTCGTGGCCGCGCCTTCAGCCGGGACTTCAGTCCAACGGCCCTCCGCCTTCAGCCGGGGCCTATCCTGCACTTGTAGCAGGGCTTCGCTCCAACGGCCCTCCCCCCCAGTGACTCCAAAACCCTCCACCGCTTGACAAACACCCCGACACACGGTTAGGATTCGCACCAGCGATAATGCGAAGGAGCTAGCCGTGCCCTTGTCGGCGATGATGACCACGAGCACGACCACTATGCGCCCACCGGCCTCGGCCGACGGGCGCTGCGGTGTGCACCCGTAGCGTCGCGTCAACAGGCCAGGCCGGTGGGTATGCAGGGGTGAGCAGCCTCTGCTTTTTTGTGCATGAGGGGAGTCGTGGGACGTGAGTCGTGAGTCGTGAGTACCTGAATGGTGGCGATCCAGCACTGTGCCAGTGGCGAAACCTCTACTCACGACTCACGACTCACGACTCACGTCCCACGTCCCACGTCCCACGACTCACAAGCGGAGCAACCCAAATGCTCGTGATGAAGTTCGGCGGCACCTCCGTGGGCGGGGGGTCGCAACTGCGCCGGGTGGCCGCGATCGTCGCGCGCCATCGGCATGAACGCCCGGTCGTGGTGGCGTCGGCGATGCGCGGCGTGACCGATCTGCTGCTCGGCGCGGCGAGTGCGGCGGGCGCGGGCGACCGCAAGGCGGTCCACAGTGCCCTGCGCGAGTTGCGCGAGCGGCATTATCGGGCGGTCGAGGAGGCGTTGGACGACCCCCTGTATCGCCAGGAAGTCCATGGCGAGGTGGCGACCCGCCTGGCACAGTTGCGGCGCAGCCTCACCGGCGTCACACTGCTGGGCGAGCTGAGTCCGCGCAGCCGGGACCGGATCGCCGGGTGGGGCGAGGGGTGCCTGGTGCCGATCTTGGCCGGGGTGTTGCGGGAGCAAGGCATCCCGGCCCTGGCCGTCGGGGGCGAGCAGGTGATCGTGACCGACGGTCGCTTCGGCGAGGCGAGCCCCGATCTGGTGGCGACGACCGCGCGCGCCGATACGGTCTTGCGCCCGCTCGTCGAGGGCGGGACGGTCCCGGTGGTCAGCGGTTTCGTCGGCGCAACGCCGGACGGGGCGCAGACGATCCTCGGGCGCGGCGCGTCGGATTACTCCGCCAGCATCCTCGGCCACGCGCTCGCGGCGCGCGAGATCTGGATCTGGACCGACGTGAACGGCGTCCTGACCGCCGACCCCAATCTCGTACACGACGCGCGTCCGATCCCGACCCTCAGCTACCCCGAGGCGGCGGAACTCTCCTACTTCGGGGCGAAGGTCATCCACCCACGCACGATGGTCCCCGCCGCCGCCAAGAATATCCCCATCCGTATCCTGAATACCTTCGAGCCAGACTTCCCCGGCACACTGATCTCGACCGAGCCCGGCCCGCGCGACAACGCCGTGCGCGCCCTGACCTCGATCGGCAAGGCGATGCTAATCACCGTCGAGGGCGCGGGGCTGGTCGGTGGCCCGCGCATCATCGCCCGCGCCTGCAACGTCCTCGCCGCCTGCGACGCCAATATCCTGCTGCTGTCGCAGTCATCTTCGGAGCACAACGTCTGCTTCGTCGTCCCCGCCGCCTCGGGCGACGAATTGCACCGCAGCCTCTCCGCCGAGTTCGCGAGCGAACTGGCGAACGGCGAACTCTCGTCGGTCAGCGTCGAGCGCCAGGTCTGCATCCTGGCGGCGGTGGGCGTGGGGATGCGCGGCGTGCCGGGGGTCGCCGGGCGCGTCTTCGGCACCCTCGGTCGGCACGGCTGCAACATCCTGGCGATCGCGCAGGGCGGCTCGGAGCTGAACATCTCCTGCGTTCTCCGCGCCAGCGACGAGGCCCTGGCGATGCGCGTCCTGCACGACGAACTGATCGGCAACAGCAACGGCAACGGCGCGGCGGCGCACCATGACACCCGCGAGCCGATCGGCAGCTAGCCCCCGCAACCGCGCCACCCCCTTCGACCTTCGACCTTCGACCGAAAGGACCCCCATGAGTCTTGCGCCCCTCCCACCCGGCAATCGTCTCCCCGTCGGCGTTCTCGCCGCGACCGGCGCGGTCGGCCAGCGTTTCGTGCAGTTACTCACCGACCACCCCTGGTTCGAGTTGCGCGAGGTCAGCGGCTCCGCGCGCGGTGCCGGTCGCCCCTACGGCGAGGTGGCGGCCTGGCGACTGCCGGGCGGCGTCCCGGAGGGCGCGCGCGGACTGATCGTGCGCGGCCCGGATGAAGAACTGACCAGCCCGATCCTCTTCTCCGCCCTCCCCGCCGAATCGGCGGGCGCGATCGAGGCGCGCATGGCCGCCGCCGGGCATGTGGTCTTCAGTAACGCGCGCAACCACCGCATGGAGCCGGATGTGCCGCTGATCGTCCCCGAGGTGAACGCCGACCACGCCGGGATGTTGGAGCGGCAGCGGCGCGAGCGGGGCTGGTCGGGCGCGATCGTCACCAATCCCAACTGCTCGACGATCCACATGGTCCTCGCCCTCAAGCCGTTGCAGGATGCTTTCGGCCTCGCCGCGGTGCTGGTCACCACCCTGCAAGCCGCCTCCGGCGCGGGCTATCCCGGCGTCCCCTCGCTCGACCTGATCGACAACGTCGTCCCGTACATCGGTGGCGAAGAAGAGAAGATGGCGAGCGAAACGCGCAAGATCCTCGGCGGCTTCACCGACGCGGACGGCTTCACCGACGCCCCCATCGTGATCAGCGCGACCTGCACGCGCGTCCCCGTGCGCGACGGGCACACCGAGTCGGTCGCGGTCCGCCTGGAGCGCGACGCCTCGCCGGAGGAGATCGCCGCCGTGTTGCGCGACTTTCGCGGCCTGCCCCAATCGCTCGGCCTGCCGAGCGCGCCGACACACCCGATCGTCGTGTTGGACCAGGACGATCGCCCGCAGCCCGCGCTCGACCGCGACCTGGAACGTGGCATGGCGACGGTCGTCGGTCGCCTCCGCCGCTGCCCCATCCTCACGGCCAAGTTCGTCCTCCTCGGCCACAATACCATTCGCGGCGCGGCCGGGGCCTCCATCCTGAACGCCGAGATGCTGCTCGCGCAAGGCCAGTTCGGGTCGCTGGAAGCGACAGGTCGAAGGTTGAAGGTCTGAAGGTCGAAGTAGCGACGGCCCCTTCGACCTTCGACCTTCGACCCTCCGCGTATAAGGAGCGCCTCTCTATGAACGATCTGACCCTACTCGGTCTCGGCGTGGTGGGCGGTGGCGTGGCGCGGGCCTGCGCCACGCCCGGCTCGCGCTGGGCGATCCGCCACGCCCTCGTGCGCGATCTGGCTCGCGCGCGCGATGTGCCGGTGGGGGCAGCCCACCTGACGACCGATCCGGCGGTGGCGCTCGACGGTGACGGGCCGATCATCGAAGTCCTCGGCGGCGAGCAGCCCGCCGCCGACCTGATCGCCGCCGCGCTCGAACGGGGCCGTCCGGTGGCGACCGCCAACAAAGTCGCGATCGCGTTGCACGGCCCGCGCCTCTTCGCCCTCGCGCGCGAACGGGGGGTCGGCCTCGGTATCGAAGCCTGCGTCGGTGGCGGCGTGCCGATCATCGCCGCATTGCGCCAACTCGCCGGGGGGCAACGCCTGACCGCGATCGGCGGCGTGGTCAACGGCACGACGAACGCGATCCTCTCCGGCATCGAGGCGGGGCAGAGCTACGCCGCAGCCCTCGCCGCCGCCCAGGCCGCCGGCTTCGCCGAGCCCGACCCCTCCGCCGACGTGGACGGCCACGACCCGGCAGCCAAGCTGGCGATCCTCGTCGCGCTGGCCTTCGGCCTGCGCCTCGACCCCGCCGCCATCCCGCGCCGCCCGCTGGCCGACATCAGCCCCGCCGATTTGCGCTGGGCGGCCGCCCACGGCGCGCGGGTGAAGTACCTCGCGCGGGCGGTCCTCGGGGCCGACGGCGCACTCCACGCCGCCGTCGAGCCGACCGCCCTGCCCGCGACCGATCCGCTGGCCTCGCCGGTCGGTTCCGGCAACGCCATCCGCGCCGAAGGGCCGCTGATCGGCGCGGCGACCCTCACCGGCCCCGGGGCCGGTCCCGCCCCGACCGCCGGGGCGCTCCTCGGCGATGTCGCCCTGGCGGTCGCGGGGCGCGCGCCGCTCGACTACCCCGCGCCCGACGCCCCGTTCGTCACCCCCGTCGCGCCGTCCGGGTCGTGGGTGGTCCGGCTGCCAGGCGGAGCCGATCGCGCCGCCGTCCCCGCCGACGCGCGTTGGGAAACCGATGGCGGCGACCAGATCGGCCTCATCGCCCTCGCGTCCGGCCCCGCCCTCGCCCCCACCATCCGCGCGCTCGGCGGCACCTGCTTCCGCTGGGATGCCGGGGCCATCTGATGCCGCGCGCGGGGTGACGCCGCGCAGCCACGTCGCCCCCGGCTCGCACCCCGGCACGCGGCGCGTGGGCGACCATGTGCATGCCATTTGTCGAGCGAGGGGAAACCCACGGTAGCACCCCACGGAACCGTGGTCAGGTAGCATGGGCCACCTCTTGCAGCCAGCGTGGCCGACGGCGGCGGCGCGTGACCGGGAGTGGCGGCACCGGGAAGGTGAGCAACTCGTGGAGCGACCAGCGGTGGCCCGTCAGCCCCGCCGCCTGGACCCCTCCCCAGCCCGACCATAGGCCCAACACTGCGGGTTGTGGCAGAATTGCTCCTGCAGCTCCATGCACCTCCTCCGGCTGACTTTCCCACTCAATGACCAAGCGCCTCGAAACTCGTATAATCCACACATGTAGGGAATACCCTGGAGTTCGATTGCGCGCGGCTCGCTGTAGCTCATCTCGGCCTGCTCAAAGGAGGACAAAAAGTGCAATCTCAGGAACCTGAAAAGTCGAACCCACCTGTCGAAAGGAACCAGCGCGGGCGCATCCTTGGAATCGGCGGTGTCTTCTTCAAATCCGCTAATCGTGATCAGCTGAGCGAATGGTATTCGAAGCATCTTGGACTCGCCGACAAGGGCGAAGGGGTGATATTTCCGTGGCGCGAACACGACGACCCGCGAAAGGAGCACCTTACAGTTTGGACCGTTTTTCCCACCTCCACTGACTATTTCGATCCCAGCCACGCACCGTTCATGGTCAATTACATCGTGGACGATCTGGACGCTTTGCTGGACCGCTTAAATCAAGAAGGAGTAAAGATTGACGCCAAACAAATGAATGAATCCTACGGTCGCTTTGCCTGGATCTATGACCTGGATGGGAATAAGATTGAACTCTGGCAGCCGCCGTCCGCAAAGCCCTAATCTGGATTATTCGTGGGTAGCGGCATGGAAGGTGGCGGATAAGCCGACAGAGGCGGGCCGAACGGAGAATATAGTGGACGCGGTGCGCCTCACTGCCCTGCGACACGCCCTGATCGAGGACTTGCAGCGGCGCGGGATAATCACCGACGACCGGATCGCCGCCGCATTCGCCGCGGTGCCGCGCGACCGCTTCCTGCCCGGCCTCGCGGCGGAACAGGTCTACCGCGACGAGGCGATCGTCACCAAAGTGCGGGATGATGTCGCGCTCAGCTCGTCGTCGCAGCCCGCGATGATGGCGATCCAGCTCCAACAACTCCTCCTCGAACCGGGCCACCGCGTCCTCGAGATCGGGGCGGGCACCGGCTACAACGCCGCGCTGCTACGCTTCATCGTCGGTGCCAGCGGGCGAGTGACGACCGTGGATGTGGACGATGACATCGTCACGGCGGCGCGGGCGCAGATCGCCGCTGCGGGATATGACGACGTGCGGGTGGTCCTCGGCGATGGCGGCTACGGCCACGCCCCCGACGCGCCCTACGATCGGATCATCCTCACCGTCGGTGCCGCCGACCTCCTCCCGGCCTGGATCGAGCAACTCCGCCCCGATGGGGTGATCGTGTTGCCACTCCAGCTCGGCGCGGGGATGTTCTCGGTGGCCCTCCGCAAGCTGCCGAACGGCACACTGCTCAGCGAGTCGCTGACTGCTTGCGGCTTCATCCGCCTGCGCGGGGCCTTCGCCAGCGTCGAGCAAACCCTGCGCGTGGCGGGGTGGGACGTCGTCTGCGAGCCGGGTCCGCGTCTCGACCCCGCACGCCTCGCGGCCCTCCTCGGCACGCCGCTCGGCATGCCGCTCGGCACACGACCCCTTCCCCCCGACGCGAACGAGGCGACCCTCTTCCTCGCCTTCTGCGCCGAGCCACTGGCACAGCTTTACCGGGTCACCGCCGCTAACACGCCGCCGACCGAGGGCGCACGCCACGCCCTGCTCGACACCGCCGCCATGAGCGCCTGCCTCTTGCCACCTCGTTGGGCGCACGATACACATGGAGCCGACGCGTCGGCGCTCCTCTTCGGCTCGCCCGCCGCCTACGAGCGCATTAATGCGTTGCTGGCGCGCTGGGCAACGCACGACAAGCCGCGCCCGGACACGGCCCGACTCCTCGTCCTCCCGCCCAATACCCCGCCACCGGCAGGGACGCTGGCGCTACAGCGCACCCACGCGACGCTCCTGCTGGCCGGGCGCGACGGCCGACCGCTCACCTAAGCCGTCGCGCCCCCGCCCCCGCCCCGCCCCCACCCTCCCCGCGTCGGGGAGAGATCCCTCCCCTCACGACTCACGACTCACGACTCACGTCTCCCCCCACCCTCCTCGCGTCGGGGAGGGGTCCGTCCCCCAGCACCGACGACACTGGACCATTGGGCTATCCCCCTCCGCCCCGCAATCCGCTATCCTCGGGGATAGAGATTTGCTGATGACGGCGCTGGCCGCGACGCGCCCCGACGGCACGCGCGCCGCGTGGGAGGACCGATGCAGGACCGAGGAAGCCGCACACCGGGCGCACAGGCGCACAGGTCGCCACTCGTGGCCCTCGTCCTGCTGCTCGTGATGGCGCTCGCTGTCGCCTGTGGCGGCACGCCGAACACTGCCCCCCCGGCACCCGCGCCGACAGCGGCGGTCGCGCTGGAACCGACCGCCACACCCGCCAACTCGACCGCGACACCGCCCCGGTCAATCCCCACCACGCCCGCCCGCCCCACACTTGCGCCGACGCGCACGGTCGCAACGGCAAAGCCGAGCGCCCCCGGCAGCGAGAATCCCGTCGTCCTCAACCCTCCGGCCTTCGTGCGCGTCGGGCTGGAGGGGGAATCGATCCGCACCCTGGCGATCGGTGGGAAGGATAGCCGGACGATCTACGCTGGCGGGGCGGGCCTCTCCCGCTCGACCGACGGCGGCACAACCTGGCAAACTGTGCGTAGCGGGACGGACGCACCATTTGTCGTCGCGGTCGCGATCGCCGCGAGCGACCCGCAAATCGTCTACGTCGGCGTCAGCGAGGGGTGCGGCAAGGGAGAGCCACATACTGGCTTCGTCAGCATCGATGGCGGCGAAACGTGGAAAAAGACGCTAAACGGCATCGCCAGCATCGTCATCGACCCCAAAGACGCCACGAAGGTGTCGCTCGTGAATTGCACCGGGGTCATGCGGACCACCGATGGCGGCGCGCAGTGGCAGCAACTCAGCGGCGCGGCGATCCTGGGTTACAGTCCCACCCTGATCGCCGCCGCCCCGTCCAACGCCAATCTCCTCTATGTGGTCGCCGCCGCCGAGAATGGCGCGACCAAAGTCATGCGGACGATCGATGACGGCAAGACCTGGCGGGAGGTCAGTCCGGCGACGGTGGTGAACGGGCCGCGCGCCTTCACGATCGACACGTTCAACCCCGACACGATCTTCCTCTCCACCACGATCGGCCTCTACCACTCGCGCAACGGCGGGCAGAGCTGGACAACGCTCGCCGGGGTCGGGCTGGAGTTGACCGCCCCCGCCCGCCCGCCCGTGGGCAGCCCGGACGGCTTCCGCATCACGACCGTCTTCACCACCCACCCCGAACAGCTCGGCGTCTACTGGCTCGGCACCGGCACCGGCAAAGCGAAGGGGATCGGCCTCCTCCGCACGCGCGACGGTGGCGAAACCTGGCGGCGGGTCAATGGCGGGCTCGAAGGTCGGCCCATCCAGGCGCTCGCCCTCGGCGGGCCGCTCAAAGACCGCGTCCTCTACGCCGCCACCGACGACGGTATTTGGCTACTCACGTCGCCATAGGCCCAACGGGTCGGCGCGCTGCGCCCATGCACGGGCGGTTGAGGCGGGGTGGCAGGCGTCCCTGGCGCGGCGGGCGCGGATGCTTCGCGGCGGCTCACCATGACAATACCGTACGGGGTCGGCCCACAACCGACGCCCTGTCATGCTGAGCCGCCGCGAAGCATCCGCGCCCATCTATGTCACCACCTGACCCGCGCGCCGCACACACGCACCGAAACCCTTGCAATCACGCGACACCCACGGGTATACTTCACGTCGGACATTGGGCTGTCGTCTAATGGTAGGACGCCTGACTCTGAATCAGGTAGTTGGGGTTCGAATCCCTGCAGCCCAGCCGAAAACGCGCGAAACGGCCGCCCCATCGTGGGGTGGCCGTTTCGCTTTCATGCGTGGCAGATTAACCAATCGAACGATACGTGCCACCGTATGTGCTACTGTATGTCGGTAGATCAGCGACAAATCGAGGCGGACGTTGCGTGCCCCGTGAGAGGAACCGACCGTGGCCCATCCGTCGCCTGCGCATACCCCCATCCTTGTCACTCTCTGGCGGCGCGAATTCGGCAACTACTCGCGCGCCATCTTCGGTCGCGACCTGATCGCCGGGCTGACCGTCGCCGCCGTGGCCCTGCCGCTGGCGCTGGCCTTCGGGGTCGCCAGCGGCGCGAACGCCGCCGCCGGGCTGGTCACCGCGATCATCGCCGGTTTCGTTATCGGCGCGCTCAGCGGTGCGCCCTACCAGATCAGCGGCCCGACCGGCGCGATGTCGGCCGTCCTGATCGTGGTCGTGCAGGAACATGGCCTGCACGGCCTATGGCTCGCCGCCCTCCTCGCCGGGGCGATCGTCCTCGCCCTGGGCCTTTTTCGCCTAGGGCGCGTGATCAACTTCATCCCCGCCCCGGTCATCACCGGCTTCACCAGCGGCATCGCGCTCGTGATCGCGATCGGCCAGATCGACAACCTGCTCGGCGTGAAAACCCCCTCCTCGGCCAGTTCCGCCCACAAACTCCTCGGCTATTTCACCGGTTCGCTACCGCCGATTAACGGCTGGGCGCTGCTGTCCGCCCTCGGCGTGGTCGCCATCATGGTCGTCCTGCCGCGCTTCCTATGGGGTCGTGCCCTCCCCACCGCGCTGATCGGGGTCGCGTGCAGCACCGCCCTCGCCTGGGGCTTCGGCTGGCCGGTCGGCACGATCGGCGCGATCCCAGTCACGCTCCTCCTGCCCGACCGCTACTTGCCTGCGCCGGGCGATCTCGCGCTATTGGGGGAACTCCTCGGGCCAGCGGTCGCCATCGCCGCCCTCGGCTCAATCGAGAGCCTGCTGGCCGGCGTGGTCGCCGGGCGGATGATCGGGCAGAAGCTGGAAGTCAATCAGGAGTTAATCGCGCAGGGGATCGGCAATCTCCTCCTCCCCTTCTGCGGCGGCGTCCCGGCCACGGCGGCGATCGCCCGGATGAGCGTAGGGGTCAAGGCGGGCGGCGTGACCCGCATGGTCGGCTTCGTCCACGCCGCCGCCCTGCTCGGCAGCGCGGTCTTCCTCGGTCGGGTGATCGCGCACATCCCGCTGGCAACGCTGGCCGGCGTGCTGCTGGTGACCGCCTTTCGGATGAATGAGTGGCACACCATTCGCTTGTATCTCGCGCGGCGACTCAGAGAGCCGACCTTGGTCCTCCTGGCGACCATGGCGGCGACCGTCGCGCTCGACCTGACGCAGGCGATCATCGTCGGGGTCGCGCTCAGCCTCCTCCTCTTCCTCAAACAGGTCTCCCGCCTCGACATCACCCCGACCGCCGTTGATTGGCCGCGCCTGCGGGCCACCGGCGCGACTGTCCCAAGCGAAGTCGCCGGGATGCAGGTCGTCTATATCACCGGCTCGCTCTACTTCGGCGCGACCGGGCAACTCGCGACGGAACTCGAAGCCCTCGGCCAGTCCCCCGCGCTGATCCTCTCGATGCGCGGGGTGCCGCTGGTGGATGCGTCGAGCCTCCACGCGATCGAACACGCCTGGCGCGAACAAACCCGGCATGGCGGATTGCTCCTCATCTGCGGCCTCCAATCACAGGTCCGGCAGATGTTCGAGCGGGCAGGGCTGGTCGAAGCGATCGGTGCCGACAAGTTCTTCTGGAGCGCCGATCAAGCGATCGGCCACGCCTGCCACCTCCTGCACAATCCCCACGCCATCGCGCAGCACGCCACCGCCCCACAGGACCGGCTCGTACCAACCAAAGCATAAGCGGCGGGGCCGATGAGCCACGCCCACCGGCCCCGATGCCGCCTCGACACCGCCCCTGACAACCCCGCACCGTCCCAACCCCGTCCCCACCCTCCCCGCGTCGGGGAGGGTCCCCGCCGCAGCGGCGGGGAGAGGTCCGTCCCCTCACGTCTCACGTCTCACGCCTCAGCGCTTGAGCTTCGCGAGGAACTGCTTGCGAACCTTGGCGACCTTCGGCTCGACCACCGCCCGGCAGTAGGCCTGGGACGGGTTGTTCTGGTAGTAGTCCTGGTGGTACGCCTCGGCCGTATAGAAGTCCCCGAGCGGCTCGATCTCCGTCACGATCGGCGCGCGCCAGAGCTTGTCGGCTTCCAGGCCCGCGATCACCTGCTCGGCCACGGCGCGCTGCTCGGCGTTGTGCGTGCTGATGATCGAGCGATACTGCGTCCCGACATCGTGGCCCTGGCGGTTCGGCGTCGTCGGGTCGTGGATGGTGAAAAAGACCTCCAACAACTCCTTGAACGAAATCACCTGCGGATCGAAGGTGATCTGCGTGACCTCGGCGTGGCCGGTCGTGCCGTCGCAGACCGCCTCATAGGAGGGGTTGGCGACGTGCCCGCCCGTATAACCCGACACCACACGCGAGACGCCGTTCAGTTCGACATAGACCGCTTCCAGGCACCAGAAACACCCACCGCCGAGGGTCGCCTGCTCTTGTACCGCACTCATTGGATATCCTTCTTTCCAGCCAGGCCGCCCTGGCCCCTCAACTGACGTAACAGCGACGTAACAGGTCGCGCGATCCCGCGCTTGTAGGGATGTTACACCAGAATAACGCCCGCAGGCCGGGGGCGATTCCCCCTCATAGCGGCGGGGAACCGATCAGCCTTCGACCGATGAAAAGAGGTTGTTCAGCGACTCCGCCAGCGTGGGGTGGGAGAAAACGGTGTCGCGCAGGACGGTGTAGGGCAGCTTGCCCTGCATCGCCATCTGCACGACCGACATGATCTCGCCCCCCTCGATCCCCAGCACGCTGAAGCCGATGATCTGGTCGCTTCCGGCGTCGATCACCGCCTTCATGAAGCCGCGCGTCTCATCCACTTCCAGCGCGCGCGCGACCGAGGTCATCGGCATCCTGGCGACCCGGATCGCGCGCCCCGCCCGCCGCGCCTCCTCCTCGCCCAGCCCCACCCGCCCGAGCTGCGGGTCGATGAAGACCGTGTAGGGGACGAGGCGATCTGCGATCGTCGCGGAGCCGCCGCCGATCAGATTCGTGCGGAGAATACGGAAGTCGTCGTAGGAGATGTGGGTGAACGCCGGGCCGCCCTTGATGTCGCCGACGGCGTAGATGCCGGGGACATTCGTCGCCAGCCGGTCATCGACGACGATGTAGCCCCGCTTGTCGACCGCCACCCCGGCGGCGGGCAGATTCAGCGCGTCACTGTTGGGCTTGCGCCCGGCGGCGGCCAGGAGGTGCGTGCCGGTCAGCGTCCGCTCGCCATCAGACCCCCGCACCCGTACGGTGATCGCGCCGTCGGCCCCGCGCGCCACGTCTTGCGCCGCCGTCCCCAGCAGCACCTCGACCCCATCCTCGCGCAGGATCGCCGCGACGGCGTCGGCCACGTCGGCGTCCTCGCGCGCCAGCAGGCGCTGCCCGCGCTGCACGATCGTCACCCGGCTGCCGAAGCGGCGGAACATCTGGCCGAATTCCAGGCCGATGTAGCCGCCTCCCAGGATCAGCAGATGCTCCGGCACGGTATCGAGTTCCATGATCGTGGTGGAGTTCAGCACCGCCACATCGGCGAGACCCGGCACGTCGGGGAGCGCGGGGCGTTCCCCGGCATTGATCACGATCGTCGGGGCGGTCAGGTGCCGCGTCGCACCGGCGGCGAATCGCACCGTCACCGCCTGCGGGCCGTCGAAGCGCGCCTCGCCCGCCAGCAGTTCGACCCCTGCGGCTCCCGCGATCCCGCTCTCGCTGCCGCCGCGAAAACGCTCCACGATCTCGCGCTTCCGCTGTCGCACGACGGCCAGATCGACCGACACCGGCCCCGTCCGCACGCCGTAATCCGCCGCGCGGCGGGCGAGGTGGGCGACACGCGCGCTGGCGACCATCGTCTTGGTCGGCGTGCAGCCCTCGTTGATGCATGTCCCGCCGATATCCCCCCGTTCGATGATGGCGACGGTGCGCCCGCCCCCCGCCAGAGCCGTCGCCAGTGGCCCACCAGCCTGCCCGGTACCGATGATGATCGCATCGAAGTGACTCACTTTCATAACACCGATCCTCTCGTCTATGCTGGCATTCGCGGCGAGGAAGCCGACAACTCACACAGCAACCACTATAACGCAACGCCTCGTCCGGGACGTCTACAAGATTGCGGCTGACCACGCGCAATTGCGCGAGGGGCCTGCGTTGTTCCTAACACGCATTCGTATAACGGGGGATCCCATGGAGAAAGATTACGTGACGTTTAGACTATGGGACAGCGTGTCGGGCGGCGTCGCCGCCGCGCCACCGGAACCACGACTCGTGCGGGTCGCGCTTGATGCAGGCAACCTCGGCCCGCATGATGCGAACGGCGGTGATCGGCACGCCGAGGCAAGCATTCAGATGGGGGGTTGGCCCAGCAGGTGTCCTGGCCGTATATTAGAGTCTATGCCGAATACGAGCGTGAACATGGTATACCCTCCGGGTGTGCGAGGAGAGAGGAGGGCAGGCCATGTGCACGGCGGAGAGTTTGCGGCAGTATCCGGGGCTGGTCAAGGCGCTCACGG
>JAABUN010001399.1_pt1 | contig 53326 bp, 43 predicted proteins | sample 5559311 | NCBI WGS metagenome assembly JAABUN01 (sample SAMN10711877, study PRJNA513370) | rock metagenome | isolation source: Antarctica rocks | place: Antarctica: Victoria Land, Siegfried Peak sud
GCCAAAGTCGAGCTTAGAGGCCGTTTCATAACCCTACGATGCGCCTTAAGTCTGTAGCAATCACGCCATTTTTCTTTTGGTTTATGGGGTTATGAAACGGCCTCTTAGGGGATATCTGCGCCGCCTGTCGCCAAGGAGTCCGCTGATGTCTCGACGGTTCATTCCGATCCTCCTTGTGGTGCTGTTGCTGCTGCAAGTCCCGCTCGCCCTGCTTGCCCACGCGGCGCGGGGTGTTCAGGCCGTCGCGGGTGCGCCCGCGCCACCGCCCACCTGGGGTTGGGGGTACAACGAATACGGGCAAGTGGGCGATGGTGAGATCGCGATCAAGACACCGCTGCCGCGCCGCGTGGTCGCGCTTGACGGCGTGACCACGATCGCGGGCGGCGGTGCCCACAGCCTTGCGTTGCGTGCCGATGGCACGGTCTGGAACTGGGGCTCTACCGATCACGGGCGGATCGGCAATGGTCAGACAAAGCCCGACTCCCAGACGACGCCGATTCAGGTTCCTGGCCTCAACGCCGTGACCGCGATCGCCGATGGAGGTGGGCATAGCCTAGTTTTGCAGCGCGATGGCACGGTCTGGGGGTGGGGAAGTGACCTGGACGGGGAACTCGGCCCTGCCTCCACCACACTCGATAATCCTACCCCCTTGCGGGTGCAGGGGATCGACCAGGTGCGCGCGATCGGTGCGGGCAGCAGATATAGCCTGGCCGTGCGATCTGATGGAACCGTCTGGGCCTGGGGCAACAACGAGCACGGGCAGCTCGGCGTGCCAACCGCTGATGCGCAATCTATTCGGATAAACCGCGTCGACCCTGGGCGGGTGCCGGGTCCGGTTGACATCGTGGCGGTCGCCGCTGGCTTCGATGTCAGCCTCGCCCTCGGCAGCGATGGGACCGTCTGGTCGTGGGGCGGGGCGGGTGTAACCGAGGCCAATGCATCCCCAGGGCAGCAAGTCGCCGGACTCGGCGGGATCACGGCGATCGCCGTCGCCTATCCGGGCCTGCTGGCCCTGAAGTCCGATGGCACGGTCTGGTCCTGGAGGGGCGGCGTCGCGCCCGCGCCGCTCGCGGGCCTGACCGACGTGCGCGCTATCGCCGGGCAGGGGCGGCACAGTCTTTTCCTGCGGAACGACGGCACGATCCTCGCCCTGGGCGCTGAAAACTCCTCCGGGCAACTCGGCGATGGCACGTATGAGGCACACCCGGACAATCCGGTCCTCGTGCGTGGCATCGGGGTCGCGACGGCGATCGGTGCGGGTGGGGGGCATAGTCTCGCGGTGGCCGCCCCGCCGCCGCCCCTCGCCCCGGCACTCTTGCGTTTCGCGAGCCAGCCGGTTGGCACCGGCGGCCCCACCCTCGCCGCAGTGGTGACCAACGGCGATTCTGTGGCGCTCGCCGTTGGCGGCGTCACCACCACGGGCGACTTCGCTCCGGTGAACGATTGCCCGGCCAGCCTTGCGCCGGGAGCGACGTGCAACGTCCGTGTCGGCTTTCTCCCCACCACGACCGGCACGCGCAGTGGCACCCTGACCGTCGTCGTGGGCGGCACCAGCCGCAGCGTTGCTCTGGAAGGGAGCGGAACGCCCGCGCCGACACTCCCGGTGTCCGTCGCCCCCTGGTACGGTACTGCCCCACTCGGCAGCCCGCGCGAGGGACACACCGCCACGCTGCTGCGGGATGGCCGCGTCCTTGTCGCCGGTGGCGCGATCTACGATGCGGCGACCGATCGGTACGCCCCACTCTCCTCGGCGGAACTCTACGACCCGGCCACCGGGCGCTGGTCGGCGACCGGCGCGATGCGCGATGCGCGGCAGCGACACACGGCGACGCTCCTCCCGGATGGTCGCGTTCTGGTGATCGGCGGTTCGAGCGGCAGTACGCTCTACGCCGGGCTGCTCCAGAGCGTTGAACTCTACGATCCGGTTACCGGGCGCTGGACCGTCGTTGGTGCGCTGCCCAGCTACGTTGGTTTGACGCGGCACACCGCAACCCTGCTCCCCGATGGACGCGTAATGGTGGCGGGTGGGTACTCGGGTAATGGTCCGACGGTTGCTCTCTGGATCTATACGCCGACTACCGATCGCTGGCAGAGTCCGATCCGCACGATGAAGTACTACCGTTTCGACCATACCGCCACGTTGCTGCCGGATGGCACGGTACTCTTCTTCGGCGGCGACACCGGACGGGGCAACCCCGAGCGCTTCGATCCCGTGAACGAGACCCGGTGGGAGATCGTCTACAATTATTCAACGCGCGATGGCCACACGGCGACGCCCCTATCGGGTGATGTGGTATTGCTTGCGGGGGGCACGGGGCGTACAGGATACGGCCCCCCTCCCGACTTCACGCTCTACCCGTCGCAGGCGGGCGGGCCGATGAACGCCGCGCGGCGTCATTACACCGTGACCTTGCTGACGGATGGCATCGTCCTGGTCGCCGGTGGCGATGATGTGGCGCAGCGCCCGCAAGCCTCGACCGAAATCTACGATCCCGCCGCCGGTAGCTGGCGGGTTGCGGACGCGATGGGGGCGGCGCGCACCTACCAGACGGCGACGCGGCTGACCAATGGTCGTGTCCTCATCACCGGCGGGCGCAGCGATGCTGGCACCACCGTCGCGGTGGAATTGTATGGTACCGGCGGGGGATCGGGCGGCTCCGCCACTCCCACCGTCACACCGGTTGCCACGGCCACACCGACCCTTACACCGTCTGCTACGCCGAGTGCCACTCTTACCCCGACCGTCACACCCACTTCGACCGCGACTGCCGTACCAACCGTGACTGCGACGCCGAGTACGACGCCATCTGCCACGTCGACCGTTGTGGCGACCGCGACAGCCTCGCCGACGCCGAGCGTCGTCCCAACCAGCGTGCCGCTTGTTCCTCCCACGCCTGCGCCGAGCCCCAATCCGGGTGCTGCACCGGTCGTGCTGGCGATAGGCGCTGCACCGGGCGGCGCGGTGACGACGGCACCTGCGGGACCGTATGTGTCCGGTCAGCCCGTCACCCTCACCGCACACCCCGCCGTCGATCAGCTATTCCTCGGTTGGCAGATCGGCGGCGTGCCGGTCGGGCAGGAGCAAGACATATCCCCTCTGACGAACTGGGCTAATCCGCTCACGATTACCCTCACCGCCGATCTCACGGTGACCCCGCGCTTCGCCCAGCGGCTGCGATTCACCGATGTCTCGCCCTCGACCACCGGGGCAACTGAGGCGATCGTGCAGCTGGCCGTGCGCGGCATCATCCGTGGCTATGCCGACGGTCGCTTCGGCCCGAATGACTCGACGCTGCGCGCGCAGATGGCGGCCCTGATCGTCCGGGCGATGGGGTGGGGCGGCGAGTCCGCCAACAATCCCTTCGCCGACCGCCGGGGCGTGGATGACGAACTCTGGCGGGCGATCGCGGTCCTCGTGGCGCACGATGTGGTGCATGGCTACGGGGACGGGACGTATGGCACGACGGACACCGTCCTCAACGTGCAGGTGATCTCCTTCGTCACGCGGGCGATGGTCGCCAGGGGTTATTGGACGCAGCAAGCCGATGACCCGCAGCTCTACCCGAACGTCACCGATCCGACCCACCGCCGCGACCTCGCAACCTATGTCCATTACGCCGGCGTGGTGCGCGGCACGACCGCCGTGACCGCGCCCTTCACCGGCTGGGATCAGCCCGCGAGTCGCGCGTGGTTCGCGTTCGTTCTATGGCAAGCGCTCGATAGCCATTTCGGACATTGACGCGCGGCGAAATCCTGGCCGCGCCGCGCGGCTCCGGCAGTGCTCACCGGTGGCTTAACTACTCCCGCCGCAACGCCTCGCGCGCCAGGGCGATGAACGCCCCCGCCGCCGCCGAGTGGTAGCCCCCCGACGCGCGGGCGAGCGCGACGGTGCGGGTCAGGCGCGGGGTGAGGGCGAGCGCGGCGAGCGCCGCCCCGCCGAGGGTTGCCTCGGAGCGTGGCAGGATCGCCACGCCCAGCCCCGCCGCCGCGAGCGCACGCACCGTCGCCGCGCCGCCCGACTCGAACGCGACGCGCGGGGTGAAGCCTGCGGCGGTGCAGGCGGCGAGGATCGTGTCGCGGATCACCGAGCCGGACTTGGTCAGGATGAACGGCTCGTCGCGCAGGGTCGCCAGCGGCAGCATCCCCCGCGCCGCCAGCGGGTGCGCGGGCGCGACCACGCCCACCAACTCCTCGGTGAAGAGCGGCTCGATCGTCAGCGCGGGGTCGGCGTTCGGCACGTTCGGCTGGTGGAGCAGGGCCAGATCGACCTCCCCCGCCGCCACCAGCGCGAGCAGGCGCGCGGTGCGCTCCTCGCGCAGGTCGAGTTCGAGGCCGGGGTGCCGCGCGTGGAAGCCCGCGACGAGGCGCGGCAACTGGTGCTCCGCCAGCGAGGGGAGGGTGCCGACGACCACCCGTCCGCGCGTCGCCCCGGCGAACTCGGCCATCTCCGCGCCCGCATTGGCGACTTCCCCGAGGATCCGCTCGGCGCGACGCAGGAACGCCTCACCCGCCGGGGTGGGGCGGACGCGCCGCCCGCTGCGATCGAGTAATTCCACGCCGAGTTCCCGCTCCAGGCCGCGAATCTGCTGCGAGAGGGCCGGTTGGGCCACGCCGAGCGCGGCGGCGGCGGCGGTGAAGTGCCGCCGCTGGGCGACGGCGACGAAGTAGCGCAACTGGCGCAGTTCCACGATCCCGCACCTTTCCGTATGGCGCTCGTCTCCGACATTCCAGTATAAGCGTAGCTTATCATAACCAGACGATCTTTGTCTTTGACTTATGGTGCGGGAGGGGAGATACTGGGATACATCGGAATGTGCAGCCGTGGACGTGCGATACTACCCCCAGTATGACGTGCCGTAAGACGCTGGCGCTGACGATGGCGCGGCGTTTCGCGGGCGATCAGGGATGCAGCGACGGAGGAGAAGGATCATGGCCGAGGGGTTGGCGAGCGCGCGACGTACCTACGAGGGGCCGCACGGGGCGGTGCAGTATTACAGCCTGGCGGCGCTGAGCGAGCGCGGGATCGACCTGACCCGCCTGCCGTACTCGGTGAAGGTGCTGCTGGAGAATGTGCTGCGCCACATCGATGGCGTTAACGTCACCGAGGAGGATGCGCTGGCGCTGGCGCGCTGGGACCCGACCGCCGGTGCGCCCGCGCGGGTCTTCCCGTTCATGCCCGCCCGCGTCGTCTTGCAGGACTTCACCGGTGTCCCGGCGGTGGTGGACCTCGCGGCGATGCGCGCGGCGGTCTCACGGCTCGGCGGCGATGCAGGGCGGGTCAATCCGCTGGTGCAGACGGACCTGGTGATCGACCACTCGGTCCAGGTCGATGTCTACGCCTCGATGCTGGCGCTGGCGCGCAACGTGGAGTTCGAGTACGAGCGCAACGGCGAGCGCTACGCGCTGCTCCGCTGGGCGCAGCAGGCGTTCGACGGCTTCCAGGTGGTGCCGCCCGGCACCGGCATCATCCATCAGGTCAACCTCGAATACCTGGCGACGACCGTCTACAGCCGCGAGACCGACGGCGTGACGACCGTCTACCCCGACACGGTGGTCGGCACCGACTCCCACACGACGATGATCAACGGCCTCGGCGTCTTCGGCTGGGGGGTCGGCGGCATCGAGGCCGAGGCGGTGATGCTCGGCCAGCCGATGGAGCTGGTGACGCCGGAGGTGATCGGCTTCAAGTTCAGCGGCACGCTGCGCGATGGCGTGACCGGCACCGACCTGGTGCTGACGGTGACGCAGATGCTGCGACGCAAGGGGGTCGTCGGCAAGTTCGTGGAGTATTTCGGCAGCGGCCTCAGCCAACTGAGTCTGGCCGACCGCGCCACGCTGGCGAACATGGCCCCGGAGTACGGCGCGACGACCGGCCTCTTCCCGATCGACGAGGAGACGTTGCGCTACCTGCGCCTCACCGGGCGTCCCGAGAAGACGGTGCAACTCGTGGAATGGTACGCGAAGGAGCAGGGCTTCTTCCGCACCGACGAGAGCCCGGACCCGATCTTCAACGACTTCCTCGAACTCGACCTCGATACGGTCGTGCCGAGCGTGGCCGGGCCACTGCGCCCGCAGGATCGTGTGGCGCTGCCGGACGTGCAGGAGAACTTCCGGGGCGCCTTCCCGCAGTACTTCGGGGTGGCGGGGGAGCAGCCGACCAGCGCGGCGGTGATCCCCGGCACCACGCCGGAGCCGGGCGCGCACACGGTCACGATCGACCCGGCGGCGAAGGCGGTGCCGGTGATGGTGCGCGGCGAGGAGGGGCAGGTCCGGCGCGGCTCGCTGCGCCACGGCTCGCTCGTCATCGCGGCGATCACCTCCTGCACCAACACCTCGAACCCCGCCGTGATGGTCGGGGCGGGGCTGGTGGCGAAAAAGGCGGTCGAGCGCGGCCTGAAGGTCAGCCCGATCGTCAAGACGAGCCTCGCGCCCGGCTCGAAGGTCGTCACCGAGTACCTGAACGACGCGGGGCTGACGCCCTATCTCGATCAGCTCGGTTTCAACCTCGTCGGCTACGGCTGCACCACCTGCATCGGCAACAGCGGCCCGCTGCCGGAGTCGATCGACGAGGCGATCAGCCGCGAGGGGTTGGCGGCGGTGGCGGTGCTGAGCGGCAACCGCAACTTCGCCGGGCGCATCCACCCGCTGGTGCGCGCGCAGTATCTCGCCTCGCCGCCGCTGGTGGTGGCCTACGCGCTGGCCGGGACGATCGACATCGACCTGACGACCGACTCGCTCGGGGTCGGCAACGACGGGCAGCCGGTCTACCTGAGCGACATCTGGCCGACCACCGCCGAGGTGCAGGAGACGATGGCGGCGGCGGTGACGCCGGCGATCTTCGCCAAGGAGTACGCCAGCGTCTTCGAGGGGGACGAACGGTGGCGGTCGCTGCCGGTGCCGATCGGCAACCTCTACGCCTGGGATCCCGACTCCACCTACGTGCAGGAGCCGCCCTTCCTGATGGACTTGCAGCCGACGCCGAGCGCGCCGGGGAACATCATGGGCGCGCGCGCGCTCGGCGTCTTCGGCGACTCGGTGACGACCGACCACATCTCGCCCGCCGGGTCGATCCCGGTCGATAGCCCGGCTGGCGAGTACCTGATCGGCAACGACGTGCTGCGGCGCGACTTCAACTCCTACGGCGCGCGGCGCGGCAATCACGAGGTGATGATCCGCGGCACCTTCGGCAACGTTCGGCTCCGCAATCTGCTCGTCCCCGACCAGGAGGGGGACTGGACGATCCACCAGCCGGACGGCGAGAAGATGCGGATCTACTACGCCTCCCTCAAGTATCAGGAGGAGGGGACGCCGCTGGTCGTCCTTGGCGGCAAGGAATATGGCACCGGTTCCTCGCGCGACTGGGCGGCGAAGGGGACGCTGCTCCTCGGCATCCGCGCGGTGCTGGTGGAGTCGTTCGAGCGGATTCACCGCACCAATCTTGTCGGGATGGGCGTGCTGCCCCTCCAGTTCCTCCCCGGCGAGAGCCGCGAGACCCACGGCCTCGACGGTACCGAAGTCTTCGACGTGGTCGGCATCGACGGCGAACTGAAGCCGGGGATACACGTCACGGTGCGGGCGCACCGGGCGGACGGCACCACGACGGAGATCGAAGTGCTGGCCCGCCTCGACACCCCGCTCGACATCCTCTACTACCGCCACGGCGGCATCCTGCCCTACGTCACGCGCATGCTGATGCAGGCGTAAACGCCTGCTCTACGTGCCGTCTCTGCAAGGCGAGGCCCCTTCCCGGATAGGGAAGGGGCCTCGATTATGAAGGCCGCGATCGGATTCTGATAGGGAAGGCCATACCTGTGGCAACGGACGGCGATGAGCAGTCGTGCAACTGGCGGTTATAGCGCGACTGGCAGGTGCTCAAGCCCGCGTAAGATGAATCCGCGTCTCCAACGCAATGCCTCAACCGGTACGGTGAGGCGAAGATCGGGAGCGCGGCACAGTAGCGTGTTAATCGCGATTTGCCCTTCCAGGCGGGCGAGCGGTGCGCCCAGGCAATAGTGTCCCCCTTGCCCTAACGCGAGGTGCCGATTCGGGTCCCGCCTGAGATCCAAATTCTCGGGTCGCGCGAATTGGCGCTCGTCGCGGTTGGCGGAGCCGAGTACCGCCAGCACTTGCTCGCCGCGCGGGATCGTTGTTCCGGCGATGGTGACCGGTTCTCGGGCAAAGCGCTCGGTCGCGATCTCGACCGGGCTGGTAAAGCGTAGGAGCTCCTCGATCGCCGATTTGCTCAACGCCGGTTCCTGGCGCAACAGCAGCAGTTGCTCGGGATGTTGGAGGAGGGCCAGGGTGCCGCTGCCGATTAAGTTCACGGTGGTTTCATGCCCGGCGACGAGGAGGAGGAAGGCCATCGCCAGTAATTCGTCCTCGCTGAGCGAGTCGCCCTAATCCTGAACCAGGATGAGGGCACTGAGCAGATCATCTCGCGGCTCGGCTCGGCGTACCGCGATAAGACGGCGTAAGAAGCGCGTGAACGACCAGATCGCCGGAAGCACGAACGGCAGATCGCGGTGTGCGGAAGCGGCGACGATTCGTCGCGACCAGCGATGGAATTGCTGGCGGGAGTCGGGTGGGACACCGAGCAGGTCGCTGATCACGGTGACGGGCAGGGGCAGCGCGTAGTCCCGGATAAGGTCGAATCGACCGGTGGGCGGCACGGCGTCGAGCAACGCATCGGTGATCGCCTGCACGCGCTGGCGTAGCTGTTCGATGAGGCGTGGGGTGAACGCCTTCTGCACGAGCGCGCGCAAGCGCGTGTGATCCGGCGCATCCAGATCGAGCATGTTACGAGCCAGTGGTTTAAGGGGACCGGGCACCCACGGTTGCCGTGCACGCCCTTGCCGATCCAGGGCGTTGGTACGATCCTTCACGAATCGCTCATCCTTGAGCACGTCGAGCACATCGTCGTAGCGTGTCACCAACCACCCTCGCTGCTTCCCCGCTAACGTGGCGGGGTGGACCGGTGCTTCCGCACGCATGCGCGCATAGAAGGGATGTGGATCGGCCTTGAAGCGCGGACTGGCGAGGTCAGACACGCTGATCGGTGGCACGATGTCCTCCTTGTTCTGGCAGCAGCCCCTCCAAGATCACCGTCGCCAGGACATCGGGAACGTCATCCCACTGTTCCTGCAGCGGTGGGTCACCCAGTAAGCGCAACAGCAAGACCCCCAGGACCATCCCGGCGAGAACGCGCGAGGTGAGGACGGGATCGAGGGGGCGCGACAAACCTTGCTCCGCCTGTTGCAAGAGCGCGCGCTCGCCGATGGCGAAGGTCGGGGCGAGCACCTCCTGGTAGTAGCGTTTGCGTAACTCGCGATCGACGAGTACTTCCGAGAGCAACACCCGGAAAATATCGGACCCGGAGCCGGTGAGTGTCGCGAATCGTTGCTTCAGGTAGCCGCGCAGGAAGCTGCTGAGGTCCGCCTCGGACCCGGCGGCGAAGTGCGACTCGCGCTGCCCGGTTTCGTTCAGGCGATCGAGCAGCGCGAGCAAGAGCGCCGACTTGTTGGCGAAGTAGTTGTAGATCGTGCCATCCGCGATCCCCGCCGCCCCGGCGATATTGCGGATGGTGGCGCGCTCGAAGCCTTTCTCCGCGAAGATGCGCGTCGCCGCATCCAGGATTCGGTCCCGCCGCGCACCCGATGAATCGCGCTCCGGGACATCCTCGGCCCTATCCGGCACGGCATTCTCCTACACACAATATGAATGAACCTTCATTCATATTAGCGCCGATGAAGCACGATGTCAAGCCGGAGCCCCGCGCCAACTGCACTCGGCGCGGGGCTCCGGCCTGCTCAGGTCGGGAAGCGTCGCGGCGGGTGGATCGCGGGGTTTCGGGGCGGGGCCTCTATCTCAGCGCAGCGTGGCCATCACGGCGTTGGCGAAGAGGGCCTGACGCGGGCGCTCGTCGGACCAACCGGTGCGGCTGGCGCGGTTGGTCAGGAGGACGCAGGCGAGATCGGCGGTCGGGTCGGCCCAGACGAGGGTGCCGCTCGCGCCACCGTGGCCGAACGTTGCGGGCGCGGTCAGGTCGCCGAAGGGGTGGCGGCGCTTCTCCCCCTTGATCTCCCAGCCGATTCCCCATTCGACCACCGCGCGGGCGATCGGCGGGATCCCCTCGCGCAGTTCCGGCGCGAGATCGGGCGGCGCGTCTGGGGGCGCGGCCTGGATGCTCGTCATCGCGCGCACGGTCGGGCGGGCGAGGAGTGGCGCGGCGGTCGCCCCGGCCATGCGCGGGACGCCGCCTGACGATGGGAGGAAAAGGTCCACGAAGCGGACGAGATCGCGCGGGCGGCTGAACAGCCCGCCCCAGGGGATGCCGAGCCCGCGATAGTAGGCGGAGTTCGCCATCTCCCAGTCCGTCCCCTCCTGCCCGGTGCCCACCACCTGGGCGATCCTATCCGCCCACGCGGGCGGCGTGGGGATGGCGCTGTCGGCCATGCCGAGCGGCATCAGGATCGCGTCCCGGACGAAGGCGTGAAGGTGCCGACCGTCGGCTGCGCCACCGCTTGTCCCAGCGCACCGGTCAGCGCGCGGCCCACAATCTCCGCCGCCAGTCCGATCGCGACGTTGCTGTAGACGTGCAGCGTCCCCGGCGCGAAGAGGAGCGGCTGCCGGACGAACGAGCGGATGAAATCGTCGAGCGGGCGACCCGCCCGCCGCAGTTCCAGGTTGTCCTCGGAGAAGCCGGGCAGGCCCGAGCAATGGCTCAGCGCCTGTCGCACCGTGACGGTGCGGCGGTCGAAGTCGCTCGCGGGGGCGCGGCGGAACTCCGGCAGGAGATCGGCGAGCGGCTCATCGAGCGCGAAGAGTCCGCGCTCCACCAGCAGCATGGTCGCCGTCGCCGTGACCGGCTTCGTGATCGACGCCAGCGACCAGATCGTCTCGGCGGTAACCAGACCGCCGCCCGATCGCGCCGTCTGGCCGAGATACGCTTCCCCCGCGATGCGCCCGCCGCGCGCGATCAACGCCGCCGCGCCTGGCAGGGTGCCGTCCTCGGTCCACCCTGCCAGGAGGCCGAAGGCCCGTTGCAAGGCTCCCGGGTCGAGCCCCGCATCTGCCGCGCCCTCGACCGTGATCCCCGTCATCGTGCCCTCCCCGTGCTACCATCCCGGCGTCGCCGCGTTCTACCGCGGGTCGCGGCGCGCTGCTGCGGCGATGCTACCGCCCACCTGCGACGGGGTCAACATCCCGCTTCACCATTGTCACATCGGGACAGGCTGGCAGATTTCACCATGCCCCGACGCGTGGGTCCCAGGGACTTTTGGGCGGTTGTCGTGCCGCTGTGCTGACTCTTAGTCTTTGTATAGGCTCCCGATCCGGCGGGTGTGGCGGGTGGTCCGCCCCATGATGCGGGGACCAGCCCGCTGCGAAGTGGCGATGAAGGCAAAGGGGGAACGATGCGTAGACGGGGGATGGCGATAGCGCTGGCGATGCTGCTGACGTTGCCGACGTGGCCGGGCGGTGTGCGCGGTGCGGCGGCGGCGGAGCAGTGCTTCGCGCAGACCGGCTTCTGCATCTCCGGTCGTTTCCTCGATTACTGGAACGCGCACGGCGGGATGGCGATCAACGGCTACCCGCTGAGCGACGAGCGGACCGAGACGTTGGAGGACAACAACCCCTACACGGTGCAGTATTTCGAGCGCGTGCGCCTCGAATATCACCCCGGAGCCGCCGCGCCGAACGATGTGCAACTCGGCCAATTCGGGCGGGCGATCTACAGGCTCGATCCGCCGATTGTGGCGCGGGCGGGCGCGACCTTCTTCGCGGAGACGGGGCATAACGTCGCGCGGGATCTGCTCGCCTACTGGCAAGTGCATGGCGGGTTGGCGCAGTTCGGCTACCCCCTCTCGGAGGAGCTGGTCGAGACGTTGGAGGACGGCAAGCCCTACACCGTGCAGTATTTCGAGCGGGCACGCTTCGAGCGGCACCCGGAGTTCCCCAGCGCGAACGCCATCCAACTCGGCCAGTTCGGGCGGCGCGTCCTCGCCAGCAAGCCCGGTACGGCGGGGTGTGGCCCCTTGCCCGCCCCGTTCGCCGACGGGCAGACCTACCGCGACCCGCATGGCCGCTTCACGGCGCGGTATGCGAGCGGGTGGATCGCGCGCACCGAGGCCGATGGCAATGTCAGCGTCGTGGCCGCGTCCGGCGCGGGGTTGACACTGGCGGTGGCGGACGCGCCGGGTCGGGAACTGAACGAGTACAAGAACCAGATTCTGCAACAGATCCAGGCGCCGGTCGCGACCAATGGCCGCTTCACGCTCCTCTGCCAGGATCGCGTGCAGGTCGGCACCCTCCCGGCCTACCGCCTGCGCTTCATCCACAACCGCATCGATACGCCGGATGGCAGGCCGGTGCCGGAAGAGATCAACCGGATCATCTTCCTGGCGAACGGGCGCTCGTTCAACGCGAACGGCTTCCTGGAGCCGGACGATAGCGCCGCGCGCGACCTGATCGAGCGGATCGCGGCGAGCGTCGTCCTCGCGCCGTAGTACGGGGTAGCGCGTCGCCGCGCGGATGGCCCCGCTATGCGCCGCGCGACGCCGCCACCAGTGCGAGCCACCCGCGCGCCAGCGCCCCGCCCAGCCCCCCGACGAGCGCGGCGATCAGCGGTGCCAGGAGCAGATGCGAGAAACCGGCATCGAAGGTGTTGGCGATGGTGAAGGCGCGCAGATCCGCCCAGCCGCTCCGCAGGTAGTCCGGGTCGCCCGCGAGGGTCCGCTCCAGGAGTGGGAGGGCGATGTAGGGAAGCAGGAAGCCGTAGGTGACCGTGAGGAGCACGCAGAGCGTCGCGCTGATGAGGGCCGCGAGGAGTCCGAGGCGGACGTTGTACGCCCGCCACGCGGCGGCGGCCCCGGCCACGCCCCAGAGCGCGAAGCCACCGAGGAGGAATGGCGCGGTGGCGAGCAGCCCCACCCGACCGGTGAGGTCGGTGAACGTCTCGACGGTCAGGTTGATAATCCAGAGCGCCCCGGTCAGCAGCCCGAGCGCGCCCCCCACTTTCAAAGCGATCCGGTGCGCCGCGTCCCTGAGCGTGCCGAGCCAGACGCCGAACGCCGCGTAGAGCAGCAGCAGGATTAGCGGCTCCAGGAGATAGCGTGCAGCGTCCGGCTGGGCGAGGAAAGGGCGGTAGCGCAGGGCCAGCCCGCCGACGAGCGCGACATCGAGCAGCACCGTCGCGAGAATCCCCCGGCGTAGCCAGCCGGGGGCGGGTAAAGGGTTTTGTTGCGCCGTCGCGCCCGGATGCACGTCGAGCATCGGGGGACCTCCATGCGAAGCGGGATCGAGTGCCCCAGGCGTCACCGTGCCGCGCGCCACCGTCGTAATCCGCCGAGACCCCCGCCGACGATCCCACCGGTGAGCAGGCCGAACAGCGTCAGCAACACCGCTGCCTCCGCCGTGGTGGTGAGGAGGTAGACCCGCAGGGAAGCGAACCCGCTGAGCGCGAAGGCGGCCTGCTTCTCCGGCTGACGCGCCACCAGGGCGAGGAGCAGCTGGTCGATTAACAGGTAGGCCAACCCTGTGCAGCTTCCCGCGAGGCCGCCAGTGGCCGCCCCCGCCGTGGCGCCGCCCCGTATGGCCCCCGGTCGCGCCCCCGCCCACCAGCCGCTGAGGCCGCAGGCGAGGAGCAAGAAGGCGGCGCAGAGGGCGTCGGCCAGCGGTTCCGCGATCTGCGTGAGCGGCCACACGGAGAGTTCGCCGAACACCGCACCGAGCGCGAGGCAGAGACCCGCCGCCGCGCCGATGCGTGCCCCGCTGTGGAGCGGCCGGGGCGACATCGTTGCCCACCCGTCCGCGACGAGGGAGGCGACAGTAGCGCGAGCGCATTGCTCGCGGTGTCGAGCCCTTGGCGGAGCCAGTAGCGCCTCGTTGTGCGCCGGCTCGGCGGCAACGCCCGATACTGATCCAGGAGGGTATCGCGAAGGGGGTCGCCATACAAGCGTCGATAGGCGCGCGGGTAGAGTCGCAGGAGGCGATCGAAACGGCGCCGTGCGACCGCCAACTCGTCGTCCATTCGTTCGCTCATGCCGACGGCCCCCCTGCACCGAGCGCCAATCGCCGGTCGGCGAGCGCGAGCGCCTGGCGCAGGCGCTCCACCTCGGCGGCGAGGATATGCTGACCATGAGCCGTTAATCCGTAATAGCGCCGACGTTCATCGTCAAGTTCGGGCGCAGGCCGTTCCCCGACCTCACATACCGCCCCCTCCTGCACGAGGCGATGCAACGCGTTGTACAGCGTGCCTGGCGCGATCCGCACGCGCCCCCCGGTATCCCGCGTGACTTGCTTGATGATGTCGTAACCATGCCGCGATTGCCCGCCAAGGGCGAGCAAGATATGGAAGACGGTGGGGGTCAACGGTCGTGTTGCCATATCGCCATTATACAGCCCCGCAATGTATTTTTCAAATACATAGTGGCGGGGTGGGGGATCGCGTCTGGCCGGACTCAGGGGAGCGCCACCCAGGCGTTGTCGCGCGCGCTCGTCACCAGCCCTTCGAGGACGCGCATGTTGGCGACCGCGTCGGTCAGGGAGGTCGGGACCGGCGTGTCGTCGAGGATCGCGCGCGCGAAGAGATCCCCTTGAATCGTGTACTGATCGACCGTGTCGAACGTCAGCTCCTCGGTCGCGCCGTCGTGCTGGTGCCAGATCCGCGTGGGGGCATCCGGCGGCGCGTTGACCGGGATCTCGACCTCGACCCGCCCGCCCGTGCCGTAGATGTTCGCGCGCTGGTGCGGCGCGAGCTGGGTGGAGCAGGTGAAGGTGGCGGTGCCGCGCCCGAAGTCGAGGATGCCGGAGGCGAGGCGATCGGTGCCGAAGCGCGGATCGCGCTCGATGATGCCGAGCACGCGCGTCGGCTCCGCCCCGAAGATGAAGCGCGAGAGGGAGATGTTGTAGCAACCGATGTCCATCAGCCCGCCGCCGCCGATGTCGGCGCGGTTGCGGATGTTGCTGGCGTCGTCGTTATAGTAGGAGAAGAAGGAGTTGATCGTCTTCAACTCCCCGACGCCGCCCGCGTCCACGATCGCCTTGGCGCGGATCCACTGCGGATGGAAACGATACATGAACGCCTCCATCACCTTCAACCCCGGATAGCGCGCCGCTGCGTCGACCAACCCCTGCGCCTCCGCTGCCGTGAGGGCGATCGGCTTCTCGCAGAGGACGTGCTTGCCCGCTTCGAGCGCCTTGATCGTCCAGGGGACGTGCAGGTGGTTCGGCAGCGGGTTATAGATGGCGGTGATGTCGGGATCGGCCAGCAGCGCCTCGTAGGAGCCGTAGGACTTGGGGATGCCCAGGCCCGCCGCCGCCTCGCGCGCCGCCGCCTCGTCGCGGGACGCGATCGCCGCGATCTCGCAATAGTCGCCCGCTTGCATCGCGGGGAGCACTTTCTTCAATCCGATATTGGCGGTGCTCAGCACCCCCCAGCGTACCTTTGCCATCAGCCCTCCCTGATATTCGGCGCATCGTACGGGGCCACGCGGTGCCGCCGTGCCACGCTATGCGTTGCCCTGGTCGCCGGGGCGCGGGCCATGCGCGCCCCGGATACCGTCAGGCACTCTACCACACTGGCTCGCCCGAACCTGTATCTTGACCGTGTCGCGCTCGCGGGTGTCCACCGGGGCCACACCGCCGCCGGGAACCGGCGTATGGCACGTGCGTATGTAAGGACCGCAGGGCTTGCCGTGACCGGGCGCGGTGGCTCAGGAAGCGAGGGTACCATTGATCGAGGCACACGGGCTGACGCGGCACTTCGGCACGTTCGTGGCGGTGGACGGGGTTTCGCTGCGGGTGGCGGATGGGGCGATCCTGGCCCTGCTCGGCCCGAACGGCGCGGGGAAGACGACCACGGTGCGGATGCTCGCCGGGCTGCTCGGGCCGAGCGCGGGCGAGGCGACGGTGGCGGGCTGCGACATCCGGCGCGATCCGGCGGGGGTCCGCGCGCGCGTCGGGCTGGTGACCGACCTTCCCGGCCTCTACGAGCAGATGACCCTCCCCGCCTACCTCGATTTCTTCGGCGGCCTCTACGGGCTCGACCCGGCGACCCGCGCGCGGCGGGCCGACGAGCTGATCGCCTTCTTCGAGCTGGGAGCGCACCGGCGGGAGCGGATGGTCGGCTTCTCGAAGGGGATGAAGCAGAAGGTGGCCCTGGCGCGGGCGTTGCTGCACGAACCGGCGGCCCTCTTCCTCGATGAGCCGACGAGTGGGCTCGATCCGCTGGCGGCGCGCGCCGTGCGCGACCTGATCACCGACCTGAAGGCCGCGAATCGGACGATCATCCTTTGCACCCACGATCTCGACGAGGCCGAGCGGCTGGCTGACACGGTGGCGATCGTCCGCCGGGGACGGCTCGTGGCGTCCGATACCCCGGCGGCATTGCGCGCGGCGGCGACCGCCGACACGCTGGTGCGGATCGCCCTGGCCGCGCCCCACCACGGCGCGCGGGCGGCGCTCGGTGGGGTATCGGGGTTGGCACTGCTGGACGAGGATGCGGGTGCGGAGCTCGCCTATCGCACCGCCGATCCGGTCGGGGTTAACCCGCAGGCGATCGGGCGACTGGTCGCGGCGGGCGCGGCGATCGTGGCGGTGGAATGCACGACGCGGACCCTGGAAGAGGTGTACGCGGCGGCGCTCGGCGGGGCGGGCGACGCGGCAGAGGGAGGACGCGATGGTGGGGCCGATGCGCGCGACTGAGCGCGGCACGATCCGGCGACCGGGCGATCTGCGCCTCCTCTGGCTGATCGCGCGGCGCGGCGCGCACGAATCGCTGCGCGACCGGATGACGATCGCCGTCAGCCTCCTCTTCGCGCTGGGATTGCCGACCATCGTGCTGCTGACGGTGGTGCGCTTCCAGATCGCCATCAGCAAACCGGACGACGGGGCGGCGCTCGGCGCGTCGCTGGCGACCATTCTCTTCTTTCTCGGCCTCGCCCCGGCATCTGGTGCGGTTGGGATCGCCTGCGGGCAATTCGCGGGGGAGGGGGAGGCGGGGAGCCTCGCGCCGATCCTCGCCTCGCCCGCCTCGAACGTCGCCATCTTCGGCGGCAAGATTCTGGCGGCGCTCCTGCCGACGCTGCTCTTCGCCGCCCTCGCCGACCTCACCTATCTGCTCGGTCTCGCGGTGGGGTACGGGCCGGAGCGGCTGCGGCTGCTGCCGCCCGCGCTCGCGGCGCTGCTGATCGTGCTGGTGCCCGCCACCGCCCTCTTCTCGGCCACGGTCGCCAGCCTCGTCTCGTCGCGCGTGCGGACCTTCAACACCGCGCAGCAGATCAGCGGGCTGGTGCTGACCCCGGTGAACGGCCTGCTGGTGGTGGCGATCTTCGCGACGCAGCGCGCCGGGGCGCTCGGTCTCGGCGCGATCGTCCTCGCCCTCCTCGCGCTCGACGCGCTCCTGATCGTCGTCGGCGCGCGGACGTGGCGGCGGGAGGAAGTGCTGGCGCGGCGCTGAGGGCGAGGGCGCGGCGAAGATGCCGGGCCGATGTCCGTTGCCGTGACGCTCAGGCGAAGCGGTCGTCGGCCCGGATCGCGCCGACCCGCCCGACATTCTTGGCGAACCAGCCGATCCGGTCGGTCGCGCGGCTGTCGAATGCGGGGACATAGGGCTTGATGTCGAGGAGCGGGGTGCCATCGACCACGTCCACATCGGCGATGTCGACCCAGTCCGCGCCGGTGCCGGTCAGCCGTACGACCGAGAGGCCGAGTGCGTTCGGGCGCTTGGGCGAGCGCGTGGCGAAGATGCCGTGCGGCTGGTCGTCCAGGAAGGGCGTCACCTCCAGCGCCGCGCCGCGCACCAGATGGAGGTGGTAGAGCAGGATCAGGTGCGAGAAGCCCGCGATGTCGCGCAGCCCCGCCGCATACCCCGGCGCGAGTTCGATCCGCCCCGCGACCCCTGCCGCGCCCGCGCTCTGTACCGGCATCCCGATCGGATCGGTGTATGGCGACCGGATGATCCCGATCGGCTGGTAGGTGACGGGTATGAGGTCCATAGCAACTCCTTTGCGAGTGGGCGTAGTGGGCGAGAAGGACGGTAACAGGAGGCACAGAGACGCAGAGGACGAGGGGACAGAAGATGGAAAGAGGGCGAGATATGGCCGGTGCCCAGCCCGCGCAGGCGGGCTTCGCCGGTGCCGCAGCAACCACAGCCGGGGATTTCAATCCCCAGATACCTGTTTTCGGCACGGAGATCCGGGGATTAAAACCCTCGGCTAGGGGCGGCTCCGCCGCCGCGGAGTCCGCCTGCGCGGACTAGAGTATCCGAACATCTTCTCCTCAGCCATCCGCTGTGTATCGATCGTCTTGTTCCTTCCGTCCTCTGCGCCCTCTGCGCGCTTTGTGGCTATCGTCCTCTTCCTCCCCTCGTCCTCTGTGTCTTTGTGCCTCCTGTTCCGTCTCCCTGGTCCGTCGTCAGCCCTCCCGCGCGGGGGTCCAGCTGACGATCGCGTTGCGCGGCGGGGGGCCGGGCCAGCGCCAGCGGCCATCGCGCCCCCGGATCAGGTGGGCGGCGAGGGCGGCGTGCAGGCGCTCCATGCGCTCTCCTTCGGCGGGGAGGCGGAGGCGGTCGGCGTAGTGCGCGGCGGCGTCCGCGTGATCGGCGAAGCGGAAGCCGGACGAGGCCGGGCCGACCTGCACATCGGCGGCGATGCCGAGCGCGGCGAGGGCGTTGTAGAGGTCGATCAGGGCCGGTTGGCGCACGCGCTCCTCATCGAGCACCAGCCGCGCCAGCTCGATCATGCCGGGATGCTGCTCGACGCGGATCGCGATCAGGCAGAGGCGGCGGGCGTGCCGGTCGAGCGCGCGGAGGAATGGCCCGATCTCGCGGACGCCGTAGACAACATGGGCGCAGAGAGTCACGTCGGCGGCATCCACCTCGGCGTCCGGCCACGCCGCGCCGACGACCGCGACGTTGCCCACGCCCGCCGCGTCGAGGCGCGCGGCGAGGTGGCGGCGCATCGCGGGGGAGGGTTCCACCGCAACCACCGCGCGCGCCAACCCCGCCAGCGGCACGGCGTAACGCCCCGCCCCCGCGCCGACATCGAGGACTGTGTCGTCGGGGCGTACGGCGGCGCGGAGTCGCAGGAAGAGGGGGTCGTCGGGCGGGAGTGCGGCGCTGTAGGCCGCGAAGCGGTCGGCGCGCCCGAGCCACGGATCGCGGGTCGGGTCGCCATCGCGCTGGTCGCCCCCGCGCTGCGTGTCGCGCCTGGCCACGAGTGAGCGCCAGTGGGCGAAGGGGTCGGCTGTCATAAACGCTCCTGATTAGTCGTCGGTCGTCGGTCGTCAGTCGGCAGAAAGAAGGTCCGTAGTCCGTAATCTGTAGCAGATCTGCTGATAGAAGTTGACTGTCAATTGCACCGCCTCACCACTGCCGACTGCCGACTGCCGACTCCCTACAGCTCTAGCCCGCGCCGCGCGCCGAGGAGGCGATAGGCGAGCAGGAGGGCGAATGAGAGGACGACGAGCAGTACCGCGATCGAGAGGGCGGCGTCGAGGTCGCTCTCCAGCGCGCCCATGATCGCCAGGGGGAGGGTCTGCGTGCGCCCCTGGAAGTTGCCCGCGAACATCATCGTCGCGCCGAACTCGCCGACCGCGCGCGCCCAGCAGAGGACGAGGCCGCTGCTGAGCGCGGGGAGGCAGAGCGGCACGGTGATCAGCCGGAAGATCTGCCACGGCGAGGCCCCGTCGATCGCGGCGGCGTCCTCGACCTCGCGCTCGACCCGCGCGAAGCCGGCCCGCGCGGCCCGGATGAAGAACGGGGCCGAGACGAAGATCTGCGCCAGGACCACCGCCGTGGTGGAGAAGGAGAGGGAGAGTTCCGGCAGCCGCAGGCCGATCAGCGGGACGGTGTAACTCCCCTGGAAGTACCGCCCGACGAGGCCGCGCCGCCCGAACGCCACCAGCAGCCCGACCCCGGCGACGACCGGCGGCAGGACGATCGGCAGGTCCACCAGCGTGTCGATCAGGCGCTTGCCGGGGAAGCGCGCGCGCGCCAGCCCGTAGGCGAGCGGCGTGCCGAGCGCGACCGAGACGAGCAGCGTAATCAGACTGGTGGCGGCGGTGAGGCGCAGCGACTGCACGACGATCGGCTTGCGGATGCTCTCCGGGAAGATCCCCGACCCGCCCACTCGCCAGAAGAGCGCGACGAGCGGCAACGCCAGGATCACGACCACGAAGATGACGCTCGGCACGCCGAAGAGCACCCCCAGGCCAGCGCTGCGGCGGGGCGAGTCGTGGGTCGTGGGTCGTGGGTCGTGAGTGGACGAGGACGCTCGGCGTTCGGCGCGCACGGTTGCTCCCCTGATGAGTCGGCAGTCGGCAGTCGGCAGTCGGCAGAGAAAAGTCGGCAACAGCCGAGTCGTCGGAAAGGGGACAGCGAGCCTTTGTAGGTTTGTCAGCGGGCTTCGCTCTCTATCAGCACTAGACCGCTATGCCGACTGCCGACTGCCGACTGCCGACTACCTCGTTACAAATCCCCACCTCTGCAAGGTCGCCTGGCCCTCGGCGGAGAGGAGGTAGGCGATGAAGGCGCGGGCACCGGCATCGTTGGTGCCGCCCTTGATCGCGGCGACCGGATACTCAGCGATCACGTTGACGTTGTCGGGGATGGCGATGATCGTGAACTGGCTACGAATGGCGGGGGTAATGTCGGAGGCGTAGACGATCCCCGCGTCCCCCTCGCCGAGCTGCACCTTGGCGACGACCTGGCGGACGTTCGCCTCCTCGGAGACAAGGTTTGCGAGCGCCCGTGTGCCGAAGTCCGCGCCGTAGGTCGGGTTCTGGCTCATCTTGTCGAAGATCTGGCGGGCGTAGTTACCGATCGGCACCTCCTTCGCGGCCAGCACCAGCTTGATCCCCGGCCTGGCGAGATCGGCGGCGCTGTCGATTCGCCGCGAACCATTCACCGGGACGATGATCACCGGGGTGTTGCGGACGAAGAGGGTCGGGTCGCCGGTGATCAGGTTGCTCTTCTGCGCGTTGCCCATCTGGGTCGTGTCGGCGGACGCGAAGACATCGGCCTTCGCGCCCTGCTCCAGTTGCGTCCGCAGCGCCGAGGAGGCCGCGAAGTTGAAGGTGAGGGTCGTGCCGGGGTTCGCCGCCTCGATCGCCGCCTTCATCTCATTGAAGGCGTCGGTCAGCGAGGAGGCCGCGAAGATCGTCAACGCGCCGGTCACCTTCGGTGCCGGGCCGCCGGTCGTGGGCGACGCGGTGCGAGTGGCAGTCGCCGGGGTCGCGGCGGCGCGCGTCGCCGTGGCGGCGGCGGGGGTAGTTGTGGCGGTCGTGGTCGTGGCGGCGGCGCGCGTGGTCGTCGCCACGCCGCTGGGAGCGGTCGGTGCGGCGCTGGCGGCGGTGCTGGGTGTGGGAATGGGGGTTATGCTGGCGGCGGTCGGCGGTGCCATGCTCGGTGCCGTGCTCGGCGCGACGGTGGCGGTGCCACCCCCGCAGGCGACGAGTAAGGCCAGAATCAGGCCCAGGATGGTCAACAACCCCGGTGTCGTACGAGGCATCGGTTCCTCCGGTCTTCCGTGTCTTTCGCCCCGCCACCGTGACAGGGACCGTTCGTGGGACGCACGAATTCTCGCACTCGCCCCCGTGGGTCAGCGCTGTGCGGCGTTGTCTATGCTGGGCCGGGCGCGCCCGAGGATCAGTCCTTGCCGATGATGACCTCGGTGGACTTGATGATCGCGTAGACCGACTGCCCCTCCTGGAGTTTCAGCCCTTCGACCGAGCCGCGCGTGACCGCCGAGACGATCTGGTTGCCGCCGATGTCCATCACCACCTCGGCCATCACCTCGCCGAGCGTGATGCTGACGATCGTGCCTTTGAGTTGATTGCGGGCGCTCAGTTCCATCGCATTTCTCCTTTAGCTATCGTCCTGCCACCTCCCCGGGTGGCCTGTTGGGCTACCGTGTGCTCAGGCGGAGATGAGGCCGTCGAAGACGACCGTGCCGGTCTGCGCGATGTCGTAGCCGGGTAGGGCGTCGATCTCGTCGCGGAAAGCACGGCTGGTCAGGGTGTCGAGCAGCGCGGCGACCGGCGCGCTCTCCCGCGTCTCCTCCGCGAAGACGAGGTCGTAGCGCTCCGTCGCCAGCGGGATGAAATCGAGCCCCAGCGCGCGCGCCGCCGCCAGGATGCCCGGCCCCGCGTCGGCCAGCCCCGCCGCCACCGTCTCCGCGACCGTGCGATGCGAGCCGACCGTGCGCCCGTAGCCGCGCACCGTTTGCGGCGCGACCCCCGCGCGGGCGAGCGCCTGATCGAGCGCGGCGCGGCTCCCCGCGCCCGGCTCCCGGTTGACGACCGTCACGCCGGGGCGGACCAGATCGGCGGCCCCGGCGAGCCCCTTGGGGTTGCCGCGCGCCACCAGTAACCCCTGCGCCCAGTGCGCGGCGGTGACGACCAGCACCCGCCGCCCGGCGCAGGCGCGTCGGATGAAGGGGAGGTTGTACTCGCCGGTCGCGTCGTCGCGCAGGTGCATCCCGGCGGCGTGGGCCTCGCCGCGCGCCAGCGCCGCCAGCGCCGCCAGACTCGACGCCTGTCCCACGCTGAGGCGGAGCCCCGCGCGCCCGTGCCGCCGCGCCAGGTGCGCGCCGAGGGTCGTCAGCGCCGGGTCGCAGCCGAGGACCACGGCGGTGCGGTCGAGGAGGGCGGTGTCGGCGAGGAGTCGCACCGGGTAGCCCGCCTCGTCGACGGCGTCGGGGGCGATCAGGCCGTCGGCGATGCCGAAGGTGTCGAGCGGGCGGGCCAGCACGCGCCCGCCGATCCGCGCGACCTGCACGCGGGTCGGCGTGACCCGCGAGCGTTCATCCGCGCCCAGGAGTTCGGCGCGGACGGTCGGCGTCTCCTCCAGCCAGAAGAGGTCACCGACCTCGCAATCGAGCGCACGGGCGAGGCGCAGCGCCACGCCGAGGGTCGGGGCATAGCTCCCCGCCTCCAGTGCCCCGATCGTCTGGCGGGTGGTATCGGCGCGCGCCGCCAGCTCCCCCTGCGAGAGCCCCGCCAACCGCCGCGTCTCGCGCAGGCCATTCTCGATCATCGCTCACCCTCTTCGCCCGTGCGCCCGATGCGCCGGTAGAGGTAATGTAAAAGCTTTTTGGCAGAATGTCAAAGAGTGTGCGGCGGGTACGAAGATCTGTATCGACACCCATCCGGGCCTTGGCTGTCGCCCCGAGGTGCATGGCGACGCGATGGCGGGGACGTTGCTTCTGCTATCGGCGTGTTTCCCGCATGTGTAGAGGGACGGCGAGAGCATCGGTGCCAACGAATGCGATAACGGGCCGAGCCTCCGCCCGGTTTCATGCCGGTTTCATAGTTGCGTTTGTCCGGTTGGGCGGGGATACTGCGCCGCCGGGGGGAGGGCGCGGAATGACCACGGCATCGGGGCAGCGGGACGGGGCGGCGCTGGTCGGGCACCGCGAGGCCGGGAGCGCCACATCGTCGCCGGTGCGGTCGGCGCGACTATCGCCCGATCGGCGGTGTCGACCGGCGACCGGTGGCCGCGCGGGCGTCTTGCGCGGGCCTGACGGCGGGGAAGGGGGACGGCGGTGAAGGGCCAGGACTTGCCGACGATCTTCGACGACCCGGATCATCCGCTCGCCGCCCCGCTCGCCGCCTGGGGGGCCGCTTCGCCGCGTTTCACCCTATTCCTGGAGGAGCATCGCGACAAGATTCGCAAGAAGGCGCGCGGCGCGCGCGAGCCCGAGGCGCTGGGCGACCTCCTCCTCGAACTGGCGGTCGCGCGCACCCTCCAGCGCGAGCGGCATGGCGCGCTCGTCTATGAGCCGAAGCTGCCCGACCGCACGCGCGCGCCGGATTTCGCGCTGACCCTGCCCAACGGCGCGATCGTCATGGTCGAGGTGACCCGCCTGCGCCCGTCGCTCGCGGTCCCGGTCGCGGATGGGGAGGAAGGGGGGGAGGGGGCTGAGGACGCGCCGCGCCGCACGGGCGATCCGCCAGCGCTCGACGCGCGGCTGGCGGTGTTGATCTGCGGGAAATTGGGTCAGTTGGTGCCGAATCTGCCGAACGTCGTGGCCGTGGGGATTCCCACCGATCTCTACCCGGCGCTCGATGTCGCTGCGGCGATGCGCGCCCTGCTCGCGCGGGCCGAACGCCGCGAACTGACCCCGCGCGAGGGCCATTATTTCCCCAAATCGGGCGACTTTTTTCGACACTACCGGCGCCTGAGTGGTCTCCTCGTGCGCCCCTGGCCGCCCTCTGTCCCTCCTCAGGGCGCGACACTCTGGGAGAACAAGCAGGCCACGAGGCCGCTCCCGGCGCGGCTCCGTGCCAGCCTTGTCGATCGGTCCGACGATCAGCTTGTCGGCACGTAGCCACGGTGGCGGGACCGGGCCATCGCATGGTGCAGGGCGCGCACCCGCCGTCGCAACACTTTGTTACACTAGGCTCCGTGGTGGCTGGACAGGTACGGCAGAGGGGCGGGCACGGATGAAACTCCTCCATTTCGCGGATCTCCATCTCGGCGTGGAGAATTATGGGCGGCCCGATCCGGCGACCGGCCTGTCGAGCCGTCTGGGCGATTTCCTGCAACGCCTCGATGAGGTGGTGGAGGCGGCGCTGGCCGAACGAGTCGATGCGGTCCTCTTCGCCGGGGACGCCTTTAAGACGCGCGATCCGAATCCGACCGTGCAGCGCGCCTTCGCCGAGCGCATCCGTCGCCTCTCGCGCGCCGCCATCCCCACGGTGCTCCTGATCGGCAACCACGATCTCCCCGGCGTGGTCAGCCGGGCGACGAGCGTGGATATCTACGATGCGCTCGGCGTGGACTATGTGCACGTCTGCCGCCGCATCGAGACGCTGACGCTGGACACCGCGTCCGGCCCACTCCAGATCGTCGCCCTCCCCTGGCTGACGCGCAGCGCGATGCTGACGCGCGAGGAATACCGGGCCGATAGCGTGGAGGCGTTGGAGACGCGGCTGCGCGAGCGGATCGTCGCCGCGCTCGAGGGGGAGGCCGCCGGGCTCGACCCCGACCTCCCGGCGGTGCTGCTGGGCCACCTCAGCCTCGGCGGCGCGACGACCGGCTCGGAGCATTCGATCATGCTCGGCCAGGACCTGATCCTCAATCGCGGCGATTTGCAGCCAGCCGCCTTCGACTACATCGCCCTCGGCCACATCCACAAGCATCAGCAGGTCGGGCCGGAGACCCCGCCGGTTGTCTACAGCGGCAGTCTGGAGCGGGTCGATTTCGGCGAGGAGCGCGAGGACAAGGGCTTCGTGATCGTCGAGATCGCGCCCGGCCCGCGCGCCACGCGCCGCACGATCTGGGCCTTCCGCCCCGTCGCCGCGCGCCCTTTCCTCACCCTGCGCCTCACGCCGGGCGGCGCGGACCCGCTCGCCGATATCCGCGCCGCGCTCGCGCACCGGACCGATCTGGCCGGGGCGGTCGTGCGCGCGAAGCTCGCGCTGGCCCCGGAGGTGGCGGGACAGGTCCGTCTCGGCGAGGTGCGCCGCTTGCTCGGGGAGCTGGGCGCGGCGTTCGTCGGCCAGATCGAGGTGGAGACGGAGCGGCAGGCCCGGGTGCGCCTGCCGTTGCGCGACGACGAGGCGCTCGATCCGGCCCGGATGCTGGAGCGTTGGCTCGAGTTGCAAGAGCTTTCCGCAGCGCGCCGGGCGACGCTTCTCCGTTACGCCGCAGCGCTGTGGCGTGCGGACGAGGCCGCCGGTGGTGCCACAGCAGACGCCTGATTTCCTCCACCACGAGCCGGGATCCGCACCCCGTCTCACCAATGGCCGGTACCACTCAGGACCGTTGGGCTATCGGGGATGCTTGTCCAATCACCGGAATCACCGATATACTGAGCGGGAGTCGTGTATCGTTGCGCGTCGCTCGGTATGGCCATATATCCTATGCGTAGCCCGCGCGCCGACCGACGATCGCGCGCCCATCTCGTCCGACTATCGACCAGATCGAGTGACAAGAACCGAGTGACCGGAACCGGAGGGAGCGCATGGCCGACGAGCGACAGCCTGGCTTGTGCGAATTGCTGAAACTCGCGCAGACCGCGCTGGAAGCGGGCCGCCATCAGGAGGCCACGGTCGCCTGCCGTCATATTCTGCGCGATTATCCCGACGCGATCACGGCGATGCGTCTCCTCGGCGAGTCGTATCTGGAGGCCGGGCGTCCGGACGATGCGACCCGCGCTTTCGAGCGGGTCCTCGCCAGCGACCCGTTCAATGTGTTGGCGCGGGTGGGCCTCGGCGTGCTGGCCGAGGATCGTGGCGACGATGAGCGCGCGATCGCGCAGTTCCGCCTCGCCTGGGAGGTCGGCCCGGCCCTCCCGCAACTCCGCAGCGAACTGGTCCGCCTCTACCGCAAGCGCTACGGCGTTGGCGGGCGGCTGCGGATGACGCGCGTCGCCCTGGCGAACCTGCACGCGCGCAACGAGGAACTGCCGCGCGCGATCCAGCAGTTCCAGCTTCTACACCGGGAGGAGCCGGCGCGGTTCGATATCGCGATCGGGCTGGCGGAAAACCTCTGGCGGCACGGCGACGACGCCGAGGCGCAGGCGCTCTGCCGCGCGCTGCTGGCGACCCGCCCGACCCTGGCGCGCCCGCTGCTGATCCTGGCGGCGAGCCTGGGCGATCAGCCGCAGGCCGGGGAGGCGGCGGTCGAGGCCGATTCGTTCCTGCCGCGTGCCCGCGCCCTCGACCCGGATGCCAGTCTCGCCGCCGAACTGCTGGCGCTGCGGCACTCGCCCACGCTGCAACGCTTCGTGGACGCGCCGCCCGCGATGACCGTCTTCGATCCGGCCATGCTGACCGTGGCGGGGACCGACGAATTGCTGGGACAGCGGACGAGCACCCTCGGGGCCGATTCGTTCCGCTGGGAAGATGTGGCCGGGGGGCTGGCCGGGGAAGGGATCCTGAGCAAGGGCGCGACAAAGCTCCGTTCCGGTGGCCTTCAGGCCGACGATGAGGTGGACGCTCTTTTCGCCGCGATCGATCGGCAACTCGCCACCAATGGCACCCCCGACGCGCTCGACCCGTCGGTCGTCTCCGACCTGGAGGAATCGCCCGCCTTGACTGCGCCGCTCGTCGCCTGGGATGACGCCCCGGACGATGGGATGGAGCCGCTGGCGGACGAGCCGACGGCGGTGGAGCGGTTGACGGCGGACTGGGACAACATCGATAACGAACTGGCGGCGGCGCGTCCCGGCGACGACCTCCCGATCGGCATGACGGGGATGCTGGGCGACCTGGAGGAGGAGCTCAAGCCGTTCGATGCGGACAGCGACGCCGAGCCCGACGATACGCTGACGCTCTCCTTCGATCCGAGCAAGTTCTCCCTGCCGCCGCTCGACGGCGAGGACGAGGATGAGCTCGACCCCGCTTTCAATACAGGGGCGCTCGGCGCGGAGATCGCGCCGTTCGATCCGGACGCGGCCGGCCCGCGGATCAAGACCGGCGGCCTGACCTTCGCCGAATTCGTCCAGCAGGGGCGGCAGGCTCCCGCCATCCCCGACGGGGCCGCCGCAGGCGAACCGGAGGCCGCCCGCGCCGACATCACCTCGATCTTCGCCACGCGCGATCTCGCCAGTATCTCGAACGAGGATTGGCTGATCGACATGCAGGCGACGATCGAGGGGATAACCCCCGCGCCACCGGCGGTGACGACGGCGACGGAAGCCCTGATGGCGGAACCGATGGACGACGATTTCGGGGCGGCGTTCGTGCCGCCCGCCGAGGAAGCCGCGCCGCCCGCGCGTGCCTTCGAGGCCCTGTTCGGGCGCGAGCGGCAGCAGGCGGAACTGCCCGATGCTGCCGCTTTCGATCCGCAGATGATCCGGCCACTCCTCGACGAGGAATCGTCGTATGAGCCCGGTATGCCGCTGGCGCAGCAGCAAGCCAATGGCGGCGAAGCTGGCGGCGAGGGGAGCGAGCGCTTCACGCGATTGCGGCAGCGCGATCAGGGTCCGCTGACGACCGAGCAGTTGGCGCAGCAAGGGGCGCAAGCGTTCGAGTCGGTCGAGGAACCCGCGCCCGCCGCGCCCGCCGACGAGGCGCTGGGTGACACCGCCGCCGATGGCGCGATGCTCGATGCGTGGGTGCGCGGCGATACCGCATCGCTCGCCCCGATCGCGGAGCCGTTATCCGATGATCTCAGCCCGCTCGCGACCGACGCGGCGAATCTCGACGATTGGCTAATGTCCTTCTCCGATGACGATCTGGTCGGCAGTGCGCCACAACCCCCAGACGCAGGTGACGACGCGCTGCCCGGCGACGATTGGCTTGTCGGGCTCGGTGAGCCGCCTGCCCCGCCTGCGGAACCGCCCGCCACGACAGCGACGGGCGACTCGTTCGCCGCCTTGATCGACGTGTCCCCGCCCGCCCCCGCCGTCCCGTCGCCCAGCCCGCCGCCGCCGCCCCTCCCGCGTCGCGAGCAGGATGCGCCCGCGCCGTGGCACGATGACCTCCCCCTGGTAGCGAGCGCCAATGGCCTCCCGGCGGGCAGGGAGGCCCAGCCGTATACGAATGGGCATAGCCCGAGCGCGCCCGTACCCGCGCGGCGCGAGGAAGCGGCCCCGGTGGGCCTGGCGGCGCAGGATCGGAGCGACCAGGTCGCGATCCTGGAGTCCCTGGTCGCCGCCGAGCCGAGCAACCATTTCGCTCGGTTGACGCTGGCCGTGGCCTATAGCGATGGGCAACCGGAGCGGGCGTTGAATGAGTACCGTCGCCTGATCAAGAACTCGGACGAGGTGTTGCCGGAGGTGGTCGAGCGCCTGCGGGAGATGATCGCCGATGGCGGCGCACCCGCGCGCGCGCACCGCGTCCTCGGCGACGCCTACATGAAGCAGAGGCAGTTCGACCTGGCGATGGCCGAATTCCAGCGCGCGCTCACCAACCGCCTGCGCTGATCGCGTGACTCGATGCCGATCCGACTTCGCACGGAGCGCCCCTCGAACACCGTCCAGAGGCGCTCCGTGCGCTGGTCTATCGTCTGGGAGATCAACGTACCGGGAAGGCTACGTCGCAGACTTCGTCGGTCTGAGCGGCCGCGCCAATGTCAGCGATATGCACCTCGCGCGGGGAATCTGCCATCGCCAGGCCATGCGCCTCCATCCACGCGGCAACCGCATCGTACGCCCCGAGGATTTGCGGGAATTCGTACTGCGCCTTCGTGACCCGCGTATACGCCTCGCGGTGCGCGGGCTCGCGCCGCAGCGGTAGGTCGGTCGTCGCCCCTTCCTGAGCGATGGGGAGGCAAACCTCCACCGGGCCATCGCTATCCTCATTAACCTCACCATGATAGATGATGAATGGGAGGGCAGTTGCACCGCCCTGCGCGGCGGCGATGCGCCGCAAGCGGCCTATCGCCCCATCGAGCCAGGCGGGCATCTCCCCTATCCGGACGTGCCGTTGCTCGGTGAGGACGAGTTGCTCGGGTGTGTCCCGTTCCTGGATCTCGAACATCGCGAAGCCTCCTTCTTGACCGGACAATTTGGCGCGGAGGTAGGTCGCGAGGGTGCGTTGCGCGGCGATGCGCTCCTCCTGCGCCGCCCAGTGCGCGGCGATGAGCGCGGCCCCGACTGTCTCTGGCGCAATGATCACCGCACTGATCTGCGCCAGCGGCATGTCGAGTCGCCGTAACAGCGCCACCAACCGGGCTGCGGCCAGTTGATCGGCGCGGTACCAGCGATAGCCGCTATCGGGCGCGACGTAGGCGGGCGGTAGCAGCCCCAACCGCTCGTACAGGCGCAACGCCTTCGGCGACAGGCGTGAGCGACGCGCGAAGACGCCGATACTCAGCAACGGCCCCGCCATCGCCCGGTTCTCGGTCGGCTCGCCAACCCCCGCCATGCCCCGCTCCCTCCCCTTCGCATCGGGCGACCGCCGCCCGACTATCGACAGAGTACGGCTTGACCTTGGGTCAGAGTCAACCCCCACGTTGCACCCGTATCGGCATGCTTACCACACCGCTATGCGGCGTCGACCGTACGCCTTGTCGCGCTCATTCCGGGTGCGGGTGCGGGCCGATCGCGCGCGAAACCACGATGGGTGCCGCCGGATAAGAGTCCCAGCGGCACCTGTTCTCGGTCACGCCAACCGTGCGGGTTTGGTGTCGCCCCGGCTACAGGCGGAACGCCAGCGGCAGGGCGGTGCGCCCCCACTCGCCGAGCGGCTGCCCCGGTCGCCACCCCTGGTACTTGGCGCAGAGAAGTTCGCGCGCCAGCCCGTCCTCCGTTGTGTCGGAGGGGACGGTCCGTGCGCTGGCGGGCCAGGTCCGCCCGGCGATGCGGATCGTGGCGGCGGGGTCGTGCAGGAGATTGCGGACCCAGTCGGAGCCGTCGCGGCCACCGGCCAGCATGTAGAGGGTGTGGCCGTCGCCATCGGGCGGGCAGGCGAACCAGATCTCGATCTCGTGCGCCCGCCCGCTACGCCGCCCGGTCGTCGTCAGATAGCAGAACTCCGCATCGCGGTGCGTCCCCGGCCCGCCCTCGCCCATCTCCGCTCCCTCCTCGCTTCGGCTGCGGCATATCGCCGCGTTCGTCCGGGTCATCATCCGCCCGCCCCTGTGCCGACGCAAGTGCGGCGGGGTCGCCCCATGCCCGCGCGCTGGGCCTTGACCCGGTGGTACACGCCGTGTCGGCCACGGCGCGGGTGGCGTGGGCGGTGCGCATGCGGCGAGCTACGCTTGCCGGGCGAGCAGGAGCGCGCGGCGCGGCACGGTTGCCACCGCGCGCGTGGTGCCGGGAGTGCGCGGCGTCTAGCGGGCGTAGGGGGGAAAGGCACCGGGGCGCGAGGGCTGGCCGACCGGGGCGGCGGGTGCCCCCTGGATGAGGACCGCAGCGAGCCCGAGCAGCACGCGTATCCAGAAGTAGGCATAGCCGACGAGGATGAAGGCGACGAGGGCGGCGCAGGCAACGGTGAGCATCGCGACTATCCCCCCGAATACGCGGCGAGCGGACACGCTATGGATACGTCTACGGTAGCGCCAGGGACGAGGCGAGACTATCACCCAATAGTCCTGATGGTGGCACGACCGACCGCGGTGGTGGCGCACAGGTCGGCAAGGTGCCCCCGGCCATGCCACGCTGGGAGCCTGTGTCGGGGAGGGGGGTGCTTCCCGCTGTCTGCGTCCGTCAAGACCGCCGGGGGGTGGGGATTGGCGGCGGAACGCCCCGATCAGCGCCTTCATCGCCGTGGTGGTCGAAGCGATGGCCTTCCTGGGAGGCTGGATCGGCGCGCACTTCTCGCAGATCGGCAACGACCCATCGTCGCGCCAGGTCGGCCAATCCGAGGGGCCGGGGGAAGAATCGCTCCACGCCGTGCGGGCCGGTCTGCTGCCAAAATGGTCTGGCCCCGCCGCTCCACGCCGCTGTCTCGTCGTTCCCTCGTCCCGGTCCTGGCCCGAATACCCACGTCACACGGGCGTTCCGGGTGATGCCCGTTACGCCAGCGCACCGCCTATAGTGGTGGAGCATCGTTGGCCGGGGTTACGTTGGGTGCGCTATTGTCCGAAAGGGTGGGTGAGCGGATGGGGTGGTGGGGACGCTTATTGGCGCGTCTATCGGGAAATCGCGCGGTACAAGGGCGTGTGGTGTCGTCGGATAGTCCACGGCATAGCTCGCTCGCGCCGTATCTCGCGGCGACGCCCGCGCCCACCGTGACACCGTCCACGCCGAACACATTGCCGCCCGTGCTGGCGATCCTGCCAGCGGGCGTGCCAGCCGTACACGTTCAGCCGATCCGGGCGAGCGCCCCGCCCCCGCTAGTCGACCCATTCGCGCCCGTAGCGCCCGCCGCGCCCGCCGAGTACACGTACGCCCTGCGCGACGATTTCCTCTCGCGCGCCGAGGCGAGCTTCTTCCATGTGCTGCGCGCCGCCATCGCCGAGGAGTACCTGATTTTCCCGAAGGTGCGTCTGGCCGATCTCGTCTTCCCGCCGCGCCAGGAAGGGCAGTTCGGCGCGTGGCAACGGATCAACCGCAAGCATGTCGATTTCGTCCTCTGCGCACCGCGCACTCTGCGCCCACTCGTCGCGCTCGAACTCGACGATCGCTCGCATCGCCGCCCCGACCGTCTCGAACGCGACGCCTTCGTGGACCGCGTCTTCGCCGATGCGGGGCTGCCACTCGTGCATGTCCCCGCGCGCCGCAGCTACCACACGCAGACGGTCGCCGCGCTGATCGACGCGGCGCTGAGGGGCAACACGAGCCCTGCGCCGTCGCCCACCGCCGAGACAGACGCGCCGACCTGTGCGCGCTGTGGTGGCGAGATGCTCCTGCGGACGGCGGCGCAGGGGCCGCGTACGGGCGAACAGTTCTGGGGCTGCGTTAACTACCCGCGTTGTCGGCAGGTCGTCGCGGTGGCGACGGCACAGCCTGGGGGGCACAGCTGATACAGAATCTGGCTATGACCCGGCCACACACGAGTGAAAGGGTGGTAGCGAGCCCCGCCCCGCCACACGCGGGGGCAGGTCAGCCGAGGTGCGCCAACACCTGCCCGCCGCCCGGCAGGACGATCGGGTTGACGAGGAGTTGGCCGTCGCGGACGGTGCAGAGGTTGCAGCCTGCCCCCGCGATCAGGCGCAGGCCCGCGCGCCCGGTCGGGTCGAACTGGAAGGCGACGCTCGGCGCGGTGATGGCCAGCGTCCCCCCCGCCAGCGCCGCCGTGCTGACGTGCGTGTGGCCGCCGAGGATACCGAGGGGGGGGCGGCCCGCCGTCAGCGCGAGCAGGGCGGCGGCGTCGCGCAGGGGATATTCCTGGGCGCGCGGGATGCCGCGCGGCGTGACGGGGTGGTGCAGCACCACCAGAGCGCCGCCCGGCGCGAGTCTCCGTAGCTCCTCCGCCAGCCAGGCGAGCTGCGCCGCGCCGAGTTCTCCGTCGATCTCCCCCGGCAGGAGCGAGTCGAGCATCAGCACGCGCAGGCCACCGACCTGACGACTGTAGTAGTAGGGCGTCTGGTCGTCGTCGCCGACCGGCTCGCCGAGGACGAGGCGACGGAAGGGGCCGCGACGGTCGTGGTTGCCGAGGCCGAGCAGGATTGGCACGCCGAAGCGCCCTTCCAGCGCGCGCAGGGCGGTCGCGAAGTGCCGGTAGCTCTCCGGGTCGCCGTCGTTGCTGAGGTCGCCGCTGATCAGGAAGAAGGACGGGTCGAGCCCTTCCGTCTCGACCCAGTCCGCCACCCGGCGAAGATTTGCCGCCGGATCGAGGCCGTGCGGGGCCGTCGCCCCGGCGGGGTAGAAGTGGGTGTCGCTGAGCTGGATGAAGGTGATGGCATTGTCGCTCATCGCGCCCCCTCCTCGTCGGTCGCGCCGGTATCGAGCAGCGCCGCGCGCAACGTGGCAATCTGCTCCGCCGTGACCCCTTGCGCCAGGAGGTAGGGGACGACGCCCCCGTAGCGCTCGTCGAGGTAGGCGAGGGTGGCGAGCATCAGCTCGGGCGGGCAGATCAGCAATTGCTGGTATGCCTCCCAGTCGTGGCCGCTCGCCTCCGCCCGCACCCGCGCCTCCGCCCAGAACTCCGCGACCAGGTATTGCGCCGTGAGGGCGTAGTCCTCGGCGATCGTCGCGGCGGGGACGCCCGCCACGCCGAGTAGCAGGGCCACGATCAGGCCGGTGCGATCCTTCCCCGCCGTGCAGTGGACGACCGCCGGCAGGGCATCCGGCGCGGCCAGCAGGCCGAAGACGGCGGCGATCTCCGCGCCGCGCCGGTCGAGGACCGCCCGGTAGAGCGCTCCCAGGTCGCCCCCCGTCGGCCCCAACTCCCGCCCCTCGCCGAAAAGGGAGCGGTGGTGGTAGGCGACCCCCGGCGCGTCGGCCAGGATGTGTGGGGCGACGGCGAGTTCACCCGCGTGGCGCAGATCGATCACCGTGCGGACGCCGCGCGCCAGCAACGCTTCCTGCGCCTCGGCGGGGAGGCGATGGAGGCTGTCCGCGCGGAACAGGGTCCGCCAGCGCACCCGCACGCCCGCCGCCGCCGCGTAGCCGCCGACATCGCGCAGATTGAACGTCCCCGCGAGGGGGATGTGCCGCTCGTCGGTCGTAGCTGTCATCGTCGCTCCTCTCGCTGATCGGCGTGCCCACCCGCTGCGGCGCGCGGGGCTGTCCCGAGCTGTCGCGCCCCAACTGTCCGACATCCGTCGATCGCTGTTCATGTCCTTCCGGACCCCTGCTCGCTGTCCCCCTATGGGATAGCACGCCGCCCCGGCCCGGTACAAGGTTCCTACGTTAAGGGGCGGTAAAACTTTCGGCAGCGGGGCGATTTTGCCCGGTCTGTGGCGAGGACACCGCCCTCACGTCCCGCCCTGCTATACTCTCGCCGACCATGGGAAGTGTCTGGCACCCCGATTATGGGTGCCGACAAGCGCGCCCGCGCGGGACAATACGTTGCTGTGCGCGTGCTGGCGCACTCGCGCGGCGACGCCGAGTGCTGCGAGTGCCAATCGAGGAATAGGCGTGTCTGTGCGGGCAGCGGCGGTGTCGCCGCCGCGCTCATTTCGCGGCGAGCGAGGGGGAGAGATGGCGACCGAGGCCCAGTTGCGCGATGTGGCGCTGACGCACCCGGAGTACGACCAGATCGTCGAATTGCTGGGGCGCGAGCCGAGCACCGTCGAGCTGGGGATGTTCGGCTCGATGTGGAGCGAGCACTGCGGCTACAAAAACTCCCGCCCGGTCCTCAAGCTCTTCCCCACGGGCGGGTCGCGTGTCCTCCAGGGGCCGGGCGAGAATGCCGGGGCGGTGGACATCGGCGACGGGCAGGCGGTCGTCTTCAAGATCGAGTCGCACAACCACCCGAGCGCGGTGGAACCGTATCAGGGCGCGGCGACCGGCGTCGGCGGCATCGTGCGCGACATCTTCACGATGGGCGCGCGCCCGATCGCGATCCTCGACTCCCTGCGCTTCGGGCCGCTCTCCGAGCCGCGCGCGCGCTACCTCTTCGGCAACGTCGTCGGCGGCATCGCGGGCTACGGCAACAGCCTCGGCATCCCCACGGTCGGCGGCGACCTCTTCTTCGATCCCGGCTACGCCGGGAACCCGCTCGTCAACGCGATGTGCGTCGGCACGATCGAGGCGTCGAAGATCATGCGCGCCAAGGCGTCCGGCGTCGGCAACGCGATCGTTCTCGTCGGCGCGGCGACCGGGCGCGACGGCATCCACGGGGCGTCGGGGCTCGCCTCGCTGGCCGATCCGACCGCGCGTTTCGCGGAGTTGCGCCCGGCGGTGCAGGTCGGCAACCCGTTCCTGGAAAAGCTGCTCCTCGAAGCCTGCCTCGAAGTGCTGGAGACCGGCGCGGTCGTCGGGATGCAGGATCTGGGCGCGGCGGGACTGACCAGTTCCACGGTCGAGGTTGCCGACCGGGGCGGCGTGGGCGTGGCGATCGACGTGGCGAAGGTCACCCGCCGCGAGACCGGCATGAGCGCCTACGAGATCATGCTCTCCGAGAGCCAGGAGCGGATGCTGGTCGTGGTGGAGGCCGGGCGCGAGGAGGAAGTCCGCGCCGTCTTCGACCACTGGGAGTTGCACACCGACATCATCGGGCGCGTCACCGACGACGGCATCGTGCGGATCGTCGATGGTGATGAGGTCGTCTGCGAGGTGCCCGCGCGCCTCTTCACCGACGAGTGCCCGACCTATTACCGCGAGGGGATCGAATCGCCGGCGATCGCCGCGCTGCGCGACTACGATCTCGCCGCCGTGTCCGATCTGCCCGCCGCCGAGGCGGGCGCCGCGCTGCTGGAACTGCTGGCTGCGCCGAACATCGCCAGCCGCCGCCCAGTCTTCCAGCGTTACGACTCCACGATCCTCACCAACACGGTCGTGCCGCCCGGCGTGGCCGACGCGGCGGTGGTGCGCGTGAAGGGGACGAAGAAAGGGCTGGCCCTCAAGACCGATTGCAATCCGCGCTATTGCTACCTCGACCCCGAACTCGGCGGGCGGCACGCGGTGGCCGAGGCGACGCGCAACGTCGTCTGCACCGGGGCCTTACCGCTGGCGATCACCGACTGCCTCAACTTCGGCTCGCCGGAGAAGCCGGAGAACTTCTATCAGCTCGACCGGGCGGTGCGCGGGATGGCCGACGCCTGCCGCGCGCTCGACACGCCGGTCGTCAGCGGCAACGTCAGCCTCTACAACGAGAGCAACGGCGTGGCGATCCCGCCGACCCCGACGGTCGGCGCGGTGGGGCTGCTGGCCGACGCCAGCCGCGCGCTGACGATGGCGTGGAGTGAGGCGAGCCTGATCTATCTCCTCGGCCCGCTCGACGCGACCCTCGGCGGCAGCGAATACCTGGCGACGCGGCACGGCACGGTTGCGGGCGCACCCCCGGCGCTCGACCTCGACTTCGAGGCGCGCTTGCAGCGGTGCGTCCTGGCGCTGCATAACGAGGGGGCCTTCTTGTACTCCGCGCACGACACGAGCGAGGGCGGGCTGGCGGTGGCGCTGGCCGAGTGCGCGATCGCCGCCGACCTCGGCGCGACGATCGAGCAGGAGGCGCTCGACGCCCTGCGCGCCGCCAACGACGGTCGCCTCGACCGCGCGCTCTTCGGCGAGGCGGGCTCGCGGGTCATCGTCACGATCGACGTGAACGATGGCCTGACGAACGCCGAGCGGAAGGCGGCGGCGTACGGCATGACCCTCTTCCCGCTCGGGCGCACCGGCGGCGATACATTGCGGATCGGCGATGTGCTCGATGCGCCGGTCGCGGGGTTGCGCGCGGCGTGGGAGGGGGGGCTGGCGCGGGCGCGAGGGTGAGGGGTGGGGCTTTCTCCTTGGCGCGGTACTGCTGATAAACCCTCACCCCGCCGCCTGCGGGCGGCACCCCTCTCCTCGGATGGGGAGAGGGGGGGGTACTGCGATGTATGTGGTGGACTGCTGACCGGTAAGGATGCGTTATGCAGCAAAAGGCGAAGCGACTGACGGACGCGGCGCGGCAGTTGCGACGGCGGGAGACGGAGGCCGAGGCGATCCTATGGGCGGCGCTGCGTGGGCGGCAGGTCGCGGGGTTGAAGTTCCGGCGGCAGCGTCCGGCGGGGTCGTTCGTGGTCGACTTCTATTGCCCGGATCATCGCCTGGTGATCGAGGTGGACGGCGGGATACACGACGGGCAGGCCGAGCAGGATGCGGTGCGGACCGCGATCATAGAGCAGTATGGCTATCGGATGTTACGCTTCCGCAACGAGGAGGTCTTGACCGATCTGCCCGCCGTGCTGACCCGCATCGCCAAAGCAGTAGAACATTACTGAGCACAACGCCTGCGCCCCTAGAGCAGGGTGCAATCTGTTTGGCCTGTGCGCTTGATGGCGCCGTGTCCGGGGGCTTACGCCCCCGGCTGCGGGGAGCCATAAACGGCACCGGCGAAGTCCACCTCCGCAGACTGGGCTACGGGGTAGGGTCAAGCATTCTGCTCGACGCTGTATCTACGTTGGGTACGTCCGCCGTTGATGCGATGACGTAAGAAGGGTAATAGCAGGTCACCGCATCCCAACGAGTCACCCCCTCTCCTCGGATGGGGAGAGGGGGCTGGGGGGTGAGGGCGTCCGTCGGAAAGGAACAACCGATGCCAAAGCGACCCTACGTGCGGAAGCCCAGGTTACCTCAGCCGGTCGACCCGGCGGCGAAGGCGCTGCCCCAGAAGCTGCGCGTCATGGTCGTCGGGGGCGGGGCGCGGGAGCACACGCTCTGCTGGTCGCTCTCACGGAGCCCGCGCTGCGCCGGGCTCTGGTGCGCGCCCGGTAACTGGGGGACGGGGCAGATCGCGAAGAATCTGCCGATCCCGGTCGATGACATCGAGCGGTTGCTCGACGCGGCGCGGCGGCAGCGGATCGACCTGACGATCGTCGGGCCGGAGGAGCCGCTGTCGCTCGGCATCGTCGATCGCTTCCGCGAGGCGGGGCTGGCGATCATCGGGCCGACGCAGGCGGCGACGAAGATCGAGAGCAGCAAGTGGTGGGCGAAGGAGATCATGCGCGAGACCGGCGTCCCGACCGGGCGCGCGGCCCGTTTCATGGACCCCGACGCCGCGATGGAGTACCTGTCGCAGATCGATTACCCGACCGTGATCAAGGCCGACGGGCTGGCGGCGGGCAAGGGGGTGACCATCGCGCAGACGCCCGATGAGGCGATGGACACGGTCGAAGACTTCATGGAGCGGGACACGCTCGGCGTGCGGGTCGAGCGGGTGCTGATCGAAGAGTTCCTGTCCGGGCGCGAGGTCTCCCTGCTGGCGCTGGTGGACGGCGAGACGGTGTTGCCCTTGCTCCCCGCGTGCGACCACAAGCGCGTCGGCGACGACGACACCGGGCCGAATACGGGCGGGATGGGCGCGTATGCGCCGACGGCCTTGCTCGACGCCGCCGCGATCCGCGACCTGACGAAGCGGATCCTGGTGCCGGTGATGCACCGAATGGCGAAGAAGGGGGCGGCGTTCAGCGGCGTCCTCTACGCCGGGCTGATCCTGACCGAGCACGGCCCGAAGGTGATCGAGTTCAACGCGCGTTTCGGTGACCCCGAGACGCAGGTGCTCCTGCCGCTCCTCCGCACCGATCTCCTCGAACTCTTCGTCGCGCTGCATGAACAGCGGCTGCGCGAGCAGACCCTCCAATGGGCGGACGGCGCGGCGGTCGGCGTGGTACTGGCGTCGGGCGGCTATCCGGGACGCTACGAAACGGGCTTGCCGATCGGTGGCCTCGACGCGGTCGGCGACGACGCGCTGGTCTTTCATGCGGGGACGAAGGCCGGGCCTGATGGCGGCGCGGTGACGGCGGGCGGGCGGGTGCTCACGGTCGTCGGGCGCGGCCCCGATCTCGCCGCCGCGCGCGCCGTCGCCTACGCCGCTGCCGATAAAATCGCGTTCGACGGGGCACATCTGCGGCGGGATATTGGAGCGCGAGAGATATAAAGGGAAAGATTGCGGTGGCAACTCGCGCCCGTGTAAGTAGCCGAGGGGGTAAACCCCCCGGCTGAAGGCGGCTACGCCGCCGCGAAGCCACATGACCCAGCTTGGGAGTACCTCCGCCTACGCGGACCAGAATCACCAGCGCATCGCCAGCTACCTCAGTAGATAGCCACATGAGCTATTGGCGGCGATGCACCCTCTCCTCGGATGGGGAGAGAGTGCTCGCCAGCACCCGCCCACGCCCATAACGAGGCCCCTCTCCCTTATAGGGAGAGGGGTGACGAGCCTGGGTGCCCTCTGGGCGACGAGCCGGGGTGAGGGCCGTCCCGGCGTACGCAGCGGCCTCTGGCGTGGATCAACCGAGGGGTTGAAGCACCCCGCGAGGGGGTACAAGCCCCCGGCTGAGGGCGGCTCCGCCGCCACGAAGTCCGCTTACGCGGACTGGAACGATGCCAGCCCTTCCGTCACACCGCAGGTTTGTAACCCCTCTCCCCCTCTCCTCAGATGGGGAGAGGGGTGCCGCCCGCAGGCGGCGGGGTGAGGGTTTCAGCAACGCCGCCGCGCTGCACCGTACTCGATCAGGGCGCGGCGATGCTGGCACGGTGTTGTTGAGGGAAACGGTCGCGCGGGCGGCGTGGCGGCCCTGATGATAGCGGCGAAAGGCGCTAGATGACGTCGCGCTGGCGGGTGACGAGCGCGGCGATCGCCACGAACGCGACCACGTAGGCGATGAGGATCGCGACCGCTCGCCCGGCGCTGCTGGTGTCGCCGGGGGCGGCGTTGCCGCCGAGCGCGTCGGTGATGAACCCGGCGTTGGCACCGGGGAGGGCACGTTCCAACGCCGAGAACTGGGTGAGGAAGGCGGCGACGCCGCTGACCGCCGTCTCGACCACCAGCGTATAGACCAGGCCGATGCCGATCGCCAGCGCGGAACTGCGGAAGATCGTGGCGAGCGCCGCGCCGAAGGTGGCCCACACCGCGAGGATCAGCCACGCGGCCCCGAGCCCCTTCAGGAGTGCGAGCGCGTTCGGCGGCGCACCGGACGCGCCGATGGTAAGGGCGGTGATCAGGCTGACGATGTAAGCGAGGAGGAGCGCGCCGACGGCGAGGATCAGCACGAAGACCGCCAGCCCCAGGAACTTCCCGCCGATGACTTCGAGGCGACCGGGGCGCTGGGTCAGGATCGTCTTCAGCGTCCCCCAGCTGTATTCGCCGCCGACGAGCAGGGTGCCGAGGATGATCCCGATCGGCGCGCCGAAGGTGCGGACATTGGGGATCACGTTGGTTAGCAGCGCGCTCGGGACGAGGAAGCTGTTCCCCAGGTCGGGCGGCGGGGTGCCGGGATTGGCCCGCTGCAAGAGCTGGATATACAGGAACCAGAAGAAGTACCCGGCGATCAGCACGCCGAGCCAGAAGATCGCCACCAGGATCCAGATCGCGGGGCGGCGACTCAGTTTCAACCATTCGGCGCGGTAACTGCCGAGGACGAGGGCGAGCGGATTCATGCTAACTCCTTGACCCTGGCGGCGCGGCGACCGGCTCCGGGGTGATCGATTCGTCGGTGAGGTTGAGGAAGACCGCCTCCAGCGATTCCTGCACCGGGCGTAACTCGCTGACGGCGATGCCGCCGCCGACGAGCGCGGCGTTGATCGCGGCGGCGCTCTCGGGCGGGACGGAGACGCGCAGCGCCCCGTCCTCTTCGCGCACGTCGGTGACGCCGGGGAGGCCCAGGATCAGGCGCAGGGCGTCCGCCTGCGGGGTCGCGCGCACCAGCAGGGAGCCGGGGCCGCGCAGCGCCGCGACGCTGTTCTCCGCGATCAGCCGCCCGTCCTGGATGACGCCGACGCGGTCGCAGATCTGCTCCACCTCGCCGAGGAGGTGGCTGGAGATGACGATCGCGCGCTTCTCCTGGCCGAGGCGACGGACAAGGTCGCGCATGTCGGACATGCCGCGCGGATCGAGGCCGTTCGTCGGCTCGTCGAGGATCAGCAACTCCGGGTCGCTGAGGAGCGCGCTCGCGACGCCGAGGCGCTGCTTCATGCCGAGGGAGTAGGTCGAGAACTTGTCGTCCGCGCGCCCTTCGAGATCGACGATCTCCAGCACTTCCTCGATCCGCCCGTCGCCGACGCCGCTGTAACGCGCCAGCACGCGCAGATTCTGGATGCCGGAGAGGTAGGGGTAGAAGGCCGGGCCTTCGATCAGCGCGCCGATCCGTGCGAGGTTGGCGGGGTCGCCGGGTGCCGAGCCGAGGACGGTGACCTCGCCGCTGGTGGGGCGAATCAGTCCGACGAGCATCCGCAGGGTGGTCGTCTTCCCCGCGCCGTTGGGGCCGAGGAAGCCATACACCTCGCCGCGCCGGATCGTCAGATCCACGCCTTCCACGGCGGTGCGGCTCCCGTAGCGCTTGGTGAGGCCGCGCGTGACCACGCAGGGTTCGCCTCTTCGTTGCTTCGCCATCGGCAGGTTGCTCCTTCTGTGACGAGGGCCATTCGACTTGGGACACCGCGCGTCAGATCGAGCACGGTGGGAAATGGCGCGCGCCGTGCGTCGGCCCATCCGTGCAGAGTGTAAACGGGCGCGCGAATGGGCGCTACCGTGCATCGCTCCACGGTATCAGACGTGCCAACCCCCGTGGTGGTCTCCTCAGCGGCTGGCCGCGCGCGGGCGTTCGAGGAGATGGATCGTCACGCGCGCGCGCTGCCCGCCCGGCCAGGGGCCGTCGGCGTGGGTCGTTGTCTCCTGCCAACCTGCCGCGCGGATCGCTTTGAGGAAGCGTCGGGCGGTCTCACGACCCGGCTCCGCCAACCAGAACTGCCCATCCGGGGGGAGGAGGCGATCGACCAGGGCCAGGACCGGCGGGAAGGGCGGCGGGTCGCCGATCTGCGCGATGACGTCCGGGAGCGGGTCGCGCCAGTTGAAGGCGAGCGGATGCGGCTCGCGCCCGGTGTTGCGGAGGGCATTGAAGCGGCAGAAGGCGAGCGAGATCGGCGAGTAGTCGGCGACAGCGAGGTCGAGACCGGCGGCGAGCGCGGCGGCGGCGGTGATGCCCAGGCCGCAACCGAGTTCGAGCGCCCGCGTCCCGGTCAGCGCGGCGGCACGGTCGAGCAGCAGATCGCCGAGGGCGAGGCCGCTCGGCCAGATATCGGCCCAATAGGGACGTTGACGGTCGGGCGTCGCCTGCGCCGTGGTGAAGAGACGCTCGCGGGACGTTCGGTCGGGGCTGCGCAGGGTGAGTTGCTCGCCGGTCAGGGGCAAATTGACCAGGCGATCCCGCGTCGCGAGGCGCGCGTCCAGCCACGCGCCGAGTTCGGCGATTCGCCGCTGCACGTCCTCTCCTGAATCGCCCGAACTCCCCATCGCTCCCATTCCTCCATCGTGCGCTTATCGCCACAGGTGGTGCCCAACAGGCGCGTAGCTAGGCGCTGCGGCGTTCTGGCGCTATTCGAGAGGAGCCGTCTGCGGGCTCTCGCTGCCACCAACACGTGCAATCGGGTGTATGGACACGATCGTAGCGCCGATGTGCGCGTGTGGCAATGGTCGTGCGGGGTGAGCGTCGTTGTGAGTGTCGGCTGAGGCGAGTGGGGGAGGGGATGATGGACGAGCGAGCACGCCTGATGTTCACGCTGGTGCCGCTCGCGCTGGCGCTGGGTGGCTTGCTCTTCGTCTTCCTGGGGATACGGCGGCTGGTGGGTGTGCGTGCGTTCGCCGCGCGGGCGGCGCAGGCACCAGGCACGGTGATCGGCTTCAACACGCGCAGCGTCGGACGCACCTCCGGCTCTGGCGACTCCGGCGGCCCGCTCGACTTCCCGGTCGTGCGCTACGCGCCGCTCGGCGGGCCGGAGATCGAATTCGAGTCGCCGGCCGGCGGTCGCCCGCGCATCCACCGGGCGGGGCGGGCGGTGACGGTCCTCTACGATCCCGCCGATCCCCGGCGCGCAGATCCAGTCCGGGTGCCTGCAATACGCCCTGCCGCTCGGCTTCATCGGCCTCGGCGCGGGCCTCTTCCTCTTCGGGGGTGCCTTCGGGATCGGGGCGTGATTCCTCCTGCGCGCGCTGCCATAAGGCGCAGCGCGGGCCGGGTACGAACCCCGGCTCGCGCCACAGCGCTACGGTCTGCTTTTTCGCCCGCTCTCAGGGGGCGGTGCGGCCCGGCTGGTCGGCGAGCAGGCGGCGGATGTCCTCGGCGAAGAGGAGCTCGCTGTCGTCCTGCGGGGCGTAGCCGATGGTGCGGCGCGCGTTGGCGATGCTCCAGAAGGCGCGGGTGTTGTTGGAGATACCGTAGAAGACCTGCCAGGGGATGCCGTACTCGTCCGCGATCGATTCTGCCTCGATCGATTTGATGACGAGTTGCTGCAAGTCGCGCGCGCTGAGGTACGCGCCGAGGTCGCGCCGGTAGCCGCCAGTGTGCCCCGGGCCGAACTTGGCGGCGTCGATCTCGCGCGGCGCGCCGATCCGCAGGTGGACATTCTCCACCGCCTGGCCGACCCCGCCCGCCGCGAAGACGAAGCCGAGGTGCTCATAGCAGGCCTTGGCCCAGCCGTACCAGTTATCGGACTTGGCGGGCATCTCGGGGCGCACGCTGTCCAGCGTCCCGGCGTGGATCAGCGGCTCGTACCAGTCGGCGGCGTGGTTGGACGAGGCGACGATCACGCGCCGCACCCCGGCCTCCTGCGCCAGCGCGAAGACGCGATAGGCCAGGTCGATGTTGGCGCGCTCCGCCGCGTAGGTGTTGCCGGAGCCGCCCGCCGCCGGCAGGTCGGAGCGCTCCGGCCCCGGTTGCGGGTCGCGGTTGAAGGCGAGGTGGACGACGCTGTCCTGCCCCGTGAAGAGGGGACGCAGCGTCGCGTCGTCGGCGGTCAGCAGATCGGCGACCCGCACCCCCTCCTGCGGCGTGCCAGCGTGCCCGGTCGCGCGCACATCGGTCAGCGTGAGGTCGTATTCCCGCAATCCGGGGAGCAAGCGGCTCGCCACGTAGCCGGTCGCCCCGGTGATCAGCACCCGTCGTCGTGTCATCGTGCCCTCCTGCGCCTCGCTCCCACCTCGTAGGGTCGCAGCGTAGCACAGTGTGGCGTGGTGTTGGAATCGCCGCCGCACACGCCGCCGCCAGGACTCCCGCTCGGGGCGACTCCTGTCGCCCTGCAAGACGTGGCGGTGTGGCGTGGCACGCGGTTGCGATTCCAATACTGTCCGCTGGTGTTGGGGTGGAGGAGGGCGCAGGCGCGATCGAAGAAATCTCGGTGGCGGATTTCGCGGATGGTGGTATCGGCGCTTGCGATAAAGAACAAAAGTTCTATAATGGCGTCGTCGGGTCGCGTGTCCCGACACCGTAGCAGGAGGGGTTCCCCTCCCGATCGTCGCAAGGAGTAGGGCAATGGCAAACTATGTCTTGGTGTGCGTCGGTGGCAGCCATCCAACCGATGAAGAGGAAGGTGCGCGGGTCGCGCAAGCCTGGGTCGACTGGCTCGGTGCCCTGGAGTCGGTGATTATCGATCGCGGCACCCCCTTCGGCCCCTCGGTGGCGATCGCCCCCGGCGGCACCGTCACCACGGGCGCACCCACCCGCCTGATGGGCTATACGATCTTCTCCGCCGAAAACCTGACCGCCGCCGTCGAACTGGCGAAAGGCTGCCCGCATCTCGTCTCCGGTCCCACCGCCGTGGCGGGCACCGTCGAGGTCTACGAGACGTTGCAGATGTAATCTCGTCCCGTGATCCGCGCGATCGTGAAGCCGCAGGCTCTGCCCCCGTGTTCGCGCGGTGATCGGCGGAGCCTGCGGCTTCTTCAGTGGTAAAAGACCGGGCCGGATCGCGCCGCATCACCCCGTCGCCACGCCGCGCAGGGTGGTGGCGGCCTGGGTCAGCAGGGTCCGTTCGAGGGCGCCGCTGGGGTATTCGACGCCGAAGAGGAGGCTGAGGGCGGTGTTGATGCCGGTCAGCGCGGCGCGGGTGCGGGCGGTGTCATCGCCAGGGGAGGCGGCGCGGAGGCGCGCGATCAGGCCGTCGCGCAACTGGCTGAGCTCGCGCTCGCGGCGGGCGATTTCTATCTGGAGCGGGGACGGTGCCAGCCCCATTGCCGCGTCGAGGCGGTCCGCGAGCGTCCGGCAGCGCGCGACGAGGGTCGGCGTGTCGAGCGGTGGCGGGGTGGGCAGCGTGTGCTCGTCGCTCATCGTTGCCCCTCGCGCGGCTGTGTGAAGCGGAGATAGTCGGTCGCGCTGCGGGCCGAGGCGTTGCCGCCGAAGACGATCACCGCGCGCTCCGCGAAAACGCCGACGATGGTCGCCGCCGCCGCCGCGAGGCTGGCGACCCGCGAACGCCGCCCGCTGAGTTCCTGCGCCGCGTGGATCGCGGTCGGCACGAGCGCGCCGAAGCCGACCATGCCGACGCGGTAGGCGAGGGCGAGGCGCGGCGTGTCGAGCGCGCCATGCACCCCGCGCGCGTGCCAGGTGCGCCAGAGCGCCGCATGCGCCGCCAGCTCGCCCACGCCGAGGAGCAGGGCGAGGCGCTCGATCTGGCCGTGCGTCCCCTCCGGCGCGTCGGTCGCCTCCGCATAGATGGTGAGGGCGGCGAGGGCGGAGGCGGAGGCGGCGAGTCCGAAGAGGGTCGGCACGGTGCGCGGGACAGCGGCGAGCAGGGGCGCGCCGGTGGAGACGGAGAGCGCCCCGGTGTACGTCGCCATGACTGTCCCGAGCAGTCCGGCGGGGATGCTCGCGCCGCGCGCCACCGCGCGGGCGGCGGGATGCCCGGTGAGGTCATCGATCCCCTGCGCCAGCGCTGTCAGCACCGCGAACGCGCCGAAGCCGGTCAGCGTCCAGGAGCCGATCGACATCGCGGAGGTGGGGCGGACGATGCGGAGCATGTTGTAGAAGCGCGCCGGGGTGTGCAGATCGGCGATCAGCAGCGGCGGGCTGACGAGCAGCGCGGCGAGCGAGAGGTAGCGCCCCCCGCGCACGATCGTGCGGTCGTCGCCCGTGCCGACCAGGTCCGCGACGGTGGCGATGACCTGCGCCGCCCCGGCGATGCCGCCCACGAAGTAGTACGTGGCGATCAGCCAGCCCCAATGGCTCGGCTTCATAGCAGGGCGATCGTAGTAGCTCTCCCCGTCGTAGCGGCGCAAGGGGAAGCCGCCGTCGCGCCCCTTGCGCCGACCGTACGGGGCGCGGTCGAGCGCATCGCCCAGGGGAGCGCCGACCGTGCGACCCCCTTCGCCACCGCCGCGTGGCGGTCGTGTCGCGTCGACACCTCTGTTGCCGACGTCCGGCCTCATCGCGCCTCCTTCGGTCCATACTGCGTGTTGTCGATTACCCCGGCGTAGGCGACTGCGTGGCCTGAACAGCGGGGCCGGGTGATCAGCGGGCGCGGATCACGGGCTGGCTATAGGGGTGGGCTTCTAGGCGGTGCTCTACCGCCACCGAACCGGCATCGCCCGGCGCGACCTCCCCGCGCCCTTCGGCGACAGGGAGAGTCCCGCTGCCCCTTCAGCCACTGGAGCGGCACGTCGCATGGTTGGCCCGGTGCTCCGGGGGGCGCAGCACCCCGCGCGGGGGTATACGCCCCCGACTGCGGGGTACCGTGGACGGTACCGGCGCAGTCGGCCTACGCGGACCTGGGCTGCGTTACAGGATCACGCACGCTGCACGGCGCTGTAGGCGGCGAGCGGCGGGGCCGCTGACTGGGCCGATACCTCATCGGTCATCCGACCCGGCGGCGACCCGGTCGAACCGTCCCGGCGCGATGGCGGGAAGCGGGGACTACGCCTTATTCTCGGCCCACCCGGCGGGGAACGATTCGCCGGGTGCGAGGCGGACGACCTCCACTATCTCGCGCCGGATGATGACCGGAACCATCCGCTCCTCCTCGACGATGCGCTTGCGTATCACCACCTCACCGATCACGACCTCGCGCATCCCGACCGTCACGCGCTCCTCGGCCAGCGGGATCGCCAGCCGATCCGTCGCCGATGCGCCGGGGCTTGCCGTGTCCTGTCCCCCCTGGGTCGCGGCGCGTGCGTGATCCCAGCCCGCGCGGACCCCCTCGCGTCGGCGCTCCCAGCTCTCGCCGCCTGCGGCGCTCGCACTGTCTTGCGATCGCAATTCGGGCTCGATCGCGGCGAAGTCGCGTCCCGCATAGCGCTCGTCGTGCGCGGCTGCGAAACCCGTGCGATAGTCGGGCTCAGTCTGCTCGAACGTGCGACCCTGGCCCATCGCGCGGGTGGTGTGCGACCGCGCCAAGTCGCCGCGCGCGCGTTGATACGCCTCGTCCACAGCGCTGCCGCGCCCCCGCGCGGCGATCCCCGCGACATCGACGACCTCCTCGCCGATGACGGCCTCCTTCCCGACCACCGCCTCCTCGCCGCGTACCGGGACGCGGATGACGCCCGCATCGAACGCGTCGTCGTCGGGCTGGAGCGGGCGCTCGGCGAGATCCACCTCCTCGACGCGGACCTCCTCGTGGCGCAGGGTCACCGGGAGGGTCTGCTCCTCCTCGATCACCGTCTCGTGAAGCGAGAGTGCGCCGGGCGCGTTCTCGGCCCGCGCATCGTCGCGCGCCGCCCCACTCCCTGCGACGGCGGCAACCTCGTGTCCGCCGACCGTAGTGGCGGTCGTGGTCGTCTCGGCCCGCTGCCAGGCATCGCCGAGGTAGATGCGGTTGTGCTCGACATGGTTGACCATGTCGCGCGTGTACAGCAGGCCGTCGACGTAGAAACCGTCGCCTTGCAGGCGCTCAACCCGCCCGATGAGCTGGTCGCCGCCGTAGACCTGCATCCCCTCCTGGATGTCGTACCCCCGACTCATGACTTCCTCCTTCTCGCGTGTGCCGGATCAGCGTATCGCCGAACCATGATCGGATCGCCCGCTTGGCACTCGATACGGTAAGAAATTTGCCTCGCCACGCGCATCGCCGCGCCCAGGCCCACTGCGCCATGCCGAGCAGGCAGACTATCACGGCGGTCGTGACAGGGGAACCCTCGCAGCTCCCCGGCCCGCGCGGCGGGGCAGGATTGCCCGATGCTCCCGATGACCAATTACCCGCCCAGCCCGCCCATCGTCCCTTCCCGCCGGTCCGTCACGGTCGCCTGCGCGACATAGGGCCGTAGGGCAAGAAGCCTGCCACCCGCCGCTGCATACCCGCTGACACGGAGATGGGATGCGCGGATCGCGGAGCGCCAGTGGGAGGCGTTGCAACTGGCGGAGATCGGACCGGAAGCCCCGGCTATAGCCGGGGCGCTGCACATCGGCATGGGCACGATGCTCGACCAATGGCGTGCGAGCGACGGACTGTTGCGAGCACCAGGCCCGCGCGGCTGATGCGTCATCGTTGTGGTGTCGACCCACGCCGCCCCGTCAGCGCTTGTTGCCCAGGAAGGTCAGCGCCGCCGCCAGCGCCACCCCGGCCATCGTCGCCGCCCCGGCCAGAAGGGCCGGTTTCGTGCGACGCGAGGGGAGGGTGGGCGCGACCGGGAGGCCGTAGCGCTCCGGGCGGTCGAGGAGGAGGAAGAAGGCGTGCAGCGGCCCGATCCCCCCGGTCGTCCCCGGTGTGTCGGGCGCGCCGTAGAGGTTCGCGCCGGTTACGCCGCGCGCTTGCAGCGCCGCGAGTCGCCGCGCCGCCCGTCCTTGCAACTCCGCCAACTCCCCGAACTGGATCGAGTCGGTGGGGCACGCCTTGGCGCAGGCCGGTTCGAGACCCCCTTTGAGACGGTCGTAGCAGAGGGTACATTTGTGCGCCTTGCCGTCGTGCTCGCTGACCGTGACCACGCCGAACGGGCAGGCGGGAACGCAGTAGCCGCAACCGTTGCAGATGTCCTGCTGCACCACCACCGTGCCGAACTCGGTGCGGAAGAGCGCGCCGGTCGGGCAGGCTTCGAGGCAGCCGGCGTGCTCGCAGTGCTTGCAGACGTCGCTGAGCATCAGCCAGTTGCTCTGGAACGGTTCCATCTCGGTCGGGCGCGTGTCGAGGCGCTCGACGAAGGCGACGTGCCGCCAGGTCGTCGCGGACAACGCCCCGGTGTTGTCATAACTCTGGCCGGTCAGGGTCAGCTCGTCGGCGGGGAGGGCGTTCCACTCCTTGCAGGCGACCTCGCACGCCTTGCAGCCGATGCAGAGGCTGGTGTCGGTGAAGAAGCCGTAGTCGCGCCCCGGCACGATCTTCGTGCCGGACGTCAACTCCGCCTCATCCGGCATGGGGTTGGTCAGGACCGAATCGCTGTATTCCAGCGCGCGCGGCGGCACCGCCAGCGGATAGGACTCGATCATCGTTGTTCCTCCCCGCCTGGCACCCCGGCGTCGGCCCGTGGGTCCGGGAGCGCGCCCCCCTCGTCGGGGCCGAGCCGTCCCTTCCGCAGATTGCAGGTGAACGCCTTCCCCTCGTGGATCGTCGTGTTCGGGTCGCCGACGACGGCGGAGAGGGTGTTGGCGATGTCCCCGGTGGCATAGCCCTGCCAGCCGAAGTGGTAAGGCATCCCGAGCTGGTAGACGCGCTGGCCGTCGATCTCGAAGGGGCGCAGCCGGTCGGTGACGAGCGCTTTCATCTCGATCGCGCCGCGCGCGGTGGAGATGACCGTCCAGTCGAGATTGGCGATCCCCAACTCGCGCGCCAGCTCGGGCGGCAGTTCCACGAACGCCTCCGGCTGCAACTCGGCGGTGGTGGCGACCATCCGCGTCGGGATGCCGCCGGAATGGTGCTCGGTCAGGCGGTAGGTCGTCAGCATGTAGGGGTAGCGCGGGTCGCCGATCGCGTGGAGCTGGTTGTCGCCGCGCGCCCACTTCTTGACCGCCGGATTGCCCTGCTGCCCGTAGAGCGGGTTCCTGATCGGCGACTCCACCGGCTCGTAGTGGGTCGGCAACGGGCCGTCCTTCAGGCCGCTCGGCGAGAAGAGCTGGCCCTTGCCATCGGCCATCAGGATGAACGGGGACTTGCCGTCGATCGCGTCCATCCCATGCGGATGCTTCGACCAGTCGGGGACGTAGTGCGGCGACTTCTGCGGCTCGAAGTCGAGCGCGTCGAGGCAGCCCCACTCCCCCTTTTGCTCGTCCCACCAGGTGTAGCGCTTCCGCTCGCTCCACGGCTCGCCGTCCGGGTCGGCGGCGGCGCGGTTGTAGAGCATGCGGCGGTTAGCGGGCCAGGCGAAGGCCCAGTCGAGGTGCGTCCCCGGCCCATCCGGCCCGTCGGCACGTCGGGAGCGGGTCTGGTTATGGTCGTTGCGCGGGAAGACGCCGCTGTAGATCCAGCAGCCGCAGGCGGTGGAGCCGTCGTCCTTGAGGTCGGCGAACGAGGGGATTTGCTCGCGCGCGGGCCAGGTGTAGCCGTTGATCTCCTTCAGCACCGCCTCCGCCGAGGGCTCCGCGATCCGCCCTTCCACCGGGTAGTCCCAGGTCAGGTGCTGGAGCGCCGCGTCCTTGGGATCGCCGCTGTCGGCGTAGAGGGCCTTGAGGCGCTTGCCGAGGTGGTAGGTGAACCAGAGGTCGGAGCGGATGTCGGCGCGCGGCTCCACCACCTGATCGTGCCACTGGATCAGGCGGTGGGTGTTGGTGAAGGTGCCCGCCTTCTCGCCGGGGAGGGCGGCGGGGAGCATGAACATCTCGGTCTTGATGTCCGCCGCGCGCAACTTGCCGCTCAGCGCCTCACGCGACTTGTACCAGTAGGAGGCGGTCTCGTTCTCGAAGGTCTCGCGGATCACCAGCCATTCGAGGTTCGGCAGCGCCTCGCGGATCATGTGGGTGTTGTGGCCGCCGACGATCGGGTTCTGCCCCATCACCAGCAGCCCCCGGATCGTGCCGTCGGCGATGGCGAGGGTCATCGGCAGCTGCGAGTGGTCGCCGACGATCTTCGGCACCCAGTCGTAGCCCCACTCGTTCTCTTTCGTCGCGTTATCGCCGTACCAGGCGCGCAGCAGGCTGACCATGTACTTCGGGAAGTTGTACCAGAAGCCGGTCGGCGCGGCCTCGACCTTGATGTACTCGCCGAGGCTCCCGTGCGGCTTGACCGCGCTCGGTTGCGGCAGATAACCCGGCAGCAGGTGGTAGAGGGTGGGGATGTCGGTGCTCCCCTGGATCGAGGCATGGCCGCGCAGGGCCAGTACCCCTCCGCCCGGCCTGCCGACGTTGCCGAGCAACGCCTGGATGATCGCGCAGGCGCGGATCGTCTGCACGCCGGTCGTGTGGTGGGTCCAGCCGACCGCGTAGCACCACGCGCCGGTGCGCTCGCGCCCGGAGTTTTTGGTGATCGCCTCCGCCACCTTGAGGAAGGTCGCCTGCGGGCAGCCGGTCACGCGCTCCACCATCTCCGGGGTGTAGCGGGCATAGTGGCGGCGCATGATCTGGTAGACGCACTTCGGGTCTTGCAGCGTCGGGTCGGTCGGGGGCGGCTTGGAAGTCAGTTCCTCCTCCTCCTTGCCGGGATCGGGTCGCCCCTGCTGGGAATAATGCTCCGCCATCGGCGAGGGCATCTGCTGCCCCCGATACTGCCAGGAGGAGGAGTCGTAGGTGTACTTCTCCTCCTCCCACCCGGAGAAGAGGCCGTCGAGGTCTTCGGTGTCCTCGAATGCCTCCTCGATGACCGTGGCGATGTTGGTGTAGGCCAGCGCGTAGTCGCGGAACCAGAGGTCGTGTTCGAGGATGTAATTGATCAAGCCGCCGAGGAAGGCGATGTCCGACCCCGCGCGGATGGGTGCGTAGAGGTCGGCCAGCGCCGAGGTGCGGGTGAAGCGCGGATCGATGTGGATGATCGTCGCGCCGTTGCGCTCCTTCGCCTCCAACGCGAAGCGGAAGGCGATCGGGTGGTTCTCCGCCATGTTGGAGCCCATGATCACGATGCAGTCGCTACTGGCGATGTCCCATTGCGGCGTGGTCGCGGCTCCGCGTCCGTAGGTGGCACCCAGACCGGGCACCGAGGAGGAGTGTCATATCCGGGCCTGGTTCTCGATCCAGACCATCCCGAGGCCCCCACCGAGGAGCTTTTTCAGGAGGTAGTTCTCCTCGTTGTCGAGGGTCGCGCCGCCGAGCGAGGCGATGCCGAGGGTATGGTTGACGACCTTGCCATCCGGCAGCTTCTCGACGAAGGTCTCATCGCGCGTTTGCTTGACCAGCGCCGCGATCCGGTCCATCGCCCAGTCGAGCGGCTTGTCCTCCCAGCGGTCGGAGTAGGGCGCGCGGTACTTGACGACCGTGAGGCGATTCGGGTTGCTGAGCCAGCCGAAGGTGGCCGCGCCCTTGGGGCAGAGGGTGCCGCGATTGATCGGGCTGCGCGGGTCGCCCTCGACGTGGATGATCTCGTCGCCCCTGGCGTAGACGAGCTGGGCGCAGCCGACCGCGCAGTAGGGGCAGATGCTCGTCCCGACCTTGTCGGCCTCTTCGAGGTGCGGGCGGAGCATCCGCGAGTCCGCCGACTCCGCCGCCTTGCCGAGCGCGTCCGCGCCGCGCAGCTGCCGTGGCACGGACCAGTCGCGCAGCCCGTCGCGCACGCGGGAGAAGAAGGTGGTGGGCGTAGAGTGGTCGTTTGCCATTGTCAGGCTCCTGAATAGTGGGCGAGTGGTCGAAGTGGGCCAGTGGACGAAAGGGGGCGAATGGGTGGCTACCGGCGAAATCTACTGGACCACTGGCCCACTGGCCCACTCCGTCACCACTCGTTTCGCCACACAACTATCGAGACCCGGCTGCCCCACATAGCTGACGCACACGGGGGTGTCGCGCGCGTGGAGGCGGCGCAGTTCGGTCGTATCGACGTTCGCGTTCTTGGCGAGGGTGAAGAGGTAGCCGCGCCCGTCGTCGGTGACGAGGCGGAAACGCATTTCCTGCACCACGATGATCCGCCCGGCGACGACCATTGTCTCGACCATCGCGTGTCGCTCCCGTCTGCTGGCGGTGCTGTCAGGTGCCGTATCCGGTGGGCAGCCGCGGGGCGTGTGCGGCGCGCGGCACGCCATGTCGTATGGACGATAATACGTAACGGTGCAATAGTAAAGCTTTCGTGGCAGGGCAGAGCGATGGCGGGCCGCGCGTCGATGTCGGAGTGTGGTGGCGAGGTGGCTATGGTCCGGGTTCCGGGCCGACGATCGCCCCTGCCATCTGCCGCGCCGAACCTACCGCGACCGGTGGGGTGTATGACCGGATCGTCCGACGCTGTACGGGGAGACTGTTCGGCGGCGTGTGGGTACGTGCGGTCGGCGTTGCGGCCTTCTTCGTGGGGGACATCTATCAGTGCGATTATGGCGTGGCAGGGCGATACCGTGCTAGCGAGGTGCTGCCGATCTGGCGATCGGTCTGTGTTGTAGGCGGCGATCAGCAGCGGCAGCACCGTGCCGATCAGGGTGCTGCCGATCTGGCGATCGGTCTGTATTGTAGGGGTGGGCGTGATGGCAGCGTTGGACGAGGGCCAAACGAACCAGCTATTAGGCCCTTGTGCTAGTTCGCGCCCTTGACATGGCCTCCCCTTCCGGCTACAGGTGTACTGTCGAGGAACACCCGAGCCGGAAGGGGAGA